>Ga0187893_10009549_pt1 | contig 14878 bp, 10 predicted proteins | sample MA1701074metaG_FD_139574 | JGI IMG/M metagenome (GOLD analysis project Ga0187893, IMG submission 139574) | White microbial mat communities from a basaltic lava cave in the Kipuka Kanohina Cave System on the Island of Hawaii, USA - MA170107-4 metaG ...
AATAGGACCAATAGGACCAATAGGACTAATTGGACTGATTGGTCCTATTGGATTTCAGCCCTCAATTGCCGAAACAGTCGCGTCAAATCTTTTTGTTGATAGTTTGCGTTTAAGCCACTCGGGTTGGGCAAAACCCAGAGCACCGTGTCGCCAATCGTCTCTTCCTGAGGCCCGACCACTGCTTTGGGCCGGTTAAAGGCCGTGCGATAAGCGCCGACGCCGAGTATCGCCAGAATTCGCGGATGGTACCGTCGCACTTTGGCTGTCAAACGCCTTCCACCCTTAATTAGTTCGGCCTTCGTCAGCACGTCGGCTGTTGCGCTCGCGTGCGCAACCACATTAGTGATGCCGTAACCGCTTTTCAACAACTCGCGTTCGGCAAACGGCGATAGTAAACGTTCGGTAAAGCCCGCCTCGTGAAGCGCCTTCCAAAACCGGTTGCCGGGCCGGGCAAAATGATGCCCCACAGCCGCGGTGTACAGTCCGGGATTGATTCCACAGAAAAGGACAAGCAGGTCAGGAGCAATCACGTCTGAGACGGTTTTTCCTTTGGCGGCGAGGATCTGTTCTCTGGTTGGTTTCCACGGCGCGGTCATCGAACGGCGCTAATCAATTGCAAAACGTGTCTGCTGTGAGGCGCTGGTTTTCGCAACCCGGTCGATGGCCGTGACTTGCAGCACGTACTGGCCGGCCGGCAATCCTGCCAAAGGAAGGTCGGCCGCATAAGGTAGGCGATCGGGGTCCGCGCCTTCGGTCGGAATCTTCCGCAGCACAGTTGTGATGACCGGCTGGTTGTCTCGCAATACTTGCAGTTGAGATGCCACGTCCGGTAACGAGTCGGAAGGTGATCGAGCCGCGTTATAGACAACAAATAAAAAACGAAGCATCGAGTCGCGTTTAAAGTGATGGTCAATACTCAACGCTTCTTGAACCGGCGCCGGCGGATGCTTCCCGGAAACTTGGGTCATCGGGGTTTGTTTCTGCCAGCCTATGATCAGACTGCTCAGCGTCAGCTTGCGGTCGGACAAATCAGGGACCTCGATCCACCCATGAGCGCTGCCAGCGCGGCCGCTCTTTTCATCGCGAACCGCCACGCGAACCTGATAGAGTCCCGGGTCAACATTTACCGGAAAGACATAGTTAATGTTCTCGTTCGATTCCTTCATCGAACTGGCCGACGGCGCAGTCAGAGTGAGTCGATCATCAAAGCGCGCGCCTGACTGACCCCGATCATTGAAGACCGAACCACCAATCTGTACGAAGGCCTTGTGCTTTCCATCTTCGGGGCTAAACGAAATGAAATCCGGGGGTATCTGGAGCGAAGTTGAGAGTAACATCTTTTTGTCCGGTGTATTTACATAGTTCACACTCAACGCGATCGGGATTCCGCGGTCCGGAAACGAGGCGTTAATCAAGTCGCGCAACGGTGACGGCTGCGGCGCTTTAACTGCCGGGCTCCGGTTCTGGTTTTTAGTCTCGACCGGGTCGGGGTCGACATCGTAAAAGCCGCGGCGCACCCGCACCGCCCACTCCGGTTTTCCCAATAATCTCACTTCGATTTGTCGAAACCTGCTCGGGCCAGGCGCCTCACGATCGGGCCTCCAAGCCAGGAGATAGTAAACCGACGCCTCCTTGAGCGCCTTTGATAAGCCGACATCCAGCGCGTTTGTATTGAAGACGGTTCGGCCCCCAGTATCTTTGGCGAGCGCGTTTAAAGGGTCTTGCGTCGCGGACAACTCTCCATGTGCGGCGCGCTCGAGCCGCGACGTAGGATCAAAGGCGAGTTCGGTACTCGCGTCAATAAGGCTTGCGACCAGTCCGCGCGAGTCAAGTGAGTAGATAACCACGCCGCTGCGGGCGGCGTCGCTGGTGATTCGTCGCAAACGCTCCATGGAATCTGAATGGCGATGGTCGAGCAGGAAGCCATCAGAAATAAAAAACACGAGCTTGCGTCCAGGCAGCTTGCGCGAAGCCTTGACCAGCGCGGCAAGCCCGATGAAAGTGTTGCGAGTTATATTTGCAGCTTGTTGCAACATCGTGGAAGCACGCGATCTGACCATCTCTTCCGCAGTCGCGCGACTGATCATGGGATGCTGCGTCATTACGGCGTCTATGAAGTACTCGCGGACGTCACCATCCTCTCGATCGATTAGTAGTGCCTGGTACTCGGTCATCGGCGGGCGCTCGAAATCTTTTACCGAATACGGACGCAACTTCAGTCGTTCCAGCGCGGCGCGAAGCACAGTCTTGTTGTCGGTGAGCTGTTGCAGGAAACCAATCTGACCGCTGGCCGACGTGATGGCGGCTTCATCATTCTGGTTCATCTCTTTTTCGATGAAGCCGGCGATCAATTTTCGAGTCGCGCCCAGGCTCGAATGAGACAGATGCAGATCGTCGACATAAAAGAAAACCGTGCGGCCGCGATCAAGCGGTACCGGAACTCGCGAGCCGTTCGTATCCGCGGACACTCCCCTCGCCGCCAGGAGTTGGCTTTCTTCATTTACGCTGCCGATGCTCACCCGGTCGAAAAACTCGATCGGCCGCACCTTGCCATCGATGCGCAGTTCAAAGTCCTCTCTGCGCAACTTGTCAACGAAGTGACCCTGCTTGTCAAAAACCATCACGTCGGTTTGGACGAGTTCCGTAAACACTCGCACCACCTCAGATGGTTCCTGCTGGGTGGCCTTTGCCTGGGAATAAATCTCGAGCGGACAGCTAAGTAAGAGTATGAGGCCGGCAACAGCCTTTTTATTAGAACTAGCTTGCGCAGGCACGATTCCAAACCCCTGGAGACAATGATTTGTTGTCGGATTGTGTACCAGATTTCCGTCGCAGCGCAACTAAAAGGCTTAATTCCGGCTTTATGTATGGTTTTCCGAATTTCGGAATTTACCCCGCACTACAATCCATGCAGAATAGCGGTTGAGCGAAAATGATAAATACCAACCCCAGCGTAAAACTGGATCACGTGTCCAAAAGATTTGGTGAGTTCTACGCCGTGAGCGATCTCAGCCTCGAAGCGCGCCCGGGGCGAATCTATGGCCTTCTTGGTCCGAATGGGGCAGGGAAGACTACAACTCTTCGGATGATTGTGAATATCACCGCGCCTGATTCCGGTTCCATCGAATTGTTTGGCCGGCAGATCACTTCTCAGATGCAGGATCGGATTGGCTATCTTCCCGAAGAGCGCGGTCTGTACAAGAAGATGAAAATCGGCGAGCAACTTGGGTTCTTCGCAGAGTTGAAAAATGTCGCGAGCAAGGGAATGGACGAGCGGATCGACAAGTGGCTCGCTCGGCTGAAGCTAAGCGAGTGGAAAAATCAAAAGGCGATGGCGCTCTCCAAGGGTATGCAACAAAAGATTCAGTTCATTACGGCGATACTTCACGAACCGGATCTATTAATTTTGGATGAACCCTTCTCAGGTCTGGATCCGGTCAACGTCGAGCTCATGAAGGAGATAGTTTTAGATCTTAAGTCGGCCGGCAGGACCATAATTTTCTCGACTCATCAAATGGAGGTAGCCGAGAAAATCTGTGATGACATCTGCCTGATCAATCGCTCTCGGAAGGTTTTCGAAGGAAGCTTGCGCGAGATTAAACAGAGCTTCGGACGAAACTCAGTGGCCTTGAGAATCGAGGGCGGCGACGGAATCCTGAAGGACCCTGCCCTGGTGAGTTTCATCAAGCAACATAGCGATGAAGTTGAAGTGCTTCTGGCGCCGGGAGCTAGCGCGCAGGATTTGCTGGAAAGGCTCGTCGCGTCAGGCGTCTCAGTAAGTAAATTCGAGATGATTGAGCCTCGGCTCAACGATATTTTCATTGAGAAAGTCAGCGAGGCCGAATGAGAAAGTTTTTTGCCGTCGTCAAGCGCGAGTACGTTCAGCGCGTGCGGACCAAAATGTTCATCTTTGTTACGATTTTGGCGCCGCTTGTAATCTCGCTCTTTGCGATCGTGCCGGCGTTTATTTTCAGTCTTAGGGCGGGTGGTCCGATAAAAATCGCCGTGGTTGATGAAACCGGCAGTATCTACCAACGCATTACTGACCCGCTTTTGAAGGATCGTAACCAGGCGGAAGAAGAGCCGGCGGGCGACAATGCAAACGTGCTCAACGCAAACAACCGCTCACCAGGAAGAGTGCCGGACAAGTTCACCGATACCAGGTTCGAGCTTGAACTGATTCCTCTTAATGGACGCTCAATCGAGCAGCTTAGGAGTGAATTGAATCAGCGCGTCCGGGCGGAGGATCTTGACGGATACCTGATCCTTCCGGCGAAATTGATTCAGGGCCAAAGCCCGGAATTCTTTGGACGCAACACCGGAGATGTCTTCACGAAAGAGCATCTTGAGAGTGTTATTAATCGTGCGGTGCGGGAGGAACGCCTGGCCACCGCGAACATCGATGTGAAGGTCGTTCGTGAATTGTCGCAACCGGTGGACCTCCGGGCGTTCAAGGTCAGTGAGAGAGGCGAAGAACGCGACAGCGGTGAGGGTTTTATCATGGTATTCGCGGCCGGCTTCGTCATTTACCTGACCATCCTCATGTACGGACAGATTATTTTGGGCGCCGTAATCGAGGAGAAAGAAACCCGGATCGCCGAGATTCTCTTCTCGTCGTTGAAGCCTTTTACTCTGATGGTGGGTAAATTGATTGGGATCTCTCTGGTGGCGCTGACACAACTCGGCGTCTGGGGGCTGGTTCTTGCAGTTTTTGCGGCAATCGCGGCGCCGGAGTTGTCTATTCGAATCCCCAGCATTGCGCCGATAGTTTTTGTCTATTTCGCGCTCTTCTTTCTATTGGGCTATTTCATCTACGCCACCATCTATGCGCTGGTTGGCTCGATGGTCACGACAGCTCAAGAGGGCGGTCAGCTCGCAATGCCGATAATCCTGCTGCTGGTCATCGGATTCTACCTGGCATTTCCAGTCATTCAGAGTCCGGATTCCTCGCTTGCGTTTTGGGTGTCGATGGTTCCGTTTTTTGCCCCGATCACGATGCTGGTGCGAATCGTTACATTGACGCCGCCGTTTTGGCAGATAGCGCTCTCTTTGTTCATCGGGTTTGGTACCGTGATGCTGCTCATTTGGATTGCCGCTCGCGTGTATCGCACGGGTATGCTGATGTATGGCAAGCGCGCGTCAATTCCTGAAGTCTGGCGCTGGGTAAGGCAAAGCTAGGAACAGAAGCAGGAGCAGGAGCAGGAGCAGGAGCAGGAGCAGGAGCAGGAGGCAGGAGCAGGAGGCAGGAGCAGGAGACAGGAGCAGGAGCAGGAGACAGGAGCAGGAGCAGGCCGCAGGAGCAGGAAGCAGGAGACAGGAGGCAGGAGCAGGAGCAGGAAACAGGTGACGCCCTTCAAACTGAAAATCTTTCTACGTCCGGCACAGCCGCGCCGCTGTGCCACCTGCTCCGCTCCTGCCCCTGCCGCATGCCGCCTGCTCCCTGCCTTCTGCTCCTGCCACCTGTTCCTGATTAATCATGGCTCTCGAAATTGAAAAAAAGTATCGGTTGACGAAACGGCAGCGGGCGTCGGTTCTGCAGCGGCTTACTGAAATTGGCGCCAGTTTGCTTGGGGCTGAATTCGAAGTGAACACACTTTATTCGGGAGCAGAACTCGAGGTAGGCAAGAGCATACTACGGTTACGCCGCGTGGGCGACAAGGCAACGCTAACTTACAAAGAACGCTTTCCCGGAGGCGCCATCAAGTATCAACGCGAAGATGAAACCGTCGTAAACGACCCAAATGCAATGAAAAAGATTCTCGGAGCGCTGGGCTTCAAACCCTCTCTGCTTTATGAAAAACGCCGCGAGACCTGGACGCTGGGCAAAATCGAGATCGTGATCGACGAGCTACCCTTCGGACTATTTATGGAGATCGAAGGCAGTGAAAAAGGGATCAGGTCGACGGAGCGTAAGATCGGCCTCAAAGATCTCAAAGTTGAACCTTTGACGTATCCCCAGCTGACCCTGAAGCATGGTCAACGTAAGGGCAAGGTAATTGAATCCAGGTTTACCAGGGCCAGGCGTAAGGTGAGACTTTAGCCAGCACACAATCCACGCCTGATGAGGTATCGTGACGCGGTAGCGTCAAATCCGGGCCGGCCCACCGTGTCGACTTCCTGCGAGCCAAATATTGTCCGGTTGGTAATCACACTTTCCGTCACTAATCTTCACGGTCTCTCAAACCTTCACAAAGAAACGGCCTTTCCAAAGACCAAGGCGCCTGGTTCAAATGGCACGCGCCTTGACCATGGAGCCGCGCGGCCCGTCTGCCCGCAATCAGTCTCCCCGTCATCCGGCCGCAACCCTTCCACCGCACACGACACAGTTTTTCACCAAAATGTCTGAACTGCCACTACTCGTTCTCTCGCTCGTGTCAGGTTCCGCACTTGCGATGATCATTCATGAGTTAGGACACCTGGTCGCTGCCAGACGCTGTAAGGTTGCTGCCTCAGAGTTGGGCCTGGGAATTGGTCCAAGACTCTTCAGTTTCAGCTTCGGCAACCTTCGATTTAGTTTGCGTGCCATTCCACTCGGATCATTTCTCATGATCGATGGCGCCGCATTGAAGCAGAGGCCGGTTAGAGAACAGTTATTTTTTCATCTCGGCGGAATCATTTTCAACCTTATTGCAGGGCTTGCCGGCTATGGAACTATGTTTGGGTGGCTAAATTTGTTGCTGGCAGCGGGCAACCTTCTTCCCCTCTACCAGCATGACGGATGGAAGTGCGGCGTCGTCATCATGCGCGCGCTTTTGCAAAGAAAGAGCCAGCCCGCAGAGTGGGTCTTCACGTTCTCGGGTGGTTTCATCAGTCTGGCCATTGGCGGCGCTATCATTCGACTCTTTGTCTGAAGAAGTCTTGTGATGCCCTCGGCTTGTCCGAGGGAGAGTCAGGCTTGTCTGCTTGATGTGAACGCCCGCCGACTTTGACCAGAAAAAGCAACCGTGAACCTCCACCACGCAAGGTGGTGGCATCATTAAACGCAGGTTTCCATCTCGGGTAGCAGCAACCGTGAACCTCCACCACGCAAGGTGGTGGCATCATTAAACGCGGATTTCCATCTCGGTAGCAGCAACCGTGAACCTCCACCACGCAAGGTGGTGGCATCATTAAACGCGGGTTTCCAGCTCGGTAGCAAGCAAACCGTGAACCTTCCACCACGCAAGGTGGTGGCATCATTAAACGCGGGTTTCCCGCTCCGGGTAGCAGCAACCGTGAACCTGCACCACGCAAGATGGGTGGCATCTTCCGCGGCAGGTCTCGTTAATCAAGTCCTGGGAGCAAAATATCCGACCCGCGTTTGGGACTGGTAGTTGGGATTGACGGTTTCAACACGAACGCGGCGAAAACTTCCATCGCGAGCTCGGTTAAGCGGCGTGTAATAAAGCGCGTATTGATGGCGTAACTCTTCGGCGACCTCGGCATAAGTGGCTTCGAGCGCCTGAAAGCTCCCCGGCCGGTAGAGCCGGCCCCCGGTGCCGGCAGTCAATTGCGCCAAAATCTGTTCGCTGACATCCAACACCCTCAACCCCTCACGCAAACTCTCGATCCGAAGCTGGTTGAAACGCACTGCCGAATCAGATCCGCTCAGCATCGAATCAAGTTCTGCCCGCTTCGTGGCGCGAGCAATCTCAGTATTGGCTACCACATAGACGACGACCTGCGCCTCAAGCAGCGCTCTAAACGCGCTTTCAATTGAAGTTCCTCGCCCGCTGTCCAGACCGTCAGATAAAACGATGATCGCACGGCGCGATTTGCTGCCAGTGAACTGTTGCTGAGCGGCCAGCAACAGGGCGTCGTTAAATCTTGTGAACATGCCCGGCTCGATTCGGTTTAAAGCACGGCGCAGTTGAAAGCGACTTCGCGTCCAGTCTTGAAGCAAGTGAATCTGGTCATCGAATTTGATCAAGCTGATTCGATCCTCGGTCGCCAACCGGTTGGCGAATCCGTCCGCGGCGCGGCGAAAGTCCTCGAGGTTGCCGGCGACGGAGGACGACGCATCGACCATCAAGACCACATCTACCGGAACCTGCCTTAGCGCCAAGTCACTCAGCGGCTGTTCCCGGCCATCTTCGAATACCCGAAAGTCCTCACGCCTCAAATCGTTGGCTAATCGTCCTTCCGCATCCCGCACCGTAACCGGGAGCATCACTTCCGTAGTGGTGACGGAAATCACGTCCCCGGGATTAATCTCCTGGTCCAGCCTCGGTGTCGGTGTCGGCGTTGGCAGCGGCGGTGGCGGCGGTGGCTCTCCCAAAGTGTCAAAGATGGATTTAACGGGCGTTGGTTTTGGATCCGCGGTTTTTGCCCTTTGTGAAGCCGAGCGAGATCGCCTTTGTCCCGTTTTCTGTGCGGAAGCAATTAAAGAGTCTGGAGTCCAGGATGCAGTAAAAAGAACCATGCCGGCTAACAGCAACATTGCAGCTAGCAGCCAGGGGAGGAGCCAACGTCCTGCGGTAGTTCTATTGGTTCGGGTTGCCATCTGAGCGAGGTTGATCTTTTGCAGCTCCGGAATCTTCGCCGGTGGCGGCTTTCATAGCCGTCAGAATCTTTTCGCCGACACGGCGCTTCCGAAGCTCACTGAGTTGGTCGGGGGAAAGATCGAATTCTACTGGCGACTGTTCAATGCGGCGAATAATTGTTCCTTCCGAGAAGCCCGCCTCAACCAGTTCGATGATCGAAGCGTTCGTGAGGCTCGGCGTCTTCTGGAGTTTCATTGGAGCATTGGCTTCTGCCGGAGGCCGAAGAATCCTTACCGTGGCGGTTCCCGTTGTGATCGTGTCGTTAGAAACTGAACCGTCACCGCCACGGGTACGCGTTTCTCCTTTTACGCGACCACTCGAGCCAAAGATGTCAACACTGCCCTCGTTTCCCGTTGCCGGGTTCCCGGAAGCAGAGTTTTCGGAAGATGGGTTTTTCGCCGTATCATTTTTCTTCCGATCGATGCCTTCAGCGAAGAATGGATCATCACTCCGAGACTCGTCGTTGAAGTTGAAATCCATTCCTTCCTGCCGGGCGAGCATGGCCAGGATGATCTTTTCGCTTACGCCGCTGCGCTTAAGCTCGATCATTCGCTCTGGTGACAAATCAAACCTGGGCGGCCGGGCCGCAATGATCGAGAGCACTGACTTTTCCTTAAAGCCTGCCTTAACGAGCTTCACAACTGCGGCGTTAGTTAGCGGAGTGGAATTCGTGGTCTGGCTTTTAGTCGACACCCAGGTAAAGCTGATGGCAAGAAGAACTGGTAAGATTCGTCCGAAAAAGAGATGTTTCATGGCTTATTGCTTTCTGCGCTGTCCTGCGTCTTGGAGGCGCCGGCGGTTTTGCTTTTCAAGCGGGAGTTTCCTCGGTTGGTGATGCGCCTTAACATAGTCGCGCGTCTCTCGATAGGGTGGCACGGCGCGGCCATATTTCATGACGGGCTCCCTCGCTGGCATTATAACTCGCCAGCCCCTGAAAGGCCTGTTGATTACTGTTAACATTCATACTTTGTGTAAGGATCCCGTCGCTGTGAATGAACCCGACAACCCCCTCGCTTCAGAAACTCTTCCACCTGCTTCTGGTCCAGTTTTTGCCGAGTCAGACCAGGTAAAATCCGGCGAATTAAAAAGCAAAAATAACATCAGGATCTGACTTTTGTTTGATTTGTATCATCCGCGTAATCTGTGGCTCGTGTGAAAGATTTTGGCGTGGCGGATCCGTCGCCCGCCTTCGTCAGGGCTTGCGGCCTTTGCCTTTACCTCGCTCCGGTGACTGAGACTTTGCCGCCGGAGGTCCTTGCTTCCGTTCAGCCTTCACTTGTTGCTGATGCCCATGTTGAGCCGAAGCCCGTTGCTCCACTGCCCGCACTTGCTTTTGGGGTTTCGGCTGATCGTGCCGAACAGGCCGCGGACGTTCCGCAGCCCTCGCTTGTGGACGTGCCTGGCGCTCTGACCGCGGACGTTCGACGCGCTCGCGGGGCTGCGGACCTTCCTGAGGCCGGCGCGATCTTTCTGCGCCCCGTCCGGGATTGGCTACTCGCTCGCCCTGCGCTCGAGAATTCTGGCGCTCTGACCGTGGACGGTCGATGCGTTCGCGGGGCTGCGGACCTTCCTGAGGCCGGCGCGATTTTTCTGCGCCACGTCCGCGATTGGCTACTCGCTCGTCCTGCGCTCGTGAACTCTGGCGCTCAATTCCTTTTTGGTGGCGCTGCTCGAGTTTCCGTTGCTGCCATTGCGCTCGCTCGATCTGCTGTACCTGCCGGCGTAACTCTCTTTCTTGAGCCGCGCTACCAACAGGCCTTTCCCTTTGTTCCCTGCGTGGGTCAACCGATTGATCCGATGCCCGCGTCCCTGCGCCGCGCCGCTCATCTCGAACCTTGAGCTTCTGATCCTTCGCTTTTTCGGACACTGTCTCAACGCGAAGTCTGCGGGCCAAGTCTTTCCTAAATGGCGGAGCGGGCGGTAGGGTGCTGGTTACGACCCGTGTTTCGACAAGTCTCTTTGCAATGCCCGGCGGCAGATCGATCTTGCCTCTGCCCCACGCGGAATGGACCACCGCGTTTCGCAGAGGAGTCAACTGGAGCGGTTCGAGTTCGGGCCGCACCTGAGCCAGAATCTGAGAGTCAACACTTCTGACAATACCCGGATCGATGATGCGGCCAAACTGATCGACGGCCACAACTGTCACGGCCCCAGGGACACCGAGATTCACAAAGCGCGGCTGTTGCAGCTCAGTCAGGTAATATGGCTCCCAGTTCGCGTCGTAATACCGTGGCGAATAATGATCGCCCGGCCCCAGCGGCAACCAGCCAATCTCATCGTCGAAAGGGAAAAAACCGACAAGGGCCGGCGAGTATAACGGCGTCGTGTTTGCTCGGTCCGGAATCCAATACCACCGATTATCCACATTGGCCCAGCGGCCGTAGTGATACGGAGCGTAACCCCATGGCTCCGTCGAGACCCATGTCAGGCCGTAGGGGTAATCGGACATCCAGTAACCTTGCTGATACGGCGTCCAACCGCTGTCTACCCGCGGACTCCAACAGTATCCGTAGCCGCTCAGGTTATTCCAGTCGCCGTAATAATCCAGATCATAGAAGCCGGGGATGACGTCGGACACATACCGAGAACTTGTGCTGCGGCGGTATGGATCAAAATAGTAGGGGTCATCGAGATACGCGTTGTAGTCGCGATAACGGCCGTCGTAATAATCCGGATACTGGTAACGGTAATAGTCGTCAACCAGGTACCCGGCGTCGCGTCCGTCGATTCGCGACAGTACAACGTCTGCGGCTGTTTGTCCGACCAGCCTCAGAATTTCGCCTTTGCTGATCTGACCGCTGCCACCCAAACCCACTACCTGGGCCAACCCGCTAAGCACCGAAATAATCGCGCCGCCATCCTCCAGCCGCATGTCGTAAAGGCCGGGTTCATAGAAATCGACGGCGCCATAAGGGGTTGCAACTTCAAACAACTCACCGCTCGGAAGGTCACCAACATCAAAGATCGCCGACCCCTCGCGCAGTGCGAGCTGTGTGCGACTGTCGCCGATCGCTACAACGTCAAGCGAAGTGTTTGGATTGAGCCGAGCGAAATTGCGTCCGGAGAACGCCAGACTTGCGCTCGAGTTATCGCGGGTATAAATGCGGTCGCCGATAGAGAACGGTTGATTTGTGGTGGCGGCAATCCACTGGGCCTCTGCTGCATTGGCCGCGTTAGGGTCGAGCGTGTTACTCAGCGCGACTTCTCCATCAACGCGTTGAATGCGCGCTGCGGTTGGCACGGCTTCCGCGGAAGTAGTTTGCTCGTGTTTCATCCACAGAGCGACGCCGATGCCCGCCGCCAGTGCTATCACCAAAGCTATTATGGTTAGGTGTGGCCAGATTCTTAAATCTCTCATATATCCCCTCATTCATTAAAAAACTTCACTCACCTAAGCGAACCAGGAGCAGGAGCAAGAGGAAAGGAGCAGGAGCAGGAGCAGGAGGTCCGCCATCTGCCGCCTGCTCCTGCTTCATGCACCCTGGCTTCTGCCCTTGCTGATCTCCTCTACTGGGTTTTAAGAGCAAGTCGCGTGCAGCTAATCAGTTATCGAAACTGTCTAGACACACTCAGGGCGCTTTTTTCCGCGCCTGAACTGAGCAGATCACGTAATCGCAAGACTATTGCAGGAGTTTGGCAAGGATGGCGGCGGGACAGGAATGCGTTTAATGCATTCCAGATCGTCTTAGAAGAGTGTATTTCAAACACTCATTTCGTATTCAGGAAATTACAATAAGGTGGGCTAACTGAGCCTTAATTGCCTGGCGCAACTTCACAAAGAAAATTAACGATCCACCAAACCCACGAAGCCGCACGAAGTATTTCCTCGTGTGTTTCATGTGATCTAGTGGATCGTCTAATTTTCCGGAAAAATCTGCGTAATCTGCGGACAGTCCTAAACCGTCACCACCGTTCCATCAAACTTCGTCAAACTAAATCCGGTAAACTTTTCGTTGTAGCCGGCTTTTTGATTGCGCAGAATCCTGATCGCCACTGCTTCACCCAGCTTCAGCGATTCGGTTGCGTCCGAGCGCCAGTGAACACCCGCCACATTGCGGCCGATGGCTACATTCGAAGCGACCTTGTTCAACTCGCCGCCAACGGTCATGTCGCTGGCGTCCGGATCCGTGTATGGCACGAGCGTCAGACCATCGGTGCTGGGCTGAAGCGGAGTTGTAAAACTGTTAATCGGTGTCGATTCCTTAAACCACGCCTTGAGAATCGTGACGCATGCTCCGGCGACCGTTCCATGGCCCGCGCCATACGCCGGATGTGTTGGTGAACCCTCGGGAAAAGCCAGCGGCAGCAGGTAAGTGCCGTTGCCCGCGCCGTTAAACTGCTCGTTATGTTGCGCGACGGCAGGAAGAACGGTTGAGCTGTTAATTGATGAATGAACGTTGAACGATCCCGGATTCGTGCGGTTGCGCTCGATGCGTCCGGCAAATTCCTCCGGCCGCAGCCGGCGATGCACAAACCATTTTTGGTACCACACCGACTTCAACGCGCGCGTTGAGACTTCACACAACAGCGTCGCGAGATGCGGCCCGCCGAAGGTTCCAAACCCGTCTTGCGTCGGATTGCCAACGTATGGGTTGCCGTCGTCAAACGGGGCGCCCAAACCGGCCAGGACCAGGAAGGCTTGGAAGTAGCCCTGGAAGAGTACGTCGATGTGTACCCAGTGTCCGATGTCGCGGCCCATCCGCATGTAACGCCGAACTGGATCGAGAATGTCGCCGCCGGGGAGAGTCACGCCATTTTGGATACTCAGCCAGTCACTGAAAGTCGTGCCATAGTCAAGTCCGCCCCCTCCGCTGCCATTGCCCGCGGTCGAGAAAGGCGCCGCGGTCACAATCCGCTGGTCCACCTCATTGGCGCCAAAGAAACAGGGCAGGTAGAAGAACTGCGATAGATGCGGTCCGACGCGATCACCTGGCGTAAGGCCGCGAAAAAGAAGTTGCGGCGTAACGGCGCCTAACCCGTTCTTTGGTCCTTTAAAGTCTGAACCAAAGTTGGTTAGATCAGTGGCGGCCGCCGCGGCGGTAGGATGTGATGAGTAATCGCTATACGGAACATCACGCAGTAGCGCCATCCAATAGTTCTCCGCGATCTCGGCTGCTTCTTCTTTGCTCGCGAAGGCCGGAGCCGGTGGCTGCAACAGCGCGTGTGAATCTGCGCCTTCCAGGTCAAACGCCAACCCGGCCTGTGGATTAACCAATTTGCGAGTGCCGCCCAGCGTGAGCGCGTCGAAATCCGCCGCCTTCCCGCTGTTAATCGCCGCCGCCAATTTCTGGTAGGCACTAAGATTGACTGTGCCATCGACGTTGTGTGGCAGGCCTTTCGAGTAGCTGGCGGCCTTGTTTGGGTATAGGGACTCGTCGTTATTCGTCGGATGCTGCAAGTTCGGTGGCGTGGCATGCAGCTCAGATTGCGCGGCCTCGCGGCGCAGCTTGGCACTGTCATGTGCGCGCTGGTTTGATCCCTGAGCTCCCTGGACCTGGGAACGTTCGGTTTGGACGAGAGGCTCGAGTACGATAGCGCCGGCAGCGAGCGTCATGGCGCCGGTGACGCCAACCTGACTCATGAATCTCCGTCTGCTCGGGGAAGTGGGAGCTTCATGTGGGAGTTTCACTGAGTTGTTCAGGGCTCTGCGAACGTTGCGCGCGTCTGCTTGAACGTTATAGGGCAGTATCGCAACTGGGGGTTCGTGGGTGGTATGGGTTTCTGGTTTGGTCGTTTCGACGGAATCCTCCGCCTTAGGGGTAGTTGGGAGGCACTTGTGGGACATTAGGGGGTTCTCCTTAATTTGGGATTTTCAATCTAGAAAAGTGGTTGCGTACGGCACCGACTAAGGGAGTAAGCGGTTTACAAACGATAGCCGGTGCTAACGTACGCAGATTACGAAACGATCGCTGGTTCTACGCCTATTTCTGGTCCAATACAGGTACAACCGAGGTCAGGTTCCTGGAACGCCGATCAGAAACGCTGTCAGACTCCAGAAACGCAGAGTTCAAACGATGTTGGGTTCCAAAAGCCTGCACCAAAACGTTGTCAGGCTGCCGGGCGGAAACGCTGTCAGGCTCCTCCGGGCGCAAACGCTGTCAGGTTCCAGGAATCGGACAAACAGGTCAAGTTCTACGAACACAGGGTTCAAAACCAGGATCAGGTTCAGTGCGTTCGGCTATAAAACGAATGTCAGGCACAAGGAACGCCGGGTACGTCCATAGGTTCAAGGATGAGGAGGGGCAGTTTACCGCGCGTAGCCTTTGAAAAAGCTCTACTGCCTACTACCTTACTGCTCACTGCTCACTGCTCACTGCTCACTGCTCACTGCTCACTGCTCACTGCTCACTGCTCAC
>Ga0187893_10009550_pt1 | contig 14877 bp, 13 predicted proteins | sample MA1701074metaG_FD_139574 | JGI IMG/M metagenome (GOLD analysis project Ga0187893, IMG submission 139574) | White microbial mat communities from a basaltic lava cave in the Kipuka Kanohina Cave System on the Island of Hawaii, USA - MA170107-4 metaG ...
CAGCCTTGCGGGTGGTGGTCCAGCGATTCAGTGTCAGGGTCGACTCTGCCATTCGGCACCTCCTTGTTGAGTCGCCCCAGTGTGTCATAGTCCCTGTCTACCCCTCAAGGGGGGCAGTATACAAGGCGGTAATCAGCGCCGTGGCGAATACCACAGCCATGCCGATCGCCGTGATCTTCCAGGGATTCCATTTTTCATTCGACATCGTCCACCCTCCCTTGCGAGAAATCTAAGTTCAAGGAAGGGCAACAGGCATGCCAAGTTCTCAATGAGTGGTCGCAGTGAACATTCAACTTACTGATTTTGCGGTAGTTCCCTCGAAAGCCCTATCGGGAGCGAGAGGATATGGTTGCTGTGTAGACAGGTGTTTAGTATGTAGGATTTACATTCTTTGATGACCATGCACCGGCGCGACATCTCCGTGTATGATCACCGTCGCATGGCAGGAGCGCCGCGGAAACGAGAGATTCCGGCCTGCTTGACCCGTGTTTGATTCTCTGAGGCGGCGTCCCGCCCCATTCCTGCTGTTGGAAGTGAGACGTACGACGTTGGGCCAGAATCTTGCATAAAGCCCTGATTGGAGACGAAGCTCTGATACCGGCCCGGGCGCGACATACAATGCGAAACTCTTGTCCCACTCCCACTCGTCGGTTGCAGAGCTACAGGTGTCAGTCGTTGTCGGCTTAAGTCGGTCGCTTGGGTATGGTTGCTCAGCCCCGCCGCGGCCGTCTGCATGATAGGGTCTAGCATGGGACTCGGACTTCGGGCAAAGGAAGCCGTATCCATTATCCTGCTCACCTTCCTGGTGGTGGCGACCACTACCTCGATTCACCTCGCCCAAATGGCCAGGGTGGTCATTCAAGACGTATCGGGTCAGGCTGAGCTGATCGCGAAGCAAATCTATGCCCAGGCTCGTCGCTCACTCTCGGCTGCCAGGGGCGGGAATCCTTGGGAGATGTTGCGAAGGGATCGTGACCTGAGAAGCCTCCTCGACGCGAGCGTCGGATACTCGCCCTACCTCGTCTACGCGTTCATATCGGACCTGGACGGCAACGTCGTCCTGCACAGCGAAAGGAAAAAGGAGCGGTCGCATGCGCCGGCTCGAGCGACTGTGGGAGACCTGCTTTCACGTGGTCCCGTCGGTCGCTTCGAGGCACTGTACAGAAGGGGGGCAACCTACGAGAGCACGTTGCCATTCAATCTCAACGGCGAGCCATTCGGGAACATCAGGCTCGGGATCGCCACCGGCCTCTTGAGAAGAGAGCTGAATGCTTCGGTGATGCAAGGCCTCGTCCTCGCCGGCCTCGCCCTCCCCGTCGCCTGGTTGGTCGCGATGGGCTTGGCCAGGCGGATGCTGTCGGAGCTCCGCGCGCTGTCGCTCGTCGATCAACTGACCGGCCTGTCAAACCGACGCGGGTTTCTGCTGCTCGCCGAGCAGCAACTGAGGATGGTGAACCGGTCCAAACAAGGGATGCTGCTCATTTTCGCCGACGTGGACAACCTGAAGCAGATCAATGATACACTAGGGCATCAAGTAGGAGACCTCGCCTTGACGGAAGCCGCCGCGGCCTTAAGAGAGACCTTCCGGGAGTCGGACATCATCGCGCGGTTTGGCGGAGACGAGTTCGCGATCGTCGCGATAGAGGCCGGCAAGGACAGTGCCGACCTCCTCGCTCGTCGGTTGCGAGAAAACCTCGCGGCACGTAACGCGAAGGGGGACCGTCGCTACACTCTCGCGATGAGCTTGGGCATGGCCCGCTACGACCCCGGGTCTCCGTGCACGCTCGACGAACTCCTCGCCCGGGCCGATGAATTGATGTACGGGGAGAAGCATGGAGAGGACCAGTCGTAGCGGCCGGGAGACCTGCGACGGAATGATAGGGATATCGCGCGCCGTTGGTCGGCTCACGCCGTTCGTGACCGCGCAAAGGGGGATATCACGAACCGGCTCGTGGATGCGAAGACGCGAGGCGATGCGGTTTATCTCGATCGCCATTCTTGTCTGGGGCGCCCTCGGTGCCTGTGCCGAGAGAAAGCCCGGTCTTGCGCCAGCGCTTCCCCAGCGGGCGCCTAAGACGAGACCGGCCAAGAAGCAATCGCCGCCGTCAGCGCCGACGATGCCACCGCCTCAGGTAGGTTACGGGCAAGAGGATCATCTGAGAGAGGAGGCGAAGGACAAGGTCGAGGCGGCGGAACGAATCCTCAGGCAGATCGACAAGAAGACGCTCGAGCGAGAGCAGGAGGACACGTTTCTCACCATTCAGAGTTTCCTTGTCAAGGCGAAAGAAGCCTTTTCCGCGAGGGACTTCCTGATGGCATTCACACTGGCCGACAAGGCGACGATATTGGGGGAGGACTTGCTGAACGCGCTCCCCAGGTAGCCGGCCTCGGCAACCCGTCGCCCAGACTTTTTTCTTGACAGTGGTACGTGGGAAAAGTGAGAGTAGCACCCAGGACAGGAGACGTCGCCAACCCGTTTTCACTCAAAGACCTTGAAACAACTTCTCATCAATGGAGGTTAGCGAAATGAAAATGCGGAAAATGGTCGCGGCGATCAGCTTGTTGATGTTGGCTTCGATGACGACGGCGTGCGGAACGGTCACGGGGGCGGCGGTCGGCGCTGGGGCAGGGGCCGCAATCGGCGCAGGCACGGGGCACGGGGCTGGGAAAGGCGCGCTGATCGGGGCGGGCGTCGGCGGTGCGGCAGGCGCGATCTACGACATCACGAAGTAACGGAGGGCCCATGAACGCGTGCATTCGCCTAGTGGCTGGACTGGTCGCTGGCATCGTGTTGGTGGCCGGGATGGCTTTCGCGCAGGCCAAGCCGAGCGACTGTGGCAAGGCCAAGGTCTCAGAGAAAGTGGAAGGCAAGGTCGTGATGGTCGATCCGGACCAGGGCAGGATGACTCTGCGCGCGGCCGACGGGGCGACGCATGAGTTTCACGCGTCGAAAGAGACACTTCAAGACCTAAAGGTCGGCGACGAGGTCAAGGCGAAGCTGAGAATAGCGCCGAAATGCGATAAGTAGCGTTCGGAGTTGGTGAATCGCGCAGGCCGGGGGACGCCAACCCCCGGCCTGTATTCTTGTTGGGGCTCGACCGCACGCGACACCGTACACGGTCAAGGCGGGTGATCTGCCGGCTTTGGACACGCGGCGGATATCCAAGTTGGGGGCGCCGACGCTGCCGAGGAACGCGAGGTCACTGCCGACGATCTCGATGTCGCAGAGCATGTACTTGCGGTTGCCCGTCACCGTGATCTCCTCGACCGGATAGGCCAGCTCGTCCTTGTCGATCGAGAACCCGGCCGCCCGTCTGGGCTGGTTGCGGGTGATCAGACTGATGCAGGGGCCGATCAACCCGGTAATGTACACGCGGTCATCTCCTGATCGGGTGATGTCCGTCCGGATCGAGCGACGACCTCCCCCATTCCTGTCGGCGGGCGGCTAGGAGGGGAGTCTGGCGGCTGAACTGCCCCTACAGGGTAACCCCGAGAGCCTCTGCGAGCTGCTCGGTCCTCGCGATGAAGTTGGGGATTTCCAGGGTCCTGAACGATTCATGCGCGCGCGCGAGATGGGCCCGGACATTCTCCTGGGACCCCTGGGCGTGCGCGAGAGCTGCAAGATCGAAATGGGTACGTCCCACGTCATATCGCGCGTCTATGGAAGTGAAACCCTCGAGCGCCTGATCCAGGTAGGTCTTGGCGTCCGGAAGGGCGCCTCTTGCTTGAGCGATTCGGCCCAGTGCTCGCTGAGCCCATCCGACCCCGTACAGGTCCTTCGCTTCGCTCGTCGTGCTCAATCCTTTGATCGCAAGGTCGTGGGCCTTGTCGATCTCACCGTTCAGCCGATGGGCCTCCGCGAGACACACCGTAAACCACCCCTGTAATTGCGCAAAACGAAAACGGCCAAGTTCTTCCACGGACTGCTCCAGTACGGGAATCGCGAGATTGGGATCCTGCTTTTCCAGATAGGCGTACCCCAGCCAGCCCAAGGCGACTGCTCTACTGAGTGGATCGGGCGAGTGTGCGAGTGCTCGCTGGCAAAACTCGATCCCGACCTCGCAGTCGCCCATTGCAGCGTGGATGACCCCGGTCGCCCAGAAAGCGGACGTCTGTAGCTGGCGGTCTCCGGCCGCTTCGCCAATGGCACGCGCCCTGGCCTCAGCGGCCAGGGCCGATTGCAGATCGCCCACCTGAGCGTAATTGAGTCCCAGCACCCAATGGGCCTGGCCGATCCACCAACGTTGTCCCGTCGGCTCTAGGTGTGCCACCGCCTGTTGGCCAAGGACTATCCCCTGACGCGCCTGCCCTGACAGCGCAGCCTGCTGTGCCAACAGGTAATAGGCTTTGCCCACAGTCGTCTCATCGCCGCAGCGGGTCGCCTCGACGATCGATCGCTGCGCACTCTGGACCGCCCTCTCAACGTCTCCGAGAAACAATTGGGCTCGGCCGAGTAAGAAAAAGTAATGAGCGGCCAATGAGGAATTTTCGGGACGCTCGACGCCCTGTTGGCGGATCAGGAGGGTCACGACCTCCTGAAAGCGGCCCAGGTAGATCAGTGAGGAGGCTTGGCGTAGTGCGAGATCGAGACGGCGACGATCGCGATCGTCGGCAGGCAGGCGCTCGACGTACGCACCGGCCTCCTGCAGGGCCTTGATTGCCTCTGTATGGGCGTGGGCTCGAGCCGCCTTCTCGGCAATCCGCGTCAGGTACTCGATCGCCTTTTCGGTCCTCTGCGTCTTCGAGTAATGATGGGCCAGACGGTCGGCAACCTCGTCGAGGCGATCCGAGTAGAGGGCCTCCAGGGCTCGGCCTGCAGCCTCATGCAGGGACTGGCGTTCAGGACTCAACAGACTTTCATAGGCCACCTCTTGCGTCAAGGCATGCTTGAACACATATAGCGGCTCCTCCGGTCCCGTCTGCTCGAAAAGAAACTCCAGACGTGTGAGCTCCCTCAGATACGGGTCGAAGACGCTCGGTCCCTCCCAGATAGTTCCCAGCAGACGCAGTGAGACCTCTCGCCCGAGAATTGATGCGGTCTGGAGGAGCCTCCTGGGTTCATCGGGAAGCCGCGCGATTCTGGCCAGCAACACCTCCTCGATGGTGTCGGGCACCACGTCGATCCGGCGAAGATCCCTTTGATCGCCCATAGCCCGTGCCAGCTCCTCGAGGAAGAACGGATTTCCTTCGGCCTTGTCAAGCATCATTCGCCCCAGCGGCTCCGGGACGTTGTTCGTCTGAAGTGTCGAGTGAACCACGCGCAAGCTGTCCTGGGGTGAAAGGGGCTGGAGGGCTATCTGGGTAGCATACGACTTGTCCATCCAGGGGGGGTGGTACCCGGGACGGTAGGTCGAGAGGAACAGGATGCGGGCGCCGCTGACGCTCTCCACCAACGAGGTGCACCAGTCCTCTGAAGGCTTGTCCATCCACTGAAGATCCTCTACGACAAAGACGATCGGCCGGCGGCGACTGCCTTTGAAACCCATCTGGCGGATGGCCTCGAGGGTGCGGGACTTGATCGCCTCCGGAGTCAACCCGCGTAGCAGTTCGATCGCTTCCTTCACCCCCAAGAGCTGGAGGAGATATGGCGACCACTCCTCCGGGTCCATCCCTAGCTCTCTGAGACCGTTGCGGACCTTCTGGGTGATCGCCTCCGGCCTGTCGGTCTCGGCGATCCGGCAATTGCGCCGGAGGATGTCGAGCACGGGAAGATACGGGATCGAGCTGCCGTACGAGATGCAGCAGCCTTTGAAATACGCGACGTGCTCCCCAGCCAGGCTTTGCCGGAACTCGAAGACGAGCCGTGACTTTCCGATTCCAGCCTCACCGGTGATCCCGACGACCTGGCCGTGTCCCGCTACGGCCGTGGCCAGGCAACTGTGCAGGAGCTCCAACTCGTGCTGCCGCCCCACGAAGCTGGTCATTCGCCTCCCGAACCGCAAGCCGGTTCGTTCGGGTCCGACAAGACGGTAGGCCTGTCCCTGCCCTCCGGTCACGAGCCCTACAAGCTCGAATCGGCGCTCGAGGAGCGGGGCGGTGCCTTCGCTCAGCACGGTGGTGTGCGGCTCCGCGAGCCCGACCAGCGATTCGAGCACGGTCGAGGCCTGTCGCTTGGCATCGAGGTCGATCTCTACCGTGCCGCTGGCCTGTCCCACGAGAACGTGGCCGACATGAATCGCGATCTTCACCGCCAACTCTTGCGGGTTTCCGCCTCGCGCGCGCTCCGCAGCCTTCTGGATGGCCATCGCTGCATGCGCGGCGCGCTCCGGCGCATCCTCGATCGGCTCGAGCCCGAACACGGCGACGACCCCTGTCGTGCTCAGCTCCTCGATGCGGCCGCCGAAGCTGCGCACTTTCTCCACGACGAGTTCGATCGGCCGACTGGCGTACAGCGGCGAGTCCAGCGGCGGCGGGGTAATCAGGACGGCTTGCAGAAGTGTCAGCCGCCGCCGTTCCCAACGAACGCCGGCGAGGGCGGGCACTGCCGCGGATTCGGGCGTCTGCGCCGCCTGAGCAGGCGCCGCAGTGGTCGTGGCGCGGCGACGCCGGCGCGCAGGTGTCGCGGCAGTGCGCAATCCATGTTTCTGGATCCGATAACGGAGTGTGTCTCGGGAGATCCCAAGCCTTGCTGCCGCATGGGTGACGTTCCAGTTTGTATGCCGGAGTGCCTCCAGGAGGTGGGTCCGCTCCACGCTCCCCACGGCCTCCTTGAGAGGCATGGCCTCCTCGCCCTCAACGACATCGTTCCGCTCTGCCTGGGGTGCCTCGCTCAAGCTGAGCATCTCGGCAGTCACGACAGGCGTTTCCGCAAGGAGCGCGACCCGCTCGATGATGTTGCTCAGCTCGCGAACGTTGCCGGGCCAGCGGTGGGCCAAGAGGGCGGCGCGAGCGGTCGGGCTCAGGCTCTTTGGCGGCAGATCGTAGTCGGCGCAGGTCCTTTTGAGAAAATGCTCGGCGAGGAGCAGGATGTCCTGGCCGCGTTCCCGGAGCGGTGGGATCCAGAGGGTCAGGACCGCCAGGCGGTGATAGAGATCTTCGCGGAACCGCCGTTCGCGCATAGCGGTCGCCAGATCCTCGTTTGTTGCGGTGAGGATCCAGATGTCGATGTCCTCGCTTCGTGTGCTGCCAAGCCTGCGGACCGTTCGCTCTTCGATCACCTTGAGGAGCTTCGACTGTAGCCCCTCGGGTAGCAGGCCCACCTCATCGAGAAAGATCGTACCCCGGTTGGCGATCTGAAAGAGCCCTGCCTTCGCCTGGCGCGCATCGGTGAACGCCCCCCGCTCGAAGCCAAATAGCTCCGCCTCCAGCAGGGTCTCTGGGATGGCCGCGCAACTGATATCGACGAACGGGGCATTGGCGCGTGGCCCCGCACGGTGGATCATCCGCGCGAGGAGCCCCTTGCCCGTCCCGGTCTCGCCCTGGATCAGGATGGGCGGAAAACGGCGTGAATCAGGGTGACGCTGAAGCAGGCGCTCGATCTTGCGCCGAATCGCCTCGATCCCCGCACTCTCTCCGATCAGATTGGCTACTGGCTCCATACGCTCGGCACCCTCCCTTTAGAGCCACGCTCCAGAACTCGTAACTGCCGAGGTTTCACCCAGTTTTCTGGTGATTGGTCACCCGGTTGCTGCGGAGTGTTCCCCCACTATAGTCCTAACCTTTTGTTTTTTCAAGCTCTCACCTGTGGCATGCCCGTTGCTTTGACACATCGGCAACAGATGACCGGGGAAGTAGCGAGAACGTAGAAAGAGATCCATGAGGTCGGTGCGGTGGGGTGGGTGACATGCTGTACAAGTTCTTGGTCGGGGCGTTATTGCTCTTCCCGTGGGTCCTTGCAGGATACATCGCGTTAGGCTCGTTCAGGGCTGCGTGGAAAAAAATCCTCTGCGCAAGGCTGAAGCGGGAGGAGCCGTGAGAGGTCAGGCTTGTTTCGATCGCAGCGGATCTCAATCGTCACCCGGATCGGCTACGGCCAGTCTTGCTCGAAAGGACGGGGACCAGGCTCCCCGGATCGTGCACCCGCCGCGAGAAGACCGGCGACCGATGCGGGCACGCGAAAACAAGTGGGTCAAGGCAACTGCTCTCTGGCTCACGCGGGCGGGAGCGCAACCGAACCAAGTCTCCGCATCGAGTGTGCTGTTCGCGTCACTCTCAGGAACCAGCCTCGTCCTTGCCGCGACAACGGCGGGCACCTGGGCCGTCGTATGGTTCGCCGCTGCAGGTGTCTTCATCCCACTCCGAGGCCTGTGTAACCTCTGTGACGGGCTGATGGCGATCGAGGGCGGGCTGAGGACCAGGTCAGGGGAGATTTTCAACGATCTGCCCGACCGTCTGTCCGACTCCATTGTCTTCGTCGCTGCGGGGTGTTCGGTCACCTGGATGAGCTGGGGACGTGAGCTTGGATGGGCCGCAGGACTGTTGGCGGCGTTGACCGCGTATGTCCGGGTGCTTGGGGCGTCCGGCGGCGCGTCGCAGCAGTTCTGCGGACCGATGGCCAAGACGCAGCGCATGGCGGTGATGGCCGCGGCCTGCCTCGCGGCGTCGGTCGAGGCAGCCATGGGTCTGACCCCGCGATCCGTAATGCTCGCGCTGACTGTTGTCGTCGTTGGATGCGTGGCAACGATAGCCCGGCGAACGTTCCGCATCGTAAGAGAATTGGAGGCAGGGTGATGTCGCAGGGTCGGCCTCTTCTGGCGGCGCTCGCGAGGATCCTCAGCGGCCTCAGCATACGGTGGGTCGGCTGCCGGCCTGAGGTCCGCCAACGAGTCTATTACGCGAATCACACCAGCCACCTGGACTTCCTGGTCCTGTGGTCGGCCCTGCCCAGGGAGGTTCGTGCCTTTACTCGGCCCGTTGCTGCCAAGGACTACTGGGAAGTCGGGAGAACCCGGAGGTATCTGGCCGCAGGCCTGTTCAACGCCATACTTGTCCAACGCGGGAATATTAGTGTCGAAGGGCGTGCCCGACAGCTCGACCTGCTGCTGGAGGCCTTGGGCGACCGGTATTCGCTCATCATGTTTCCGGAAGGTACGCGAGGCACAGGATCCGAGATCGCCCCGTTCAAAAGCGGGATCTATCATCTGAGCCTGAGGAAGCCGGACCTGGAGCTTGTCCCTGTCTATATGCACAATCTCGGCCGCATCTTGCCGAAGGGTGAGTGCATTCCGGTGCCCATGTTGAGCCGAATCGACTTTGGTGCCCCGATTCGGGTGCTCGATGGCGAACCGAAGGAAACGTTCCTGGGGCGGGCGCGTGAGGCACTGGGGAGCTTGAAATGCGCGTGCCTTTCTTGAAAGGTCAGGAACTCCTGTGGCTCTTCGGCGGCGTCCTGGGGCTGCTCGTGGTCGCCACGGGGACGACCCTCGTGCTGAGGCAATGGGTCACGGGCGGGGCGCTTCAAGCGACGATGACCAACCTGAGCGCCCGCGTCCGGGCCTGGTGGGTGATGTGCGCCGTTTTTGCTGTTGCGCTGATCGTCGGCGAGGTCGCGACGGTTGCGCTCTTCGGACTGGTTTCCTTTCTTGCGCTACGCGAATTCATCACGTTGATTCCGACGAGCCGAAGGGATCATCGCACGTTACTCTGGATCTTCTTCGTGATTCTCCCCTTGCAGTATTCGCTGGTGGCCACCGGGTCGTACGCGTTGTTCAGCGCCCTGATCCCCGTGTACGCGTTCATCTTCATCCCGGCCAGGATCGCCCTCACAGGGGACTCCGAGCGGTTCCTGGCGCGCGCGTCAGAGACTCAATGGGCCCTGGTGATCTGCGTCTACTGCGTAAGTCATCTGCCCGCACTGCACCTTCTGAAAATTCCCGCTGAGGCGGCGGACACGAGCACACTGCTCCTCTATTGCGTTCTCGTGGTCCAACTCAGCGATGTTCTGCAATATGTGTGGGGAAAACTGTTGGGACGGAACGCCATCGCTCCCAGTATAAGCCCGAATAAGACCTGGGAGGGGTTTCTTGGCGGCGTCGGTTGCGCGACGGCCGCAGGAACCGCTTTGTGGTGGGCAACGCCGTTCAACCCCTGGCAGGCAGCGTGCGTATCGCTGGCGATCACACTCACGGGATACGCGGGCGGGCTGACAATGTCCGCCATTAAGCGGGATCGAGGAGTCAAGGACTACGGGACGCTCATCGAAGGCCATGGCGGGGTCCTGGATCGAATCGACTCCATCTGCTTCGCCGCGCCGGTCTTCTTTCATTTGACCAATTACTTCCTCACGAGGGCTTCATGAGGACATCGGGATGAGCGGAGGATCTCTGTCAATTGACGCGATTCGGCCGGCGCGTAATTCCGTGCGGTCCTGTCGAGCCTGCCGCGGCCTCATAGGGCGTTCCGGATTACGGTATTCGGCGGTTCATGGGGCACGACGTCACGACTGTTGAGAGAACGGAGAGTCAGAATCACAACCACAAGCAGGAGGTTGGTCATGGGTGTAAAGAATGGCGTCAGGGGAATCTTCTTGATCGCGGCGCTCTGCCTGGCCGGCTGCGCCAGTTATGATCCCGCTGTCAAAGGGTTACCGTCAGCGCTGGATCCCTCTCGACCGAACGTCAGGAAGGTGGAAGAGGGGGACTTGACTCTCTATGTCGAAGAATACGCCACACCGGAGAAGAGCCAGGTGGCCTTCGACACGAAGATGACCGACGAGGGCGTGCTGCCGCTTCTGATCAGAGTGGAGAGCAGGGCCCAGCAAGACTACGAAGTCAAGGCTTCTCAGGTCGTCCTGCGGGGACAGACCCCGGTGAAATCGCTAACGCCCGAGGAGGCAGCCGGCAAGGCGGAGCGGAGCGCGGTGGGCCGGGCATTGGGCTGGAGCCTTATCGTTCCCATCATCGGCATCCCGATCGCTATCGCGGCGTCGGCCACGCATACCAGTAAGGTCAATGCGCAGATCGCTCAGGACTTCTCGGCGAAGGCGTTCTCTGATGGGACGATCATGCGGAACAAGGAGCGCGGTGGGTTCGTGTTCTTCGAGCTCGAGAAGGGGCGAAAAGATCTTTCCGGCCTGAGCCTCGAGGTGACGGCAAGAAACCTGGTGACCAACGAGAACCTAACCATCGCCGCGCCCCTGCCCGCCGCTATTTTCACACCCAAAAGGGAGGCCAGTGAGAAGCCGACCGGCGAGCATAGGTGGTAGCGGTCAGACAGGCCTAGGAAGGAGGGCAGTCGTGAAGCACATCAAGAACCTCCGGAGCACACCGTATAAACCCTTGCCGCCGGGGCCGCAGCTCATCGGCCGGGTCGTTGTTGGGCTGCTCTCGGTCTCAGCTCTCGTCATGAGCCATCCCGGCCCTGTGCCCGCAGCGCCCGGCGATCTCGACCCGAGCTTCGGCGGTGGCGATTTTGTGATCACCGATTTCGATAGTCAAAGCCACTCCCGCGCCGTTACCGTGGCCCTGCAACCCAACGGCCAGATTGTGGTGGCTGGCGTAGTGTATCCCGGTCATCTCGCCAATCCTCGTTTCGCCGTCGCCCGCTACAACCCCGATGGCAGCCTGGACGCCGGCTTCGGGAGCGGAGGGACGGCAATGACCGACTTCGGGAGTCCGAGGGGAGATGGACCCACGGCGCTCGCCCTCCAGCCGGATGGCAAGATAGTGCTCGCTGGAAGTACCACCACGAATGTAGGTGACATTTTCGCCCTCGCCCGCTACAACGCCGACGGCAGTCTCGATGCCGGCTTTGGAAATGGGGGAAAGGTGACTACCGAGTTCAGCGGCTTTGACCGGCTTTCCGCCGTCGGTGTTCAGCGTGACGGCAAAATCGTGGTGGCGGGTACGAGCAGCCGAGGATTCTCGGACTTCGTCCTGGCCCGCTATAACACGGACGGCAGTCTAGACGTCGGCTTTGGTAACGGGGGGAAGGTCATCTCGGACTTCGCCGGCGGTGATGACGCGGTTTCTGGCCTTGCGGTCCAACCTGACGGCAAGATCCTGGTTCTGGGAGCGGTCGGGGCGCCTCCCCCTCCGCCAAGCCCTCCAATCCCATGTAGGACATTTCCCTTCTGCTTCGGGCTGAGTCTTCCTATAACCGGACCCTCCTTCCCCAGCCTGGTCCGCTACAACCCGGATGGCAGCCTGGATATCACGTTTGGGAGCGGCGGCAACGTGCCCACAGGTCTTCCTCCCACACGGACCTTCACCCTTCAACCTGACGGCAGGATAGTGGTCCTGGCAGGCTCCACCGACTCCGCCGCCGGCGAGTTCACCATTGCGCGCTTTAACCCAGACGGAAGGCTGGATGGCTCCTTCGGGGTCGGGGGGAAGGTGACTGCCGACTACAACGGGGACGTCAACGATTCTTTGGCGGCCCTCGCGCTCCAGCCTGACGGCAGGCTTCTCGCGGTGCTCAACAGCACTCGCGGCCTGATCGTGGCGCGCTACAATCCGAATGGCACCCCGGACCCCACATTTGGCAACGGCGGAGCGGCGACGACCGACTTCAGGGGCAGCAGCTTCCACGCCGCAGACCTCGCGCTCCAGCCTGACGGCAAGCTCCTCGTGGCGGGCACGAACAACTGGGACTTCGGAGACTTCGCCCTGGCCCGCTTCGAAGGAGGCCCGACGAGCGATGCGCCGATTCTTGGGCTCCACCTCAGCCAGACGGCATTTGTGCCGACCGAGACCCTTCGAATCGACGCCACCCTGGTCAACCTCGGGCCTGCCTTCGATGCCGATCTATACGTTGGCATGTTGCTGCCCGATGGCGTGACGTTGATCTTCGTCACTCACCTGTCACCGCCCACCGTTGAGGAGAGCGCCCTGACCGGTGACCCTCGGAACTTCCGACCGGTGCTGACCGACCTGCAGCTTCCTCACGGCTTCACTGGCAGGCTAGTGACCGACGTCCAGTTTACATTCGCGGGGTGGAGCCGTCAGGGGAGTATTTGGCCTTCGCCGTGCTTGCCAGGCCGGGTGCCGCCAGGGATGGACGAATCGACCCTGGCGACATTCTCGAGATTACCATCAAGCCGTTCACCTATTCTGAACTGACTGCCCCCACGTTGATTTCTCCAACCCACAACGCCGCCTTCAAACAGAACGATCCCAGCAACCAAGGGTGCCCTCCAAACCATCGAGGGGGACTCGGTTGGAATCTCTTCTTCGACTGGACCGACTCTCGTTCCCTGTTTGGAGTCACCCTGTACGAGATGCTGGTCACGCATAAGGACCGGCAGATCTCGTTCGGCAATCCGCCGTTCGGGCAGTTCGGGGTAATCGGTTCCGAGTTCGTCCATAGAAGATGCGGCGTTTTCGTCAGCGATGACCAGTTGGACGGCTGGGAGTGGCGTGTGCGCGCTGTGGATAGGCTTGGCAACGTCGGCCCATGGAGCGAGACAGGCGCGTTTAGATTCGAGCCGTGCCGGCTCGCCAACGGAGACCGCTGCTCTCGGTAACAGGCGGCCGACGCTTCTTGGCTAACTGGGAACCGCTGCGATGATCGCGCAGATTCTATGAGGGGGCTGTCACACCTGTCGAACCATAGAGCTGTATCGAGGGAAGAACGGTGAGATGGGGAGTCGTTGATCGTGGTCTGCGTCACACGGTGTGATCCTGCTTTGCGACTGAAGGTCGAATACCGTTGGAACAGATTTAGTGGCCGGCGACGGTCATGCGGCGGATCTTGAGGGTGGGGGCGACGACGCTGCCGCGGAACGTGAGGTCGCGGCCCACCATCTCGATGTCGCGGAGCATCTCTTTGAGGTTGCCCGCTACCGTGATCTCCTCGACCGGGTAGGCCAGCTCGCCCTTGTCGATCCAGAACCCGACCGCCCCTCGCGAGTAGTCCCCGGTGACCAGGTTGATGCCAGGGCCGATCAGCTCGGTCACGTAGAGGCCGGCATCCACCGATCGGATGATGTCCGCCGGATCGTGCGGTCCGGCCTGGAGGAAAAAGTTGGTCGGCCCAACGGTCGGGACGTCACCCACGCTGCGCGTGGCGCTGGCGGTCGGTGCAAGTCTGAGCTTGCGGGCCGAGTAAGTATCGAGGAGATAGCTCTGAAGGACGCCATTCTCGACCACGGCCGTGCGGCGGGCTGGCAGCCCTTCCCCGTCGAACGGCCTCGAGCCAAGATGCCGAGGGAGTGTACCGTCGTCATAGATCGAGACGGTTTCGGCGGCAATCCGGTCGCCCAGTCGATCGATCAGGAATGACGCGCCTCTGTAGAGCAGGGGGCCGGAGACGGCGGAGCAGATGGTCCGCATGAGGCTGCCGGCGGTTTCCGGATCGAACACCACCGGGACCTCCCGGGTAGTGATTTTTCTCGCCCCCAAACGCCGGACTGTACGCTCGGCTGCCAGCTTCCCGATCGCCTCCGGCGACTCCAGGCTGCTCAGATTGCGGGCGTACGTGTACCAGTAGTCTCGCTGCATCGCCCCGTCCGACGCGGCGATCGGCGTCACCGCCAAACTGAAGGCCGAGCCGCGGTATTCGCCCAGAAAGCCACGGCTGCTCCCGTAGACGACCCGATAGAGATTGCTCGCGAACTCGGCCCCCTCGGAGTTCGTGATCCTCGGGTCGTGCGACAGGGCTGCCGCCTCGGCGGCCTTCGCCCGATCGATCCGCTCATCCAGCGATAGGGCTTCGCCGCCCGTGTCGTACAGGTCAAGCTCGGAGACACTCCCGGCACACTCCTCCAGCGAGGGGAGGCCGGAAAACTCATCGTGCGCCGTCGCGGTGGCCAGCGTGCAGGTATCCTCGACCAAGCGCTTGAGAGAGTCCTTCGAGAGGTCCGACGTGGAGCTGGTGGCCGACCGCTTACCGGAAAAGAGGCGCAGCCCCACTCGGGACTCCCTGGCGCTCCGGAGCATATAGATCTCGCCTAGTCTCACCTGAACGGGGACGAGTTCATTGTCCAGGGCAACGACGTCG
>Ga0187893_10009551_pt1 | contig 14876 bp, 7 predicted proteins | sample MA1701074metaG_FD_139574 | JGI IMG/M metagenome (GOLD analysis project Ga0187893, IMG submission 139574) | White microbial mat communities from a basaltic lava cave in the Kipuka Kanohina Cave System on the Island of Hawaii, USA - MA170107-4 metaG ...
CCATCCTGGCGCCCGGAACGCGACGACCACCCCCGCGCGCGGAGGTGGTCGTCGCCGGCCGGATGCGGACGCGACACTAGACCCTATGGAGTGACCGGGAGCCGGTCAATCCATATCAGCGATAGAGCCCCTTCAGCCGGCCCCACGTGCTCTTGTTCGTGGGTGTGGGGCACTGCAGGTCGATCTTGCCGTCGTGCCGGAACAGGTAGCCGGGGATGCCGATCCCCGGCGAGGTGTTCCAGGTCGCGCCGCCGGTGAACAGGCCCGGGCACGGCTCGCCGCCGCTCCCGCCGAGGAGCCCGAGCAGCGTGCCGCCGGTCCACGCGATGTTGCCCTCGATGCTCCCGGTCTGGAACGCGGTGAAGTTGTTCGTGGTCACGAGCAACGACGTGAAGTTGCCGGTGAGGATCGGCGCGCCGCCGTCCACGAATCTGGCCGGCACGTTCACGTTGGGCGGGAACGGGTCGAACACCGCGTCCGGCGTGGCGTCCGCGTAGACGGCGATCGTGCCGCCCGAGTAGAACGTCGTGTAGAGGGTGGTCGCGGGCGGACCGAACGCGTTGGTCCCGAGCGATTGCAGACCGTCGACGTAGAACGTGTACTCGGTCGCGGGCATCGTCGGGTTCAGGAACTCGAGCGGCGGGCCGAACAGGCTCACCACGCCGACGCAGCGCAGGATGCCGCCAGCGGGCTGGTTCGAGGCCGTGGCGCCGGGGAAGTAGAAGTAGGCCGGGTCCCAGTCCACCACCGGGCCCGCGGCGCGCGCGGGCGCGGCGGCGAGCGCCAGCACCAGGGTCGCGGCCAGGGTCGTCATCCAGCGTCGCATGTTCGTCTCCATGTCCTCTGCCGTCGCAGGCAAGGCCGCTCGTAACGCGGCTCGGGGGGTCAGCGGTAGCCGGCCTTGAGGCGTCCCCAGCTGGTGCGCTGCACCTTCACCGGGGCGTCCAGGAACGTCTGTCCGTCGAGCTGGTGGTCGTAGCCCACGGGGATGTTGAGCGCGTTGCCGCTCGAGCCCGAGAACGTCCAGCCCGCCCGCTGGTTGAGCGGGAAGTTCGCGAGCTGCGTGCCGCCAGTCACGTTGAACACGGCCTCGAAGCTGCCGGTGCCGTTGCTCGTGTCGAGCACGAACGTGAAGCTCGTGAGCGTGCCGGTGCAGATCGCGGTGCCGTCCTGGAACGTGCCCGGGGCCACGGCGTTCGGCGGATTCGTGCCGAAATCCGCCGTGGTGCCGCCCAGCTTCGGGTCCTCGTAGATCGAGATCGTGCCGGCGGAGTAGGTGATGATGCGGAAATTGGCCACGGTCAGGAAGCCCGTGGAGGTGAGCCCGCTCATCACGTACGTGTACTCGTTCGCCATCGTGTTCGCGACGAGCGGCGCGAACAGGAACGGGACCGTGCCGAGGCCCACGTAACCGGAGCCGGCCTCGCCGAACTGGCCCGGCAGCGGGTCCGGCAGCTCGTAGTCGAAGCCCACGTAGTCGAACAGGAGCGACTGCGCCCGCGCCTCACGCGGTGCCGAGGACAGGGCACAGGCGGCCAGGAGCATCAGGGTCAGGAGACGACGCATGCGGAGCACCTCGGGCGCTGTTGGGACGAGGGATGACCGAGCCGCGGGATCCGGCGCGCCGCGCGGAGCGCCGTACATGCGGACCCGTGCGCGTCGGGACGCGACGAGACCGCCGAGGGCCCCGCGCCGGCAAGAGGGGGAAGGGACCTGCGCGCGAGGCGGCCTCGGAGCTGCTTCAGAGAGCACAAGTCTAGGGAACGCCCGGCGGCTCCACAACGAAAATCGAGTCTCACGAGGCCGGCCGGCCGCGCCCCGGGCCGCGGACGGGGCCCGGCCTCGCATCCTGCAACGCGGGTTCAGCCGGACCGAACATCGGTCAGCAGCGCTCTCGCCTCCGACATCGCCTCGTCGAGCGACGTCGCCCCGCCCCGTTCAAGGAGCCGCGCGAGCTCGGGCTCACCGACCGCGGCGCGCAGCGAGTCACGCATCCGCTCCTGGTCGCGCGCCTCCCAGGGCGTGTGGGGGGAGCGCAGTCGCTCCCGCGCCTTCGCCGCGGCGCCCAGGAGCGTCGCCGCCGGCGCGGCCCGCCCGCCCGCCAACAGCCACTCCGCGGCCGTCTCGAGCGCGTAGAGCGACTCGCGCGCCGCGCCCAGCTCGGCGAGCCGCGCGAACGCCTCGCGCTGCGTCGCCGCCGCGCCGTCCAGGTGGCCCTCGCGGACCTGCACGGAGGCCAGCGCCAGCAGGCTCAACGTCTGGGTCGAGAAGTCGCCGACGTCGCCGAGCATCCGGGTCGCCTGCTCGAACCGCGAGCGCGCGGCCTCGAGACGCCCGAGCGACATCTCCATCGTGCCGAGGTTGTGGTGCGCCATGGCCACGCCGCGCTGCTCGCCGAGCCGCCCGTACAGCTCGAGGCTCTCGCCCGCGAGCGCGATCCCCTCCTCGTAGCGCTCCTGGTAGATCGCCACCGTGGACAGGCCGGCGAGCGACCTGGCCGCGCCCTTCTCGTCGCCGCCGGCGCGGGAGATCGCGAGGCTCTCCTCGAGCAGCGGCTGAGCCGTCCGGTAGTCACCCATCGTGATCGCGAAACCAGCGGCGCGCGCGAGCGCCTTGGCCCGCTCCGGGGTCGGCGCGCGCTCGCGGTCCCGGGCGAGCGCCTCCTGCAGCGCGCGCAGGCCGAGCGCGAACTGCCCGCGCACGGCCCACAACCGCTGCACGCCCGCCGCGAGCCGGAGGCCGCGCTGCACGCCGTCCTCGGCCTGCGCGCACCAGGCGAGCGCCGCGAGCAGGTTGTCCTCCTCGTCCGTGAGCTCGCGCAGCGTGCGCGCGAGGTTCGCGCCGCTCAATCCCACCTCCGACTGCTCCGCCAGGTCGAGGTAGACCGCGAGGTGGCGCTCACGCAGGTGCGTGTGCTCGAGATGGCCCTCGAGCTGCTCGAGCGCGAACCGCCACACGCTCTCCAGGAACACGTACCGGGTGAGGCCGCCCTCGCCGTGGCGCACCACGACGAGCGCGCGCTCGACGAGGCGGGTGAGCAGGTCGAGCACCTCGAACTCGTCGCCGCCCTCCGCACACACGGTGGTGACGCGCTCGAGCGTCCAGCCGCCGGTGAACACGGCCAGCCGCCGCATGAGGTCCTGCTCGGGCGGGAGCAGGTGGTCCCAGCTCCACTGGAGGACCGCGAGCACGGTCTGCTGCCGGCTGCCCGGGCCGGCCCCGGCGCGCGTGAGTAGCTTGAAGCGGTCGCCGAGCCGGGCGCGGATCTGCTCCACGCCGAGCAGCCGCACGCGCGCGGCGGCCAGCTCGAGCGCGAGCGGGATGCCGTCCAGCCGGCGGCAGATCTCGGCCACCGCGGCGGCGTTCCCGTCGGTCAGCTCGAACGCCGGCGACGCGGCGGTGGCGCGCTCCGCGAACAGCCGCACGGACTCGCTCGCGCCGGCCTCGTCGGCGGTCCGCACCCGCGCACCGGGCACGCCCAGCGTGGGGACCACGTAGAGCGTCTCGCCGTCCACGCCGAGCGACTCCCGGTGCGTGACCAGCAGGCGCACCTCGGGGCAGGCGGCGAGCAGCTCGCGGGCGAGCGCGGCGCACGCGGCCGGATGCGTCTCCGCGTTGTCGAGCAGCACGAGCGCGCGGCGCGGCGCGAGGCACGCGAGCACGCCGGCGAGCGGCGAGCGTCCCGGCTCGTCGCGCACGCCGAGGACCGCGGCGAGCGACTCGACCAGACGCCCGGGCTCGGTGAGCGGCGCGACGTCCACGAACCAGACCCCGTCCGGGAACGTGTCGAGCCGCGTCTCGGCGAGCCGGAGCGCGAGGCGCGTCTTGCCCGAGCCGCCGAAGCCGGTGAGCGTCAGGAGCCGCGTGGCCTCGAGCGCCTGCGCGCACTCGGCCAGCGTCATCTGCCGGCCGACGAACGTGCTGGTCCGGGCGGGCAGGTTGTGCGGCGTGGCGACGCGCTCGCCCTCGCGCAGCGCGGCGGCGCGGCGGATGCCGAGCGCGTCCTCGATCGTGAAGCGCAGCTCGCGCATCTCGCGCGTCCGTTGCTCCGGATCCTTCGCGAGGCAGGCTTCGACGAGCGAGCGCACAGCGGGCGGGCAGCGCTCCGGGAGGAGCGCGAGGTCGGGCGACTCGTTCAGGACCTGCGCCATGGCCACGAACGGGTCGTCCGCGGGGAAGGCGCGCCGGCCCGAGAGGCACTCGAAGAGCAGGCAGCCGAACGCGAACACGTCGGTGCGCTCGTCCTGCGTGCCGGCGAGGACCTGCTCGGGGCTCATGTAGCCGGGCGTGCCGGCGACGGGCCCCGAGGCCGACGCGGGCAGGTCCGCGGACCGTCCCGCGAACGGCGGCTCCGCCGCGGCCGGCGCGGACCCGGGGGTGGCCGCGGGCGCCCCGGGTGAATTCGTGAGTCCGTACGTGCGCTTGGCGAGGCCGAAGTCGAGCACCTTCACGAGCCCACGCGGCCCGATCATCACGTTGCCGGGCTTGAGGTCCCTATGCACGACCCCGCGCTGGTGCGCCACCTCGAGCGCCTCGGCCACCTGCGCGGCGAGCTGCAGCGCCTCGTCCACCGCGAGCGGCCCGCGCCGGAGCCGCGCCGAGAGCGTCTCGCCCTCGACGTGCTCGAGCACCAGCACCATGGCGCCGCCCGGGATCTCCTCGAGCCCGTGGATGGTGGCGATGTTCGGGTGGTTGAGCGAGGCCAGCGCCAGCGCCTCGTTGCGGAACTGCGCGAGCGCCTCCGACTCGGCGATGAGCCTCCGAGGTAGGAGCTTGAGCGCGACCGTGCGCTCGAGCCGCGTGTCGCGCGCGAGCCACACCTCGCCCATGCCGCCCGCGCCGAGTCGCTCGAGGACCTCGTAGGGTCCGAGTCGGCGGACGGGAGGGGTCTCGGCCGGCGTCACGTGGCGGCGGGGCCTGCGGGGTCCGGGGGCGCGGCGGGCATCGCCGCGCAGTCTACCGCGCGCGCGCGCGACCGGGCAGGGATCCGGCGCGTCGCGAGCGTCGCGTGACTCCGCTCCGCGGGGGCGGGCGCTCCGCGCGGTCCGCCGCCCGGCTGCGGCCGGGCGCCCAAGGCTGCGGCCACTCTCCAGGGGAGGGTGGCCGCCGGGGGATCCGTGGTGGCCGGGGAGCGCCGCTCAGGCCGCGGTCAGCGGAACAGCGCCTTCACCAAGCCCCAGGCGGAGCGGACCGCGGGCGTGGGATCCACCGGTCCGACGAGCAGGATGGCGTCATCGAAGTCGGCATCGGGATCCGGGTCGCCCGGGTCGTTGTCCTCGAAGCAGATCCAGAAGCGGCCCTGGTTCATGCCCGTGCCCGCGAACGCGAGGACGCGGGCGTCGCGGGCCGGGGATTGCCGCGAGTCCTGCGAGAAGCCGACGCCTCCGGCGCCCGAGATGTAGTACCCGAAGCGGCTCCCGACCGAACCCAGGTAGGAGCGCTGCGAGTGCCAGGCGCCGCGACGATCGAACACGGTCACCGTGAGCCGTGGCTCCCTCGACTCGAACGTCGAGATCGCGCGATCTCCACCGCCGCCCTCCGCCGGGAAGATCTCATGGAGCGCCGTCGCGCCCGAGCCACTCGCGTCATACACGCCGATCGCGTTCCCGGAGCCGCGGCGGACCAGCTCGATCTGCACCCGGATCGTGGAACCATGCTCGGCCTCGTCGGGGTCGGCCGAACGCCAGCGCTGGTACACGAGCTGGTCCTTGCTCACGTCGATCGACTCACCGACGCCGTCGAAGAAGGCCTGGAGCCCGCCTCCCGCGACGGGGGCCTGCGGCGCGCGGAATCTCGCGGCCGCCGGCTCCGGAGCCACGGCCGACGAGGCCAGGAGGGCCAGCAGGGGTAGCGCGTAGCGATTCACGTGGATCCTCCGCAGGGTGCGCGCGGAATGCCGGGACCGCATCCGTCGGATGCCGGCGACCGGGGAAACGGCGAAGCTGGACTGGCTCGGAGAACCGCCGCTCCGCGCGGAGGCTCGCGCGGCAAGGGGTCGCGGCGGGACGGGTCTCGGAAGGACAGCCGAGTACGAATTGTAGGCCCGTGCGCCCGGCCCGCAATGGGAATCGTGTTTCGGGCGCATGAATTGAAGAGATCGGGTGAAATGCCCCGCCCCGCGATCCCGCCGCCGCGCCCGGGACGTGCCGCGACGCCCCCGATCGCATCTCCGCGGCGAAGGCCGTGGCGCTCACCCTCCGGTCAGCCGGCGGCGGCGCGCGCGCGATGCTGCGCGATGAGCTTCTCCACCACGTCGGGCTCGGCGAGCGTCGTGATGTCGCCCATGCCGTCGTACTCGCCCGAGGCGATCCGGCGCAGGATCCGGCGCATGATCTTCCCGCTCCGGGTCTTCGGGAGCCCGGGCGCGATGTGCACGACGTCCGGCTGGGCGAAGCCGCCGATCACCGAGCGAACCTGGCGCTTGAGCACGTCCTCCAGCTCGGGGCCGGCCTGCGCCGCGGCCTGCGCGCCGAGCAGGACGTAGGCGTAGATCCCCTGCCCCTTGATGGGGTGCGGGAAGCCGACCACGGCCGCCTCGGCCACGGCGTCGTGCGCCACCAGCGCGCTCTCCACCTCGGCGGTGCCGAGACGGTGCCCGGCCACGTTCAGGACGTCGTCGATTCGGCCGGTGATCCAGTAGTAGCCGTCCTCGTCGCGCCGGCAGCCGTCCCCGGTGAAGTAGAGGCCCTTGTACTGCGTGAAGTACGTGGACTTGAAGCGCTGGTGGTCGCCCCACACCGTGCGCGCCTGGCCGGGCCAGGGCGTGGCGAGGCACAGCGCCCCCGCGACGCCGTCGCCCTCGAGCACCCGGCCGGACTCCGGCTCGACGATCACCGGGCGCACACCGAAGAACGGCAGCGTGGCCGAGCCCGGCTTCGTGGGCGTCACGCCGGGGAGCGGCGTGATGAGGATGCCGCCCGTCTCCGTCTGCCACCAGGTGTCCACGACCGCGCAGCGGCCCTCGCCCACCACGTCGTGGTACCAGCGCCAGATCTCGGGATTGATCGGCTCGCCCACCGAGCCGAGCACGCGCAGGCTCTTCCGCGACCAGCGCTTCACGTGCTCGTCGCCCGCCTGGGCGATCGCGCGGAGCGCCGTGGGGGCCGTGTAGAAGATGGTGATCCCCAGGTCGTCCACCATCCGCCAGTAGCGGCCCGCGTCGGGGTGGACGGGTGTGGACTCGAACATCACGGTCGTGGCGCCGTTCGCGAGCGGGCCGTAGACGATGTAGCTGTGGCCCGTGATCCAGCCCACGTCGGCCGCGCAGCAGTAGACGTCGCCCTCGTGGTGGTCGAACACGAGCTTGTGGGTGAGCGAGGCGTACACCAGGTAGCCGCCGGTCGTGTGCAGCACGCCCTTGGGCTTCCCGGTGCTCCCCGAGGTGTAGAGGATGAAGAGCGGGTCCTCGGAGCCCATCCAGGCCACGGTGCAGGTGCTGCGCTGGGCCCGCATCTCCTCGTCCAGCCAGCGGTCGCGCCCCGGCTTCATCGGCACGTCGCGGGCGGTGCGGCGCGCGACGAGCACGGTCTCGACCATCTCGACGCGCTCGAGCGCCTGGTCGGCGATGGCCTTGAGCGGGATGCTGCGGCCGCCGCGCAGCCCCTCGTTCGCGGTGATGAGCACCTTGCAGCCCGCGTCGAGGATGCGGTCGCGGAGCGCCTCGGCCGAGAAGCCGCCGAACACCACCGAGTGCACCGCGCCGATGCGGGCGCACGCCAGCATGGCGTACGCGGTCTCGGGGATCATCGGCATGTAGATGCAGACGCGGTCACCCTTGCGCACCCCGTGCGCGAGCAGCACGTTCGCGAGCCGGCAGACCTCGTGCTTCAGCTCACGATAGGTGACGTGGCGGTAGGTGCCCGGCTCGTCCCCGGCCCACAGGATCGCGGTGCGCTCGCCGTGCCGCGCGACGTGGCGGTCCACGCAGTTGAAGCACGCGTTCAACCGCCCGCCCAGGAACCACCCGAAGTCCACCTGCTCGTAGTCGGCGTCGAACACCTGGTGCCAAGGGTGGAACCAGTCGAGCGCCGCGGCCTGCTCGGCCCAGAAGCCCGAGGGGTCCTCGAGCGAACGCCGGTACATCTCCTGGTACAGCTCCATGGAGCGCAGGTGCGCGCGCTCGCGGAACTGCGGCGGGACGGGGTAGAGCCCTTGAGCCACGGGCGTTCCTCCGGTAAGCGGGGGCGGCGGCCGGACCGCCGGCACGTTAGCACGACACTCACGAATCGGCGCCCGGGCGGGCGGGGTGAAGGTCTCCCCCGGCGTTGCCGATACCCCGTCCGATCCTACCGTCTCCCGCCCGATCACCTGACGCGGACCTCCGACATGCCGATCGCGGCACGGCCGAACGAACCGAACGAAGGCCAGGGCAGGGCACACGACCCCGCGCAGGCGCGAGACGTCTCGAATTGGGCGACGCTCCTGCTGCGGAGCGTCAAGACCTGCCGCCTCTACGACACCGCGAACCCGAACGTCACGCGATTCCGCGCCGAGCTGGCCGAGGCGACCAGCCGGCTGCTCGACCGCTGCGGGACGCTGCGCCTCGAAGTGAAGCCGGCTGCGCTCGAGTGGGAGGGGCAACCGGTCTTTCAGCCCCAGTCGCGCGACGACAACCTGGCGGGCGTCCTCCACCGTGACGGCGTACGCACGCTCACACTCCTGCCGGGCATGGCGCCGAAGGAGGTGCAGGGGCTGCTCGACAGCATCCTGCACGTGACCGGACCGACTCCGCTGGACGACGACCTCGTCACGATGCTCTGGGAAGCGGACCTGCCCCACGTGCAGATCGCCTCCGTGCCGCTTGAAGGCGACCTCGACGACGCCGGCGAAGGGGAGGACGGCGGCCACGCGCCCGGCCTGCCGTGGCCGGGAGAGCGCGAGCCGGCCGGCGCGCCGCGGGTACGAACGAGCCCGAGTGCCGGCCTCGTGACACGCTCCGACGACTGGGAGATGGAGGAGGGCGCCGCGGACCCCGAGACCATCTTCGAGGAGCTGGACGCAGGATCAGCCGAACACGTGAAACGCCTGCGCCACGACCTCGACGAGCGCCGGCACACCCGGCTGCTCGCCGACGCGACCTCCCTGGTCGCGGACGCGTTCGAGGCGGGGGCCACCGCGGCGGATCGCGCCGAGATCGGCGCGTTCGCCTCCCGCATCCTGTTTGAGGCGATCGGCCGGGGCGAGTGGCTGGTCGCGCTGGAGGCGCTCGCACTGTGGCGGTCGGGTGAGCCGGGCGCCCCGGAAGCCGACTTCTTCGAGAAGCTGCGCGACGCCAGTTGCTCGGCCACGGCGCAAGCGGTGGCCGCGCTCGACCGGCAGGGTGAGGAGGCGCTCGAGCCGTTCCTCGAGCTCGCGCGCTCGTTCGGCCCGGCGGCGGCGCCGTGGCTCATGTCGGTGCTGGCCGAGTGCGAGCACCTGCGCGTCCGGGGACCGCTCGCGAAGCTGCTCGGCGAACTCGTCCGTGACGCGCCCGAGGTGCTGCAACCCTGGCTCTCCGACGCGCGCTGGTACGTCGTACGGAACGTGGTTCACATCTACAGCATGGTCGGGGCGAAGGCGGTGGGCCTCGTGCGTGCCGTGCTCGCGCACCCGGAGGTTCGCGTCCGCAGGGAGGTCATCGAGGTGCTTGCCCGAGCCGAGCCCGGTGTGGCGCGCCCGATGCTCCTTTCGATGCTCGAGGAGGCCGAGTCTCGGCTCGTCGTCCCGATCGTGCAGAAGCTCGCCTCCGACTCGCATCCCGACATCACCACACGCCTGCTCGCTCTGTTCGTGTCGCCGGCCTTCGAGAAGCGCGCGGACGAGGAGCGCCGCGCGATCCTGCTGGCGCTCGCCACCCGCGGGAACGCGGCGCTGCCGGTGCTGGAACAGGCCCTCCAGCGGGGCGGCCTGCTCGCAACGGGTGACGACGCTCGCCGCCAGGAGGTCGCATACTGCATCGCGCGCATCGGCACCGCCGAGGCGCTCGATGCGCTGCAGCGCGGTGCCCGCTCGCTCAAGCCGGGCGTACGAAGGGCCAGCGTGATGGCACTGAACGCGAGGGGGCCAGGACATGCCTGAGCGCCGCCAAGCCGGCCGTCTGGACGACGACGGATCGGCACTCGATCGGTCGCTGGGCGCCCAGCTGCTGACGCGCCTGTACGGGCTGCTCCGCACGGCGCGGCTCTACGATCTTTCGAACCAAACGCTCCGCGACCAGCTCCAGGACATGCGCCGACTGCTTGGGAAGGCAGCCGATGGCGAACTCGTGCTGGTGGCGATGGGACAGTGCTTCTACGTGAACGGCACGCGTCTTCGCGCGGAGCCGTCGCAGGCCACGATGTTCGAATCGCTGTCACGCGAGTTCGAAGCGCGCCAGCTCGGCGGGCTGCAATTCCTCGAGGGCGTCACCATCGAGGAGCTGGGCACGTTCGTCAGGACCATGGCCACGCATGGCGAGGGCGAGCGCGCGAAGCGATTCGCCGAGGCGATCGCGGACGCTGGCGTGCTGCGCGTGGTGCCGGTGTCGCCCGACGAGCTCGGCACGTTCACCCGGCGGGCCGAGGCGGGCGCCGCGGCGGACGATGCGACCGAGCGCGGGCGCGCGCGGCAGGTGTACGAGCGCGCGGTGCGCGGGGCGCGCTCCGCGATACTGCGCACGGCGCGCACGGGAAAGCCGCCCTTGTCCCGCGTCAAGCGGCTCGTGCAGCCCATCGTGGACTCGATCACGAAGGACGAGTACTCCATCGTCGGACTCGCGGCGCGGCGCCGCCGAGAGGCGTACGCCTACGCACATGGCGTCAACGTGGGCGTGCTCTCGATCGCGATGGGGCACCAGCTCGGACTTTCACGCACCGATCTTGCCGACCTGGGTGTCGCAGGGTTCCTGCACGACGTGGGCAAGCTCGCGGTGGCGAGCGAGGTGCTCGGCAAGCCCGGGCGGCTGACGGGCGAGGAGCGCGATCGGTTGAGGCGCCACACGCTCGAGGGGCTCAAGCTCGTGTCGCACATGCTCGGGCCTACGGCTCTCGCTCTGGCCGTGATGGAAGTATGCCTTCTGCATCACCGCCACTGGCAGGGGGGCGGCTATCCCGAGCTCGCCCAGCCGCGCGCGAGGGTCGCGAGTGCGGGCATCGTCGCGGTCGCGGACTGCTTCGACTCGATGACGGCGCACCGGGCCGAACGGCCGCGGCCGTTCACGGGTCACGAAGCGCTCCAGCAGCTTCTGGGCCGCGGGCGCGAGCAATTCGACCCCGCGGCGCTCTGGGCGCTCGTCCGCGCGGTCGGCCTCTATCCGGCGGGCACGGTGCTCCTCACGCTCTCGGGGCACATGCTGTTGAGCCTGGGTCCCGACCCCGCCGAGCCCGCACGGCCCATCTGTCGCGTGCTTTCCCGACCCGACGGAACCAGGCTCGCCGAGCACGAGGTCGAGATCTGGCAGCCCATGCCCGCCCGCGAGTCCGTGGCGCGCGTCGTGACGCCCGAGGAGTTCGAGTTCGAGGTGGACCAGCTGCTCGCCGCATAGCCGCCGCGTCCCGCGTCCCGCCGTTCCACGTGTCCCCGGACTTGCGCCTCCGGGTGAGCCACGCCGATGCTCCAGGGATGGACCCGACACTGCTCGTGATGGCGAAGGGGCTCCCGCGTTCCGCTCTGGACGCGCTGTGGGAGTCGCTCGCGCGCCTGCCCGCCGATCGCATCCGGCGGGGGCGCTCGCTCGCGCGCGAGGATGTGGTGACCGGGGGGGATGCCGACGCGCGCGGCGTGCGCGCGAACGTCCGCGACGGGCACCAGTACGTGAGCCGCTGGGCGTGGACCGACGAGGGCGCCGCGAGCCTCTGCTCGTGCGCGGCCGGGCGCGACTGCGAGCACGCCTACGCGCTCGGCGTGCTGCTGCTCGCGGCGGCCCGGCGGGCCGGGCGCTGGAACCACGCGCGCTGGGCGCGCGTGGCGCCGGCTGCGCTCGCCGCCGAGCGCGCGGGCCGCGAACCGGCCGACGTCGCGGCGGGCGAGCGCCCCGGCTCTCCGGGAGGGCTGCGGGCCGCCGGAGGCCGGCCTGCGCGCGCGCGGCGCGACCACGCGGTCGAGGCGCTCGCCCACTGGGCCGACCGCGCCGCGCCCGCGCCGCGACGGCTGCGCGCCGTGCTCCACCTGGAGCCGGGCGAGTCCCCCTCGCCCACGGCGGCGAACGCGCGGCTCGTGCTGGAGGCGCGCGCGAGCGGGCCCGGCCTGGCCGACGCGCCGCGGACTCGACGGCAGCTCGAGCAGATGGCGGGCGAGCTCAAGCGTCACCCGACGATGCTCGCGCCCCCCGAGGCGCGGCTCCTGCGGGCGCTCACCGCGCCGGAGTTCATGGCCGCGGAGCCGGCCTCCGCCCGCGCGCCCAGCGGCACGCGCATCGAGCTCACGAGCGAGCGCGTGCAGGCGCTCCTCGACCGCGTCCCCGAATCGCCGCACTTCACCTGGAGCGACGCACTCCCGCCCGCGCTCGCGGCCCGCGCGGGCGTGACCCCGGGTGGACGCGCGAGCCTCCAGACCGAGGACGTACGCGTCGTGCCCGTGTTCGAGCCGGGCGTGGAGCCGCCGCGGCTCGAGCTCGCGCTGGAGGGGGCCGACGGCGCCACCCGGCCGCTCGCCCAGGCGGTGCTCCTCTCGCCGCTCGGGCTCGCCTCGGGTGACCGCACGCACGTGGCGATCGTGGACGGGCGCTTCGTGCGCATCGTGGACGAGCCGCCGCGCGACGTCGTGAAGCTGCTCCAGGAACAGGGCCTCGCGCTCCGGCGCGCCGACGGCCCGGTGCTCGAGCGGCTCTCGCGCTCGTTCCCGGTCGTGCGCTCGGCGCTCCGGCGGCTCACCCGCGTGCACGACGTGGACGTGGTCGGCGCGTTCCAGCTCGCGGCCGACGACTGGCTGCGCGTGCGCCTCTTTGCGGCTTCACGCGCGGCCGGCTGGACGCCCGGCGCGCAGGCCGCGGCCGGGGCGGTTTTCGAATACCGGCCGGTCGCGGGCTGGGTCCGGCTCGAGGCGGACGACGCTATGATCCGCGGGCTGGAGCCGGTGGACGCGCCCCCGCCCGGGACCCCGCCGGGTGACGAGGGCGCGGTGTCGTCGCCGGGCGAGCCGGCCGCCGTGGCCGACCCTGGCGCGGCGGAGCCGCAGGAGCAGGCGGCGCCCACATCCGCCCCGGACGGCGCCACCACGGCGCCGGAAGAACCCGAGCGCGTCTGGTTCGAGCTTCCCGACCCCGAGCGCGTGGCGCCGGCGGTCGAGTGGGTGGAGACGCTGCCGCAGGGCGACCTCGCCGGCCGCCGCCGCCGCGCGCCGGCGCCCACCCCGATCGGGGCGCCTGCCGGCTGGTGGATGCGGCTCACGCCGCACGTGCTCGGCTCGCTCGCCGACGCCTGGGAGGCGCGGCCGCACGGCGTGCGCTGGTTCGCCGATGCCGGCGCGGCCGGGCTCTTTCGTGTCCGCCGCGCCACGCCGCAGGTGCGCGTGCGCGCGAGCGGCGTGGACTGGTTCACGGTGTCGGCCGAATGGCAGGCGGAAGGGTTGGCACTCAAGGACGAGGATCTCTCGCTGCTGCGCGCCTCGCGCGAGCCGTACGTCAAGCTCTCGTCGGGCTGGATGCGCCGCGCCGACCTCGATTCGTTCGACGACGTCTCACGCCAGCTCGCGGACCTGGGGATCGAGCCGGGCGCGGGCGAGACGCGCGTGGCGCTGTGGCAGCTCGCGCAGGCCGACCCCGCGAACCTCGACGCGCTCGAGGCGTACGGCGCCTCGGCCGCGGACCTCGAAGCGGTGCGAGCGCTGCGCGCGCGGCTCGCGGCGTTCACCGGGCTCCCGCGCGTGCCGCTGCCGGCCGGGCTCCACGCGGAGCTGCGGCCCTACCAGCGGGACGGGCTCGACTTCCTCGCCTGGACCGCCGACATCGGGCTCGGCGCGGTGCTCGCCGACGACATGGGGCTCGGCAAGACGCTCCAGGCGCTGGCCTGGCTCGCGCACCTGGTCGAACGCGACCCCGCGGGCGGGCCCTCACTGGTGGTGTGCCCGGCGTCCGTCATGCATCACTGGGCACGCGAGGCGGCGCGCTTCACGCCGGGCCTGCGCGTGCTGGTGCTCGAGAGCGGACGCGAGCGTGCCGGCCGCCGCGCGGCGGTGGCGACGCACGACCTGCTGATCACGAACTACGCGCTGCTCCGGCAGGACATCGACTTCTGGCGCGACACGCCGTTGCGTGCCGCGATCCTCGACGAGGCGCAGCAGATCAAGAACCCCTCGGCCGCGGTCACGCGCGCGGCGCTCGAGCTCAAGGCGCGCCACCGCGTGGCGCTCACCGGCACGCCGCTCGAGAACCGGGCCCTCGACCTGTGGAGCATCGTCCACTTCCTGCAGCCGGGCTTCCTGGGGCCGCGTGCGGCGTTCTCGGCGCGCTTCGATCAGCCCGAGGCGCCGCCGCACCGCCGCCGCCTGCTCGCCGCGCGGCTCCGGCCGCTGCTGCTCCGGCGCCTGAAGCAGCAGGTGGCGCGCGAGCTGCCCGAGCGGGTCGAGGAGCGGGTGGACTGCGTGCTCACGCCCGGTCAGCGCCGCTTCTACCTGGCCGAGCTGGGGCGCGCGCGCGCGTTCCTCGGCACGCTGCTCGCCGAGCCGCAGGGGCTCGACCGGAACCGCATGCCGGTGCTCGCCACACTCACGCGGCTGCGGCAGATCTGCTGCCATCCCACGCTCGCCGGCGGCCGAGAGGGGTTGGGCTCGGGCAAGTTCGAGCAGCTCTTCGCGCTGCTCGAGCCGCTGCTCGAGGAGGGGCACAAGGTGCTCCTGTTCTCGCAGTTCGTGGAGTGCCTGAAGCTCATCGAGGCCGAGTTCGCCGCGCGCGGCGTGCCCTACCACCTGCTCACCGGCCAGAC
>Ga0187893_10009552_pt1 | contig 14875 bp, 11 predicted proteins | sample MA1701074metaG_FD_139574 | JGI IMG/M metagenome (GOLD analysis project Ga0187893, IMG submission 139574) | White microbial mat communities from a basaltic lava cave in the Kipuka Kanohina Cave System on the Island of Hawaii, USA - MA170107-4 metaG ...
GAGCCGATGCGCGCCGAGAGGGCCATCGCCGCCAGCCTGGAGGCCCGCGTCGAGTTGCGGGGCACGGCCGCGGCCCTCGAGCCCTTCCGCGAACACGAGGCCCGGAGCCGCGTTTTTCCCGGCAACCTGGCGAACCTCTTCATCGTGAGCGAGGTCAGCCTGGTGGAGGATGCCGCGGCGGTGGCGCCCTACCTCGTGCGCGCCGCCCGGGCCGAGGGCCGGAAGTGCGAGCGATGCTGGACCTACTCGCGTCAGGTGGGCCAGCTCCCGCCCCATCCCGGCGTGTGCGAGCGCTGCGCCTCGGTGCTCCAGCAACGATGACCCTGCATAGCCGACTTCCACATGCCCTGATCGTCGCCGGGGTGGTCGTGCTGGACCAGCTCAGCAAGGCCCTGCTCCAGCGTAGCCTCGAGCTCCACGACTCGCGCCCGCTGATCGAGGGGCTGCTCGCGCTCAGTCACGTGCGCAACCGGGGTGCGGCCTTCGGCATCCTGTCCGACGCCGGCCTGCGTTACCAGGGCGAGATCCTCTCGGCCGTGAGCCTGGCGGCCCTGCTGGCCATCGCGGTCTACGCCTGGCGGCTGCCGGCCGAGGCGCGGCTGCCACGCCTGGCCCTGGCTTTGGTGTTGGGCGGCGCGGTCGGCAACCTGATCGATCGGCTGCGCTTCGGCTACGTCGTGGACTTCATCCACCTGTACTGGAAGCAGCACTCCTGGCCCGACTTCAACCTGGCCGACTCCGCGATCAGCGCGGGCGTGGTGCTGCTGCTTTACGACATGGTGCGTCCCACCCGGCGCGCCGAGCCGGCGCCGGAGCCCGTCACGGGGAGGAGCGAGTAGCGGCATGTTCCCGCGTCTGTTCACGATCCCGGCCTTCGACCTGTTCGGCCGCAACCTCGGGCCCTTGACCCTGCACAGCTACGGCGTGTTGCTCGCCATCGCATTCCTGGCCGGGCTGTACGTGGCCGCGCGGCTGGCGAAACGCGACGGCCTCGACGCCTCCAAGGTGACCGACCTCGGCGTGTACGTCCTGATCGCGGGCCTGCTGGGCGCCAAGCTGCTGTTGGTGGTGGTGGAGTGGAAACACTACGAGCTGAACCCCGGCGAGATCTGGAGCCTGTTCCAGAGCGGCGGCGTCTTCTACGGCGGCCTGCTCGGCGCGTTGCCGGTGGCCTGGTTCTTCGCGCGCCGCTCCGGCCTGCCTGGGTGGCGAACCGCCGACGCGCTCGCGCCGGGCGTGATCCTGGGCCAGGCCGTGGGCCGGCTGGGCTGCTTCGCAGCGGGTTGCTGTCACGGCGCGCCCGCCGAGGTGCCCTGGGCGGTGCGCTTCACGGACGTGTATGCCGCGCGTAGCGTCGGCACGCCCCTCGACACGCCGCTCCACCCCACTCAGCTCTACGAGTCGGCCGTGGCCTTCGCGATCTTCGGGGCCTTGCTGTGGCTGTTCCCCCGCCGGCGCTTCTACGGGCAGATCGTGGCGAGTTACGCGCTCCTGTATGCGGTGGCGCGTTTCTGCCTGGAGTTCTTCCGCGGCGACCCCTCCCGCGGCTTCGTGTTCGGTGGGATGCTCTCCACCTCGCAGTTCATCGCGCTGCTGATGGTGCTGGCGATCGGGGCCGCCTGGCCCTACCTGGTGAAGAACCACGCCGTCACGGCGACGGCTGACGGTCGCTGACGGCGACGCGGGCCAGCGCCTCGACCGCTGGCTCGCCTCCCGCCTGCCCGGCGAGAGCCGGGCGAGGCTGCAGGGGCTCATCACGGACGGCCACGTCCTCCTGGACGGGGCCGTGGCTCGCCCCTCGCGCCAGGTGCGCGCGGGCCAGCAGGTGGAGGTCACGCTCCCCGAGCCCGTGCCGGCGCAACCCCGCCCCGAAGCCCTCCCCCTGAGCATCGTCTACGAGGACTCGCGGCTGCTGGTCCTCGACAAGCCGGCTGGCATCGTGGTGCACCCGGGCGCCGGCACGCCGAGCGGCACCCTGGTCAACGCCCTGCTCCACCACGTGCGGGACCTTTCGGGTGTCGGAGGCGTGTTGCGGCCGGGCATCGTGCACCGCCTGGATCGCGGCACCTCGGGCCTTTTGGTCGTCGCCAAGGACGACGCAGCCCATCGGGCCCTCAGCCAGCAGTTCGCCACGCGCAGCGTGGAGAAACACTACCTGGCCCTGGTCCTGGGCGTGCCCGCGCGGCGCGAGGGCACCGTGGACCGGCCGATCGGCCGGCACCGGATCGAGCGCCGCCGCATGGCGGTCCGCGAGGGCGGCCGACCGGCGCGCTCGAGTTACTCGCTGCAGGAAGCCTTCGAGGGCGCCGCTTTGCTGCGGGTGCGCATCCACAGCGGGCGCACGCACCAGATCCGCGTCCACCTGGCCTCGATCGGCCATCCCGTGGCCGGGGATGCGCTGTACGGCGGGCGGCGGCGCGCCACGGCGGCGGCACTCTCGCTCCTGGACCGGCCCGCGTTGCACGCGGCAGGCCTCGCCTTCGACCATCCGGCCGACGGCAGGCGGCTGCGTTTCGAGAGCCCGCTCCCTGCCGATCTGGAGCAGGTGGTTGGCCTGCTGCGTGCAGCCGCCTCCAAAGCGAGATAATGACTGCTGCGGAGGTTTGTGCATGAGGCGCCTCGCCGTCGTTCTCGCCGCCGTGCTGCTGTCGGCCCTCGGTGCCTCCGATGCCGTGGCCAAGTTCGGCATCTCCAAGACCAAGGTCTTCCTGCCCCGGACGCGCCCCCCGGCCCAGCCGCTGATCGCCGAAACGGTGCTGGTCGAGGTCAAGTCCGAATCCCCCGAGGTCACGGGCTCCCACGTCTCGATCGTGCGCGGCCGGGTGGAGGACGCCCTGCGCACCGGGGGTCTGATGGAGGTGGTGGACCGCAGCCACGACGCCGACGCGATCCTGCGTATCTCGCTCTCGGGCCTGCGCGCCGAGCTGCGCGACGAGATCAAGATGGAATCGCGGTACGTCAAGATCGGCGAGCGCCAGGAGTGGAACGAAAAAAAGAAGAAGATGGAGACCAAGGACGTCTACGGGAACCGCGACACCCCCGTCTCGATCCGGCTGGCCGACGGCAGCCTGTCGGCCAACGTGGACGTCGAGGGGGCCGGCGGGCGGCGCTCGGCCGACGTCGGGGCCACCTACCACGACAGCTTCAAGGTGGAGGCGGGAGTGCCCCCCGAGGCCTCGACCGAGGAGGCGCTGCGCCGGCACCTCGTCACCCAGACCGCCGAGCACGTGATCGGCCACGTGAGCTTCTCGCCCGATCCCGTCGAAGCGCTGCTCGCGGTGAACGACGAGTTCAAGAACGGCAACAAGCTGATGCAGGCCGGCCTGTTCCAGGAGGCCGCCGAGGAATACGAGAGGCGGAAGTTCAAGGGCGGCACCGAGGCCGCGCGCCTGCACAACCTGGGGGTCGCCTACGAGGCCCTCGCCTACAAGCTGCCGCCCTTCCTCCCGGAGCACCGTGAGCACCTCGAGCGGGCCAAGCAGAGTTACCTGGAGGCCATGCGCCTGGACCCGGGCGAGAAATACTTCCGGGACCCGCCGCCCCGAGTGGACATGAGCCTGTCCTACGCGGGCAGCGCTTTGATGATCGCCGAGGAGATGGAGCTGTTCCGCGAGGAGCGCGCGTCGCGTTCGCGTGGCGCCGCGACCACCCCCTCGAAACCGGCCCCGCCGGCGGCTGCGAGACCCGCGGCTGCCTCCAGGCCAGCCGTCGACGCGGCCGCGGCCCCGGGGCAGCCGCTGAAGAACGGCTCGTTCGAGTCGTCCCTGGCGCCCTGGAAACTCACCGGCGGCGGCGCAGTGGTCAACGAAGCCGGGCGCGGCCAGGTCCTCGACCTGCCCGCGGCGAAGGCGCCCGTGACGCTGGAGCAGGTCATCGACACGCCGATCCGCTCGGGCAACGCGGCCAACCTGGCCTTCGAGTACAAGGTGACCTCGGGCGAAGCGCGCATCCGGCTGGCCGTCGCCTACGCCGATGCCAACGGCAAGCCACGCACATCCACCATCGAGGTCACGGGTGGCGAGGGGCCCGGCGGCTGGACACCCTGGTCGGAGGACGTCTCGAGCCTGCGCCCGCGTCCGGCCAGGATCAGCGGCATCCGGATCACGGCCGAGGGCGGCGGCGTCCGCGTGGACAACGTCGCGCTGAACGTCCCCTGATGCGGGTCTACGACGGGCGCGTCCTGGCCCTGGACGTGGACGAGGTCGACGAGCCCGGAGGCGTGCGCGCCGTTCGCGAGGTGGTGCGCCACAGTGGCTCCGTGGCCACCCTCGCCGTACACGACGACGGGCGCGTGGTCCTGGTGCGGCAATACCGATATCCCGTGAACGCGGCCGTCTGGGAGCTGCCGGCCGGCCGCCGCGACCCCCACGAGGGCCCCGAGGCCGGCGCCCGGCGTGAGCTCGAGGAGGAGACGGGCCTGCAGGCCGGGCGTTTCGAGCCGCTGTGCGTCTTCTACACGACGCCCGGCTTCTGCGACGAGGTGATGCACCTGTTCCGCGCGAGCGGGCTGCGCCAGGGACCAGCGCGTCCCGAGGCGGACGAACGCCTCGAGGTGCGCGCCGTCGCCCTGGACGAGGCGCGCGCCATGATCGCGAGCGGCGAGATCCGCGAGGGCAAGACCCTGGTTGCCCTGCTGCTCGAGGTCGAACGGCGCCAACGCACCGCGTGAGGCGACGGCTGTCGGCGCTCGCGCTGCTCGCGGCAGGCCTCGGCGTCCTGCTCGGCCTGGGCCTGTTTCCCCAGGGCCCCCTGCGCCGGCTGGCGGAGTCGCGGCTCGCCCGGGCTCTGGGCGGCACGGTGAGCATCGGCCGCCTCCAGGTGGTTCCGCTGCGGTTGTCCCTGGACATCCAGGACCTGGTCCTCGACACGCCGACACTGCGGGGGCGGATCGACCGAGTGCGCTTGGTCTCGAGGTCGCGCGCGCTGCTCGGGGACACCCTCGCGTTGCGGCTCCTGGCGGCCGAGGGCGTGAACCTCGAGGCGCGCCTTGCCGAGCCGAGCGCCGACGGACCCGCGCCACGGTTGCCGCCGCTCCAGGTCGAGGAGATCGAAGTCCAGGGAGCGCTGCGCTTGCGTGGCCCTTCGCTCGGCGGAGACCTCGACCTGACCGGCCTTCGAGTCTCTGGCGCCGTGGGCGCGGATACGCTGACGGCTGAGATCGGCGCCTGGAGTTGGAGCGGGCAGGGGCGTTCGCTGACCGGCGGGTTCCGCACCCGTCTGCGGATCGCGCCGGACCTGGACACGACCGTCGTGGATGGCCGGCTGTCGACGAGCCGCTCGAGGATCGACTTCTCCGGCCCCCTGGGGACACTCGCGGCGCCCCAACCCGACCTCGGATTCGAGGCGGAGCTCGACGCGGGCGAGGTCGCAGCCGGTGTGGACGCCGGTCCGGTCCGAGGCACGCTGCGCGCCACCGGCCAGGTCCGCGGTGCCGAGCCCTTCGCGTGGAGCCTCGACCTCGAGTCGCAGGCGCTCGACGTTTCGGGCATCACGCTTGCTGGGCTGAAGGGCCAAGCCAGCGGCACGGGCGCGGCCACCAGCGGGCGTCTGGAGCTGGACGCGCTCGGCGGCCGGGTCCTGGCCAGCGCCCGCCTCGACGGAGACACCCTCGACGCTCGGGTTGCGGCCGCCAACGTCCGGGTCGAAACGCTGCGGGGGTATCTCGGTGGGGTCCCGGCCGCTGGCCCCGTCACGGCCAAGCTCACGCTGCGCGGCGGCCTGTCGAAGCTCGCGACCGACCTCGTTCTCGACGCTCCGGATCTGCGCCTCCGGGACGCGCCCGCGTCGGCCCTCGCGGAGGCACGAGGCAACGTTGACGCGCTCACCGGCGAGGTGCGACTGGATTGGTTGGTGCGGGGCCAAACCCAGCTCGACCTGGCGGCCGGCCCGGGCGTTCGAATCGCGAGCGCTCGTTTCGAAGCCGCCGGCACGGCGCGTGGAACCGCACCTCCGAACGTGGCCGGGCACGCGACCGGGGAGTTGGTCATGGCAGCCCCTGGAGCCGAGGTGCCGCCGTTGCGCTTCGAGCTCGACTACACGGGCCGCGCGACCGAGATCACGTCGCTCTCGGCCAGGCTGCACGAGGTGAGCCTCGGCGGCCTCCTGCCCGAGGCCGCGGGCACGGCGCAACTTCGGCTCGAGGCTCGCGGTCCACTCGCGCGGCTCAGCGGTTCACTCGGCCTCGAGGCGCGGGACCTGGCCTGGCGCCAGATCCCCCTCGGCGGCCTGCAGCTCGAGGCGGAGAGCCGCTCGGGGGACTGGACCGTCAGAGCGGACCTGGCCCAGCATGCGTTGCGCCTCGAGGCCCGCTCGCCGTTCCCGGAACGTGGCGAGCGGCGAGTCTCCGGGACACTTGCCTTCGAAGACAGCGCCCTTCAGCCCCTGGCCTCCCTGCTTCCGGACACGATGCCCGAGGACGGGCGCCTCAACGGGCGCATCACGTTCGAGGGATCGGTCGCCCAGCCGGCCGCTCTCTCGCTGCGCAGCGATCTGCGCTTGGCGGGCTCGGGACTCACGGTGAGCCTGGACGGCAGCGCCGGCGTGTTGCCCGACTCCCCCCTCGACCTGCATCTGGCGGCGCAAGCCGACATCGCCGCGTTCGACGCCTCGCCGGAGATCAACTCCGCGGGCACCCTCGACCTGGACGTCAGGTTCGCGGGCACGCGCCTCGCGCCGCTAACCAGCGGCGAGGCGCGCGCGAGCGGCGTCAGCGTCGCCGGGAAGGGCCTGCCCGAGATCACGATCGCCGACGCTCAGGTGGCGTTCGACGGTGCAGCCGCCGAGTTGCGGCCGGCCGCCCTGAGCCTGGCCGGGGGGGAGATCACGCTGAGCGGCCGGTTGCCGCTCTCTGCCGCCGAGGATGCTCGGGTGAGCCTCGAATGGAGCGGGCTGGCGGCGGAGCAGCTGTTGCGGCCGTTTGCTGGCGACGAAGGGAAAGGGGCCCCGTTGCTGGCGCGCCTGTCCGGGCGCGCGGAACTCACAGGCCAGGGCTACGACCCCTTCGCCTGGCGCGGCGAGGCCTCGATCACGGCGGAGAAGGTGAAGGCCGCCGAGGTCGGAATCGAGCTGACCCCGCTCCAACTGCGCCTCGACCGGGGCCTGGTCGAGGCCGCGCCGGTGACGCTGCGCAGCGGGCCGGGCTCGCTGACGCTGGAGGGCCGGTTCGACCTGCCGAACCGCCGCCTGGCCCTGGCGGGCAAGGGCGCCCTCGACCTGCGTGCGTTGTCGCCCCTGGTCGGCGCGGCCTCCCTCACCGGCCTGGCCGAGATCGACCTGTCGGCGGACGGCTCCTTCGACGCGCCCCAACCCCGTGGGTCGCTGGTGCTGCGGGATGCCGCCATCCGCCTCCGCGACATCCCCGAGGCCTTGACCGGTCTCGGCGCCCGCCTCGCCTTCGACGGCTCCGTCTTGCGGCTGGAGGACGCTCGAGGCAACCTCGGGGGCGGCGAAGTCACCGCCAGCGGGCAGGGGACGCTGAAGGGCGCCACGCTCGAAGAGCTTCAGGTCGAGATCCGGGGCCGCGACCTCGCGCTGCGTTACCCGGCCGGCCTGCGCAGCCGGCTCGACGCGGATCTCGTGCTCGAGCGCCAGGGACAGGGTTTCCTCCTCGCCGGCGACGTGAAGCTGCTGCGCGGGCTCTACGACCTGGACGTCGCCATTCAAGAGACGGTCAAGGCGCCGACGGTCAAGCCCCAACCGTCGCCCCTGCTGAGGAGCGTCAGCCTCGACCTGCGCGTCGTCCTGGAGAGCCCGGTCCTGATCCGCAACAAGCTCGCCAACCTCGACATCGACGGCAATCTTCAGTTCCGCGGCGATCTGGAGGCCCCCGCCCCCTTCGGCCGCCTCGACATCGCGACCGGAGGCAAGATCTACCTGGGCGGCCGCGACTTCGCCGTCGAGAGTGGACGCCTCTCCTACGGCGGCGACTGGGACCCACCGGTCAGCCTGCGTGCCACGCGACGCCTGCGGGACGCCAGCGACCTCGTGGAACACGACGTCCAGCTCGTCGCTGAAGGCCCGCTCTCGACGGTCCAACCCGTGTTGCGCTCCGAGGGCCTGACCGACAGCCAGGTCATCTCGCTGGTGGCGACCGGGCGCACGACAGGGAGCGGCTCGGCGGTCGGCGCCCGCGTCGCCGGCCAGCAGGCGGCGGCGCTGGCCCTGGGCGAGCTCAGCCAGGGCCTGGGCCTCGGCGAGGTCAACGTCCAGCCCGAGTTGCTGGCCCGGGAGACCGATCCCGGCACTCGTTTCACCATCGGCAAACAACTCACGCCGATCCTCAGCTTCATCTACTCGTTGAGCCTCCAGGGTCCCGAGCAGCGTTTCGTCCAGGTTGAAGCCACCCTGCCGCGGGGTTTCTCCCTCAAGGCCCAGAGGGCCGACGATGGCGTGTTCGCGGTCGGCGCGGGCCAGCGGCTGCGCTTGGGGGGCGTCAGGAAGACGCCCGCCAGCGACGACCGGATCCGGCTCACGGAGGTGCGTGTCGACGGCGAGCTTCCCGATGCAGCCCGCAGCGCCCTGAAGGCGAAGGCCGGCAAACGAGTGGCCGCCTGGGACGTCCAAGAGGACGCGGATCGCCTGCGACGCCGCCTCACGGACCTGGATTACGTGGAGGCCCAGGTCGGTGGACGCATCGAGAACGGGGCGGCGGTCTTCCGGGTCCAGGCGGGCCCGCTTTTCGCGTGGCGCGTGGAAGGCATGACATCGCCCCCCGACCTGCAGCGGCCGTTTCGGGATGCCCTCTACGAAGAGGACGCCGTGGACCGCGCGCGCACCCTGATCGTGAAGACGTTGCGCGACCGCGGCTTCCTGCGCGGCCGGGTCTCGGAGGTGCGCCCGGAGCCGGAGGCCGGGAAACGCACGCTGGTGTTCGTGGTCGAGACCGGCCCCGCCCTGGAGGCGACGGTGGAGTTCCCGGGCGCGGAGCGGCTCTCCCGGCAGGCGCTCCTCGATGCGGCTGGTGGCCCGGGGGCCTTGCTCACCGGGCCCCAGGATGCGATCGCGCGGGTCGTGGAGGCCTACGCCGACGCCGGCCGTTTCGGCGTCGAGGCCGGACCGGTGTTGGCCGAGGAGGCCGCGGGTCGCGTGTCCATCAGCGTGCCGGTCGACGAGGGGGACCCGCCGCGTATCGCCGGCGTCCAGGTCGAGGGGGCCACGCTCTCGCAGGAGGAGCTGGACCGCGTTCATCGCCTCGCCGTGGGTGATCCGTATTCCGCCGAGGCCGTCGCGGCCGCGGTGGAGAGGGTTCGCGACCATTACTACAGCCGCGGCTACCCACAGATGGGGGTGGCCGTCGAGAGCGAGCTTCAGGGCCGGGACGTGGTGCTCCGCTTCGAAGTGCGCGAGGGAGAGCGCGCGGTGGTGGGCAGCGTGGAGATCGTCGGGCTCAAGCGGACCCGCGAGTCCCTGGTGCGCCGGCAGCTGCGCGTGAAACCCGGCGACCCGCTGGACCCCCGACGCCTCGGCGAGACCGAGCGCCGGCTGCTGGATCTGGGCGTCTTCTCGCAGGTGCAGGTGACGAGCTCTTCGGGCAGTCCGGCGAACGTCAGCATCGAGCTGGCCGAGAAGCCGCTGGCCGAGGCGGCCTACGACCTGCGCTGGAGCGAGGAGACACGCGGGTCGCTGCAGCTCGACGCGGAGGTCCGCCACCTGCTGGGCCTGGGCCTGAACCTGGGCGGCCGGTATCGGTTCGGCGCGGACAACCGCGAGTCGCGAGCGTCGCTGCACCTTCCCAGCTTCCGACGCGGCAAGTTCACCGTCGCTGCCGCCCAACTCGAGGAGGACTTCGACGCCACGGACATCTTCACCGGCGAGAGCTTCGTCAACACCCAGACCGAGCGGGTGATCGAGTTCCAGCAGGCGGTCCCCGTGACGCGCCGCACCAACGTCCTGGCGGGCTACCGCTTCAAGAGCGTGTTCTCCACCGCCTTCCCGATCCCGATCCACGTGGCGAGCCTGGACCTCTCCGGCCTGCGCGACACGCGCGACAACCCCCTGGACGCCCGCAGCGGGCAGTTCCTTTCGCTCAACTTCCAGCTCTCCCCCAAGCTGCTCGGCTCGGACCTCACCTTCGTCAAGGGCTTCGGGCAGCTTTTCCTGCACCGGCCCCTGTCGCCGGCCTGGACCTGGTCCCAGGGGCTCCGGCTGGGCCTGGCCCGTGGCTTCGGCGGGCAGATCGTGATCCCGTCCGAGCGCTTCAGGGCCGGCGGCTCGGACAGCCTGCGTGGCTTCGCGCGGAACGCGGTGGGGCCTCGGGATGTCCTCGGCGAGCCGTCGGGCGGCGAGGCGGTCCTGATCGTCAACCAGGAGCTACGCTACCGCCACGGGAGCGGCTGGGGCCTGGCGCTGCTCTGGGACTTCGGCAACGTCTTCGAGCGCGTGGGCGACCTGGGCCTCGACCTGCGCCACGACGTCGGCGGGGGTCTGCGCTGGGCCTCGCCCGTCGGCCTGCTGCGCCTGGATCTCGCCTTCCCCCTCGCCCGCCAGGCCGGCGAGAACGCCTACCGCTTGAGTTTCAGCCTCGGCCAGGCCTTCTAGGCTTCGCCGTTCCTCGTCCTCACCGAACCCTCATTCTCTCCTCACCCCGGCGTGATCCTCTCCTGGACCGGAGATCCTATCTTGGCGCCAGGAGGAGTCGAGTGACCCCAGCCCGTTTCGCCGCCGTCGGGTTCATCTACGTCTGCGTCGCCGTCGCCTGGTTCAGCCTGGGCGCGTCCGTGACCGCGCGAACCGGAGAAAGCGATGCTCGCCTGTCGAAGCAGGTCGCCCAGCTCTGGGGCGGCCGCCACGTCCAGACAGCGCCCGTCGCCTGGTACGAGGTCGAGCGCCGCGTGACCGAGATCGTCGAGGAGAAGGACGCTTCGGGCACGCTCGGCCGCCGGCCTGTGATTCGCCTGGTCGTGGACCGGATGCCGGTGCCCCTCGTCTCCAGCCGCGTGAACGTGGAGCTGGCCCTGGATCCGCGACGCAAGGGCCTGCTCTGGTACGACACCTACTCCGTCGCTTATCGGGCCCAGCATGCCTTCCGCAACGAGGACGCCGTCGCCCGCCAGCTCCGCGTCCACCTCGACTTCCCCTCGGCCGAGGCTCTCTACGACGCCTTCCGCATGACCCTGGACGGTCGCGAGGCGCCACGCGTGGCCGATTTGTCGAGGGGCCTGACCATGAGCAGCCGGGTCGAGCCGGGCGCCGACGCCACGCTGCTGGTGGAGTACAGGTCCCGGGGGCTGGGCGAGTGGACCTATGCCTTCGGCCGCGAGGGCATCAGCCAGGTCCGGGACTTCGGGCTCGAGTTGGCGACCGACTTCGATGGCTTCGACTTCCCCGCCGGCGCCATCTCGCCGGGCCGGCTGGAGCGTCGGGCGAAGGGTGCTCTGCTGCAGTGGCGCTTCGAGAGCCTGGTCACGGGCCAGCGCATCGCGGTCGATCCGCCGGACCGCCTGAACCCGGGCCCTCTCGCGGCGCGTATCACCTTCTTCGCCCCGGTGTCGCTGCTGTTCTTCTTCGCCGTGCTGGTGGTGACGGGAGTGTTGCGCGGCCGCAGCCTGCACCCGATGAACTACCTCTTCCTGGCGGCGGCCTTCTTCGCCTTCCATCTGCTGCTGGCCTACCTGGTGGACCACGTGGAGCTCCACGCCTCCTTCGCCATCGCGGCCGCCAGCAGCCTGTTCCTCGTCACCAGTTACCTGCGGATCCTGAGCGGGCCGCGGGCCGGCATCCTGGAGGCCGGGCTGGCGCAGCTCGTGTACCTGGTGTTGTTCAGCTACGCGTTTTTCTTCGAAGGCTACGCCGGGCTCACGGTGACGATCGGCGCCGTCGTCACCCTGTTCGTCCTGATGCAGCTCACGGCGCGTGTGGACTGGGCGGGCGTGTTCGGGACGCCGCCCCGGGCCGAACCCGAGAGGTAGCCTGGGTTGTCCACACCCTCAGAACGGCCGCCGGAAGGACAACCAGAGGACGAGGGGCACGCCGAGGCCGAACAGCGGGATGGTCAAGGTTCGCAGCATCTCCTCGACGCCGAGACCACGCTGCAGCTCCCTGTCGAAGGGCGCCGCCCGTGTCCGCCGCAGCCCACGTGCCGTCCAGCCGTGGGCGATGAAGGCATGCATCGCCTCCATGGGCAGGATCAGGAACACGACCAGTCCCAGCTTGAGCGCAAGCCAGCGGGCCCGGGTCGGCCCCAGCCGCTGCGCCTCCATGAGCCACCACCCCGTGGCCAGCGCCAGCGCCAGCAACACGTGGCGAGCCGCCACCAGGGGCTGGAGCGCGCGGCGCGCCGCGAGGCCGGCCTCGCCCCGGGCCCGAGCGCGAGCCGCCCCGGCGCTCTGGACGAGCAGCAGCGCGACCCAGAGCAGGGCCGCGGCGAGGTGGAGGTAACGGAGAATCGCCGAGGCTTAGCGCTTGATGCTGGCCAGGAGTTGCTTCACGGCGGCGGCCTCGGGGGCCGTGGGCGCCAGGCGCAGGAAGGTCTCGAAGTCGGTCACCATCCGGTCCGGCTCCTTCTTGTTGTAGTAGGCGTAGCCGCGCCAGAGGTAGGCATGGGCCAGGTCGGCCTTCTTGGCGAGGGCGTCGTTCATCGCCGTGATCGCCGCGTCGTTCTGCTTCAGCGCGACCAGGGACTGGCCCAGCACCCCCACCGCTTCGGCCTGCGTGGGGCACGACGCCAGCGCCTGGCGGGCCGGCGCCTGGGCGTCGGCGTACTTCTTCTGTGACGCCAGGGACTTCGCCTGTGCGGCCGCCGAGCTGACAGCCGTGGCCGCGCAGGGGTCCTCGGCCAGGGCGGCGGGAGCCGCCAGCACCAGGATCGACAACAGCACCTTGCGCATCACGTCTTCTCCTCCATCAAGAGTATGTAGTTGACGCTGGTCCAGGGCACCAGCACCTGGCTCACGACGGTTTCGATGGTGCCGCCTTCGGCGATGGTCCGCTGCACCTCGAAAACCAGCCCGATCGAGTCGGAGTGGAGCACGGTGCAGTTCTCATAGGTCTTGTCCCGGCAGGCGACCTCCTTCATCTTGACGCCCACGTTCAGGCTGCTCTTCTCGGCCATGTTGCCTCCCCGCTCCTGCACCCGGGCTAGTCGTAGTACTCGAGCCCGAGGTGCGTGATCAGCTCCTCGCCCTTGAGATGGCGCAGGGTGTTCTTGAGCTTCATCAGCTGGATGAAGAGGTCGTGTTCCGGATACAGGCCGGGCGCGGTCTGAGGGCTCTTGAAGTAGAAGGACAGCCATTCCTGGATGCCGCTCATGCCCGCACGCTGGGCGAGGTCGGAGAACAACGCGAGGTCCAGCACGATCGGGGCGGCAAGGATCGAGTCCCGGCACAGGAAGTCTACCTTGATCTGCATCGGGTAGCCCATCCAGCCGAAGATGTCGATGTTGTCCCAGCCTTCCTTGTTGTCGCCCCGCGGCGGATAGTAGTTGATGCGCACCACGTGGTGGATCTGCCCGTAGAGGTCCGGGTAGAGGTGGGGCTGCAGGATGTGCTCCAGGACCCCGAGCTTGCTCACCTCCTTGGTCTTGAAGGACTCGGGGTCGTCGAGCACCTCACCGTCGCGGTTGCCCAGGATGTTGGTGGAGTACCAGCCGTGCATGCCGAGCAGGCGCGCCTTGAAGCCGGGGGCCAGCAGCGTCTTCATGAAGGTCTGGCCGGTCTTGAAGTCCTTGCCCCCGATCGGAGCGCCGGTCTTCTTGGCCAGCGCCACCATGGCCGGAAAGTCGGCGGAGAGGTTGGGTGCGCCGTTGCAGTACGGGATCCCCGCCTTGATCGCGCAGTAGGCGTAGATCATCGAGGGCAGGATCTCCGGGTGGCTGTCGTCGAGGCCCTTCTCGAAGCGCTCCAACGAGGAGTGCACCTCGCCGGCGGCGCGGTACACCTCCGTCGAGCCGCACCAGACCATGACCAGTCGCTCGAGGCCCTTGTCCTTCTTGAAGCGGGCGATGTCGTCGGACACCTGCTCGGCCAGCTCCCGCTTGCTCCGCCCTTTCTTGACGTTGGGCCCGCTCAGCTTCTTGACGTATTGCGGATCGAACACGGCGGGCCAGGGCTTGATGCCGTCCAGGAAGGCCTTACACGGCTCGAGATGGGAGGCGTCCAGGACACCCGCCTTCTTCGCAGCCTCATAGGCGCTGTCCGGGAACACGTCCCAGCCACCGAACTCGAGGTCCTCCAGCCGCGCCAGCGGCACCAAGTCCTGGATCAGCGGCGAGCGATTCTCGGTGCGTTTACCCAGGCGGACCGTGCCCATCTGGGTGAGGCTGCCGATGGGCTTGGCGAGCCCGCGCCGCGCCGCTTCGACGCCCGCCACGAAGGTGGTCGCCACGGCCCCCATGCCGGGCAACAGCAGCCCGAGCTTGCCCGTCGCCGGCTGGATCGGCCGGCCCCTGCCTTCAACCATGTTGTGTCCTTAATGTGCCGCGGGCGAGGCAGTCCGGCCTCGCAAACGAAAGATGCTATCACGGAGCCAGGGGGCGCCGAAGGGCGCCGCGCCCTCAGGGTTGCTGCTGGAGCCGGCCGCTCGATTCGAGAAACGCCAGCGCCGCACTCGTCAACTCGCGGTCGTGGCGCGGGCCGACGAAGCGCCCCTCACCCAGGTGGTAGTGCAGGATGCCGGAGCGCGGCAGGTTCGACTCGGTGTCGAAGGAGTAGAACATCAGGATCCGGCTGTGTTTCGACATCCCGCTGTCGTCGAAGAAGCCGAAACTCAGGTTGCGCATCACAATGGAGCCCGTCCCGTTGAAGCGGCCCGCCCCGATCGACGTGCCAAGTGGGTAAGACGCTCCGCAATGTAGTGAGCGGAGCAGCGCGTTGTCAAGACTCGATTCGCTCGCGTCCCGCGCGGGCGCGCGACGACGGCAGCTGTGTGAGCCGCCGCTGGC
>Ga0187893_10009553_pt1 | contig 14872 bp, 13 predicted proteins | sample MA1701074metaG_FD_139574 | JGI IMG/M metagenome (GOLD analysis project Ga0187893, IMG submission 139574) | White microbial mat communities from a basaltic lava cave in the Kipuka Kanohina Cave System on the Island of Hawaii, USA - MA170107-4 metaG ...
CATCCATTGTTTCAACGCCGGCTTCAAGTCGTGCGGCGGCGACACCCAGTCCGTTCTCACGGCAGTGGATCTCGCCAGCTTCAGCGCGCGACGCGTCGCGGTTGTGGCGGCGCCGACGTCCGACACGCCGAGTTGGCCCGCGCTGTCGCACGACGGGACGCGCGTCGCGTACAGGTTCCAGCAGACCGTCTACGCGAGGAACATCGCGCCCTGAACGGCTCGCGCGCCTAGGGCGCGCGCTCGACGCGGCGCGCGATGGCGATGCGCTTCGGACCCGCGCCGTACTCGAACTGGATGTTCTTGAGCACCTTGCGGCTGGCAATGTCGATCGCCGCGACGGCGTCCGAGAACCAGAGGCTGGTGAAGAGGACCTTGCCGTCGTCGCGCATCGCGAACCAGTGCGGAAAGTGGCCGGTCCGGATCTGCGTCAGCTCCTTCATGTCGGACAGCCGCACCACGCGGATGAGGTCGTTCACGTCGTCGCACAGCCACAGCTCCTTTCCGTCCGGCGACAGCTCGATGTCGTGCGTGTAAGTCTCCTTGTACGGGACAGGCACGCCGTCGGGCAGCTTGCCGAGTTCCACGCGGCGAGTCACCTGACCCGAAGCGAGGTCCACGACGACGAACCCGATCAAGCTCGACAGCGCCACGTACAACTGCCTGCCGTCCGCGGACTCCTTGATCGGCCGGACGCCGGCGCCTGTCTGGATGGTTCGCACCACGGCCTGGCTCGCCACGTCGATCTCGGCGATCGACGTCCCGTATTGCGCGCCCACCCACACGCGCTTGCCGTCGGCCGACGTGATCGCGTCGTGCGGACCGCGGTCCATGGGAAGCTTCTTGACGAGTCGCAGCGGGTTGAGCTGCACCACCGTCACCGACGCCTCGCCGCGCATCGGCACGAACGCGAAGCGCTCGTCCGCGCTCAGTGTCATCTGGTTCGGGTCGTTGCCGATGTGGATCTGGCCGACGACGGCGCCGCGACGCGCATCCACGACCTGGAACATCCCGGTCTTGTCGCTGGCGACGAAGACCTTCGTGCCGTCCCCGGTGATGGCGAGCCCGTGGACGCCGCGGTCGACCTTGATGCGGCGCAGGCTCTCGAACGTGTGCGGGTCGACCTCGACGAGTTGGTCGGAATCGCCCAGCGTGACCCAGAGTGAGTGCGTGTGCTGCGCGCCGAGCGTGGCGGCGCCCGCGAGGAGCAGTGACAGAATCGTGGCTGGTCTCATGCGCCGAATCTGCAGTACGGCTGCACGGCCGGCGACTGACCCTCAGCGCTCGGCGGTCGTCGCGGCCCGGCGTTCGGCGCGAACCTGCACGGCGGTTCCCCACGGATCGCGCGCCAGCAGCATGTCGCGCTCGCGCGAGACCACGGATGCGCCGAGGCTCTCGCCCGCCAGGGCGACGTCGTCCGCCGTCGGGAGCAAGATCTCCCAGTCGAGCAACCTCGCATCGTCGTCCGACGCGCTCGGCGCACCGCGCGCCCACGTGTTCGTGCCAAGATGGTGGTGGTATCCGCCGGCCGAGAGAAACAGCGCGCCCGGATAGCTCCACACGATCTTGTCGAGCCCGAGCTGCTCGTGATAGAACGCGGCCCCCTGCTCGATGTCTCCCACGTGCAGGTGCAGGTGGCCCATCTGCGTGCCGGCCGGCATCCCGTCCCATGGCCTGCCAACCGCGGCGGCCAGCACGCTCCCCACGTCCAGCGGTTCGCTCGCCATGCGCAGTTGTCCCATCGCCGGCTGCCACGTGTCGCGCGGCCGGTCGGCATAGACCTCGATGCCGAGGTTGTCAGGGTCCTGGAGGTAGATCGCCTCGCTCACGAGGTGGTCAGACATGCCCGGTCGCGCGCCCATGCCGCCGAGATGCCCGAGCAGGCGTCCGAGCGCCGCCCGATCAGGCAGGAGGATGGCGAAATGGTACAAGCCGAGCAGGCCGGTCCGCGGCACGTGCCGCGCGCCCTTCTTCTCGACCAGTTCGACGAGCGTCTCGCCGGTCGCGGCCGCCAGCGTCGCGCCGGTCGCCGCCGAGTCGGTGACGCGAAGCCCGAGCACCTGCTGGTAATAGTCGAGCGACCGCGCGAGGTCGCTGACCTGAAGCCGCACGCGTCCGAGTCGCAGGCCGGCCGGTAGCCGGTACCGCGGTGGTGCAACGCCGTACGCTTCGACCATCGGGTGAAGCTAGCGCCGGCTGGCCCTGACCCGGCGGGGACTGCCGTCAGTCGGAACGGAGCGCGGTCACCGGGTCCACCCGCGCCGCACGCCATGCTGGAAGCGCGGATGCAGCGCCGGCAACGAGCAGCATGGTGCACGCGGCGAACAGCAGCGCCGACACGTCACGCGGCGCCACGCCGAACAACATGGACGCGAGCAGCGGCCCGACCATCAGCGCCGCGACCACCCCGGCCGCCACGCCGGCGAGGACGGTGATGAGACCCTCGCCGACCACCTGGTTGATGACGTCGCGCGCGCGGGCTCCCAGCGCCATTCGCACGCCGAACTCCTTCACGCGCCGGCCGACCGCGTACGACACGGCGCTGTACACGCCGACGAGGGCGACCACGAGCGCCAGCACGCTGAACGCGCCGAACAACCGCGCGGCCGTGCGCCACGACTGGTAATGGCTCTCGAGATTCTCCGTCATCATCCGCACCGACGGGTATCCCATCGGATACTCCGCCTTGAGGAGCGACCGAATCGAGGTCGCCACGGCGGTGCGCGCACCGGGTCGCGTCCGCACCAGCAACGCCACGCCGTAGTGCCCCTCGTTGCCACGGGTACCGAGCGGCACGTAGAACTGCGACGTCGGCTCCTCGATGACGTTCATTCGGCTCGACTCGCCCACCACGCCGACCACGCGATGGCATGGCGCCGTTGCCCTGCCGAGCCGGAGGCATTGGCCCACCGGATCCAGGCCCGGCCAGTAGACCTGCGCCATGCGCGTGTTGACCACGATCTCATCAGGCGCCACGGTGGCATCGTCGCCGCTGAAACCGCGGCCGCGTACGAATTGCAGCCCGGTCACGGCGAAGTAGTCCCGCGACACCGCAACCTGGCTGCCTGCGTTCTGCCCGAACGAGCGACTCGAGTCGTTATCGAGGTAGTGCCCTGCATAGGAGTAGCCCTGCATCGGTGGTGACTGAGCGCGCGCCACGCCTTCGATTCGCGGATCCAGCGCGAGTTGCTGCGCGAGGCGCAGCGACACCTTCCCGCGTACGGAATCGGCCGGCGCCTCGCCCGGCTCGAATGACACGTTGGCGAAGACGAGACGATCTGTGTCAACGCCGACGTTGATGGCCAGCACGTTCTGGAGGCTGCGCACCATGAGCGACCCCGCGACGACAAGCACGACCGAGAACGCCGCCTGCGCGGCCACGAACGTGGTCTGGATCGCTCGATGCCGTTTGCTTGCGCCCGCGGTGGTGTCGCGCAGCGCCACGAACCGCGGATTGGTAGCCTGGATCGCCGGCACGGCGCCGGCCACAATGCCGGCGATGACAGCCACCGCCATCGTGAACGCCACCACTCGGCCATCAAGCGCAGACTCGGCCCACGCGACGGTCGGCATCAACTGCGACCGTAGGACTTGTCCGCCCCACGCCGCCACCAGCAGCCCGACGCCACCCGCGACGGTCGCGAGCAGCACCGTTTCGGTCGTGACGAGACGCACCAGCCGCCAGCGCGATATGCCAAGGGCAAGCCGCACCGCAATCTCGCGCTGCCGGCTCACCGACCGCGCGAACAGCAGGTTGACCACGTTGGCGAGCGCGATGAGCAGGACGATGACGGCAACGCCGCCGAGCCGGCTGGCAAACACCTGGTCGCGCGACATCACGGCCGGCCCGCGCGCTTCCACGATCGGGCCGAGCTGAGCGGCCACGAGCGAGTCGCCGTACACCGGGTCGTCCGCCTGCTCCCAGCGCCGCAGAAACGTGTTCGCGCGCGCCTGGAACGCGCCCTCGTCGAACCCCGCCCCCGGTCGCACGATCACCTTGGCGCCGTACGTGGCGGTCGTCTGCCACCACTCGCGGTCCGCACGCTGGCGCCGGCCGACGAACGACGCCAGCGGCAGGAACACGTCCATCGCTTGTGCGTCCGTGCCGCGGAATCCTTCGCCCGCCACGCCGATGATCGTGAACGGCCTCAGCCCGACTTCCAGCGTCTGGCCGATCACGGCGGTGTCGCCCGCAAACGCGCGTTCCCAATACGCGTGGCTCAGCACGGCCACCTGCGCGCCGCGCCCCATCACGTCCTCGTCCGGGCCGAAGAACCTGCCGAGCCTGGCGCGGACTCCGAGGACGCCGAAGTAACCGGCCGTGGCGTAGGTGACCTGCATCCCGGGCGGCGTGCGATCACGCCCGCGATACGCGCGCGACTGGAGGTAGAACGTCAGCGCGGCCGAACCGTTCGTCGCGTCGCGCAGCGCCTCGTAGTAGGGATAGCTGACGGCCGGGATCATCAGACGGTCGGTCCACGCCGCGTTGACGTCCATCCACACGCGGCGGAGATCCGACGGCGACTGCACCCCCGCCGGGGGACGCACGAACATCCGGTCGAGGACGCTGAACAACGCGCCGTTCACGCCAAGCCCCAGCGCCAGCGTCACGATCACCGTGGCCGTGAAGCCGGGCGAGCGTGCCAGCGACCGCCACGCGTACCGCACGTCCTGGCGGAGCACGTCGAGCGACGCCAGCCAGGTCATCCGCCGGGCCTCTTCCTTGTAGTACGTCGAGTTCCCGAAACGCCGCGGCGACGGCTCGCCACCTGCGTTCCTGCGGTCCAGCTCCCCGTGGTGCGCGAATTCCTCGGCAACGCCACGCTCGTACTCGGACTCACGCGCCAGCGTGCGGAGCTTGTGCAGGACGCCGTGATACCAGGCCATCAGGCCCTCCCCAGCACCCGGCCGATGGCCGCGAGCATGGCGTCGTACGCCGAGAGCTCCTGCCCGAGCCGGCGGCGCCCGGACGCGGTGATGGTGTAGTAGCGCGCCCGCCGCCCGGTGGGCGACGTGCCCCACTTGGCCGCGACGTGTCCGGCGCCGAGGAGACGCTCCAGCGCCGGATAGAGCGAGCCCTGCTCCACGCGGAAGACGTCGTTGGATGTGCGCTCGATGTGCTGCGCGATGGCATACCCGTGCAGCGAGCCGACGCTCAGCGTCTTGAGCACCAGCATGTCGAGCGTGCCGGGCAGGAGGTCCTGCCGGGGGTCATCGGCCACGCGGCCTCACATGTAGACTGTCTACCGTTGATAGTATGACAGTCTACACGTGAAGCGCAAGCGCCCGGCCGGCCCCCCCTACATCGAAATCCGGACCGGCGCCTCGCCGAAACGGTTCGCCCCCATCGTGCCCGGCTGGAAGCCGCTGTAGAGGAAGGCGAAGAAGCCCACGACCGGAATGATGTTGAGCAGTACCATCCAGCCCGACTTGTCGATGTCGTGCCAGCGCTTGGCCTGCGTCGCGAGGCTGATCCAGATCATGGCCACCCAGACGACGCCCATGACGGCGAGCGAGCCCATGCCGCCGACCTCCGACCCGAGCTTCGGGGTCACCACGGCGACGATGACGCCGACCGCGATCACCGCCACGAACTGGAGCAGCGTGATCTTCCAGAAGGTGCCGCGATTGATGCGTCCCTCGAATGAGAACAGTGCGCCGGGTCCAGCGGCCTCCGCATCCATGGTCGCCTCGGGGTGGAGTGGGAGCTTCGAGTATACGGCGCGGCGGTCCGGTGTCGAGTCGCGGCCGGTGGACGCCTAGAAGAGCTCGATGGAATCAGGACCGTCGCCGTAGCGGTTCGGCCCGTCACTGCCTGGCTTGAACGCGAGGTACAGGAGCGCGATGGCGTTGAGGACCGGAATGGCGTTGAGCAGCGCCATCCAGCCGGACCGGTCCATGTCGTGCCAGCGCTTGACGGCGGTGGCGAGCGAGATCCAGCCGCTGATGACGGACACGATGGCCGCCGTGAAGAACGACAGGCCGAACTCACGGTCGGCGCGCAACCCGCCGGGCGTGAGGTCGCCGATGATGCCGGCGACGATCGCGGACAGCCCCGAGACGAGGAAGATCTTCCAGAACATGGCGCGTCCGATGCGGCCCTCGAAGGAGAAGAGCGCCTCCGGCCCGCGGACCTCGCCGCCGGCATCGAGCCCGTCGTCAACGTCGGCGTCGCCCTCAAGCCGCTCGCGCACGTCGCTCATGCCGACAGTATACATGAAACAAAGCGGGCTACCTTCCCGTCCCAGCCTTGGCGAGCCAGACTTGGCACTCGCATCGGGCCGCTCGCCACCCTGCACCCCTGAAGCAGGATGACATCCACGTCGCTGATCTCCGCGAAGGACCTCACGAAACACTACGGCGACGTGCACGCCCTGGACGGGTTGACGTGCGACGTGGCGCCGGGCGTGGTGGGGTTCGTGGGCGCCAACGGCGCCGGCAAGACGACGTTCCTGCGCATCCTGCTCGGGCTGCTGGAATCCACGTCGGGCACGGCCAGCGTGCTGGGGTTCGACATCGCCTCGCAGGCGCTGGAGGTGCGCAAGGTGGTGGGCTACATGCCCGAGCACGACTGCCTGCCACTCGATGTGAGCGCCACCGAGTTCGTCTCGCACATGGGCGAGATGTCAGGGCTGCCATTCACGGCGGCGCGCGAGCGTGCCGCGGAAATGCTGCGGCACGTGGGGCTGCATGAGGAGCGCTACCGGCTGATCGGCAGCTACTCCACGGGCATGAAGCAGCGGGTCAAGCTGGCGCAGGCACTGGTGCACGACCCGCGCCTGTTGCTCCTCGACGAACCGACCAACGGACTCGACCCCGAAGGCCGCGACGAGATGCTCGAGCTGGTGGAACGCACGGGCCGGTCGTTCGGCATTTCCCTGCTCTTGACGTCACACCTGCTCGGCGAGATCGAACGGGTCTGCGAGACCGTAATCGCCATCGACGCCGGCAAGCTGCAGTATTTCGGCGGCGTGAGCGCGTTCACCAACCGGACGCAGGTGCTGATGGTGGACACGGACGATGAACTGCCGGAGTTCGCCGCGAAGCTGCGCGCCCGCGGGCTGGACGTGGACGGCGCTGGCGTGCGGCTGCGGGTGGCGCTCAAGGACGACGCCACGTACGACGTGGTGCGCGACGTCGCCGCGGAACTCAATGCGCCGCTGGCGCGCATGGAGCTGGAGCGGCATCGACTGGAAGAGTTGTTCGTGACGCGGAGCGGCTGATGGCCTCGACGATCTACGATCTCGGATACCAGCGCTACGACGGCGCGCGGCTCGGTCGCGGGTACTCGTTCCGCACGCTGTGGTGGTACTCGGTGAAGGCGGCGTTCGGCTCGGGGCGCGGCGAGCAGGCGCGGCGCGTGCCGATCCTGGTGGCGGCGATCACGTTCCTGCCGGCGCTGGTGCAGGTCGGCGTCGCCAGCGCCAGCGGCATGATCAACTTCATCAGCTACGGCAACTACCTCGAGTTCGCGTCGTACGCGATTGCACTGTTCGTGGCGGCGCAGGCGGCCGAACTGCTGGTGAACGACAAGCAGAACGGCACGCTGGCGCTGTATCTCTCGCGGCCGATCGGCGCCACCGACTACGCGCTGGCCAAGCTGGCCGCGCTGACGACGGCTACCGTCGTGATCGTGATGGGGCCGCAGCTGCTGCTGTTCCTGGGTCGCGTGTTCCTGCCCGACAAGCCGTGGACGGCGTTCAAGGAAGAGTGGATGAAGCTGCTGCCGATCGTCGGCGGTTCGCTGCTGGTGTCGTTCTTCTTTGCGGCGATCGCGCTGGCCTTGTCGTCGTTTGCCATGCGTCGCGCGTTCGCGAGTGCGTCGGTGATCGCGTTCTTCCTGCTGACACCGGCGCTGTACGCGGTGGCCGACACGATCACGACCGGGGCGCTGCGCCGCTGGGTCGTGATGATCAACCCGGTGCTCGTGGTGAGCGGCTACTCCAAGTGGCTGTTCGAACTCGAGGCCAGCCGGCGATCGGTCGTGGGACGGGCCGACCTGCCCGGCCAGGCGTATTTCTGGGTGGTGCTCGGCGCGAGCCTGGTGGCCTCGGGCGTACTGCTGTCGCGCTACCGGAAGAACGAGACGTGACCGCGACGAACGACGGATGACGGATGACGGAAGACGGAAGACGGAAAACGGATGACGGAAGACGGAAAACGGATGACGGAAAGCGGAAAACGGATGGCGGAAAGCGGGCAGCCCGCGCCGAGCGTTCGCGTTGCGAACGTATCGCGGTGGTACGGGAACGTCGTGGCCGTGAACGACGTGTCGTTCGCACTCGGCCCGGGCGTCACCGGCCTGCTCGGCCCGAACGGCGCCGGCAAGACGACGGTGCTGCACATGATGGCGGGCCTGCTGCGGCCGTCGTCAGGCACGGTGCTCGTGAACGACGCGCCGGCCGCGGGCGACACCAATGTGTACCGCTCGCTCGGCATCATTCCCGAGCGCGAGTCGGTGCACGACTACCTGACGGGCTGGGAGTTCGTGCGCGCGTGCGCCCGGATGCACGGCCTCGCGGATGCCGACGCCGCGGCGACGCGCGCGATCGAGCTGGTGGAGATGACGCCGCCACAGCATCGGCGCATCAGCACGTACTCGAAGGGCATGAAGCAGCGCATCAAGGTGGCGGGCGCCATGGTGCACGACCCGACGATCCTGCTGCTCGACGAACCGTTCAACGGCATGGATCCGCGCCAACGGGTCCACATGCTGGAGGTGCTGCGCCACCTCGGCGCGCAGGGCCGCCTCGTCGTCATCAGCTCGCACATCCTCGAGGAGCTGAATGACCTCGCCAACAACATCCTCGTGATGGTCGCCGGCCGGCTGGCGGCGTCGGGCCACTTCCGGGAGATCCGTCGCCTGATGACCGACCGCCCGCACACGTTCCGGATCCGCTCGAGCGACGACCGGCGGCTGGCCGCGTCGTTGCTCGGCGACGAGTCGGTGTTCAGCGTGGAGCTGACGCCGGACGGACTCATGATCCGGTCGGGCCAGCGCGGCACCCTGACACGCAGCATTGCGCGCTCGGCGCGCGACGCGAAGGTCCGGCTGCACGAGATTCGCCCGACGGACGAGTCGCTCGAGAGCGTGTTCTCGTACCTGGTGAACCGGTGAGCACGCCGCTGACGACCGTCGCCTGGCTGACCTGGCGGCAACTGTTCGCGCGGCGGCGCGGCTGGCTGGCAGCGGCCATCGTGGTGCTGCCCTTCATCCTGACGTTCTTCTACCGGCTCGGCTCGGAGGATCGCGAAGGCGACCGCCTGATCTTCATGCTCAACATGAACCGCGAGGTGGTGCTCGGCGTGCTGCTGCCGCTGACCGCGGTGATCTTCGGCGCCACGGCGTTCGGCGGCGAAGTGGAAGACGGCACGCTGATCTACCTGCTCGTGCGCCCGGTGGACCGCTGGAAGGCGGCGATCTCCAAGTACCTGGTCTCGGTGGCGGTCACGATCGCCGTCATGATCGGCGCCGTGCTGGTGGCCTGGTTCGCGCTGCGCACCGAGGAGCTGCCCTTCGCCGTGCCGCGCGCGTTCATCGTGGCGAGCGCGCTGGGGTCGCTCGCCTACTGCGCGCTGTTCGGCTACATCGGCCTCGTGACGCGCAAGGGGCTGGTAATCGGGCTGCTGTACGTCATCCTGTTCGAGAACATCGCGGCGCGCGGCTTCGAGGGCGCCAAGTCGCTGAGCGTGCGCGAGTTCGCGGTGTCGCTGGCGCAATGGGCGGGTGACGGTGTCGTGAAGTGGCAGCAGCCCGGTGTATCGATGACGACCGTGTGGGTCGTGGGATCGATCATTCTGGGCGGCGCACTGGCGCTGACGCTGCGGAAACTGGCGCGCTACGAGATGGCCGAACGGTTGTAGCGGCGGCCCGCTTGAAGCGGACCAGGGTGCTGAAGCTCTTCGGCCGGTTGTGCTCGAGCGACCAGATCTTGTCGAGCGAGAGGGCCGTCCTGCGGAACGTGCGCAGCAGGAACGCGCTGCCCACCGGCTCGCCGAGTGAGTCGAGCACCACCCACTCGGTGGAGTCGGTGGCGATGCCGGGACGCCGGACGCCGACCCAGATGGTGCGGTCGACGCCGATGTCGACGCCATTGAGTGGCGAGTTGTACATGGGCACGAGCTTGCGGATCGTGTCGCGCATCTGCTCCGCCGAGTAGCGGCCGAAGGCGGACAGGTTGGCGATGAACGCGTTGACGCCTTCGTCGGGCACGCGGATGGCGTCGATGACCAGGCGGCGGGCGAAGATCGTGTCGCCATCGGCGTTGACGACGGTGACGCGCACGGCGCCGCTGTCCCTGGGCTCGGGCACGACAACGGCCAGCCGCTCGCCGTCGTCGGCGATCGCCCAGAACGGGCGGGGATAATTGGGCACGGTGAGTGTCTTGCGCTCCACGCCGCTTCGCAGCGTGATGCGTCCATCCATCAACGGCGCGGTCGCCACCGTCTTGAGGATGCGCCCGTCACGATCGACGCGCACGAAGAGCCTCGAGTTCTCGTCGAACTGCGGCGTGTCAAGCAGGCGCCGCGGTTGCGACGGCATGGCGAGCAGCGAGCCGTCGCCGTACATGCCGTACCACAGGGCCGCGCGGAACAGCGGGTAGCGCCGGCGGTCGCGCCAGAACGGCCGGATCCACGACGGTGGCTCAACGCTCCGCGCGATCTCGCCGTTCCTGCCGAGCATGACGGTCTGGCGGAAGCCGCGGTCATTGAGCCAGACCGAGTCGCCCGCCCAGCCGAAGCGGTCCACATACCCGATCTCTTCGCCGCGGCCGATCTTGAGTGACCAAGGCAGCTTCTTGCCGCTGGAATCCATGGCGGCTGCCTCGGTCGTGCCGTAGTACGCCTCCGGCACGACGACCACCCGTCCGTCGCGGCCGACCAGGGCGTCCAGCGCGACGCGGTTCATGCCGAGGTGCTTGTTGAGCGGGAAGGCGGTATCGCGCACGAACGTGAGCCGCGCCAGTTGCGGGGCGCGCTGCGGAGCGGCTTTTGGAGCCCGTTGCGAAGCGGGTTGCGCGGCGGCGGCCTGCGCGACCGAAAGCGCCGCGCACGCGAACAGCACCCGGGCGAGCGACACTAGCGGCGCAGCCAGACCAGCAGCGCGCCGCACTCGCCCATCGTCTGGTATTCCGTGGGCACTTCGCGCAGGCGCATCACCTCGATGGCCAGGACGTCCTCGGCCCGCAACGCGGCAACGTACGAGATGCTGGTGCGGCGCCCGTCCATCCACACGGTCGGCATGCACGCGCGGCCGCCGGCGTCCTGCATGGTGATGGACACCACCGGGCTGGTGCGCACGGTGGCGAACGGAATCATGCGCAGCGGCGCGTCGAGCCGCGAGCCCTTGAACGCCAGCAGCTGGCTGGCGCTGATGCGGAAGCCGACGCGACGCTTGCGACGCTCGGCCAGTTCCGCGAGCGTGCGCGCCGCGTTGTCGTCGGCGGCGGCGCGCACGATGACCGCGTCGAGCATGGTGACCTTGCGCAGGTAGACGCTCACGGTCGCCGTGTCGCCGGGCTTGAGGTCGGCGATGGACCGCACGGGCGCGTGGCCAAGCGCGCGCGTGTCGAACACGCGCGTGCCGCCCGGGATGTTGCGGAGTCGGAAGACGCCGGCCGTGTCCGTTGTGGTGGCGAGCTCGGGGTCGGTGAGCGTGACGATGGCATTGCGCAGCGGCGTGCCGTCCTGGTACTTGGCGATGCCGCGCAGCTCCGCCGCCCCCTGCAGCGAATCGGTGGCCGACATGTCGAGCGCGAGGTGGAGGATGCCGAGCCGGCGCGCATCGGGCGTGATGTCCACGCCCCCGCTGCGAGCCACTCCGCGCTGCGCCACGCCGGTGATCTCGTGGCTCGCGGAGACACACGCGGCGTACCGGCCGGTGGAGTCGGTCTGCGCCACCACGTCGATCGGCGTGATGCGTACGGGGCGGTTCTCCTGATCGAGATCCACCTCCATCCAGGACAGCGTCACCGTGGCCGAATCCACGGGGTTGCCCGTGACGATGTCGCGCACGAGCCCGGTGATGATGCCGAGCCTGGCGCAGGCGCCGCCGGAGAAGGTCTCGAACGACGGGCCGGCGAGGTTGGCGTCGCTCATCTGTTCCGACACGACGTTGACGAACGCGCCGCGCGGCACGACGCCGAGCGAGTCGAGCACCGGGTGCGAGAACCGCACGACGTGACGGCCCGGGACGACGCCGCGGAGGAAGTAGACGCCGCGCGGGTCGGTGCGGCCCTGCGGACCGTTCTCAATCCACACGCGCGCACCGGCGAACGGCGCGCCACTCAGGCTGTCCATGATCACGCCCGTCACCAGGCCCGGCACCTTCCGGGCGTTGGCGATCGAGTCCATCACCAGCTTCATCTGCGGCGACACGGTCATGGCTTCGCCGCCTTCCTCGCGGTAGCCGAGCACCTGGCCGCGTTGCGTGAGCACCGGCGTTCGCACCACCCACTCGCGCGCGATCCAGTTGGCCGAGCCAAGCTGCTCGAACATGATGCGGCCGCCGACGTCGGCGACGTCGAGCGGCGTCGGGAACCGGTAGGTGAACTCGGCGAACCGCAACTCCGACGTGGCGGCGTCGGCCCACATCACGCCCTGCACGTCGGTGACGCGGCGGCTCGGCACCGGCGCGAACGCGAGGCCGAGCAGTCCGTTGGTCGGGCCCGATCCCCGCAGCAGCGAGAAGCAATGGTCGGCCGCGAACTCGGGCGACAGCAGCACCGCCGCGTCGGGCGCGCGGAACAGCACCTGGCCGAGCGAGTCGTTGACGCTGAAGCCGTCGCGCGACAACTCGTCAGGCGGCGCGGTGAGGAACGGCCGGGTGCCGCGCCTGGCCGCGTCGACCACCGACTCCGACCGGCGTTCGCCGTCGCGGCCGAAGGAACGCTCGTACCGGCGAATCGCCAGCGGCTCGAGCGACTCGGTACGCACGATCTCGGCAGACGTCAGCGCGACGCGAAGATGCTCCCAGAGCGCGCCGGCGCGCGCGAGGCCGGCGCCGCCGGCGCGACACTCATTGCCGCGCGGCGGCTGCGGCAGCACGGCGCGGCGGGCCGGCACGCGCAACTCCAGCGTGGCGGTGTCTGAGGCGACTGCGAACGCGCTGGACACGAACGGCTCGAAGCCGACGCGCCGCACCTCCACCGTGTAGCCGGTCGCCGGCGGCGCGATAAGAAGGCCGAGTCCGTTGACATTGGTGAGCCGTTCCTGCGTGGTGCGGCCGGCGAGGCGCAGGGACACGAGGGCGCCCCGGACCGGCGCCTCGCGATCATCGAGTACCCGGACGGCCACGCCCTGGGCCGACGCCTGTGCGGCGCCGACCAGGAGGACGGGCAGCAGACCCGCGCGCATCCGCCATGTATACAATCTGCGCGGGAAACGCGCCAGCACCGGCCTGCCTACTCGAGCCCCTCGAGCGCAGCGCGCAGCCGCGGCAGCAGCGCGTCGATGGTCTGCATCGACACCGCGCCGACGGACAGGCGGAACCAGCCGCTGCCCTCCGCGTCGCCGAAGGCGCTGAACGGCACGGCCGCGAGACCGGCACTGGTGAGCAAATACGAACGCACGTCGTCGTCGCTGCGCAACGTGACGCCGTTCGCTTTCCTGCCCGCGAGCTGGAACCGGGCGCTCAGGTAGATGGCGCCGCCCGGAATCGCCGCGTCCACGGGGAACCCCTGCCCCTTGAGCGCCACGATGCCGTCGTGCAGCCCCTGGAGCCGCTTGAGCACTTCGGCGCGCATGGTGCGATGGTAGGCGTCGATCGTGGCGTCGTCGCCAAGGAGCGAGGCCGTCGCCACCTGCTCGGGACGCGGCGCCCAGGCGCCGACGTGCGTGAGCAGGTCTGCCATCGGGCGCATCACGGACGTGGGGCCGACGCCCCAACCCACACGAAGGCCGGTGGCCGCGAACGACTTGGAGATGCCGTCGATGTAGATGGTGTACGCCGCCATGGCAGGACGCAGCGCCACGGGATGCACGTGGTCCACGCCGAACGTGAGCATCCAGTACATCTGGTCGTACATCAGGTAGAGTGGACGGTCCGAGCCGGCGCGACGCTCGTTCTCCTCGAGGACGGCGTCGCAGATCTCCCCCAACTGCGCCGCGCTGATCACGGTGCCGGTGGGATTCACCGGCGAGTTGATCACCAGCAGTCGCGCGTCGCGCAGCTTGCCGCGCAGCATGGCGGCCGTGGGCAGGAATCCGGTCTTCGCCTCGCACGGCACGACCACCGGCACGCCGCCGGACATCTGGCAGTAGTGCACGTTGTTCCACGAGGGCACCGGGTACACGACCTTTTCGCCCGGGTCGACGACGATGCGGTAGACGCCGTAGATCAGCGGCCGCGCGCCCGACGCGATGAGGATGCCGTCCGGCTCCGTCTTGAGGCCGAGCCTCCGCTCGCAGAACCCGGCCACTGCCGTGCGCAGCGCCGGCATGCCGGTCGACGGCGGATAGTTCGTCTCGCCCCTGGCGACCGCGTCCGTGAGTGCGCGCGACAGCTTTTCGGGAATCGGGAACTCGCTCGGCGCAAAATCACCGACCGTGAGGTTGCACACCTGCTCGCCCCGCGCGATCAACTCGCGCACCTGGGCGGCGATCTTGAGGATCGGTGAGCCGATCAGCCCTTCGGAGAGCAGGCTGCTCTCGCGGTTCCGCGCGACGCTCAGCGGGCGTTCGCGGTCGGGGGCCTTGGCGGCCGGCATGCGGGGTGATGTCGCGCGGGTGGAGCTGTCAGCCAGTCGATCGCTCATCTTCGCCCGTGGTTGCGGTGAGCCGTCGTTTCCCGGGTGGAAATGTGGGCCCGCAGCGCCCGCCGGAAAAGGGTAAGTTCTCGCCATGAAGGCCCTGCGAATCGCGCTGGCGTGCGTCG
>Ga0187893_10009554_pt1 | contig 14871 bp, 13 predicted proteins | sample MA1701074metaG_FD_139574 | JGI IMG/M metagenome (GOLD analysis project Ga0187893, IMG submission 139574) | White microbial mat communities from a basaltic lava cave in the Kipuka Kanohina Cave System on the Island of Hawaii, USA - MA170107-4 metaG ...
GGCGTCGATGTCATCATCTCGATCTTTGGTGAACCACACAACGTTCGCAACATCCGACAGGAGGCTGGCATTGCCGTCGCGTACGGCATGGATCGTGAGCGAGCGCTCGCTTCCGTGACTTCCAACGTCGCACGAGCCTACGGTGTCGACGACCTCTACGGTACACTCGAGGTGGGCAAGGTCGCCAACATCGTGGTGTGGGATGGCGATCCGTTCGAGCTGTCCACCTCGCCGGCCCACGTACTCATTCGCGGGCGCGTCATTGCACCGCGCTCCCGTCAGGATCTACTGACCGAACGCTACAAACACTTACGAGCGTTTCGTCCGTGAAGGTGCCAGGCTAGAACCGCAGGCGCAGCTCGAACTGAGCCGACAGCGGCTGCTGGAATTGCGTTTCCACGCCGTAATTGCCCTGTGGCTGAAGGATCGTCGGTTGGAAGAAATCGGTCGGATTGGAAGGATTTTGCACTTTAGCATGCTTGAGGTCGCCCAAATCGCCGCCAGGGATCGGGCGGGTGGCCGAGAAGCTGTAGACCTCGTCGACACGCAAGACTGCCTTCGCGTTGGTCACGTTGAATAGACGTGCCACGAACTCGAGCTCCAGCTCGCCAGGCAATGGGTACGCGTAGCCAACGCTCAGATTCCATTGGTAGTTTGGCTCGATGCGGCCGCCCGAACCTCGGGGCAGCACGTACACGAGGTATTGCCCGAAATAGCGATTGTTGTCGGCCCTGATGTTGACGGCAAAGCCCGAGTTGACACGCAGGCTGGTGCCCAACGTCAGACGCCCAGCCTCTTGTAGATCGAACGAATAGAATCCATCGAGCTTGAAGCGATGCGGCTGATTGAACGCAAGCGGGCCAAAGCTGTTGCGTACCAACTCCGGTAAATCGTACTGCGTGCTGGCACCAATGTTGATCGAACCGTTGATCGGGTCGACGAAGCCGTCATAGTTACCAATCAACCGGCTGTACGTATAGCTTGCCAACAGCAGCCAGTTTTTCGCAAAACGTTTTTGTACACGGAACGTCCAAGCGTCGTAGTTGCGCGTCGGACGACTGAATCGCTCGTTGATCTTTTGATAGCCGTCGACGAGCCGGTTGCAGGCGTCAGCCTCACGTGCATAGCGAGCGTCCGAGTCGTCGTTGGGATCGGCGTTCTGCCTGGCCTCGTCCCTCAGGCGCTCGAACTCGCGGCATTCCCGTAGCTTGCTGCGAATGTCGTCCCCGTCGACCGCGACTCCTGGATTGGCGACGAAAAACGTCTGGCCATCGTTGACCGAGACGTCTTCGACGGCGCGTCCGAGGTCGGTGTGCAGCCATTGCACCCCCAGCACCAGGTCTTCGATGACCTCCTGCTCGTATCCCACCTGGAACTGTTCGTTGTATTGGCCCTTGAGCTTGGGAACGATGGATCCCGTGGTGAGACCGGTCGTCACCGCCCCGATGTCCGTGCACCACTCGGTCGGCTGCCCAAGTCGGGTTCGTTGGAATCCCTCTTCGCCATTCGGCCCGGCAATGGTGGTCGACTTGCCTTCGCAATCGGAATTGCGATAGGTGCGGCGCACGTCGACGAGACCGCCGAACACGCGATTGTTCAACTGCAATGGGAGCTGCTGATAAAACCATCCGTAGCTCGCATACAAGCGACTACGTCCCTCGTCGGTCCAGTCGTACACGAGACCGATGCGGGGCGCCACGTTGTCCCAGATCAGCATCGCGCGGTTGCCGAGAATGTCGCGCATGTCCTGCACTTCCCAGCGAACGCCAGCGTTCAGATACAGGTTGGACAAAATTGCCCACTTGTCTTGTAAGAACACCGCGTAGTTCTGGGTGGATGTGGTCTCGTCGTACGCGTTGACGCGCGCACCGTGGCCACGATCCGTGGCAATGGCTCGTAAGTCGTCCTGCTCGTGACGAGCCCGACCGAAACCTATCGTGGCACGTATGTCCGGGTTGTCGGTGTTCACGACGATGTAGCGGTGGTTGTTGACACGCGGCTGCATCGAAACGTTGTATTCGCCGTCTTCGTAGCACCACTCGCCACCGTTTTTTCCGTTGCATCCTCCGGGCTGGTTGTCGAACTTGCTGGTCTCCCCGGAGTAGGCGTAGTTTTGCTGAAACGCGAGGTGCTCGAGCAGGGTTCCATACTTGAGCTGGTGGGAACCGAGCGCGTTGAAGAAGTGCGTCAGCTTGAGCTCACCACCGACACGATGTTGCGTAGCTCGGTCGTATTCGCCAATACCGCCGGAAATCCACCGTCTGGTCGGGCAAGCAAGACCAGGCAGGCCTGTGGCGTTGCAGGCAGTACGCGCGCCAGACACGAGACCGACTGCCTGGTCGGCATCGAGCAGCTCGTACAGGTTCTTGCCCTGGTTGTCCTGTTGTTGCGTGGCTGGGATGTTTTTGAGTTCAGGGTTGTCGAGTCGCCAAGCTTCTTGGAAGGACTGATTGACGTAGGCGATGCCGGCGTCGATCTCGAGCTTGTCGTCCGCGACGCGTCCCTGATAGTTCAAGGCCACGACGTTTTGCTGTGCCACCGTCCAACCGAACGCGTCGTTGATGATGCCATTGGCGATGCGTGAGGCGCCGCCCAACGGGTTGGCCGCGGGGTTGGTCCCGAACGCATTGGGATCGCTCGTGAACGGCAGGCGGTAGGTCGTGCGGTTGAAATCGGGACCACCCGTGAACGTGAACCTGAGCCTGTGCTTGGGATTGATGATCCAATCGAGGCCGAGAAGCACACGGCCGAACGCGTTGCCGCGGTTGAATTCCTGCTCGGCGAACTTTTTGCTCGCAATGTAGTTGCCGCCTTTGACGCAGTCGTTGGCTCCGTTTTCGTATTGGCAGTCCTCGTAGCCACCCGAGCTGTCCTTGTCGAGACGGTGATAAAACGACTGGACCAGGTGGCGCTTGTCTCCGACGATGTTCAGGCCCACGGAGAAAAACAGCTTGTCCTTGATGATGGGACCCGTGACTGCCACGACACTCTCGAGCTGGTAGTCGGGGACTTCGGTCACGCGCAACGACTCGTCGGTGGCGATGATGAAGCGCGGCTTGGCAAGACGCGGCGTATAGCGGAACACCGCTTGACCACGAACCTTGTTGGTACCACCTACGCGACGTGCCGCTACGACGCCACCCGAAGCCCCGCCGAACTCGGCGTCGTAGCCAGACTCGAGCACTTCGACTTCCTCGACGAACTCCTGGACCACGGTGGCACCCACAGTGCCGAACGCCGGGTTCGTGACGTTCGCGCCTTCGACCGTGTATTTGCTTTCAGCTCCGGTCGTTCCCGCCAATGAGATGCCCGCCGAATCACGGCTCGCCGTGGGCGAAATGTCCACGACCGACGTGAAATCACGGCCCGATCCACCCACGGGGAGGTTCTTGGCCTCCTCCATGGAGATCTTGCTGGCGGCCGCGGTGTCCCCACGCACAGCCGTGGCCGCTACATGAATCTTCCGCTTGAATTCGTTTTGAGGGTTGATGAGAAAGTTGGCCCGAAACTTCGCTCCGCGAGGCAGGGTCACAGTCTTGGAAACGTCGGCTTTGCCCACCAAGACCTGAACCGTGTACGTCCCAGGAGGCAGATTCGTGAACGAATAGAGACCCGCAGCGTTGGTACGCGTCTCTCGAGTGCCTTGCAAGCAAGCGCACTGGAGGATGACGAACGCGTCCTTGATCTTCTCTTTGGTGTTCTCGTCGGTGACGACACCGGCCATGACACCTCGAGTCTGTGCTTCGGCGGTCTGCGCCTCGGCAACCAGCGGGCCCAGGAACACAGCCGCCGGCGCGATCCAGAGCAGCATGGGCAGACAGAGCGTGAGGAGCGAAGCTGCTCGATTCACCGGAGGGGACTCCTTGCGGGCGCGGGAGAAAGCGAAGAGCGGCGGCGGCGAGGCGCCAACCCGAGGCGAGCGGGATATATCACAGGGCGGCTCACAGGGATCGCGGGCGGCTTCCGTTCCACGCTGCCCCAACGGCCATGCGCATGCGAGCTTACGGTCATGACGAGGACCGACCCTACGAGCTCCCGTCGTGAGGCCGAACGCACCCACGCCGACGCCATTCGCTAGCGGCCCCTGTTCAATCGCCCCCGTCGGGGGGGCCCGCCGTCAAAAACGGCCATGAAGGACCAGGCCCCCCCAGGTCGGAAGCACCCGAAACACCGTCCGCCCCTGTTCCCACGCCCTCGTTCGTTTGTTGCCGTACGCGAACGTAACCCCACCCGCAACGAGCGCGGCCACCCCGATGCCACCCAAGGCGGCCAACGACACCGCCGCGAGCACGTTGGCTTGGTTTCCGTTGTCCCTGGTGACCTTGATGTATGTCGAGAGCTCGTCGCACCGGTCGGGGTCCGCGGGCACGCGGTCGCACGTAAGGTCATCGTGTTCGCTTTTGAAGCTGCTCAGCTGAGATTGGAATTCCTCACCCTTGAGCGCGAACACGAGGCCCATCACGCCGCCTGTCACCACGAGCGCGCCGCCGATCCCCATGGTGATGACGCCCGGCAGACGCAGCTTCTTGCCGGGGTCGGGCCCAGTCGGACGAAGCGGTGTGCTACTCGCAGGCCCGGATTGCGCTTGTCGTTGCGCGTCGGCTGCGGCTTTTTGCTGCGCCTCCTGCTCGGCCTTGGCGATCATCGTGTCGAGCTCTTTGATCTGGCTTTCGGCCTCTGTCGGGTCCCCGATCGATGGGTCGCGCTGAGCTTCGAGATAAAAGTTGTTGAACACCGCTTTGGCCTTGCGAAGGTGCGCAAGCTCCCCGCTGACCGAGTACCAACCCTTGTAGGCCAGGCCGATGTTGTAGAGGATGAGCGCGTTGTTGGAGAGGCTGTACGACTCCTCCCATTTTTTGACAGCGTCCTCGTACTTACCAAGGCGATAGGCCTTGCGTCCTTCGTCGAACAGCGCTTCTGCGCTCGGCTGCTGAGCCATGGCAGGCACCGGCACAGCCACGCTCGCCATCACCACCAGAACGGCGAGGCTCGTGGAGAGGAGGGCTCTCATGGCGGCCGGAGGCTATCACATGGGCGTGAGGTCCACGAGCTCCACGGACCCCTGCGGGATCGCAGTCCGCAGGAACACCTCCCCCACACGCGCGAATCGATCGGGTGCATCCGTGGCGAGCAACTTGGTGATGGGATGATCGTTTCGGGCCAATAACCCCCCCTGCGAAAGCGCCTGGGTCACTGCCGTGGCCGTCGTTGCGGCGGAATCGACCAACACGACCTCCGGCCCCACCACCCGTGTGATCGCGCCTCGGAGTACAGGAAAATGCGTGCAGCCGAGTACCACACAGTCCGGTACATGCGAGATCTCCCGCCTAAAGTGGGCCGCCAAGTAACGGGTTGCAATCGCATCGACGACATCGCCTGCGATCCAACCCTCCTCGGCGAGTGCCACGAACAGCGAGCATGCTTGGCTGGTCACGCGAGCGTGTTCGCGCCTGCTCGCGATGGCTCGCTCGTACGCGCCTCCGCGAATCGTGCTTTCGGTGCCGATCACCAAGATCGCTCCGGTCTGCGATCGCACACAGGCTGCGGAGGCCCCCGGCTCGACGACCCCGACGACCGGGAGAGGCGCGAAGTGATCGCGCAAGCGCTCCAATGCAACTGCCGATACGGTATTGCAGGCCACCACGAGCAGCTTGATGCCGCGCTCGACCAGCACGCCCGCGGCTTGCATGGCGTAGCGAGTCACCGTGTGTGAGCTCTTGGTGCCATAAGGCAGCCTTGCTGTATCGCCCAAATACAGAAACGACTCGCCGGGCAGCTGCTCCCGCAGCGCTGACAGTACGGTCAATCCACCCACACCCGAGTCGAACACGCCGACCGGCAGCTCCGCGAGGTCGAGCATGTCACGACCCAAGCAGATTGCGGGCGATCACCATGCGCTGGATCTGCGACGTGCCTTCGTAGATCTGCATCAACTTCGCGTCGCGCATGAGCTTCTCGACTGGATATTCGCGGGTGTATCCGTAGCCTCCGAAAATCTGAACCGCATCGGTCGTGACTTTCATGGCAAGGTCGGCCCCCACGGCCTTGGCGACCGAGCTCGTGATCGTGCGCTTGATGTCGTGATCGACCTCCCACGCGGCCTTGCTGTAGAGCAGCCGCACGCTCTCGTGAGCCATGCCCATCTCGGCGAGCATGAACTGCACGCCCTGATGCTGGGCAATCGGGACGCCGAACGTCTTGCGCTCGCGCGCATAGCGGACACTTTCATCGAGCGCACGACGAATGAGTCCGGCACACCCTGCTGCAATCATGGGACGGGAGCGATCGAATGTCTCCATGGCAATCGCGAACCCCTGTCCGGGTTTGCCGAGCAAGTTTTCTTCGCTCAACCGTACGTCCTCGAAAATTACGTCCACGGTCTCGGACGCCCGTTGCCCGAGCTTCTTCTCTTTACGGCCCACGGAGATGCCCTTGGTGTCGCGTGGCACCACGAACCCAGTGATGCCTTTGTGTTTGAGCGCGGGATCGATGGTCGCGAACCCGGTATAGAAACTGGCATGACCACCGTTGGTGATCCAACGTTTCTGGCCACTCAACAGCCATTGATGGCCGTCCTTGACAATTCTCGTGCGCATGGCCGCCACATCCGAGCCGGCCTCGGGCTCACTGCAGCAATAGCTCGCGAACACGAACTCCCGTGCGAGCCAGCCGAGGTATTTTTGCTTTTGCTGTTCGGTCCCCGCAATGAGCAGCGGGAGCGCGGCGAGATGGTTGCACATGATGCTGGTGCTGATCGCGGCGCAGCCGTACGACAACTCTTCGGAGATTAGACAGCCTTCCAAGGTGTGGAGCCCGATGCCACCGTACGATTCGGGGATCTCGACATTCATGAGTCCCAGGTTCCAAGCGGCTTCGAACACTTCCGTGGGGAAACGTTCGTGTTCGTCACATTCGCCGGCAATCGGGATGATCTGCTCACGCACGAACCTGCGTGCCGTGGCGACGAGCGCGGTTTGTTGTTCGCTGTAGGTTGGGTCGAACATGGCTACCTCTGGCAACTCTACCCTCGTTCGGAGCGCCGTCGTTCACGCTGGTCGCGCTCAGCACGAGCAGCCTCGGCAGCACGCCCTCCGAGCACGAATCCGAGCACGAATCCGAGCAGCAAAATGCCCGGAATGTACACGAAATGTGCAAGCGTCATCGCCCAGCTCCCGGCCGCGTTTCCGCGCCGCCGCGTAGCTGCGCGAGCGAACGGGACAGCCATACCGTGCGTCGCCACAGCAGCACGCCATAGCCGGCGAACAGCGCCCATAGAATTCCGTATGCCCATACGACGTGGGCATAGTCGGAAGCGGTTTTGGCCGCAGCTCGCTGCTCGAGCGCCCGAATGTGCTCAACGCTGTTTCGGTCAAGTCCTTCGACCGCAACGTATCCATCGTCGTCGACGTTGTGTGGTTGGGCCTCCATGCCGCGCACCGGTTCGGACGGCGGTGCCCACTCGATCGTGTAGATGCTCATGAGTCCGCTTGCCTTTCGAGTTGCTGGGCCAATAACTCCAAGCGCACACGCACGAGCACGAGCCCGAGCGACAGCGCGGATAGTGCACACAGTGCAGGCCACAACGCGGCCCAAAACGACGGTGGCAGGCTCCCGACCACGTCGGTGGTTGGATGCGTGGTCTTCCAGACCTTTACCGCGTAATAGATGACCGGGACTTCGGCCGCTCCGAAAATCGCGAGCGCAGCGGCCAGACGCTCCGAACCAGCCGCCCCATAGCGGCGCACCAACACATACGACGCGAATATCAGCCACAGCAACGCCGCGGATACTTGCCGTGCATCCCATGTCCAGGCTCTTCCCCAGGTCGCGTGCCCCCAGATCGGTCCACTGATCAGCATGCCGAGCCCCGCGATCAGCACCATTTCCGCCGACGCGACAGCCACAGCGCCGGCGACCACGGAGCGGCGTCGCAATTCGACGACTGCAGCGATTCCGCACACCACGGCGAACGCCATGCAGATCCACGCCATCGGCAGGTGAAAATAGAAAATCTTCTGCGCCGTGCCCATTTGCCGCTCGATCGGCGTGTCGAGAAACACCCGCACCACGCTCCAGGGGAGCAGCACCAACGCAGCGCCGAACAGCAATGGTGCAACGGGAGCTCGCGTCATGGTTTTCTCATGGCACACGGGCTCGCCCCACGCCGACCAGCACCGGCTCGAACAACCATGCGCCCAAAACGAGCAGCAATACGTCGACAGCCGCCATCTGGCCCAGATAGGTCATCACGCGGGGATGATGTTCGAGCAACGCACGTGTTGCAACGAGCGCGAACAGCAGCACGGGGGACGTCACGGGATACAACACGACGGCGAGCAGTACGTGCTTTCCGCTGCCTGTCGCGAGTCCTGCGGCAAACAACGTACCCACGGCGACGTAACCGAGACAACCCAGCACGACCAACGCGATGGTCGTGCTCGGATTCGTCGCCAATGCCGACGCGCCCGGAAACAGCACCACCAGTCCCGGTACGAGCAACGCCATGCAAGCAAGCAATACGAGCAACGTGACAGTCGCCTTGGCAAGGTAGATGGCGAGCCGTTCGACGGGCGCCACCAGCAGCGCACGAAGTGTGTCGGCTTCTCGTTCGCGATCGAAGATGCGTGTAAGCGTCATCGATCCGACGAACATGACGCAAAGCCAGAGCAGACCCGGCGCGATCAGCGGATGCAGAGCTGTTCCCAAGGACGCAAACGACAAGCCGAACATCACGAGCACGACCAGCGTGAAGAACACCGTGGTCGACACGATCTCACGCTCGCGCAGCTCTTGACGCAAGTCGTGCAGCACGAGTAACCATGCCTGGCGCGGCAGCGGGCCCATGGACGAGGTTTTATCACGGCCCACGAGACTCAATTGGTCCAAAGCTCCATGACGCGCGCCCGAAAGCCCTCGTCGTGTGTGCCAGTGAGCTCGGATCGACTGACCTGGGCGACGATGCTACCGCCGTGAAGTCGAAGCACGCGGTCAGCAAGCATCGAAGCGACCTCGGCGTCGTGGGTCGCCAGCAATATGCCCGCTCCACGGGTGCGTTCGTCGTTCAGGATGCGGCTCAGCTGCTGTCGCCCTTCACGATCGAGCGCGGTGAACGGCTCGTCCAGCACCAACAATTCTGGCACGCTGCACAGCGCACGTGCGAGCGCCAGCCGCTGCAGCATGCCACGTGAGAACGTCGCGACCGGTTGATCGTGCTCGTGCGTCAGCCCCATACGTACGAGCACTTCGTCGATGGGAGCCGAGCGTGCCCCGGCTGCCGCACGCAAGCGCACGAACAGCTCGAGATTTTCTCGAGCATCGAGCCGAGGATAGAGTTGAGGACTATGCGCGACCCAGCCGATCGCTGCCCGATGCACACGGCTGAGCTCGCCCGCGGGAGCGCCCGCAAGGCATCGTTCACCTCGCTGTGGTGAAATCAAACCGAGCACCACGTTGATCAGCGTGGTCTTGCCTGCCCCATTCGCGCCCATCAACGCCACGATTTCTCCTGACTCGACGTGCAGATCGACATCACGCAAAACCCGGTGGCTGCCGAACCAGTGTGTGACGCGACGAAGCTCGAGCGGAAGCACAGCGTTCATGACGCAGCTTTGGTGTCGATGTTCGGGTCCAACGCGTCGAGCTGACGGTAAATGCGATCGAGCGCACGCACGATTTTTGTCCGTTGTGAAGCAGCAGCTGGGCCACCTCGTGCCGCTGCGGCCGTCAGGGCCGCCAACAACGCGTCTCGCTGCTCGATGAGACGATCGTATGGACGACGACGTCGCGCCAAGGCCAGCGCCGATGCCACGGCCATCACGGTGGTGAGTGCGACGCCGGCAGCGATGTTGCGATACACACGTGGCCGCGTCGGAAGACCAGATACGGCCAGCTCGATGGTCGTTCCTGCCGAGCGGGGGCCAAGGCGATACAGCTTGGCAGTTTTGCCCTGGTGGGGAACGCTTTCGGGCGCACCTACGGCACCTCCAATGAGCTCGAGCTGCTCGGGAACCCCCACGGTCACTTCCATCAGCGAAAGCGGCGTTGTCCACCGCAGCAGGGCAGTGCCATCGTGCTCAATCAGGTACGCCACGGAAACATCGACGACCTCACCTGGAGGGATTGGCCCAGTGAGCTCGGCAAATGGCGCTTTGTCCTCCGCTCGCAGCCATTCGGATGCTCGATCCATCACCACGAGGCCCTTCGAGCCATCTGCGCCGGCGATCCGCAAGCCACCCGCAGGCCAAAACGCTCGTTCACCTGTCACCATCGCCTCGGCCATCTGAACGACTTGTACATGATCGTTCTCGCGGGCAAGCAGGTCGAACTGCACCGCGGCCTTGACTACGCTCGAATCTCCCGACACTGCGTATACACGCTGGTACACCTCTGCGCCCATCGTGTCTGGCAGCTCGAACAGCTCGCTTCGGTAGGGCGCGCCGTCGTAGGTCATGCGTACGACATAAAACGCATCGGCAGCGAGGTCCACGTGTTCGACCATCGCCACACCGTGGGCGTCGGTCATCGCCGCGTAGGTCATGTCGGTGCCGGCCATGTCCTTTTTGACGACTTCGACGGCGTGAGACACGACCGGTTGATCGTGCGCATCCAGAACGTGCACGCGCACGCTCCCAGCAGGTACGTTCGCAGATGAACGCGGGCTGGGTAAGGTTGTTGTGGTTTTGCTTGGTTCCTGCGCTTGTGTCGGAGCGGGAGCACGCCCACTCGTGAGGACCAGTGCGACGCCTTGCTTGTCCAGCTGATCCAATTCGAACCATGTCGAGCTGCTCACGGATTGTGTTCCCTCGATGGGTGCTTCGACGCGAAGCTTGCTCCGGGCGGGGATCGTGGGGGCCACCAGGTTTTCGAACACCGTGCGACCCATAGCGTCGGTTCGTGCCGTACGCACGATCGTGTCCCCATGGGACGGCTCGATGCGAAGCGTCACCTGCAAACCGGTCATGGGACGACCGTGCTCGAGATCGAGGGTTCCGACCACCAGCGTACCCCGCGGCCGATTGGGCAGCGCAAACGGTACGCCGGGGGTCGGCAGCTCTTTGCCACCGTGACTGCCCTCGCGCGACGCGGGCTGTTCTGCCGCGACGTCTCCATGTGCGGCCCCAGAAACGAGCATCACACGGGTTCCCGCTTCCCGTGAGATCGGGATTGGCTGAGACGACAATGCTCGACCTTCGAGTACGACAGTAGCCACGGCCTGACCATCGAAGAACGACTCGAGCCCCGACAACTCCGCCCTGCCTTGGTCACCAGTGACGACCTCGCGCACTTCCGTGTGTTGCGCCTGCGCATCACGAAGCTCGACCCGAACGTTCACACCTATCGCTGGGCGGTCGAACCCGCCCAACAGACACCGGATCGTGATGGTTCCCGGGGCCACCGCAGGATCGAGCCGTGGGATCCCCGACATTCGCTTGGGATCCATCATGGCCGGACCCGCTTGCGCGTTCACGTCCGACGAAACGATCGAGGCCAACACGGCCGCCAGACACGCCAACATCGCATGACCGCGCAACCGAACGGTTGTCCTGTCACTCGACCTCACGTCTCGCGCTCCGTGCCATCGTGTTTGGGTGTCTTGGTTTGCTCCGACGGACGCGCTTGCATGGTTTCGAGCATCACCTCCAATCCTGGATGGAGCGACTGTCCTTGGTCGAGCGCACGCATCACTTCGATCGCGCGAAGCTGATAGCGCTCGCGTACCGGCGCGAAATCTTCGTCGGAGAGCTTGCCGAGCGCATGGTCGAATTCGAGCTCCTTGATGGCTCGAAGCAGCCGACGCCGTTCCTCCAACAGCACGCGGCGATCTGCTCGGTCCGACGCGAGCTCACGGGCGATGATGGCCCGAGCCGAAGGTCGGGCCATCGCTTCGACCATGCGATGCAGGCAAAAAAGTGCGTGCATGAGCGCAACGCCGGCCGCTGACAAAGCCCAGGTGGCGGGCTCCAACGTGGCATCCCCCACGAGCCAAGCCACGAACACGAGCATGACGAACAAGCTCGCGTAGATTGACCACCGCAGCGCGGATGGCATGGAACGGCGCCCGGCCGGTGGCTCAGGCATGGTCGACATCGTCGACGTCCTGCGACTTGCGTCCGCCGATGCACACGAACGCGCCCATGAGCATCACAGCGAAACCAGCCCATACCCAATTGACCAGGGGATTGATGAACAGACTGAGCTGTGTCCAACCACTTGCGAGCTCGACTTCTTGCATCGACACATAGACGTCTTCTCCGAACGTCATGTAACGAGACACCTCGGTGGTTGGCTGCTCAGGAAGCTGAAAATACCACCACCTCGCTGGAACGAGCTCGGCCACTTCATGACCGTCTTGCAACACCGAGAGTGTCGCAGTGATCATCTCCTTCTGCCAATCTTCGGTGACTCGCAGCCCATCGTGTCGAATCTCGTATTTGCCGAGCGCTTGAATCTCGCCAGGGCGCATCTGGAGTTTGCGCTCGACCTTGTAGGCGTTGCCGGCCCAGCCGAAGAACATGAGAACGATGCCGAGATGCACGATGTATCCGCCGTAGCGGCGACGGGCACGGACGATCAGCGTCAACAGGGCATCGAGCACCGGCTGAGGTCGTTGCCTGCGACGAACCAGTACGCCCCGATAAAACTCCTGCACGATCGTCCAGAACGTGAAGGCGCACAGGCCGAAACAAGCCAACCCCCATGGCGAGGTAATGCCTGCGAGCGCCGGGATCGCAACACCCGTGGCACCAGCGAAAAGTGGTCCACGAAACTGGTTCGCCAGTGCCTGCTTGCTGGTCTTGCGCCAGGCCACGAGTGGCCCCACACCGGTGAGCAGGAGCAGAGCCAGTCCGATCGGTCGCATGTAGTGGTTGAAAAATGGTGGGCCAATGACCACTCGATCGCTCGGATCGATGACCTCGCTGACGGTCGGATAGAGTGTCGCCACCAGCACGAACAGCGCCGCCATCAGAAACAGCCAGTTGTTGACCAGGAACGCAAACTCCCTGCTCAGCACACTCTCGAGCTCGTTGCGCGAGCGAAGCAGCGGCAGTCGCCAGATCAATAGCGCAAAACTCACCACCACGATGGCCGCCATGAACGTACCGAACGCCCATGCCAGCTTCGGATCCTCGCCGAATGCGTGCACACTCTGGACCACGCCACTGCGTGTCATGAACGTACCGACGATCGTGAGCAGGAAGCTCACCACCACCAATACGAGGTTCCACACCCTCAGCATGCCGCGGCGCTCTTGGATCATCACCGAGTGGAGAAACGCGGTCGCGGTGAGCCAGGGCAAAAGCCCTGCATTTTCGACGGGATCCCAGGCCCAATAGCCCCCCCAGCCCAGCTCTTCGTAGGCCCATAGGCCCCCGAGCACGAGACCGGTGCCGAGGAACATCCACGAAACCAACACCCAGCGACGAACGCTGCGCTGCCATGCCGAGTCGACCTGACCGGTGATCATGGCGGCCATGCCAAACGCGTAGGGCACGGCCAGTGATACGTAGCCAACGTAGAGACTGGGCGGATGACAGATCATGTACGCGTTTTGCAGAAGCGGGTTGAGGCCCCGCCCTTCTTGCGGGATGTCGAGCAAAAAAGGCTCGAATGGGTTCTTTAGGAACACCAGCAACCCGACGAAAAACGCTTGAATCACGGCCAAAACGACCACGGTCCAAGGGATCAGCGATCGGTGGCGCTCACGATTGTTGCGGATGGCGAACGAGCTGAACATGGCCAGCAACAGCACCCAAAACAACAGGCTTCCATCGAGCCCGCCCCAAAAGGCCGTGATCTTGTACAGAAGTGGCATCGCGGCATCGCTCGTGTGTTGCACATATTGAATGCCGTAGTCGCCAGCGAGGAAGGCATACACGATCAGCGCCGAGGCAAACACGGCGAGGGCGAAGGTCGCATGAATGCCCTGCACGGCGCTTTCGCCCACACGCTCCGAGCCACGTGCGCCGGCCACCACCCCGAGCCCCGCCGTGACTACGGCGAGTATGAACAACGCCAAAATCGCGAGCGTACCGAGCGTGGCGATCGTCATCGTGCCACCTTCAGTTCCTCCTCGTATTTGGAGGGACACTTGGCGGACATCTCGTCTGACTCGAACGTGCCTGCCACGAGCTTGCCCGTGACGACGACTTCGCCTCCGTCTTGGAACGTGTCGGGCAGCATGTTGGTGTAGTGCACCGCAAGTCGGCGCCCGTCCTTCTCGATCTCGAACGCATAGTCACCCGAGCTACCGCGTTTCTGTCGTACGGTTCCGGGCACGACCGTTCCGTGGACTTTGATCGTGCGGTCGGCGTAACTTTGCGCGTCGTCGACGACACGATCCACATAGACATACTCGAGCACACCCTCGCCGGTGTCCGAGGTCACGAGATAGGCGACCGCACCGGCAAACAACACACCGAGCGACGCCTTATGAACGATTCCGAGCGCCATGGTCAGCCTCCGATCGATACCATGGCTTTGAGAGGGCCACCATGGCCATCGCCCACGAATGCGTGCCCTTCTCGTTTGCCTGCCAAAATCGTTCGTACGACGCTCTCGAGACGCGTGGGATCGGTGGATCGCAGCGCGGCACGCAGATCTCCAGCATCATCGTAGGCAAGACAAGCGTGAAGCTGACCGGTTGCGGAAATGCGCAGTCGATTGCACGACGCGCAGAAGTTCTCGGTCATGGGAGCGATCGTACCGAGACGTTCTCCAGCGTGAGAACCTCCGACGACGCGCCAGTAGCTGGCCGGGCCCAAGCCACGAACGTCCTCGGCCGCGTCGGAAACGAGCTTCGCACCCAGCTCGGCAGCGATGCGTTGGCGCACCTCGGAACCCGAGATCAACGAGCCGGGCACGTAAAGAGCC
>Ga0187893_10009555_pt1 | contig 14870 bp, 12 predicted proteins | sample MA1701074metaG_FD_139574 | JGI IMG/M metagenome (GOLD analysis project Ga0187893, IMG submission 139574) | White microbial mat communities from a basaltic lava cave in the Kipuka Kanohina Cave System on the Island of Hawaii, USA - MA170107-4 metaG ...
GCTGACCACCATTTCGAGGCAGGCTACGCGCCCTGGGGAGGGGCGGTCAACCGGAATCTGGCGGCCGGGCGGCCCTCAGGACGCCTCGAGGTCCCGGCCTTCCTCGTCGACCGGCACGCGCATGACCTCCGGCACGGCCGGCGGTGGCTTGGGCTCCTCGGGCGGACTGAGGCCAAGGTGATCGAGAAGCTGCGTGATCGATACTTGGTCGTGCAGATGGCCATGAGCCTGCTGGTCAAGAACCCGATCGTGGCGGCGGTGACCAGAAGGAGGACGCGCTTACGGAGCGGGCGAGACGTAGGCGGACTGGCAGGCACACGGGAGGAGGCGCTTGGGCAAGTTCCGCGACGCCCGAGAACGCGGTCAAGTACTCGCCGCCTGACCGCGGGCCGGTGAAGTCTCGGCCAGGCAGGACGGCGACCGCGTCTCCATTCGAGTGAGCGACGATGGCCCGGGGATCCCGGAGTCCGACCGGGCCAGCCTGTTCGAGCCGTTCTTCCGCGTGGATCGATCGCGCGCCAGGAGCACGGGAGGCTACGGTCTGGGCCTGAGCATCGCGAAGCGCATCGTCGAGGCACACTCCGGCCTGATCGCGGCCGAGAACAACCCCGGCGCGGAGCGACGTTCGTGGTGACGCTGCCGAAGCGTGCCGGACGACGCTAGGGCGACAGGAAGGACACGGGCGACCAAGGGCGCGGTCCCGCGGGCCAGGCGGGCCGGCCCTCCCCCGCGGCTCGACCTAATGCGTTTCTAATCTCGCGGCCGCCATGATCCCTCTCCACATGGGCGTGTGGAAGAGCGGGCGGCGGGGAGCCAGGGCGGATTCGCGGGCTTCGACGGCTCGCGTTGGCGTGTCGCGCGGGTTCGTCTGCCGGTTGCGGCCCGCGAGGCGGGGCCGCGCGCTCCGCGGGAGGGCGAGATGAGGCACTTTTCCAAGTTGTTGGCTGCCGTTTTGGCGGCGACGATGGCCGTCGAGGAAGCGGCGGGCCAGTCCTCGACGGGAGGCCTACGGGGCACGGTCACCGACGCGGGCGGCTCCGTGCCGGGCGCGACCGTAAGCCTCGTCAACGAGACGACGCAAGGGCGGCGCTCGACCACCACCAACGCGCGGGGCGAGTACGCCTTCGCGGATCTGGCGCCGGGAACCTACTCCCTGAGCGTGGCCCTCATTGGGTACAAGACGGTGGAGAAGAGGGGCCTCGAGGTCGCCGCGGACGTGCTCACCGTGGACGCCAGCCTCGAGATCGGCGCCCGGGTCGAGACGGTGGTGGTCGTGGGAACGCGTCGCGCCGACCGCACCGTGGGGACCTCGACCACCCCCATCGACGTCTTCAAGGGGGAGGATCTGGTGCGGGTGGGCGCCTCCAACCTCAACGACGCCCTCCGCGCGCAGGTCGTCGCCTTCAACGTCCAGCGCTTCGTGGCCCAGGACGGCTCCGCGTTCGTCCGGCCCTTCACCCTGCGCGGGCTGCCTCCCGACCAGACGCTGGTGCTGGTCAACGGGAAGCGCCGCCACCGCTCCGCCCTCGTCCAGATCACCAACCAGCCCCTGGCCGCGGGCGCCCAGGGGCCCGACATGCAGGCGATCCCCGCCATCGCCGTAGAGGCGGGTGAGGTGCTGCGCGACGGGGCCGCCGCCCAGTACGGCTCGGACGCCATCGCGGGCGTCATCAACTTCCGCCTCAAGCGCGAGAAGGGGTTCACCGTTTCCACCCGCGGCGGGCAGTACTTCGAGGGCGACGGCGACGAGTACTCGGTCCAGGCGTATGCCGGGCTCCCTCTCCCCCGTGAGGGCTTCTTCAGCCTGAGCGGCGAGTACGCGCGGGCGAAGCCCACCTCCCGGGGCGCACAGCGCCCCGACGCCCAAGCCCTCATCGACGCCGGGAACCGGGCCGTGCCCGTGCCCGCCCAGCGCTGGGGCAACGTCAACACCGAGGCCGTCCACGTCGTCCTCAACGCGGAGCTGCCCACCGGCGAGACGTCCCGCCTCTACTCGTTCGGGAACTGGAGCCGCAGCGAGGGCGACACCGAGTTCTTTTACCGCAGCCCCACCGGACGCCTCGACATCTTCCGGAGCGTGCCCCTCACCAGCCAACCCGGAGGGACGCGCTTCAGCTTCGTGTCGCAGTTCCCCGGCGGGTTCACGCCGATCTTCGGCACCAAGATCGGCGACCGCGCGCTCACCGCGGGCTTCACCGGACTGCTGGGCTCGGGTCTGACCTACGACCTGAGCGGAGGCCTGGCCGAGAACCAGGTCGACTACCGGCTCTCGAACACCGTGAACCCGTCTGTGGGGCCGGATTCGCCCACTTCGTTCGAGCCCGGCACCGTCAAGCAGCGCGAGGCGCGCCTGAACGCCGACTTCGTCTATGCCTGGAAGACCGGGGCCTTCGCGGCCCCGCTCAGCATCGCCTACGGGCTCGAGTGGCGGGACGAGACGTTCGAGATCGAGCCCGGGGACCCGGCCTCGTACCGGGTGGGGCCGTTCGCGCGCGTGCGCGACCCCGACACCGGCGGCTTCGTGGGCCTGGCCGTAGGTTCGAGCGGCTTCCCCGGCTACAACCCATCGATCGCCGGGACCTTCTCGCGCTCGAACTGGGCGGCCTACGCCGACCTGGAGACGGACGTCGTCGCCCGCCTCACCCTGGCGGCCGCGGCACGCTACGAGGACTTCTCCGACTTCGGGGGCACCTTCAACTGGAAGATCTCCAGCCGCTTGAAACTCGCCAAGGGCTTGGCCGTCCGCGGCTCGGTGAACACCGGCTTCCGGGCGCCCACGCCGGGGCAATCGAACATCGCCGACGTCGCCACCAACATCGACATCATGACCGGCGGGCTGCTCTTGACCGCGACCCGGCCGCCGTCGGACCCGATCGCGCAGTTCTACGGCGCCCGGCCGCTCACCCCGGAGAACTCACGCAACTGGAGCGGCGGCCTCGTCCTCGACGTCCTCGGCGGCTACGTGCTCACGGTCGACTATTTCGACATCCGGGTCGACGAGCGCATCGCGCTCACCTCGCGCATCCCGATCACCGCGGCGGACCGGGCCGCGCTCGCCGCCCGGGGCCTCGACCCCGGCGACCTCCAGACCGTTCGCTTCTTCGGCAACTTCTTCGACTCGCGCACGCGCGGCGTGGACGCCGTCCTGACCAAGAGGTGGGGCCTGTCCGGCGGCTCCAGCCTCGGCCTCACCGCCGCCGTCAACCACACGACCAACAAGGTCACGAACGTCCGGGACGCCCGCGCGGTGGACCGCGAGCGGAGGATCGAGATCAGCGACTTCAACCCCAAGACCCGCGGAAACGCGTTCCTCGACTACGAGCGCGCGCGATGGCACGCCCTGGTGGGGGTCGGCTACTACGGGCGCTGGACGGACGCGGTGCCCAACGCCGTCCCCACCGCGCTGTCCTTCGACCAGACGTTCGGGGCCAAGTGGCTCGTGGACGTCGACCTCAGCCGGCGGTTCCTGGCTGACCGGCTAACGGTCTCGGTCGGCGGCGCCAACGTCTTCGATGCGTTCCCCGACGAGGACCGCCGTCCCGGCCAGCGCAACAACGGGATCGTCTATCCGCAGTTCTCACCCTTCGGCTTCAGCGGCGGGAGCTTTTACGCCCGGGCGACGGCCCGGTTCTGAGCCCGGCCGCGAGAGCCCGTTCGCGTACGGGGAGGAGGTTCTAATGGATTCGAAGACGGCGGTCGCGGCGCTGTGCGGCTTGCTGACGCTCGGCGCCACGTCGGCGGCTCCGCAGGCGGACGAACGGAAGGACAGCGACCGGGCCATCGAGATCACGGCCGAGGGGCCGAACCTCTGGCATCTCAAGACCCGGTCCCGGCTGGTGCACCTGAAGCTGCTCGAGCGGGAGGGGAAGACGTTCGCGGAGTTCCTCCCCTTCGACTACGAGGGCGCACCTTTTCCCTTCGCGGACGGCAACCGCCTGAGCCTGGAGATGAACGCCGGGACGGGCCCGTCGCGGTCGATTCCGCTGCTGCGGGAGGGCGAGGGCGGGCGGCTGGTCACGTCGGCCCCGCTGCCGTCGCGGTCGGCGTTCGATGCCGCTCTGGTCATGAACGAAGGCGACCACGTCCACCGGTTGCGCTTCCGGTTCCCCGGCGCGCCGTAGCGCGCGCCGCGTACCAGCGAGGTCACGGGACGTTGGCACTGCGTTCGTTGGGTCGCCGCCGCCTGATGGGGATGGTGGGACGCGGGCTGGGCGGCGTCGCGCTGACCGCGGCGCTGCCACGGCCCTGGATGCCCCGCCTCCAAGCGGCGGCGGCGCGAGTCGAGGGCCGCTCTCCGGACGAAGCCGCGAGCGACGAGGCGTACTGGCTTGAGGTCCAGCAGACGTTCACGGTGGCGCGCGACACCGCCTACCTGAACACGGCGGGGGGCAGCCCGTCGCCGCGAGCGGTCACCGAGGCCGTGGTCCGCCGCACCTGGGAGCAGGAAAAGCTGCCCAGCCATGCCCTGTACACGGCGCTGAAGGCCGGGCTGGAGACGGTCCGGGTGGGGCTCGCCGGCCTCTTTGGCTGCGATCCCGAAGAAGTCGCCGTCGTCCGCAACGCCACCGAAGCGCTCCAGGCCGTCCTGCTGGGGGTGGGGCTGAAGCGGGGCGATGAGGTGCTCACCACTACCCAGGACTACTGGGCCATGCTGGACGCGCTGGAGCAGCGTCAGCGGCGCGAGGGGATCGTGGTGAAGCGTATCCGGGTGCCGACCGCGCCCCGCGGCCCCCAGGACCTGGCTTCCGCCTTCGAGCAGGCCTTGAGCGGACGCACCCGCCTCATCCTGGTCTCGCACCCCGTGAACCTCACCGGCCAGCACTTCCCCATCCGCCGGATCTGCGAGGTCGCGCACCGGCGGGGGATCGAGGTGGTGGTGGACGGCGCGCAGTCCTTCGGCCAGTTCCCCCTCCGGCACGCGGACCTCGGGTGCGACTACTTGGGGGCGAGCCTGCAGAAGTGGCTGATGGCTCCGAAGAGCACCGGGATGCTCTTCGTGCGCCGGGAGAAGATCCGGCGGCTCTGGCCTCTCTTCCCGCCCCCTCGCGGAATGGACGCGGACATCCGCAAGTTCGAACAGGTGGGCGGCCGGTCGTACCTTCCCCTCGCCATCGCGGAGGCGATCGCCTTCCAGGACGCGGTCGGCCTCGAACGCAAGGCCGCCCGCCTGCGCTACCTGACCCGCCACTGGGTGGAGCGGCTCCGCAACCTGCCCAACGTCCGCTTCCACACCACCTTCGGTGAGGGCTTCAGCGGCGCTCTGGGCACGGCCGAAGTGGTGGGGGTCGACTCGGGCGCGCTCTACGACCACCTCCTGCAGCGCCATCGCATCCTGACCTTCGACGTGGCCCGCCGAACGAATGAGTTCCAGGGCATCCGCGTGAGCCCCGGGCTGCACACGACGCTGGACGAGCTCGACCGGTTCTGCGGTGTGATCGAGGCCGTTGCCCGAAACGGATTGCCGTCCTAAGACAGCCTGCCCGGAGGCGGCGGTTGGTCGTGATCGCGTTTCCGCTCTTCGCCTTCGCGCCGCTCGAGGGCGGCGAGCCGGCGCACTCCTGCGCGACCGGGACGCCACCGCGAGCTGCCGCCGGGGCCGCTACCGCGCATGCTAGACTCTCCGGGCGCACCGAGGAGACTCATGAGGCACGGGCCGACCCTGGGGTTCGTGATGCCGGCGCTCCTGGCGACGCTCCCCGCCAGCGCCCAGGATCTGCCGGAGCTGAAGGCGCGGGGGGCGCTGCGCCTCTTGGCCGTGCCCGTTCCGGATTTCCCTCAGTTCCTTTCCGTCCAGAAGGAGAAGCCGTCGGGGTTCGATTACGAGGTTCTGTCCGGCTTCTGCCGGCTGCAGCGGCTCGAGCTGCAGGTGGTGGCGGTCGAGAGCTGGGGCGGGCTCGTCCCCGCCCTTCGCGAGGGGAAGGGCGACTTGATCGCGGGCGGGTTCCGGGTCACCCCTTCACGCCGCGACCTGATCGACTTCAGCGTGGAGGCGTTCCCATCGCGGCGCGTGGTGATGAGCCGGGCTCCACACCGGGTCGTGCGCACGATCGACGAGCTTCGGAGCGAGCGCGTGGGGACCATCCGGGGCTCTGCGCTGGCAGAGCTCGTGGCGTCGCTGGGGGTCCCGCCCAGGAACGTGGACGACGGTGTGCCTCCCGGCGGGCTCGTGGCGGCTCTGCGGAGTGGCCGCGTGACCGCTGCCATCGACGGCGTGGAAGTCGCGCTGGTGGCCGCCCAGGAGGACGCCGGCATCCAGCTCGGGATGTGGGCTGGCCCACCCGAGTCGCTGGCTTATGGCGTGCGGAAGGACTCGCCCCGGCTCCGCCAGGAACTGGACACCTACCTGGGAAACTTCCGCCGGACCTTGAGCTGGAACCGGCTGGTCGTGAAGTACTTCGGCGCTGCGGCTCCCGAGGTCCTGAAGAAATCGAGAGGCACGGAGTAGCCTCCCGTCCCCGGCGCCGGCCGGTCCAGGGCTCACCGCGGCGCGGGACACGCTCGTGAGGGTGCTGCTCGTCGAAGACGACCCCAAGCTGGGCGGCGTCCTGCGCCAGGGCCTGACGGAGCACGGCTTCGTCGTCGACGTCTCGGCCGACGGAGGGATCGGGCTAGAGCGGGCCCTGACGACGGACTACGACGCCATCGTCCTCGACCTCATGCTCCCCGGCCGGGGCGGCCTGGAGGTGCTGCGCGAGCTGCGGCAGCGCGGGCGGCCGACGCCCGTGCTCGTGCTGACCGCGCGGTCCTCCGTTGACGACCGGGTGCGGGGCCTCGACCTGGGGGCGGACGACTACCTGGCCAAGCCCTTCGACTTCCGCGAGCTGCTGGCCCGGCTGCGGTCCCTCACGCGACGGCCGCCCGTCGAGCCCGGCGCCACGCTCAAGGTCGCGGACCTGGAGCTGGACCCCGTGGGGCGGGTGGTCAGGAGGCGTGGCCGGAGGATCGACCTGACCGCCAAGGAGTTCAGCCTGCTCGAGTACCTGATGCGGAGGAGGGGGGCGGTGGTCACGCGGAACATGATCCTGAACCACGTCTGGGACCTCGAGTACGAGGGGGGATCGAACCTCGTCGACGTGTACATCAACTACCTCCGCGGCAAGATCGACAAGGACTTCCGGCCGAAGCTGATCCATACTGTCCGCGGCGCCGGCTACGTGCTGCGGAAGGACGAATGAGCCTCATCCACACGCTGCGGTTCCGGCTCACGCTGTGGTACGCGCTCGTCCTGGCCCTGATCGTCTCGGTCTTCGTCGCGCTGCTCTACGCGTACGTGCGCGACCAGCTCCTTCGGCGCCACGACCCGCGCCTGGCCGAGGAGGCCAGCATCGTGGCCACGGTCCTGTCCGAGGACGAGGAGGGCGAGCGCTTTAGCGCCGCTCAGCAGATGAAGCTGGACCAGATCCGGAACCTGGCCGTGCTGCGTCAGGCCGGAACCGAGGCCCGGCCGGTCTACGAGTCGCCCGACCCCGTGGTCGAGGTGCCGACGCGGTGGGACCCGGGCTCCCGCGGCGACGAGCGGGCCTGGTTCGAGACCGTCGCGACCGGCGGCCGCCTCGTCCGGACCTACTCCCAGCCCTTCCGCACCCGGTCGGGCCACCGGGAGCTCATTCGCCTGGCCGCCAGCCTGGAGGACCTGTCGCTGCTGCTCGACACCCTCCGGCTCGCCGCCATCCTGCTGGCTCCGCTCGCCGCGCTCCTCTCCGCGGCCGGCGGATACTGGCTCGCCGGCCGCGCGCTGGCGCCGGTGGACGAGGTCATCCGCACCGCCGGCGAGATCGAGGCCACCAGCCTGAGCCGCCGGCTCCGCGTGCCGAAGGCCCGGGACGAGATCGGACGTCTGGTGGCGACCTTCAATCAGATGATCGGCCGCCTGGAGGCGTCCTTCGCGGCCATGCGGCGCTTCACCGCCGACGCCTCCCACGAGCTGCGCGGGCCCCTGACCACGATGCGCAGCGCGATCGACGTCGTGCTGGCGAGGCCGCGCGGCGCCGACGCGTACCGCCTCGCCCTGACCAGCCTCGGAGAGGACGTGGACCGCCTGCGCTCGATCACCGAGGACCTCCTGGTGCTCGCGCGGGCGGATGCCGGCCGATTCGAGCTGGACAAGGGCCCCGTGCGCCTCGACGTCCTGAGCGGTGAGATCGCCGAGTCGTGCGGCCCGGAGGCCGCCCGCCGGGGCGTGGCCCTGCGCGCGCGCTGTGGGGAGCTGGTGGTGGTGCTGGGGGACGAGCGCTGGCTGAGGCAGCTCGTACTCAACCTCGTCGACAATGCCGTCAAGTTCTCCGCCCGTTCCGAGGCGTGCGCTGGGAAGGCCCGCGAAGTGTCGGTCGCGGTCGCGGCCCTCCCTACGCGTGCCCGGTTGACCGTAAGGGACGCGGGCCCAGGCATCCCGGAGGAGGCGCTCGGCCGGATCTTCGAGCGCTTCTACCGGGTGGATGCCGCTCGTCCATACGGCGACGGCAGCGGCCTCGGGCTCTCGATCGCGGCCTGGATCGTCGAGGCCCACGGGGGCACGATCACGGCCCGCAACCATCCGGAGGGGGGGGCTTCGTTCTCCGTCGACCTGCCCCTGGCCGGATGCGGTCGCGACGCGAACCTGGCTCCGCTGCGCTAGTTCAGCAGCAGCGACTGGCGCCCGCGTACCTGCGACGCAGGCGCTCGAGGTAGAGCTCGCCGCGTGAGAGGGGGCGCACGGAGCGGCGCCGCGCGCGCCGGGCGTGCGCCTCGTAGGCGGCATCTCCATTGATCTCCCTCAGCACCGAGCGGACGAGACGGAGCCAGCGCTTCACCCCGTGGTCTCCCCACAACCCGCGTCGGGGCACGGCGACTCCTGCCTGGCCATTCCCTGCCGACCGCTCAGGATGCGACGCCACTCGAGGAGGGCCTCCAGCAGAAGGAGCAGGACCAAGGCCGCGAAGACCGCGGTGATCGCGGCGTCGAGCCGGTTGTTGAAGATGATGGCGCGCGCCGCCGGCAGCCGGTCCGGCGGGATCGTCCCCGAGCCGATTCCCTCGCCGAGTACGCGCGCCTGGGCCAGGAAGCCGATGCGCGGGTCGGAATGGAAGACCTTCTGGTAGCTCGCGGTCATGGTGACCGCGATCAGCCAGACCATGGGAAGGAGCGTGACCCACACCCAGCGCTTGCGCCCCATCTTGAGCAGGACCGTGGTGGCGACCACCAGCGCGACCGCGGCCAGGAGCTGGTTGGAGATGCCGAAGAGCGGCCAGAGCGAGTTGATGCCCCCCAGGGGGTCCAGGACGCCCTGGTAGAGGAAGTACCCCCACGCCCCCACGATGAGGGCGCTGGCGAACAGGGTGCTGGGAAGAGAGCCCGTGCGGCCCAGGGGCCTCCAGACGCGGCCCAGCAGCTCCTGCACCATGAACCGGCCCACCCGCGTCCCGGCGTCGAGCAGGGTCAGGATGAAGAGCGCCTCGAACATGATCGCGAAGTGGTACCAGAAGCCCAGGAGACGCTCGCCCCCGATCGTCCCGCTGAAGATCTGCGCCATGCCCACGGCCAGAGACGGCGCGCCCCCGGTGCGGCTCAGGAGCGTCTGCTCTCCGACGGCCTGCGCCAGGCCGGTCATCGTCTCCCCTCGCACAGGGTAGCCCCAGGAGGTGATGGTCGCGGCCGCCGCCTCCGCCGTGTCTCCCACGACGCCCGCCGGGCCGTTGATGGCGAAGTAGACGCCCGGGGACAGCGAGCAGGCGGCGACCAGGGCCATGACGCCGACGAAGGACTCCATCAGCATCGAGCCGTACCCCACGAGGCGCGCGTCCCCCTCGCGCATCAACATCTTGGGAGTGGTGCCCGAGCAGACGAGGGCATGGAAGCCGCTGATGGCGCCGCACGCGATCGTGACGAACAGGAAGGGAAAGACGCTTCCCGCGAACACCGGGCCGGATCCGTCCACGAAACGGGTCAGGGGAGGCATCTGGACCGCGGGCCGGGCGAGCAGGATTCCGCCGGCCAGGGCGCAGATGACCCCGACCTTGATGAAGGCGCTCAGGTAGTCGCGTGGAGCGAGCAGAAGCCAGACGGGGAGGGACGAAGCCGCGAAGCCGTAGGCGATGATGGCGAGGGCGAGCACGGGACCCGAGAAGCTGAAGACCGCAGCCCAGCTCGGTGACTGCGCGACCCACTGCCCCGCCACCACGGCGAAGAGGACGAGGGCGACGCCCAGGGCCGAGGCTTCCAGCACCCGGCCCGGCCGCCCGAAGCGAAGGTACAGGCCCATCGACATGGCAATCGGGATGGTGGCGGCGAGGGTGAAGGTCCCCCAGGGCGAGTGCTTCAGGGCGTTCACGACCACGAGGGCCACCACGGCGAGCAGGATGACCATGATGGCCAGGACGGCCGAGAGCGCGACCGCGCCGCCTCGCCGGCCGAGATCCTCGCGTGCCATTTGCCCCAGGGACCTGCCATCGCGCCGTAGGGAGCAGAACAGGACCACGAAGTCCTGCACGCAGCCGCCCAGCACCGCTCCTACGACGATCCACAGCGTTCCCGGCAGGTAGCCGAACTGAGCGGCGAGCGTGGGGCCCACGAGTGGCCCGGGGCCGGCGATGGCGGCGAAATGATGGCCGAGGAGGATCCACCGGTTCGTGGGCACGAAGTCGCGTCCGTCGTCGAGCCTCTCGGCGGGTGTGGGCCGGTCGTCGTCGAGGGCGAGCACCCTGGCGGCGAGGAAGGCGGCGTAGAACCGATAGGCCACGAGGTAGGTGGCGACAGAGGCCACCACGAACCAGACCGCGCTCAAGGGCTCGCGACGCTCGAACGCGATCGTTGCGAGCGCCCCCGCGCCGACCAGCGAGACGCCCACCCACAAGAGGACGCCCAGGAATTTGCCCATGTTCGCCTACGCCGCCAGCGTAACGGCGGGCCGTTAGAGGAGCATTAGTGACCCGGACGGCTACGGCCGCGCGGACGTCTGGAGCGCGCGCCAGGAGGGCTCGGCCGATCGTCCTTCTCCCCGCTCAGCTCGCCGGCCATGCACTCCGGACAGATGCCGTGCGTGAAGTCCGCTTCGCTGTGCTCCCGGATGTAGGTTTCGATCTGGCTCCAGAAGCCGAGATCGTCGCGGACCTTCTTGCACCACGCGCAGATGTGGATCAACCCGCGCAACACCTTGCAGTCGTCGCCCTCGAGGGAATCGTGATGGGCGTACGGGACGATCGCGTTGCACATGACGCCTCCTGCAGATCCATGGCAGCAGGCAGAGGCGGGGGGGCTCGGAACGGATAGACCACGACGTGGGTGGCGACGGAGGCCACCGCGAAGCAGACCGCCTCGAAGGGCTCTTCCACTCGAACGTCGATCGCGCCCAGCGCTCCGGCGCCGACCGGGAAGATGCCCGCCACGCGACAGCGCCGCCATGCTTGCCCACGTTCACATATCGAACGTTAGGGTCGCATTGGAGTAGCGAGCCGGCCCGCGACGCCTCCAGCGCGTCGGCGCGCAGCCACCTCACAGCCCGCACCGAAAAGGGCATCGACATCCGCCCGTACTTCGTATAGGCTGCTGTCCGATGCGGCGTAGGACCGTCCGGCTTTGGCTCGCACCGACGGTTGTGGTGATTCTGGCGGCGGGGGCGTCGTTGCCCTGTGCCTGTGCCGGGATGGCGGAGAGGGCGAGCCACGAACACTGCAGGCGCGAGGGCCCGGCCCGAGCGCCTTCGCTGAAGCCTGCGGCGCACTCGTGTGAATGCGCGTGCATGGCCGATCGCGGGCTGGCGCAGGCGTCGCTGCGTACTGGCGACCAAGTCTCCCCGGCGGGGGCGCGGACGATGACCCCTTCGGCGACCGCGGTGGCCCCAATCCCGGTCGCGTTCAGCTACCGGCCCCCTTCCCTTCCCACGGTTTCTCCTCCAGCATCGCCGCCACTCGTCCTGCGGATCTGATCTCCTCGACGCGGCGTCGCCGCTAGCCCAATCCCGGTCGTTCGTACCGGGGTGGAACGTCCAGCCTTCGAGGAGGTTCGTGCCGATGCCCAGGGTTTTCTCGCGGGGTCACTCGGCCCCAGACGGATCCGTCTCTTTCCAGTCGCCGGGCCGGCGCCGGCTGCGCCGGGCTGGCTCCTGCTTGATCCTCGTCACCCTGGCGGGCTGCGCCGCGGTGACTCCGGCTCCGCGCTTTTCCGCCGTCAGCCCCGACGACGCCAACGCTCCCGAGAGCGCCGTTCCGCCCGCCCAGCCGATCCTCACCGCGGGTGGCGAGCTGGCCGAGCAGACGCCCGAGGCGCCTCGCCCCGACGACGCCCCGGAGAGGCCAGCGATGGAGCACGGCGCCACTGCCGACCCCCACGCGGGGCACCGGCAGCCGGGAAGAGCGCCGGAGTCCTCCGAGGAGGCCCGCTACTCCTGCCCCACGCACGTGCGGGTGTCGGCGAAGGCTCCGGGGACGTGCCCGATCTGCGGTATGACCCTGGTCCGGCAAGCGGCCAAGCCCGAGGAGCCGAAGCCGTGAGGCACGCCGCCCTTCTCCCCGGCGTCGCGCTGCTCGGCCTCGGCGGCTGCGCCAGCGTCAATCCCCGGCCCGCGTTCGTCGACGTGCGGAAAGACGTCACGGACCGCAGCGGCCACGCTTCAGAATGGGTCCGCTCGCCGGACGAGGCCGCCGCGCTCGACGCGACGATCGAGGAGCTCCTGACGGACGAGCTGACCCCGCGGGCCGCGGTGCAGGTCGCGCTCCTCAACAACCCCGCGCTGCAGGCGACGTTCGAGGAGCTGGGGATCTCGCAGGCCGACGTGGCCCAGGCGGCCTTGGTCCAGAACCCCGACTTCGCCGGCTTCGCGCGCTTCGCCCACGGCGCTCCTGGCACCAACACCGAGCTGTCGCTCGTGCAGAACCTGTTCGACCTGTTCGTGGCACCGCTGCGGAAGAGGATTGCCGCGGCGGCGCTCGAGGAGACCAAGGCGCGCGTCGCGCACGACGTCCTGGGACTCGCGGCCGAGGTCAAGTCGGCCTACTTCACGCTCCAGGCGCGCCAGCAGCTCGTGAAGCGGCTGCGGATGGTCCTCGACATCACCCAGACCGCGGAGGACTTCGCCCGGCGGCAGCACGAGGCGGGCGCCATCCCCGACCTCTCCCTCGAGAATCAGGTCGCGCTCAACCGGCAGGCCAAGGTGGACGTCGCTCTGGCGGAGGCCGGGGTGCGCGTGGACCGCGAGCGGATGAACCGCCTGCTGGGCCTGTGGGGGCCGAACACGGCGTGGCGGCTCGCCGACCAGCTCCCGGAGATCCCGGAGGCGGAGATCCCGCTGGACGGTCTCGAGTCGCGGGCGGTCGCGCAGAGGCAGGACCTCCAGGCCGCCCGTTGGGGCGTGGACCTCGTCGGCCGCGCCCTGGCACTGAAGAAGAAGACGCGGTTCTTTCCCGTCGGGATCAACGTTGGGATCAACACCGAGAAGGACGCCAGCGGCGAGCGGGTGACGGGACCGGAGCTGGTGCTGCAGCTCCCCGTCTTCGACACGGGCAAGGCTTCGATCGCCCGCCTCACCGCCGAGCACCGCCGCGCCCAGCGGCAGCTCGAGGCGCTGGCGGTGCACGCGCGCTCCGAGGTGCGCGAATGGCGCGACCGCATGCTCGCCGCCCGCGACCTCGCGGGGTACTACGGCGAGGTCCTGCTGCCGCAGCGAGTCCGCATCCTCGACCTCACCCTCCGCTACTACAACATGATGTTCAAGGGGGCCTACGACCTCCTGCTCGCGAAGCAGGCCGAGGTCGAGGCCGAGCGGCACTACATCCAGGCCTGGCGGGACTACTGGATCGCGCGCGCGGAGCTGGAGCGGGCCATCGGAGGCTCGCTGCCCGCGCCGCCGCCGGCCACCCCCGGCTCGATGGAAAAGGAGTAAGCCATGGTCACTCGCCGCCGTCTCCTGTCCGGGGGCGCCGCGCTCACCGCCGGCGCCGCGCTCGTCGAGCGCGTGGGCTCGCTTCTGACCGGGAACGCCCGCGCCCGGGAGCACCCGCCCGGCCACGGTCCGGCCGCGCCGGCTCCCCGCAAGCCCGCGGGCGCGGCGGGGAACGCGCGCGGCGCGCGCTTGCCCTACACGCCGGTCGTCACGCCAAACGGCAGCACGCTGCCCTGGGTCATCAAGAGTGGCGTCAAGGAGTTCCACCTCGTGGCCGAGCCCGTCAAGCGCGAGTTCGCCCCGGGCATGGTGGTCAACGCGTGGGGCTACAACGGGGAGACGCCCGGGCCGACGATCGAGGCGGTCGAAGGCGAACGCGTGCGGATCCTCGTGACCAACAAGCTCCAGGAGCACACGAGCATCCACTGGCACGGGATCTTCCTCCCCGCCGGCATGGACGGCGTCGGCGGCTTGAACCAGCCGCACATCAAGCCCGGCGAAACCTTCGCCTACGAGTTCACCCTCCGCCAGCACGGCACGCACATGTACCACCCGCACGCCGACGAGATGGTGCAGATGGCCATGGGGATGATGGGCTTCTTCGTCATCCACCCCAGGGAACCCGAACGCCGCGTGGACCGCGACTTCTGCATCTTCCCCCACATGTGGTTCATCGAGCCCGGCACGATGACGCCCAACACGGCGGTGATGCTCGACTTCAACATCTTCACGTTCAACAGCCGAGCGTTCCCAGGCACGGACGCCCTGGTCTGCAAGAGGGGAGATCGCGTCCGCATCCGCTTGGCCAACCTCAGCATGACCGACCACCCGATCCACATCCACGGCCACCGTTTCTGGGTGGTGGAAACCGACGGCGGCCAGATCCCCCAGACCGGCTGGTGGCCGGAGACGACGCTCAACATCATGCCGGGCACGACGCGCGCCGTGGAGTTCGTCGCGGAGTACCCGGGGGACTGGGCGCTCCACTGCCACAAGAACCACCACGTGATGAACGCCA
>Ga0187893_10009556_pt1 | contig 14867 bp, 12 predicted proteins | sample MA1701074metaG_FD_139574 | JGI IMG/M metagenome (GOLD analysis project Ga0187893, IMG submission 139574) | White microbial mat communities from a basaltic lava cave in the Kipuka Kanohina Cave System on the Island of Hawaii, USA - MA170107-4 metaG ...
ACTCGAAAATGCCGGATCGCGGAAGGGCGGGGGTCAGCCGTGGCGGTAGATGCGCGGGAGACGCGGCGAGAACGCGGTAAGGATCTCGTACGGGATGGTCCCGAGTCGCTCGGCCCAGTCACCGGCCCCGATCGTCTCCGCTCTGTCCTGCCCGAGCAGGGTGACCGTGTCGCCCTCGGCGGCATTCGGCACATCGGTGACGTCGATCAGGCACTGGTCCATCGTGATCGTCCCCACTTGGCGAACCCGTCGGCCGCGAACCAGGAGGTCCATCCGATTGGAGAGGGCGCGCGGCACGCCATCCGCGTATCCGACTGCCACGGTGGCCAGTCGCGTCGGCCGCCCGGTCCGAAAGGTGTGGCCATAACTGACCCCGGTTTCTTCCGGCACCGTCTTCACAAAGACGATCCTCGCTCTCACCGACAGGGCAGGGTGAAGCGGCGCGGTGTCGCGAAGGTGTGGGGCAGGGTAGATCCCGTACTGCGCCAACCCAATCCGGACGAGATCGAGGTGCGCCCCGGAGATCCCAAGTGTTGCCGCCGAATTGGCGAGATGCACCAGCGGGGGTCGGGCTCCGTCCGACTCCAGCCTGTGCACGAGTTCCCGGAATCGTTGAACCTGATGGTGGGCCATGGTGGGGTCAGGCGAGTCGGCGGTCGCGAAGTGGCTGTACAGCCCCGCCACGATGAGATTGCGTGACTCCCTGAGCGCCTGCAGGAGGGCGCGGGCCTCGTCCCACGCCGCCCCGAGGCGGGACATCCCGGTGTCGACCTTCACGTGAACCCGGATCTCGCCAAGGCCCGACTCCGAGAACCGCCGTGCCTGCTCCAGGCTGCAGACCGTCGGCTCCAGCCGGTGCAGGACGACCGCCTCGGCCTCCTCCTTCGAGATCGCCGGACCGAAGAGGAGGATCGGCGCCGCGATCCCTTGATACCTCAGGTGTATCCCCTCTTCGACCGTTGCCACCGCCAACCAGGACGCGCCGGCCGACAGCGCGGCCCGGGCCACGGCATCGATCCCGTGGCCATAGCCGTTGGCCTTGACGACCGACATCACGAGGGTGCCCGGTGTGAGGAGGTGACGGATCGCCAGCAGGTTGCGGCGGATCGCGCCGAGATCGACCTCGACCCAAGCGCGATGCGTCGGGGGAAGGTGATCGGTTGGCGGGGCGACATCCCGGTGGGTCAGCATGCGTCGGTCCATGGCAGAGCTGCCGTCATTGCCCTCTCGCTATCACACAATGATCGAAAGGTCAAGCTGGTGTTTCGCGCATTGAACATGGAGCTTGACACCCTCATGCGATTCAACGTACACTCCCGCGAAACAGGCGATCGGCTTCGTCCAAACGTCGGATCGCGCAGGGTGCGACGCGGAAGGAGGCGCTGTGAGAGTGCGGTGGTGGGTTCCCGGACGCGTGGCCTTTGATTCGTCCCGTCACGCCGCCAACCGGTGGACACGAGCGATCGTGTCAACGATGGCGTTCGCCCTCCTCATCAGCTTCAGCCTGAGCATGATATCATTGGAGGCTCGAGCCCAGGCACTGAATCTACTCATCTCCAAGGTCTCGGGCGACAATCAAACCGGGGTGATCAATGCTCCCCTGCCCAGTCCTCTGGTGGTGCAGGTCACCACCCCGAGCGGCGGGGCGGCCCCGAGCGTCCCGGTCGGCTGGCGGATCGTGTCGGGCAGCGGCACCCTCGGTACGACGACGACGTCTACGGACCTCAAAGGGCAGGCGAGCAACACCCTCACCATCGGCTCCACGACGGGACCCGTGTCGGTCGAGGCGTCCGTTCCCGGCTCGGCCGTGAGCTTCAGCGTCAATAACGGGACGCTCCCGACGGCAACCGGCGGTCTCGGTCAATTCGCCCAGCTTGCACACGTCGCCGTCATAAGCGCGACTGCTCAAACGACCAACATCGGGATCCGTCTCGCGGCGCTGCGGCGCGGGGCAACAGGCGTCAGCACTGAGGGGTTGTCGCTCGCCATCGACGGCCAACCGGTCCCGGTCACACTCCTTGCCAGCCTGTCTCCAACGCTCGAACGGACGGCACAGGCGGCTGGTGATCGGCCAACCGTGTTCAGGCGACTCGGAATCTTCCTCAATGGGCAAGGGAACTTCGGCGATCAGCGCGCAAGGGGTCAGGAACCTGGATTCAACTTCCATACCGCCGGGGCCACCCTGGGCGTGGACTATCGATTCACGGACCAGTTCATCCTGGGGACAGCCTTCGGGTACCTCTCGACGGCGTCCGATTTCGATGCCTCCGCCGGCGACTTTTCAGCGCGTGGGTTCAGCGCCTCAGCGTTCGGCACCTACTATATCGGTAATCAGCTCTATGTGGATATGGTTGCGACGTACGGTTGGAATGACTATGACACGACCCGCACCACTGTGTTACCGGGCGTGGCGGCCAAGGGGGAGACCGACGGAACCCAGTTCGCGCTCAGCGTCGGCGGCGGATACAACTTCAACTTCGGGGGGCTGACCGTCGGGCCGCTTGCGCGGGTGGACTACATCAAAGTGGATATTGACGGGTTTCGCGAGACAGGCGCCGGTATCTTCGATCTGGATGTCGCGGGCCAGAGTGCCACGTCCGTCACGACAGCCCTCGGGGGCCGCATGTCGTACGCCATCAGCATGGCCTGGGGGGTGTTGCTGCCAAGTATCCATGCGGAGTGGCAGCACGAGTTCGAAGGCGACAGCCGCCTCGTTACCGGAAGCCTCGTGGCCGATCCCCTTCACACCATCTTTGCCGTGCAGACGACCAAGCACAGCCGAGACTACGCCAACGTCGGCGCGGCCCTCTCAGCGACTTTTGCGGCCGGAACATCGGCGTTTATTTCCTATGATGCCGTTGTCGGACGCGACGATTTCACCAGCCACGGGTTCACCGCGGGAGTCCGGGTCGAGTTCTGAGAACGGCAAGGGACTCCTGGACGCCCACCGCCAGCATCGACGCTGACATTCGCCGCGACGCTCAGTTCACCGCCCGCACGAAGAAGAAGTCACCGGCTTCGTGGCCGGCGAATTTGATCGGGGCGTATTCGGGAACTTGCTGCACCTCCAGGCGGTGGGCCCTGGCAGCGACCTGCGGCTGCAAGAGCCGGAACAGGTCCTGGCCGGGAAGCACCGCGACGTTGGCACGCAGCAAATCGATGAAGGTCTGGGCAAAGACCGAGTGCGCCCCGCCGGCGCTGTCCACCACCGGTTCGATGCCGCCCGATGTCATCACCATACGCGAACGCTTCTGCGCCATCGCTGAATAGACCTTGGCGCGCTCCTCCTCGCTCATTGCGGCCTCCAGCCGACCCAGGGCGGAGCGGGTAAGGGTGCCCGCGTAACAGGAATCCGAGACGACGAGCAACTGCCGCACCGCCATCGCGTTGAGGACGTCGGTAATCGAGATGTTGGAAATCCAATTGGCCGAGCTGTTGGGCTCGGCATCGACCGGCAACCAGTTGCCGCGCTGGTTGACCTGGTCGAGTTCGCCATGGCCGGCATAGTAGATGAGCAGGTTGTCCTTGTCGGTCAGCCGTTCCCGCAGGCCGTTCAGCGCAGACAGGATGTCATAGCGACTCGCGTTGAGCAGCAGCGTGACCTTGAAGCCGTACTGGTCCCTGAGAATCCGCGCCACCTCCCCGGCATCGTTGACCGCGGTCTGCAGCCGTCTCATCAGTCGATAGTCATTATTCCCGATGACGAGGGCGTGATAGGAACCGAACGAGATCTTGGGCAGGCGGTAGCCTACTTTGTCGGCGCTGCCGACATCGATCGCCCCGCGCCGGCTTGAGCGGTCGAGGATCAGGAACTCCAGCGTGGACTTGCGACCGCCTCGGTCTATGGCTACGATCCGCACGCGCTCCTCGGGTTGCTTGAGCGGGATCTGAGCCTTGAACAGGTTGTTGCTGTCGAGCGTTTCCTCCCGGCCGTTGATCGTGAGCGACTTCAGCCCATCCACGGTGAGGACGCGGCCCACCACGGCCAGCCGATCGGCGGCGTCCACCACCGCCATGTGGCCGACCGACGGCCGCGCCTGTACACCTCGGGTCCCCCCGACCGGGACAAGCTCGGGTTCGATCAACTGAATGTCGGGACCGGCAGCCGCCGTCTGCTGTCGGAGTCGGTCGAGTTGGACGCGCAGTCCACTCGACTCGGCCTCCGATCGGGCGACCGAGGCGCGAAGGGCAGTCACCTCACGGTCCTTGGCCGCGAGGAGTGCCTCGCGATCCGCGATGGACTGCTCGAGGGCACGGACTCCCGCCGCCGCGGTCTGTCCCTTGCTCCGCCACTCCTCGAGTTCCTGCCGCATCCGCGCAAGCGCGCCGCGCTCCACGTCGGCCTCGCGGCGTCGCTGCTCCAGGCTGCGGCGCAAATCCTCCAGTGCTTGCTGGGTCCGATCGAGTTCGGCCTGTTTGGTCCGGAGCGCTTGCCGCAGCTCGCTGACTTCTTTGCGCAATCGCTCCGCCTCCGCCGAGGCCTCGCCCGGCTCGAAGGCGAGCTCCTTCAGCCCTGCGGCGCGGCGATACCAGTTCGCCGCCTGCGCGCGATCCTTCGGCACACCGAGCCCTTGTTCGTAGAGGTTGCCGAGGTTGATCGCCGCCCGCGGGTAGCCGCTTTCGGCGGCCCGCCGGAACCACTGCGCGGCCGCCGCGTAATCGGGCGACACGCCAAGCCCCTTCTCGAAGATCTCGCCCACGTACGTCTGGGCGGCGGCATCGCCCTGCTCAGCGAGCGGCAGCCACACCTTCAAGGCGGTCGCATAGTTGGATCGGTCGAAGGTAACATATTCGCCGCCACGAATCTCGCAGTCGCCCGCCGACGTCCTGACCGCCCTGCGGGCGGTGACGAACGTAAGCCGAGCGCCGAGCCGGCGGACCTCTCCCGGTAGCAGACAGTCAACGATGAGAAATTCATCGGCCCTGGCGGGGCTCTGCTTGGACTGCGCCGCGGGTGGCCCGCCGAGATCTCCGCCTGCGGGGCGACCGGCAACACACAGCATAGCGACGAGGACCGCCGTCGCTGTGACCTGCCGTGGTTGCCGCAGGAGAGATGATGACCTCAGCGTCTGCCCTCGACTCTCGTTCATCGCCATGAATGTCCTCGACTCGCGATCGCCGTCCAGCCTCCCCACAGATATTCTTATACACGGCGCGGGCCGCATCGTCAATGCTGCTGGGCCGTGTCGTTCCTGCTCGCGTCCCTCCTCGTCCACTGACGTCCCCGAGTGAGCCAACTGACGTGCGGAGTGGGACGCGCGGGACAATTGACAAACATACGGAGGCGTGATAGGAAACCTCAAAGAATAAAGTTGGTCTCTCTCTCGTCTAAAGGGATGGCGGGTCATGGGCTCGACGCCGGAGCGCGAGACGGCTGATGATCACGAGCTCGTGCAGCGGACCAAAGTCGGAGATCGCTCGGCATTTGAAGCGCTGGTGAGGAGGTACCAGGATCGGGCATATAGCGTCGCGTACCAGATCCTCCTTCACCGTGAGGACGCGCTCGATGTGGCCCAGGAGGCGTTCGCGCGGGCGTATCTCTCGATCGACCGTTTCCGGCAAAGCGCGGGCTTCTACACCTGGTTGTATCGCATCCTCGTGAATCTGGCCATCGACCACACCCGTGCGAGGGCGAGGGCAAACCCGCTGAATTCGGACACGCCGCGGGCGGTCGCAGCCCAGCGCGACGTGAGCGGCGATCCGGGTGCATCCCTGGAAACCAAGGAGCTGGGCGAGCAGATCGCCAGGGCGATCGCCTCCCTGCCTGTTCGCCAGCGAACCGCCCTGACGCTGAGGGAGATCCAGGGACTGTCGTACGAGGAGATCGCCCGCATCATGAATTGTTCGATCGGGACCGTGATGTCGAGACTCTACGCTGCTCGACAGAAGCTTCAGCAGATTCTCGGAGGCGAGGCAAGACCGGCATGACGACCCTGTTGTTCAAACGGTCCGGGTGTGCCGCGGTCCGCGCGCGGCTTGGTCCCTACCTTGATGGGCAGCTTCGGGGCGCGAGACGGCAGCGCGTGGAGGCCCATGTCGATTCTTGCCGGAACTGCTCGGCCGAGCTTCAGCGACTCCGCGCGCTCCGCGACGAGCTGCGTCGGGGCCTGGCAGTGTCGATCTCTCGCCAGGACGCCGAGCTGTTCTGGGAGAAGGTCGAGCGGAAGATTGAGGGGGCGAAGACTGCCGAGCGGGGCATCCCGGATCGAGTGCGGGAAGTGTTCCAACTGTATCCGAGGCTCCTGTGGGGGTCAGCGGCCGCCCTAGCGGCCGTGATTGTGTTCTTCGCCGCCGACCTGCTCCTTCGTCCGACCATCCGACCGCCCACGACGCTCGCGCCGACCAATGGCGCGCCGAAGACTGTTATCGAATCGGTGGAGGGTGGCCCGAACAGTTCGGTGTTCCTGTTGTCAACGCCGGATCAACAGCTCAAGATCATCTGGGTTCTCGAACAAGAACGGTCCTGACTCGACGAGAGAGGAGATCCGCCTGACACCCACTCGATTCGATCCTTTCCGGCTGCTGTGGCGCGGCGCGTTCTGTCTCCTGATCGGCGTGCTCGCGGCGTTGCTGCGTCCGTCGCATCCGTCCGCGGCTCCGACAGTGGCGCTGCAGGCGCAGATATTGCTGGCCTCGAACCAGCCAGGGACGACGCCGGACCCGCGCCTCGCCGGCCTCATCGCCCAGCTTCGAACGGCCCTTCCTTACGCGAGTTACCAGCTCCTCGGGACCCAGAGTGGCAGGGCCGCTCTGGGACAGTCTTGGAGGACAGAGCTGCCCGGCGGAGAGGTTCCGCGAGGCCGGTATCTGGAGCTGACGCCGACCGCCGCAGATCGGGGCGCGATCCAGATTCAGGCCAGAGTGGTTCAGACGAAACTTGTCCAGGGACGGGCGACGCCGGAGACCCTCGTGAATACCACTCTCCGGTTGCAGAGTGGGGGCCCGCCGGTCGTGATCGGCGGCCCGCCCCACCAGCCTGGCGTCCTGGTTATCGTCATCTCCGCCTCCATCTCCTAGTGCCGGTCCAATTAACTTCGCCTAGCGGCGTTGCTGGCCCCCAGGGCGCTCCCTGCGACGTACCACCGTATGTACGCCGGGTACCCGCGAAGCGGGTGCGGCCCTGGGGTCCGCGCCTTGCTATGCTCGTTTCTTGGCCCGGCACGATGCCCCACTAGGTTAGGGTAAGATAGTTGGAGGAGCACCAGAACGACAAGCGCTCTTCTTTCTGCGCTGACACGTGAATATCGGGTGGGGCGGACCGTCTAACGTGTATCGATGCTCTTGTGAGCAGGCCTGCTCCTCGAGGCGGCAGAGGGGGATGAGAATGGAGCGGACCGCGCGGACCCTGTTCGTTGTCATCTGCCTTGCCGCCATCGCAAGCGGAACGGCGGACGGGCAGCTCGGCCCTGGGGGCGGAATTCAGAAGCGTCACGAGAGCCTTGAGAAGCTTCAGATCCTGCCGGAGATTCGGCGTCCGGGTCACCCACCCCCCCCGATCTTGGGGACGCCGGCCGACAATCAGATCGTGTATGATGCGGCGGTTGTCTTTTCCTGGCAGGGAGGGCAGGGAGTCCCACGGGCCACCTCATACAGGGTCTGTGTTGCCGAGGAGACGAGATCGTGTAACGATCCTGGCGCGTGGGTCTATCCGTCGCAGGGGCAACGGCCTCTCACGGGGACGGGTCTCAAACACGATCTTCCCGCGTCATTTCACGGCAAGCGACTGACATGGACCGTCATGGCATGTGCTCCGTCGCAGCTCCAGATCGGTTCCGGGCCGGCGCTGTTGTGCACGCCGGCGGCGGCCCGGCGATTGACCTGGCTGCTGCGTGCGCCCACCCTGCTCCAACCCGCGGACGGGGCAGGCGTCCCCAGCCTGCGGCCGGCCTTTCGCTGGTCCGGTGTGAGCGGAGCAGAGATGTATAAACTCTGTGTCTCGCAGCCTGGTGTGGCATGCGGGACGCAGGCCAGGGAGACCGTGCAGACGGTGCTGTTTGATAGGCCGGCCTCTCAGGGCACCTCTTACACCCCGCAGAGCGATCTGCGCCAATTCGAGGGTCACGCGGTTCACTGGACGGCGGCGGCATGCAGCAGCGCCGGCTGCAGCTATCAGCAGCAGGTGCGGGAGATCAGGTTGCCGATTCGGATGTATGTCCGCAACTGGAGCCAGTTCGACGTCAACCAGGTCTGGCTTGTTCGGAGTGGCGGTCCGGGAGCTCCTCCTGTCCGTGAGCTTCTCACGAGTGACCTCTCCCGTTGGCGGGATCCTCGTCCCTCAGGAGGATATAACGACGAGACCTTGGTCTATGTCCCGAAACGACATACTGCCAGCCAGGAACCCAATGTGACTCCATACTATGTCCTCGAGTATGTTCAGGAGAGAATCTCAATCCCGGCTGATGGCTCGCACCGGCCCGTCTATCACGCCGCCCCCCTTTCCTCTGTCGCGTTCGCACCCGGGGTCAATCGCGTCCCCGGGTATGCCATTGTTCGAGAGACCCTGTTTATATTCGACCACAGCGGGTCTCCCAGATCCCGCCACGAACAGGTCTTGCGCGGCACTGACGGGAGGCTCTACCTATATAGGCCTGGCGCGTCGTTTGAAGGCCACCCAGAGGTCGTTCATGGCCCGATCGTCCTTCAGACATTGATCAATGAAGGGTATCGGGCGTACGATGCCTCCCATTTGAACCCATGATGTGGGACCTCTCATGCTGCAAGCGTTCCCCTTAGAGCGTCGATTGCGCCACAAAACCCTTGACTTCATGGGAACTGCCCGAATACTCTCGCAGGTAGGTCCAGAGATGCGTTGAGCCGGGAGGCTCCGGATGGATTCGGGTCACCGGACGAGCTGCTCAAGCTCAAGGAGTCGTCAGCGAGACAGCGTGAGGCCCTCTGAGGCTCAGAATCGCCCCGGAGGGCCTTTGTACGTGTGAAGAGTCGAGCGACCGAATAACACCCCACCTCCGCCGTCAAATTGGTATCCGGCGGTTCCGAATGGCGGTTCGAGATGGTGACAGCGCGATGCACGATGGTAGTGATGGTGGCAGCGGCACGGATCATCCGCTGCCGAGGGAATGGGGGCGGCGACGGTCGATGAACAGCATCCGTTGGTCCAGGATCGGTCTTGCGGCTTGGCTGGTGCTGGTTGGGCTTGCTGGCGAGGCAGCGACGCCGGCGTCTCCGGGCAGCCCCGACCTGACCTCACGTCAGCTCACCGGTCATCGCGGAGAGGTCTTTGCGCTGGCGTTCTCTCCGGGCGGTCGCCTGCTGGCTTCCGGAGGCGGCGATCACACGATTCGCCTCTGGGAGCCGCAGACGGGGCGAGAGCTAAGCGTCCTCAAGGGGCATGTGGGTCAGGTCCGCGCGCTCGCCTTCTCCGCAAACCGGCCGCTCTTGGCGTCGGGGGGTGCGGACGCCATCAGGATCTGGGAGGTCCCCTCCGGCAAAGAGCTCAAGGCGCTGACAAGCCGATTCGGCGCGATCCGGGCAGTGGCCTTCTCGCCTGATGGACAACTGCTTGCCACGGGGGGCGACGACGGCAGCTTGCGGATCTGGGATTGGGCGGGCGGGAAGGAGGTCAAGGCGATGCGAGGCCGTTTGGGAATCGTCTTCTCTGTCGCCTTCTCACCGGACGGTCTCACGCTTGCCACGGGCGCCAGCGACGGGTTGGTCCATCTGTGGGACCTGGCCAGCGGTCGGGAGCGGAGCACGCTTTCCGGGGACTCCGGTCCTGTCCACTCAGTGGCCTTCTCGCCAGACGGGCTGTCGCTGGTCAGCGGTGGCGCAGATGGCATCCTCCGCCTCTGGGACCTGGCCAGCGGGCGTGAGCGAAAGACGCTCTCCGCCCATGCCGGCGAGGTCCATTCGGTCGGCTTTGCACCTGACGGGCGGACGGTGGTCTCAGGCGGCGCTGACGGCAGCGTCCGCATCTGGGACGTGTCCACCGGCAACGAGCGAGCGGCCCTTACCGGGCACAGCGGTCCGGTCTGGAGCGTTGCGCTCTCGGCGGATGGAGCGCTCGTGGCCTCCGGTGGGCGGGATCGCGTTGTGCGCCTGCGGGCGCCTGTGCCGCCCACCCTCGGGCCGGCGCTGGCGGAGAAGATCCAGCGGCGCGGAAGCGAAAGCGGGCCGCCCCCGTCGCCGCCTCCGTTGCCGGAGGCGGAGCTGGCGATCCGGCCGCTCGAGGCCAGGGGCGGTGACGAGTTGACGTTAGTCGTGAAGGTCAAGAACAAGGGCAAGGGCCCGCTCTATCGGCTGTCCGGGAAGACGAAGAGTGCGGATCAGGCGTTCGATGGCCATCGATTCTATCTGGGGAAGATCGAGGCAGGGCAGAGCGCCGAAGATGCGGTCGCCTTTAAGATTCCGCGCGATCGGGGGGATGCCGGGGTCTCGTTGCAGGTCGAGTTTGAAGAACACAACGGATTTGTTCCCGATCCGCTCAAGGCGGTGGTCGCCTTGAAAGGGCTGCCCCGGCCGAGATTCGCGTACACGTACCAGATCATCGATGATGGCAGCGGCAAATCGGTCGGCAACGGGGATGGGCGGATCCAGAAGGGCGAGGCGGTGGACCTGCTTATCACTCTGAAGAACGTCGGGTCGGTCGCCGCGCAACAGACGTGGGCCGAGGTCGTGAGCCAGCCGATCCAGGGCCTCAGCATCGCGGATGCCCGGATCGATTTCGGAGCCGTGAAGCCGGAGGAGGCCAAGACCGCCAGGGTGAACCTCGCGACCCGGAAGGACGTCGCGGTGGCGGAGATCCCCTTGAAGCTCTTCATCCGCGATGAGGTGATGAACGTCACGCTTGACGAGACCCTGAAGCTTGCCATAGACAGCCGTCCCGCCCCCCAGGTCGTGGTCACGAACAAGCTTGTCACGGTCAAGGACGTCTCGGCGAAGGTCCGGAGCGGGGCCGGCGCCGAGACGTCGGTCATCGCCTCGGCCGGCAAAGACCAGTCGCTCGCCGTCACAGGCGAGCTGGGCGACTGGTACCGCGTACAGATCTCCGAGAGCGAGAGGGGCTGGATCGCGAAGCGCGACGTTGCCGAGGCGCCCGTCACGGCCAAGGGTGAGATGCCGGTCCCGACGGTGCGCGGGCCGGCGGTGGTCAAGCTGTTCCAGAACGCCCCGCCGGTCGTCGCCCTCGCTTCGCCGTCCGATGGCCAGCAGGTCACGGCGGACCGGATCCAACTGATCGGCGCGGCGGCCAGCGACAGGGGGGTCACGCGGGTCGAGGTGCGGGTGAACGGACAGCTCATCGCCAAGCAGGAGGCGCGCGGGGTGGCCGTCCGCGCGGCCACCGAGCCCGAGAAATTAGCGACGCTGGAGGTTTCCGAGCGGATTCCGCTTCGCGAGGGGAAGAACGAGATCGTCGTGACGGCGTTCGATCGAGACAACCTCACCGCGACACGGACACTGACCGTGACCCGGGTGGTCGATCGAGGCAAGATCTGGGCGGTTGTCATCGGGATCTCTCAGTACAAGAACATCAGGTCGCTCAGATATGCTGACAAAGACGCCCTGGCCTTCTACGACTATCTGATCAACAGCATTGGCGTCCCGAAAGAGCAGATCACGCTCCTGACCAATAGCGAGGCTACGCTGGTGAATCTCAAACGAAGTCTCGGGACCGACCTCAAGCGGAAGGCGGGCCAGAAGGACACGGTCATCATCTTCTACGCGGGTCACGGCGCGCCGGAGACCGACGCGACCAGCCCCGATGAGGACGGCATGGAGAAGTACCTTGTTCCGTACGAGGGTGACCCCAATGACCTGTACACGACCGGCCTTCCGATGCGGGAGGTGGAGACGATCTTCCAGCGCCTGGCGGCAGACCGGGTCATCTTCATTACCGACTCCTGCTACAGCGGAGCGACGGCGGGGCGGACCTTCGCCACGGCCGCCCGCCGGGCCGTCGTCTCCGACGCGTTCCTGGCCCGCCTCTCGAAAGGAAAGGGGCGGGTGGTCCTGACCGCCAGCAGGGCGAGCGAGGTGAGCGAGGAGCGGGAGGCCCTCGGCCACGGGGTCTTCACCTACTACCTCCTGGAGGGCCTCCGCGGCAAGGCCGACTTGGACGGAGACGGGATCATCACCGTCGATGAGATCTACGCCTACGTCTCAAAGCGGGTGCCCGAGGTGACCGGTCAGAACCAGAACCCGGTCAAGAAGGGGGAGGTCGAGGGCCAGCTCATCCTCGGCCGCGTCCACTGACCGCTCCTCATGCATCGCCAAACAGCTTGAGGGGTCGGGCTTGCTCTATCTAGATCTGTTCAGATCCCTGGCCAAGCACAACGTCCCCTATCTCTTGGTGGGGGGTGTGGCCGTCAATTTGCATGGTATCCCGCGTCTGACGATGGATGTCGATCTTGCGGTGAAATTCACAAGGGAGAGCGTCAGCAGGCTGGAAACGATGTGCCGGGAGCTGGCACTGGCGCCGATCCAACCTGTCACGCTGCACCAGCTTGGGGATCCGAAAGGGCGAGAACGCCTGCGAGAGGAGAAGAACAGGGCCGCGTTCTCGTTGCGCTCGCCCGTCGTTTCAGACCCAACGGTCGATCTGCTTCTCGAGACAGTATGGGACTTCGATGCGGCCTGGGAGCGGCGGGTCGTCCGCACAGTCGGAGAGATACCCCTCAATCTGGCCTCGATAGCGGACCTGATTGAGATGAAGCTCGCGCTGGGGAGGCCCCAGGATCTGGCGGATGTCGAACACCTGCGGAGATTCCTTGATGAGCCGGAATCCTGACGTGGGCATCGATCGGGCCGCTCCGGTCGGCTACGTCTACTATGTCAGCGACGAACAGCTCGCCGACTACGGCAGGTTGAGCCTCCTGGAGCGGCTCACATGGCTTGACCAGGCGCGGCGATTCGTGATGCTTGCGGAGACCGACCAGATTGCCAGACGGCGAGCCAGGCTGCGGAATGAAGGGGCTGTGCCCAGCCTGCTGGAGACGTGACGGTTGAAGGTGCGGGAGGTGACCGCTGAACCTCAACAAGGAGGACGAGATGAGACAGAGAGGATCGGGCTTTGGACCGCCCAGCACTTTGAATCCCAATGCCGGCGGGTGGTGGGCTCCGACGTGTAATGGCCTGCTAGCCGGCTTACTGGGACTTGGCCTCGCGTTCGCCGGGGACGCCAGCGCGGCCGATTTGGCGGTCGCCGCCACGGTTGGACCGCTTAGCCCAGCGGGCAAACTTACCTACACCACCATTGTGAAAAACATGAGCGCTACCGCCGCCACCGGAGTGGTGTTCACCCAGACGGTGCCGGTGGGTGTGATCAATGTCTCAGCCGCGCCGCCTTCGTGTGTGTTCAGCGCGGCGGGCGACATGGTGACGTGCAGCCTGGGCACGCTTGCGGGGGGAGCCAGCACGACGGCGGCGGTTGTCGTGCACCCGATCACGGTCGGGGCAAAGTCAAGCACGGCAAAGGTGACGGCGACGACGGCGGATCCGAATCTCGCAAATAACACAGCGACCGCCTCGATCACGATCTCAGAGGTGGCGATCAGCAACATGGCGGTGGTCGGCATCACCGACGGACCGGACCCGCTAAGGGTGGGGGCGAACCTGACGTACACCATCACAGTGCGCAACCTCGGGGATGACGACGCTCAGGATGTCCTCCTCCTTGACGCGCTCCCGGTGGGCGCGGCGTATGTCACGGCCTCAGCCAGCCAGGGCGGTTGCGGCCTGTCTGGTGGAGTGGTGATCTGCAAGCTGGGTCGATTCGGCGTGGGTGGCGTCGCGACCGTCAGGATTGTGGTCCGGCCCGGAGTGGCGGGGATCATGTACAACACAGTGGGAATCGCGCTGAGTACGGTCGATCCGAACGTGGCGAACAACAGCGCCACCATCGCAAGCTGGGTGAATCCGTAATTATCGCGTGCCACACTGTCCAGGAATGTGCCATGTAGCGAGCGCATCGGGGCCGCCGTGTCGGACCATCCGACAAGTGAGGAGACGACGATGAGAACCAACGTCCAGGTGCCGGTGACAGCAGTTGTGCTGGCCGCCTTCACGGTCATGGGTAGCGTGGTCGGGGACTGGGCCCAGGCGAGCCACAATACGTGCTCCCTTGTTGCACAGGCCGGGGGTGAGGCAACAGTGGAGGCGTGGGCCTTGGCCGCCCTGAACGCCAAGTTGCCCAAGACCTTCTCGGGCAAAGTTACGGTAGGCCATGTGCCGGTAACGAACGACCCCATCAAGGTCAACGTTGACGCAACGATCAAGAAACCTGCGAAGAACGTGGACATCGTCTGCACCCCGTCGAGCTTCTCTAGCAGGCTCGATATCAAGGCGAGGGTGTCCGGCAGAGCCGGCAGCAGCACCCATGACGGGGACGGTCGGATCACGGGTCACTACGCCGTCGCCTCGCTCTCCCCCGTTAAGATTTGCGTGAGTAATCTCAACATGGCCGGCCTCAATCTGCAAGGCGTGCAGAATGAGGTCGATAACTGGATTCGCAAGCAGATCAACGCCAGCGGTCTCGTGGGGCCCTTCTGCGTGCCGTAGTTCGCGTGAGACCGAGGCAGCTCTGCACGCTGCTTGACAATTCGCGGCGTCTCGGGAGATTGTAGCGGGGTGGGACCGCGATTCGTTCGTGACTGGGTCGATGGGTGTTCTGGAGGAAACGTGATGAGGAGGATCGGCATGAAGCCTACCGACGTGCGGTCAATGAGTGTTACCGGATTGCTCGTCTCAGTGATGGCCTTGCTGCTTGGGGGCTGCGCGGAACTCATGGAGCGACACAAGGAGAAGGCCGAAGCGGTTGGGCCGCGCATCTATGTGGCCAACGAGAGCTCCAACACGGTCAGTGTCATCGACGCCGCGAGCTTCAAGGTGCTCGGGACGATCGACGCGAAGAA
>Ga0187893_10009557_pt1 | contig 14865 bp, 15 predicted proteins | sample MA1701074metaG_FD_139574 | JGI IMG/M metagenome (GOLD analysis project Ga0187893, IMG submission 139574) | White microbial mat communities from a basaltic lava cave in the Kipuka Kanohina Cave System on the Island of Hawaii, USA - MA170107-4 metaG ...
GCGGCCGAGGCCGTGTGCGCGCTGCACACAACGAGGCCGCAACAACGCCATGCGCGCTCGCAGCCCCGTTCCCGTACGGGTTGTCACCAGAAAGGCCGCGCGCGTCGTTGCAAACTCTCGCCGGGTGTCCGACCCGGCTGCGGTTTGCGCCTAGCTCGCGGCCTTTCTGGTGACAACGCATCTGGCATCGGTAGTGTGAACAGGCCCTGGGCCTTCGTCGTTCGCGCGACCGTCGTTCTGACACTCGCAGTTCATCAATCCAGACAAACCCGTGATCCGCGGAGAAGCAGCGCTGCCTGGCGGCCATGAATACCCCGCTTGTGCCCGCAAAGAGGTCGGAATCAGAATCGCACGCGCACAAGTATCCAAGTTTGACTTGCGCAACAAAAGTCATCGCGATTCCTCGCTTTGGCCCGGCCGCATCCAAGGTCGGGCAGCCCCGGTGAGGTGCGGAAACGAGGTCCGTGCCGCATCGGACGAAAGGCGCCGCCGAAGGCGACCTGAGCCTTTGACAGCGCTTCCCGCTGCGCGCTAGTGCAGGCGCGGCATCAACGAGAGAAGAGGAGACGACACATGTCCTTGCTGATCGCACTGACCATCTCCATCGCCGTGCTGGCCACGGTGGCAACCTGGCTGTTCCTTGGGCCGCTGGCTGCGTTCCAGATGCAGATCTGGCAGGCGTTCATCGCCTGGGCCTGCTTCTTTCACGCCGGCGGCAAGACCGACGGCGCGACGAAGACCGTCGTGTGCATGAGCTTCGGCGCTTTGATCGGCAGCCTGGCGGTGATGCTCGCCGGGCAGCTCGGCGGGCTCGGCGCACTCGCTGCGCCGGTGGCCGTCGGCATCGGCGCGGCGGTGATCGTGCTCGCCGCGCACCTGCCGGTCCTGTCGACGATCCCGGCCTGCGTCTACGGCTTTGCCGCCGTGGCGGGTCTGATCCTGCTCGGCAAGGACATGACGCCGATGGGCGCGCTGTTCCCGACGATCGGATCGATCATCCTCGGCGCGGCATTCGGCTGGGCGTCCGAGGCGATCGCCGGCAAGCTGGTCAAGCCGGCCGCGACGCCGCCGGCATCGGCGCGCGCCTGACCGAGCCTTCCTCATCGCGCCGCGCGGGCCCGCCGCCCGCGCGGCGTTTTTGCATGCGCCTGGCAGGGGCGCATCCGATCGTCGGAGGGCGGCGTATGGACAAGGCGCGCGTTCGCGGCATTGCCGGCGACGCCGCGACGAGGGCCGCACCGGCCCGCGCTCCACCCCCCAGACGACGAGAGGACTGCAATGAAACCTGCCAGGCATCCGCGCTTGCTGCCGCTTGCCGCGGCGCTGTGCGCCGCGGCCGTGTTCGCACCGGCGCATGCGTCGAGCCACCGCGAAGCCCCGTTCATCACCACCGCGCCGAAGGTCGATGGCACCGATTGGTACATGTTCATGGGCTACGAGTCGGGGCGCGAGAACTTCGTGACCCTGATTGCCAACTACGTGCCGCTCCAGGCACCGTACGGGGGACCGAACTACTTCAAGCTCGATCCGAACGCGCTCTACGAGATGCACATCGACAACAACGGCGACGCGAAGGAGGACATCACCTTCCAGTTCCGCTTCAAGAACAACCTGCGCGCGACGGCGCTCGACATCGGCGGCAAGATGGTGCCGATCCCGCTTACGCAGTCGGGCCCGGTGACGGCGCCGAACGCGCCCACCCTCAACGTCAACGAGCAGTTCAGCGTCGATATCGTGCGCGGCGACCGGCGCACCGGCACCAGGGCGTCGATCACCAACGCGTCGGGCGGCTCGGCCACCTTCGACAAGCCGGCCGACAACATCGGCACCAAGACGATCCCCGACTACGCCGCCTACGCCGCGCAGCACGTCTACAGCGTCAACGTTCCGGGCTGCGCGACGCCGGGCAGGCTGTTCGTCGGCCAACGCCAGGAAGGCTTCGCGGTCAACCTCGGGCCGATCTTCGACCTCGTCAACGCGCCAGTCGCGGTGATCACCAACCCGGAGCAGATCAACGCCGCGGCGGCGAACTCGATCCAGGACTCGAACGTCACGTCGCTGGCGCTCGAGGTGCACAGGGACTGCCTCGCGCCGGGCACCGAGAAGGTGATCGGCGGATGGACCACGGCGAGCCTGCGCCAGGGGCGGCTGCTGAACGGCGCGCCGCCGAAGGGGCACCAGACGAGCGAGATCACAGGCGGCGCGTGGACGCAGGTGTCGCGCCTCGGACACCCGCTCGTCAACGAAGTCGTGATCGGCCTGCCCGACAAGGATCGGTTCAACGGCTCCAAGCCGTCGGGTGACCTGCAGTTCGCCGACTACGTGACGAACCCGACCTTGCCGGCGCTGCTCGAGATCGCGCTCAACCTGCCGGGCGGGGTGGCGCCGACCAACTTCCCGCGCACCGACCTGCTCAACGTGTTCCTGACGGGCATCGCGACGATCAACAAGCCGGCCAGCGTGACGCCGGCGGAGATGCTGCGGCTCAATACCGCGATCCCGCCGCGGCCGTTCGCTCAACAGAACCGGCTCGGTATCGCCGGCGAGGTGTTGCGCAAGGGAGGCGCGGGGCAGCTCGACCCGATGACAGACGACTTGGCCGGTTTCCCCAACGGCCGGCGCCCGAAGGACGACGTGACCGACATCGCGCTCGTCGCGGTCGCGGGCGGGTTGTGCGTGATCAACAGCAACGCGAACCTCGGGCAACTGATGCCGGGCGACAACCAGAATGTCCTGGGTCTGAACAGCTTCGTGATTCCCGGCAACCCGGCGACGACGCTCACGTCCGAGTGCCGCGTCGCCAATGTGCCGTTGGGCGCGACCTCCGCGGCGCTGCACGACGCGGTCGACCAGGCCGTGGTGCCGTTCCTGCCCGGCTTTCCGTACCTGAACACGCCGCTTCCCGGCGCACAGTGAGGGCCATGCGATGAACAAGACCACTTTGCTCGGCCTCGCCGCCGCGGCATCGCTGCTCGCCGCATGCGGCGGGAGCGACGACGATCCGGCGCCGGCTCCGGCGCCCAATCCGCTCGCCGCGGTACCGCCCACCGCGACGCAGTCGTCGACGGGCCTCGTTGACTACCTCAACGCGCTCGCCAACGCGCCGGGTGCCGACCAGGCCGAGCCGGTCGACCTGACCGGCGTCACCTTGCCGCAGCCCGACGACACCGAGCCCGCACCGGTGTGACCGCGGATGCGCCCGCCCCAGGCGGGGCGGGCGTATGCTTCGCCGCGGCTCTCGCGCCGCCTCCACGATGCTTTTCGCATTCCTTGCCGCGGCGCTCGCCGCAGCGCTCGCCCTGCCTGCCGGGGCGGTGCCGATCGTTCCCAAGCACGACGACGACGTGATCGAGGTGCTGCCGTCGGGCGGCGGCAGCCGCGTCGAGGAACGGCGGCTGCGCCGCGCGCTCGCCGCCGAGCCGGGCAACGCGGCGCACGCCGCCGAACTCGCAAAGCACTACATCGGGCTGGCGCGCGGAAGCGGCGATCCGCGCTTCGCGGGCCAGGCGCTCGCTGCGCTCGCGGCGTGGCCCGACCCGGCCACCGCGCCACCGCAGGTGCTGTTGATGCAGGCGACCGTCGCGCAGTACCTGCACGACTTCGACGCCTCGGTCGCGCTGCTCGAGCGGCTGGTCGCGCGCGACCCGCGCCACGCGCAGGCGTGGCTCACGTTGGCGACGGTGCGCCGGGTGCAGGGCCGCTACGCCGACTCGGACCGCGCCTGCCGCCAACTCTCGGCGCTCGGCGCCGGCGTCTACGGCGACGCGTGCCTGGCCGAGAACCAGTCGCTGCGCGGCGAATGGCAAGGTGCGCGCGAAACGCTGACCCGGCTCGCCGCCGACCCGCAGCTCGATCCATCGACGCGCAACTGGCTGCTCACGACCTTGGCCGAAACCGAGGAGCGCGCCGGCAACAACGCGGCCGCCGAGAGTGCGTACGGCAAGGCGCTCGCCGCCAGCCCCGACGCCTACACGGCGATCGCGTACGCCGACTGGCTGATCGCGCGCGGGCGCCATCGGGACGCCCTCGCGCTGCTCGGCGAGCGCGAGCCGAACGACGCGATCCTGCTGCGGCAGGCGATCGCCGCGACGCTCGCCGACGCGCCCGATGCGAAGCGCGCGAGCGCCGAGATGCGCGAGCGCATGGCGCAGGCGAACCTGCGTCCCGAGGCGCGCTCGGTGCACGCGCGCGAGCAGGCGATGTTCGCGCTGTGGGTCGAGCGGCAGCCCGCGCGCGCGCTCGAGCTGGCGCGGATCAACGTCGCCAAGCAGCGCGAGCCGATCGACGTGCTGCTGCTCGCGCAGGCGGCCAAGGCGGCCGGCGCGGGCGACGCGCTGCGCGAGGCCGAACATCTGCGCAGCCAGATGGGGCTCGCGGACCGGCGGCTCGATGCGATTCTCTAGCTGCCTCGCCGCGCGGATCGCGCTGGCCGCGCGGATCGCGCTGGCCGCGCGGATCGCGCTGGCCGCGCTGCTCGTGCCGCTCCTCGCGCACGCGCACAAGGCGAGCGACGCGTACCTGCAGCTGACCGAGGGCGCCGACGGCGTGACCTTGCGCGTCGACGTCGCGCTGCGCGACCTCGACACGGTACTCGACCTCGACCGCGACGCCGACGGCAAGCTGACTTGGCGCGAGGTCAAGGCGGCGTGGCCGGCGATCGACAAGCTCGTCGTCGAGCGGGTGCGCGTCGCCGGCTGCGCGCTCGCGCCGCAGAAGCGCGGCCTCGAGCGGCGCAGCGACGGGGCGTACGCGGCGCTGTGGCTGCACGCGCCGTGCAAGCTCGCCAGCGAGCCGGCGCTCGCCTACAGCCTGATGCGCGACATCGACCCGACGCACCGCGGCATCCTGAAGTTCGAGCCTGCCGCGGGCGACGTGCAGGTGCGGATCCTCGATCCGACACGCGCCGCGTCCGCGGCGAGCGAAGTGCCGGTGGCGCCGAGCGCCGGCACGACGTCGTTCCTGCAGGAGGGCGTGCACCACATCGTGACCGGCTACGACCACGTGCTGTTCCTGCTCTGCCTGCTGTTTCCGGCGGTGATGCGGCGTACGCGGGCGGGCTGGCGGCCGGTCGAGCGGCTCGGCCAGGCGGTGTGGCCGGTGGCCGGGATCGTCACCGCGTTCACGGTCGCGCACTCGATCACCTTGGCGCTGGCGGCGCTCAAGATCGCGTCCTTGCCCGCGTGGTTCATCGAGCCGGCGATCGCTGCGACGATCATCGCGGCCGCGTTCGACAACCTGAAGCCGATCTTCGGCGGGCACCGGCTGCTGATCACGTTCCTGTTCGGCCTGATCCACGGTTTCGGTTTCGCCGGCGTGCTCGGCGAGCTCGACTTGCCCGGTGCCGCCTTCGCCTGGGCGCTGTTCCGCTTCAACCTCGGGCTCGAGCTCGGCCAGCTCGCGATCGTGTTCGTCGCCGCGGCCGCGCTCTACCTCGGGCGGCACCGGCGAGGCTACCCGCGCTGGGTGATCGGCGGCGGCTCGCTCGCCGCGATCGCAGTCGGTGCCGTCTGGCTGGTCGAACGCAGCGCCGACGTGTCGCTGCTCGCGCGCCTTTAGGCTAGGCGACTACAATCGCCGCCTTCAACCTGCAAGGAACGGGAAGGCGCGATGGTTATGACACCGCTGACTCGCACCGGCTTCGAGGAATCCTAGCCGCGCGGCGTCACGCCTTGCCTTGACCAGAAAGCGCGGCCGCCACCGCGCTTTTTGTTTGCTGGAGTCTGACGATGATCTCGATTGCACTGCCCGACGGCTCGAAGCGGGAATATCCAGGCCCGGTGACCGTCGCCGAGGTTGCCGCGTCGATCGGGCCGGGGCTCGCCAAGGCAGCGCTCGCCGGACGCATCGGCAGCGGCGCGGCACACCGGCTCGTCGACCTGTCGCACACGATCGCAGCCGACACCGAGCTCGCGATCGTCACCGACAAGGACGCGGACGGCCTCGCGATCATCCGCCACTCGGCGGCGCACCTGCTCGCCTACGCCGTCAAGGAGCTGTTTCCCGACGCGCAGGTGACGATCGGGCCGGTGATCGAGAACGGCTTCTACTACGACTTCGCGGTCAAGCGCCCCTTCACGCCCGAGGACGTGGCCGCGATCGAGCAGCGCATGCTCGAGTTGGCGAAGAAGGACGAAGAGGTGGTGCGCCGCGTGCTGCCGCGCGACGAGGCGGTCGCGCATTTCCGCGACCAGGGCGAGTTCTACAAGGCCGAGATCATCGCCGGCATTCCCGCCGGCGAGGAGGTCTCGCTGTACCGCGAGGGCGGCTTCGAGGACCTGTGCCGCGGCCCGCACGTGCCGCGCACCGGCAAGCTCAGGCACTTCAAGCTGATGAAGGTCGCGGGCGCCTACTGGCGCGGCGACCAGAACAACGAGCAGCTGCAGCGCATCTACGGCACCGCATGGGCGACCAAGGAGGAGCTGCACGCGTACCTGCACATGCTCGAAGAGGCCGAGAAGCGCGATCACCGCAGGCTCGGCCGCGAGCTCGACCTGTTCCACCTCGACGACCACGCGCCGGGGCTCGTGTTCTGGCACCCGAAGGGCTGGACGCTCTGGCAGCAGGTCGAGCACTACATGCGCGCCGTCTATCGCGACAACGGCTACCGCGAGGTGAAGGGGCCCCAACTGCTCGACAAAGGACTGTGGGAGAAGACGGGCCACTGGCAGAACTTCCGCGACAACATGTTCGTCACCGAGAGCGAGAAGCGCGACTACGCGCTGAAGCCGATGAACTGCCCGGGCCACATCCTGATCTTCAAGCAGGGCATCAAGAGCTACCGCGACCTGCCGCTGCGCTACGGCGAGTTCGGCCAGTGCCACAGGAACGAGCCGACCGGCGCGCTGCACGGCATCATGCGCGTGCGCGGCTTCACGCAGGACGACGGTCACATCTTCTGCACCGAGGACCACATCCAGGACGAGTGCGTCGCGTACACGGCGCTTCTGCGCAAGGTCTATCGCGACTTCGGCTTCGAGCAGATCGTCTACAAGGTGGCGACGCGGCCGGCCGCGCGCATCGGGTCGGATGCGAGCTGGGACAAGGCCGAACGAGCGCTGATGGAAAGCCTCTCCCGCTCGGGCTGCGCGTTCGACGTCGCTCCCGGCGACGGTGCGTTCTACGGCCCGAAGATCGAGTACACCTTGAAGGACGCGATCGGCCGTGAGTGGCAGTGCGGCACGATGCAGGTCGATTTCTCGATGCCCGAACGGCTCGGCGCCGAGTACGTCAACGAAGCCAGCGAGCGCGTGCCGCCGGTGCTGCTGCACCGCGCGATCGTCGGCAGCTTCGAGCGCTTCATCGGCATCCTGATCGAGCAGCACGCGGGGGCGCTGCCTGCCTGGCTCGCGCCCGAGCAGGCGGTGGTCGCGAGCATCACCGAGGCGCACGTCGCCTACGCGCAGGCGGCGCAGAGAGCGCTGGCCGAGCAGGGATTGCGGGTCGTCACCGACCTCCGCAACGAGAAAATTGCCTATAAAATTCGCGAGCATTCCTTGCAAAAGGTTCCGTACATCCTGGTCGTCGGCGACAAGGAAAAGGCAAGCGGGACCGTTGCGGTGCGCGCCCGGGGCAATGCGGACCTCGGCGTGATGCCCCTAGAAGACTTCTCCCGGAAGCTGGCTAGTGACATCGCCCAGAAACGTTGACAGCTTGGGCGCGCGACATGTTTTTGCGGGCCTGCCGCTTGCCTGGCAGGCCCTTGAAAGGCACGCACCATCGCTACTTTTGTCGATCGCCGGACTCCCAACGCTGAGCGCAAGCACCGCCTCAACCGGGAGATCATGGCGCCGGAAGTCCGGTTGAACGGTCCCGAGAACGAACCCCTGGGCATCGTCCCCCTTCAGGAAGCCCTGCGCATGGCAGGCGAGATGGATGTCGATCTGGTCGAGATCGTCGCGCAAGCCGACCCGCCCGTGTGCCGCCTGATGGACTACGGCAAGTTCAAGTACCAGGAACAGAAGAAGGCGGCGGAAGCGAAGGCCAAGCAGAAGACGATCGAGATCAAGGAGGTCAAGTTCCGCCCCGGCACCGACGAAGGCGACTACGCGATCAAGATGCGCAACCTGCGCCGCTTCATCGCGGAGGACGGCGACAAGGGCAAGGTGACGTTGCGCTACCGCGGCCGCGAGATCACGCACCAGGAAATCGGCATGCGGCTCCTGGAGCGGATCCGCGACGAGTTGTCGGACGTGGCGGTGGTCGAGAACATGCCCAAGCTCGAAGGGCGCCAGATGATCATGGTGCTCGGGCCGAAGCGAAAGTAGGACGACAAGCGGCGATCGGGCTTTCGAAGACTGCATCCGCAGGCGCCCGACGAGAGCGATCGAAGAAGGAGCAGTCATGCCCAAGATGAAGACCAAGAAGAGCGCGGCCAAGCGGTTCCGCGTTCGCCCGGGAGGCACCGTGAAGCGGGGCCAGGCGTACAAGCGCCACATCCTGACCAAGAAGACGACGAAGAACAAGCGCCACCTGCGCGGCGTGATCAACGTGAACGACACCAACCTCGGCCACGTGGCGCAGATGCTGCCGTTCGCCGGTCTGTAGGAGAGCGCCATGTCTCGCGTCAAACGCGGCGTCACCGCGCACGCCCGCCACAAGAAGATCCTCGCGCTCGCCAAGGGCTATCGAGGCCGCCGCAAGAACGTCTTCCGCATCGCCAAGGAGGCGGTGATGAAGGCGGGGCAGTACGCCTATCGCGACCGCCGCACCAGAAAGCGCGTCTTCCGCCAGCTGTGGATCGCGCGCATCAACGCTGCTTCGCGCGAACTCGGGCTCACCTACAGCGCGTTCATGGCCGGCATGAAGAAGGCCGGCGTCGCGCTCGATCGCAAGGTGCTCGCCGACATGGCGGTCAACGACCCGGCGGCTTTCAACGCCGTGGTCGAGAAGGTGAAGGCCGGGCTGGCCTGACCGGCCACCCCTGAGGCAGAACCGTCGCACGACGGTTTCTCGTGCGATGAACGAGCTCGAACGACTGGTGCAAGGCGCGCGCGAGGAATTCGCCGCCGCGCGAGCGGGCGCCGACCTCGAGAACGCGAAGGCGCGCTACCTCGGCAAGGCGGGCCGCGTGACCGAGCTGCTGAAGGGGCTCGCCGCGCTCGCGCCCGAAGCGAAGAAGGAGCGCGGCGCGCAGGTCAACCTGGCCAAGCAGCAGGTCGAGGCGCTGCTCGCCGAGCGGCGCCGGGAGCTGCAGGCGGCGCAACTCGACGCGCAGCTGAAGAGCGACGCGCTCGACGTGACCCTGCCCGGGCGCCTGCGCGGCATTGGCAGCCTGCACCCGGTTGCGCGCACGATGGAGCGCATCGAGGCGATCTTCCGCTCGATGGGCTTCGACGTCGCCGACGGTCCCGAGGTCGAGACCGACTGGTACAGCTTCACGGCGCTGAACAACCCCGAGAACCATCCGGCGCGTTCGATGCAGGACACGTTCTACGTCGACCTGAAGGACGAGGCAGGGCGCCATCTGAACCTGCGCCCGCACACCTCGCCGATGCAGATTCGCTACGCGCAGGCGCACGCGCGCAAGTACGCGGGCGCCGCGTCGATGCCCGACATCCGCGTCATCGCGCCGGGCCGTACGTACCGCGTCGACAGCGACGCGACGCATGCGCCGATGTTCCACCAGGTCGAAGGGCTGTGGCTCGGCGAGAACGTGAGCTTCAAGGACCTGAAGGCGGTGTTCATCGACTTCCTGCACGCCTTCTTCGAGACGAGCCGGATGCGCATCCGCTTTCGCCCGAGCTACTTTCCGTTCACCGAGCCGAGTGCCGAGATCGACATGATGTTCGACAGCGGGCCGCTCGCCGGGCGCTGGCTCGAGGTCTCGGGCTCGGGCCAGGTCCACCCGCAGGTGGTGCGCAACATGGGGCTCGACGCGGAGCGCATGATCGGCTTCGCGTTCGGGTCGGGCGTCGACCGGCTCGCGATGCTGCGCTACGGCATCGGCGACTTGCGTCTCTTCTTCGAGAACGATCTGCGCTTTCTCGCGCAGTTCGAGTAGCCATGCAGTTCCCCGAATCCTGGCTGCGCGAGTTCTGCGACCCGCCGCTGTCGTCGGCCGCGCTGGCCGAATTGCTGACGATGTCGGGCTTCGAGGTCGAAGCGCTGCGCCCGGTGGCGCCGCCGTTCTCGCGCGTCGTCGTCGGCAAGGTGCTCGCGGTCGAGCGGCATCCGAACGCCGACCGGCTGACCGTGTGCAAGGTCGATGCCGGCGCCGGCGCGCTCGCGATCGTCTGCGGCGCGCCGAACGTGAAGGCCGGCGTCAAGGCGCCGGTGGCGCTCGTCGGCGCGCGGTTGCCGCCCGCCGAGGAGGGCGGCGCGCCGCTCGTCATCGCCAAGGGCGCGCTGCGCGGCGTCGAGAGCGAGGGCATGCTGTGCTCGGCGCGCGAGCTGGGTGTGTCGGACGACCAGAGCGGCCTCCTGCTGCTCGACGCCGACGCGCCGATCGGTCGGGACGTGCGCGAGCACCTCGAGCTCGACGACATGCTGTTCACGCTCAAGCTCACGCCCAACCTCGGGCACGCGCTCGGCGTGTACGGCATCGCGCGCGAAGTCGCGGCGCTCACCGGCGCGCCGCTGCGCACGCCCGCAATCGCGCCGGTCGCGCCGATGAACGACGAGCGCGTGCCGGTGCGCATCGAAGCGCCCGACCTGTGCGGGCGCTTCTCGGGGCGCGTCGTCAAGCGCGTGAACCCGAGCGCGCAGACGCCGCGCTGGATGCTCGAGCGGCTCGCGCGCTGCGGGCAGCGCGCGGTCGCGCCGCTGGTCGACATCTCCAACTACGTGATGTTCGAGTACGGACGGCCGTCGCACATCTTCGATCGCGACCGCATCCGCGGCGGCTTGCACGTGCGCTGGGGCCGCGACGGGGAATCGCTGAAGCTCCTGAACGGCGAGACGATCGCGCTCGACGCCGAGGTCGGCGTGATCGCCGACGACCACGCGGTCGAGTCGCTCGCCGGCATCATGGGCGGCGATTCGACCGCGGTGTCGGAGGCGACCGGGAACGTCTACGTCGAGGCGGCGTTCTGGTGGCCCGAGGCGATCGCCGGGCGCTCGCGCCGCTACGGCTTTTCGACCGACGCCGGACATCGCTTCGAGCGCGGCGTCGACTGGACGCGCAGCGCCGACCACATCGAGCGCATCACGCGCTTGATCGTCGACGTCTGCGGCGGCGAGCCGGGCCCGATCGACGACCACGTGACGCGCGTTCCGGAGCGCAAGCCCGTTGCGTTGCGCGTCGCGCGCGCGGCCAAGGTGCTCGGCATGCCGGTGACGCAGGCCGAGTGCGTGCGCGTGTTCGAGCGCCTCGGCATGCCGGTGAGCGAGGAGCCGGGCCGCATCACGGTGACGCCGCCTGCGTGGCGCTTCGATCTGCAGATCGAGGAAGACCTGATCGAGGAGGTGATCCGCCTCGTCGGCTATTCCAAGCTGCCCGAGACGCCGCCGCTCGCGCCGGTCACCGCGCGCGCGCGGCCCGAGGCCGAGCGCAGCTGGCACGCGCTGCGCCACGCGGTTGCCGCGCGCGACTACCACGAGACGATCGGCTACGGCTTCGTCGACGAGCGCGCCGAGCGCGAGCTGGCGGGCAACGCCGATCCGATCCGCGTGCTGAACCCGATCGCGAGCCAGCTCGCGGTGATGCGTTCGTCGCTGCTGACGAGCCTGATCGGCGTGCTGCGCACGAACCTCGCGCGCAAGGCGACGCGCGTGCGCGTGTTCGAGATCGGGCGCGTGTTCGTGCGCGACGCGGGCGCGGCGGCGGGCGACATCGCGGTCGCCGGCCTGTCGCAGCCGCTCCGCCTGGGCGTGCTCGCGTACGGCAGCGCCGGGCGCGTGCAGTGGGGCGTGCGCGAGCGGCCGCTCGATTTCTACGACGTGAAGGGCGACCTCGAGGCGCTGCTCGCGCCGCGCGACGCGCGCTTCGCGCCGGCGAGCCATCCGGCGCTGCACCCCGGCCGTTCAGCAGCCGTGATCGTCGACGGCGACCCGTCGGGCGTGATCGGCGAGCTGCACCCGCGCTGGCGTCAGGCCTACGAGCTGCCGCACGCGCCGATCGTGTTCGAGGTCGACGCCGCGGCGCTGCTCGCGCGCGACGTGCCGGTCTTCGCGCCGCTGCCGCGCCAGCAATCGGTATGGCGCGACATCGCGCTGATCGTCGACCGCCGCGTCACCCACGACGACCTGATGCAGGTGGTGGCGGCCACGCGGCTTCCTCTGATACGCTCGACCACCCTGTTCGACACTTACCAGCCCGCCGACCCAGGGGGCGAGTTCGGCGCCGGCGAGCACAGCGTCGCCATCCGCGTCGAGCTGAGGGACGACGACGGGACCTTGAACGACGCGCGGATCGAAGCCGAGATGGAATCGCTGGCGCGAGCCTTGGGCAAGCAGCTGAAGGCGCGCCTGCGCGGCTGATCAAGCCAGAGGACACCCCATGGACCGCGTGATCCTTCCGACCCTCGAGACGCCGACCCTGACCAAGGCCGAACTCGCAGGCCTGCTGTTCGAGCGGCTCGGCCTCAACAAGCGCGAATCGAAGGACATGGTCGAGGCGTTCTTCGACATCGTGCACGCCAGGCTCGTCGCCGGAGAGGACGTCAAGCTCTCGGGTTTCGGCAACTTCAACATCCGCCGCAAGGCGCCGCGGCCGGGCCGCAACCCGCGCACCGGCGAAGCGATCCCGATCGCCGCGCGCAACGTCGTCACGTTCCACGCCAGCCACAAGCTCAAGGGCATCGTGCAGGGCGAGACGCCGCCGGAAGACGAGTTCGAGTAGAGTCTTCGCTTTCCCGGTGAAGCCCGTTGATTTCAATGGAGAAAGCGCTTCCGGCGATTCCCGCCAAACGGTACTTCACGATCGGTGAGGTGAGCGAGCTGTGCGGCGTCAAGCCGTACGTGCTGCGCTACTGGGAGCAGGAGTTCACACAGCTCAAACCGGTCAAGCGGCGCGGCAACCGGCGCTACTACCAGCACCACGAAGTCCTGCTGATCCGGCGCATCCGCGACCTGCTGTACGAGCAGGGCTTCACGATCAGCGGCGCGCGCAACCGCCTGACCGAGCCGCGCGGGCTCGCGATCGTGATCGACGAGCCCGAAGAGCGCGAGCCGCGCACGCTGCCCGCGCGCAACGGCAGCGACGTCGCGTCGCGCGCATCGGATGTCGTTGCGCCGCACGCGGCAAGCGCCGTCGCGCCGATCGAAATGTCGTCGTCGCAGGTGCGCGATGAGCTGCTGTCGATCCGGGGCTTGCTCGATGAATGAGAGGGCGCTGCCTATAATCTGCCCCTCGTCGGGGTGTAGCGCAGCCTGGTAGCGCACTTGCATGGGGTGCAAGGGGTCGCGAGTTCGAATCCCGCCACCCCGACCAATGAAAGCCTGATCGCATCGGACGCCGGTGCGCCATTGGCGAAGGGCTTCGATCACGCGCAGCTCAGCGTGTTTCGCTTCAAGCGCGTCGCCGACATCATGTCGGACCAAGCGCGCGCACTTCGAGTGCGAGCGTTCTCCGCCTACCTCCGGGCCGCACCCGCGGTGGCGCATACATCCTCGTGCGCGCCGCGCGCTGCCGTGCGGATGCACACCGGCGGCGCTGCGGCGGGGGCGCGCGGCGGCCTGAGCGCCGGCGCCGCGTCACTGCTGCGCGAGCTGGCGCTCCAGGTCGTGCAGCACCTCGTAGCAGGGCAGCACCTGCGCGGCGCTGGCGTTCGGCTCGCGCCCTTCGCGGATGGCGGCGAAGAACTCGCGGTCCTGTAGCTCGATGCCGTTCATCGACACGTCGACCTTCGACACGTCGATCTTCTCTTCCTTGCCGTTCATCAGGTCGTCGTAGCGCGCGATGTAGGTGCCGGTGTTGCCGATGTAGCGGAAGAAGGTGCCGAGCGGGCCGTCGTTGTTGAACGACAGGCTCAGCGTGCAGATCGCGCCGTTGGCGGCCTTCAGCTGGATGCTCATGTCCATCGCGATGCCGAGGTTCGGATGGACCGGCCCTTCGACGGCGTGCGCGCGCACGATCGGGCTCTGCGCCTGCCAGGCGAACAGGTCCACGGTGTGCGCCGCGTGGTGCCACAGCAGGTGGTCGGTCCACGAGCGCGGCTGCCCCAGCGCGTTCATGTTCGTGCGGCGCAAGAAGTACGTCTGCACGTCCATCTGCTGGATCGCGAACTCGCCGGCCTGGATTCTCTTGCGCACCCACTGGTGGCTGGGGTTGAAGCGGCGCGTGTGGCCGCACATCGCCACCAGCCCGCTGCGCTGCTGCTCGGCCACCACCGCATAGGCGTCGCGCAGCGAGTCGGCCAGCGGGATCTCGGCCTGCACGTGCTTGCCCGCCTGCATGCAGGCGATCGCCTGCGACGCGTGCATCTGCGTCGGCGTGCACAGGATCACCGCGTCGACGTCGGGGCGCGCCAGGCTGTCCGACAGCTCGGCGCTCGCGTGGCCGATGCCGTACCTGGCTGCGACTTCCTTCGTCTTGTCGAGCTCGCGGCTGACGATCGAGGTGACCTGCACGCCGTCGATGTTCCGCATGGCGTCGAGGTGCTTGATGCCGAAGGCGCCGGCACCGGCCAGCGCCACGCGGATGGTCTTGCTCATTGGACTACCCTCCGCACTGCGTGCTCCGGGATGAGCGCTTGGGAGCGGCCCGGCGCGCTCATGCGTTCTCCAGGATCAGATGGCCGACGGCCGTGTTCGACGCCGGCACGTGGTAGAAGCGGTGCGCGACCTTCGGCGGCGCTTCGCTCATCGCGCCACGCGCGATCAGCCACATCACCAGCTCGATGCCTTCGCTGCCGGCCTCACGCACGTATTCGATGTGCGGCACCTGCGCCAGCGCTTCGGGCTCGGCGATCAGGCGGTCGAGGAAGC
>Ga0187893_10009558_pt1 | contig 14862 bp, 13 predicted proteins | sample MA1701074metaG_FD_139574 | JGI IMG/M metagenome (GOLD analysis project Ga0187893, IMG submission 139574) | White microbial mat communities from a basaltic lava cave in the Kipuka Kanohina Cave System on the Island of Hawaii, USA - MA170107-4 metaG ...
ATTTCATGGATCGCCCGTCAAGCCTTCAGGCGGCTCAAAAGATCGTTTGTGAGCTTAAGGTCGAACTCCGTCGAGTCGAAGTCGTACCCCAGCCAGTCCTTCATTGATTCGTGCTCCGGATCGCCCGGATCCGCTAGTATCTCGAGCAGATTGTCGTAACCGGAAATGCCGCCGCAATCCTCAGGTGGACAGGCGTTCGCACCGGCAAGACAGACCGGGTGTCGAAATTCCGGATCAGGCGGCAGGATCTTTTCCAGAACGATCTTGTGCTGCCAGCCATCGCCAAAATCGTACTCATAAACAAAACTGCGCTTCACCTCCGGAACCAGATCCGCAACCGTGTAGCGTTTCTCGTTTAAGATCTCAGTACCAAATTTCATCATCTCCGGGTCGGGCGTGCCGTAGTATGCGTTACCGGCAATGAATTGGTGTAGATGACTGTTAGTCCAACCCATCACTCTCTGGATTACGCCGTGCAGGCGAGGAAGCGGCATGTCTGAGCGAACCACGATCCGGCGCCAGATGGGCGGCTCGGATCCTCTCAACGTGATCTTTAATTGATAGATCGGCGCCGCGTTTCGTTCCCGGCCTTCCAATCGCGCCCCGCTTCTTTTCCGCTTGGAACTCGCCTGATGATTCTCGGCGCCCGGCAACATCCCCAACACTCTTCTCAATTCCGCGACATCCGGCGCAAAGACTGGGTTATCGTTTTCGGCAGCGCTCCTTTCAAAGTCGACCAGCAAAGCCTCCAGACGTTCACGGCCGGCGGCGGTTTTCGCGGCTTGCCTGGGCGTTTTGCCCTCGAGCAGCGGGACGGGTTCTTTCAACCACGCATCCCACTGCGCCTTTGCCATTTTCTTCATCAGCTCCTGCACTTCAGGCAGAGCTGCAAAGGCCGCCTGTTCTGCACGCTCGCGTTGTCGTTCCTCTGATACTTCGCTGCCTTCCAATTGTTGGGTAAATTTTTCTGCGGCGGATTCGCTCACACTGTCCTGCAACACTGCATCGCCACCAAGCCGTGCAGCGATCTCCCTTTGGATCGTTTCGGATCTGGTTAGCGAATTGACATCGACGATAAGCTTCCCGGCTTCGATTGTAATGTTGCCCATGATGGTGTTATCCCATGAGCGGTGTTTCTTATTACCTTCTTTCAACCATGAAAACGTTACCGCTTGCAGCTCGTGGTTTTCATCATGAGTGGCGTCAGTCAGCAGGGCCTCTTCCGTCTCCAACGGATTCAGCGAATGCAGCTTCTCAAACGCTGCTCTCACAGAACAATTCAAATGGTAAGTGAGCTTGACGAATTCCAGCGGATCGCCATCCGTGTTTTGCAGAATCGGCATCTGAGGATTCAACCGGCGGTGTCTCAGCGCGAAATAGAGCTGGCGCAGAAATGGTTCCGCTTCCTGGAGGTCTCTGATAGAGATCTTGCGGCGCGAACCAAATAAAGCTTCGCGATCATTCAAGATATCGAAGTAGAAATTCGGTGAAAAAGGGATTGGAGCCAGGCCACACATGATTGCAGTTTGCCCCAGCGAGAGCACTCGAGTGTAAATAATGTCGCCCTTTTCCAGAATCTTCGATGCCTGGCGCTCTCTCACAACGTATTCAGTGCGCGTGAAGATATCGCGGAGCGTCAGGCTTGAGCCTGACTCAACTGCTTGTACCGACCAAAAGGTGACTGGTTGCCGGCACGCCTCTAATATGAATTCTTTCTCATACGGAGCGAGATCATCGGCTACGAGCAGAACTTCAAAAGCCACCGGTACCTCGTATGGCAATTCGCCATCTAACTCTTCCTGGGGAACGTAATTGAAGAGTGCCCAGGGAACGAAAGAGGTGTTCGCTTCAGGGGCTTCCTCCATCGAAAGGGGTTCGAAAGAACTTTCCGTGTATTCCTGCCAGGCCTTTTCGACGAAATCCGGTCCAAACCACTCAAGGGCGACGGTCATCAACAGGTGCATGACCGCTCCTTCGGTATTCCGCAGCCTCTGCCATTCATAGTCGACCGTATTGGCGGCCTGGTCCTTCGCGAGGCAACAGCGTTTGTATTTTATGCCGCTGCCGCAGTGACAAGGATCGTTTCTTCCGATTTTCATCTTACTCGTGTCAGTTCGGGACTTTATAAATCATCAACGAGTGACTTGCAAGCTGGCTTCTTCTCAAGTGCTTCCTTGGGATGGAGGTGTTGTGAGATTGAAGTGTCTCGTGAGATCGAAGGTCCTTTTGCCTCCTGCCCCTGCCTCCTGCCAGTTAGGTTGCGTCGACCATCACGATCCAATTCGCTTCCAGGTTTGGCCGTTAGAAACTCGGCATAAAACCCAGCATCCTCCTCTCCCAGTCGGTAGTGCGCGTTGAGCTCGGCCAGCGTCCGCGGCACATATCATTTTGAGTGCGTGCTTTCTTGGGTGCCGGCCCAAGCGTGCCCTGAGTGACGCCGAGATCGTCGGCCGCTGTTGTTCCGTTCGCTTGCGGTGCAGAAGGTTTATTTCGCGGCGTGGAGCGCTTGATCATTCGCAGCTTCTGCACGCGGTCATCCGAGTACGGTAAGGTCGAGTTCTCGAGCACCGTGTAGCTCCAACTCTTCTCATTCTCGAGGAAATTGCGTTGCAGGAAGACGATCTTGTCTCCCAGGAACCGGTCTTTCTGCAGCCCGGCTTCCGCGCCAAGAACGAATTCGATTGGGTCGCCTTGGCGGAACGTGCCCTTGAACGGCTCGACCACTTCACCTTTAACTCGCCAGTTTTCGTAGCCCCCGATGCGCTTGACGATCTCGGCATCGCGGACGCGCATGTGGGCCACAGCGGCAGCTAGACGAGTTTCGCTGCGAAGGTAAGCCAATGACGGCCACTGATCGTCAACCTGCGTAGCTGCCGCAACAAGTGGAAAAAGCAGAACGCCGAAGATCTGGCGGAGAAAGAGTTTCATCTCGACTTAAGATTATCTACAGTACTTTAAAATCTAAGTTTTAAAATCTAACTTTTACGAGGGGCGACAAAATTAATAAGCGAATCATCAGGGTAGCACGGCGTTCAGTCTTATTTCACCTTTCTCCATGGATGAAGCGTCAGGATGGCGACTCTTCCGTCGCACCCGTCTTCAAGCATAGTTAGTGTTAGCTTCCTCAGGGCGAGACCTTCGAGCAGGCGACTCGTTCTGCCGATAGCTCCATTTGTTAAACCACTGTCTCTAATCCCGGTGCGCAGGCGAGAGTTCCCTTTTCGCCTTTAAAAGTTAACTTCCTATTCGTTGCGGAAAACCGTCCCTGCACTACCAGCCGGCCATCTTTCAAGATTTGATATCTGTTTCCTCTATTTAAGGTCATTTCCCACTTGCCGTCGAAGTTACTCGGAAGGCTTCCGGAATATCCGTTAGAGAGTCCTCCGCGACAATGAACATCACGTACGTGCCGAGCCGCGCAGTAGATGGCCGGGCGGCGACGCCAATAACCACAATCAACAGCAGGGTGATCAGTGCGGAGCAACGTCCAAAGGTTGGGGTGGTCATGATTTGCTGCCTTTATAAGGGATCCCTGGAGCGCGCCGACTTGTCTTATGAGTTCACGCAACCGTGGCTTGATGTAATGCAAACTGTCATTTTGCGCCTGCGGCAAATCCGCGCATCCAACCGATCCTGATTCGTAAAAAACCGGAAAGAAAGGATCCGGATCTATTGACACACCTCCTATCAGGGATAGAAAAACCCTTGCATAAAGCTGTCACTCATTGATAAGTTTCGCGTTCCGATGCTCGACTTTTCGGGAATTCAGCTAGGAAGGAAGTATGACCGCCCTTGGCTTGCTGCCGGGTGGGGATTTGCAGGTCACGAGGCGATCTCGAAGGGTGTGTTTTGCCCCACAGGAGGTGGGCAAATACTTCTCTTCGTCACCTGGATCAAACAGAAAAGTTTTGAGCAATACGACGACTACATCAGCGGTGAGTCTCTTTTGGGAAGGGGAAAAAGGTCACGCTAATGACCAGCGAATAATCAATACCAAGCTTAGCGGCGAAGCGATACACCTGTTCTACCGTGAGATTCATCACTCTCCTTTTGAATATAAAGGCCTCGTGGAGCTAGTCGACTCCAAGGTGTTAATAGGGGAGCCGAGCAAGTTTGTTTTCAGACTCTTCCATGATCAAAGTGCTGAAGACGATCTGTTGACTCACCAGAATGAACTTGTCGTTCTGCCAGAGACTGAACGGGAGAGTGTGATCAAGGCTCGGATTGGACAGGGTGTTTTTAGGAAGCAGTTACTTGAAATGTGGGATGGCTGTGCCGTAACAGGTGTAAAGCTACCGGACCTATTAAGAGCTTCTCATATCAAGCCGTGGCGTTATAGTACGAATGCGGAGCGGACTAATCGCTAAAACGGATTGCTCTTGCTTCCACAATACGATCATCTATTTGATAAGAAACTAATCTCGTTTGAGGACGACGGTAGAATTGTAAAATCCCCTGTTCTAGATGGAATGCCGCTCAATCAGCTGGGAATCAACGAAAGCGACCGCCTTCGAGATATCTCGGACGATCATCTTCCTTTTCTTCGCTATCATCGCGAAGCTATGCTCGTTCACTTCACGGAGTAGTGCGGCACTTAACGAGGGTGCTGAACGCAATTCATCAAGGTAGGAATTCAACCACCTCAAATGCTAGGAATCTTTCATGATTTGGTGCAAAATACGCTTGCTCAGCGAAACTGCCGCCGCACGAGGGTGCGCTTCAATCTCAAAACGGCAAGGCTCAATTCGAGCCGGCCGAGCTAAGAGTGAAAATGACCGATTAGCGGATCCTCCTAATTAACCAAATCGGTTCTGGATAATGACAATTCGCAAGCAAGAGTTTTATGAGGGAGCTGCGCTCCATCAACTGGCGAGAGGCGGCCTGATTACCAGTCTCAGATACGAACCACCGTTGTTCACGGTGAACAACAGCCTTTTAGTCTGCCTGAAATACAGTACTAAAGGCCGAAGTCCTTGGGGATTTACTTTTACGGTGGATGAGCGGCGCGTACTGCGGACTCGTGCAAAGAGCGCTCGTCTTGTCATCGGTCTGATTTGCGGTGCAGACGGAATAGCTGTGATTTCCTACGAGGATTACCGCGCAATAGCTGGCCGTAAGAGGTCGGCGATACACATCGCGTGCTATCGCAAGCATGGTAAGTATTACGGGGTCTTTGGCCCGGAGGGAGAACTCAATCGAAAGATTGCTCCTTCGGTCTGGCAACGCATTCTTGAAGACTGAGGTGCGTATGAATCATCGCGAAGAAGTCGTTAATCTCTTATCCAAGCAGATCGGAAATCAAGAAGAGGTTGAGGAGATCGGAGTTACCGCCCAAGAGGTGGCTGAAAAGTGGGTAGATCCATTGAGCGGAGGAGTTGAAGAGACTACTGGCCTTATCTATGGTCTCGTCCAGAGCGGAAAGACCGGAGTTCTAACTGTGACCGGCGCCATTGGTGCCGATGAAGGGTACCGGACAATTCTTATTCTGACATCAGACAATGACCCTCTTTATGAGCAGACTCTGGGGCGTGCAAAGGAAGCCTTCCCAGCGATGGATATCTTGGGAAAGACGGACATCAAGGACCGCGCATCCTTCCTGCAGAGGATAAAAGGAAATATCTGTGCAATCGTCATGACAAAGAACGCTGGCCATTTAGGGACGTTGATCGAAAACTTCAAGAAGGGAAGCCTGAAACGCTTGTCGTGCCTCATTATTGACGACGAGGCAGACCAAGCGAGCCTTAATACCAAAACAAAGAAGGCTGACGGAACGCGCAGCGCCATCAATGACAAGATTGTGGAACTGAGAAGCTTCTTTTACAAAAACACCTACCTACAGGTTACGGCTACGCCTCAAGCTCTCTTCCTTCAATCTCCGGATCATGGATTCAGGCCGAAGTTCACCGTGCTAAGTCATCCAGGCGCTGGATACGTCGGGGGAGAGGACTTCTTCGGTGAAGGTACGAGTCTCATACGCGAATTTCCTCTCGACGACATTGCCGCATTAACGTCAGCATCACAGCCTAGTCCTACGGTTGCCATACCGAAATCTCTCGTTCGAGCCTTAGACACGTTCATGATCGGAGCGACACACAAGCGGCTGAGAGACGTGGAACAGAACTGCGCCTTTCTCTGTCACGTGAGCACCAGGAAAGCGGATCACCAGTACATCGTGGACTTGCTTCACAAGTACAGGAGCAACCTAGCTGCTGACGCTAAAGCGGGTTCACGCGCTCTCATGAAAAGATTAAGAGACGCATATGATGATCTCGTGATTACGCATCCTGGCTTGAAGGATCCCGGATTTGACGAACTCATAAAGAGAATTGCCTTTCTCTCGCCAGGTATTGCGGTCAAGTTAGTGAATGGGGAAACCGATGAAGACGTAGCCGTACACTCTCCATATAACCTTTTCGTCGGCGGGAATAAGTTAGGCAGGGGTGTCACGATTAAGAACCTGCTTGTGAGTTACTACGGCCGGAATCCCAAGAAGCCACAAGCCGATACGGTCTTACAACACGCGCGAATGTATGGGTATCGCAGAGCAGACATAGGATTGCTGCGGCTTTTTTTGCCAAAGGAATTACATACCGTCTTTCGTGCCATTCATAAGATGGAGAGAGGCCTTCGCGAGCTTATAGCGCAGTCACCAAGCGAGGAGTTTCGCGGTGTGTATATCGAAGGTGCACTAAACGCCACTAGAACAAACGTACTCGCGCCGGGAGCGATTGGAGTTTACACGGGCGGCAGTACTTACAATCCTGCGCAGGTGATGCGTGACGCTACATGCGAGTCGGCGACGAAAAAACTTGATAAGCTGCTTGAATCAATAGGAAATAAGGAGTATGTCCAAATACCCCTGGATGAGTTGCGTCAATTGGTTGAACTCACCGTGCCGGACCCGACTGCATCTGAGCGAGTATGGGATCCTATTGCCGTCGCAGAATCAATTTCGCAATTAGGGACACTCCGAAAGCAGACTGAAGGATACGTTTACGTCGATCGGGATCGTGGACTCAAGGAAGCCCGCCGGGAAACTCAAGGAATCCTAACTGGTGGTGAGGCAGATCAAGTTCCAGGAGATCGGCTCACGCTTTTCCTCCTGAGGACGAGAGCGGAGGGAGATAACCGCGCAGCCTGGTGGCCACAAATTCGATTTCCTACGGGACGGTACGGGTTTGCCTTCGCGATCTGAGTTACCGACGTTGAATCACAATTAGAGCGCGTCAGTCTTCAAGAAGCGTTTGAGGCGTTTCGTCAGGCTCTCAATTTTCTTTGTTTGACACTGCCAGATAACAAGGACTTGCCAGCCGCTACGGTGAAGCTCGCCTCTCACCCTTGCATCTCTGTTCCTGTTTGTCAGAATCTTTTTTTTCCAGAATTCTGTGTTTGTTGAGGGTAAACCTGCACGCGAACACCCAGCATGACCATGCCAGAAGCATCCATGGACAAAAATGATCTTCTCGTGACGCGGAAGCACAAGATCCGGCTTACCCGGAATCGTGTTTTGGTGAAGTCGAAACCGATATCCAAGTGAATGGACAAGCTTGCGAATTAGAATTTCAGGCTTTGTATTCTGACCTTTGATGCGCGCCATGATGGCGCTTCGTTTTGCTGGGGTGAATACATCCGCCATGTCTATTACCCTCGACGAACGTTTTCCAGTTTGACATCAAGGGCCTCCTTCATACCACAGAACCCGATGAAGTCACACGTGCCGCAACGACTTACTGCATCTGCTCTCGCAACGGGTCCCTCTTTGAACGCCCGCTCTCGAATCCGCGAAGCAGTCCTAGCCACGGTGGCCTTTGCATTTGCGAGGGCCGTGTCGTCGAGGGGAACAGGAAGTTCGGCTTTTGATTTGTCTTCAGCGTCAAGGTATCGAACTAAGCCTTGCTCGGGCTGATACTGCAACTCCTTCTTCGCGGCGATGGCATACAAGGTTACCTGGAGTTGCATCTCCTCTTCATCCAACTGTTGGTGTCTATCTGAGTCTGGATCTCCAGACTTGAAGTCAACGAGGGTTACCCGAGGCGGATCATCTTGCCTAACAATATCTATGGCACCCGAGATTAACGCCCCACCGTTTCCATCCTCGTATTCAACCAACGTTTCAAATTCTTTTTCTGGCTCAAACGTTAGCTTGTCAAGTTCCGGGGCGTACCGCTCTATGTAGTCAGCTACTATTCTGACTCCCTTTGTCCGCATGTTGTCGGCCGGATTGCCGGTCGTATAGCGCAAATAAAAGAGGCCGCGATCGACGAGCTTGCGAATTTCCGATTCTAGCGCACTTCGGTCTTTGGCCAGTTGAGCCCACTTCTTTGGATTCGTGTGAACCGCGCGCATTAGGTTATGAACACCGCGTCCATAACCGAATGCTTGATCTATAGTAGGTGCAAATCCAAGCACTTTCCTCAAGTAGAAATCATGCGGACATTCGAGGTAGTAGCGAAGATCTGAGAATGAGGTGGCCAACCGAACATCCCGCCGATGCTCCTTTGGTGCGTACTTGAGTTCCTCAAGCAACTTTTCTGAATCATCCGTGACAATTCCTCCGCTCTGATCAACCAGCGGACCAAGTTCAGTGATGAATCGTGATATCTGTTTGCCCGAGTGACTGATGAAGAGAAATCGCTCAGTCCGAGTGAGAGCTACATACATCAGTCGACGCTCACCATCGTAGTTTTCGTTGTCCGATAAACCATCGACATCGATTTCGCGCAGGAGTTTCCCAGCGAGCGGCAATTGAACTTTTCTCTTCGCGAAGTTGCTCGGAAAACGCCGCGCACACACATCAGCGAGAAAAACTGTCGCAAACTCAAGCCCTTTTACGGCGTGAATAGTGCTGATGCTTACTGCATCGGGTTGCACCATTAAAGGCTGCTCTTCGGTTCGTCCCTCCTCGGCTCCGTATTGGCAGAGACCAATGATTTGCCATGGATAGTCTCGAACGCTAGTCCAGCCCGGCGTCTCAAGTCCGGTAATAAGTCCGCTTAATGCGCCGAGGTGAAACAACGCTGCCTGACCACGACCTTCGCAAGTGTCCCACGCTTCTACCTCGGCCTCTGAAAGCAACATGTGAAAAAGTTGTTGAGGAAACAGGCGCCGCAGTTCATTGCGCGACGTCAAGAAGGTGCGAAGTTTGGGGGTTCTAAAGACGGCGGCTTGTACAGGTGAGATAGCGCGGTTCTCGCTAATCCGACGATGAATCGCTTCCGAAGCCACCAAGACTCGGTCTTCGACGTTGCGGCCGAAGCTAAGACCAGTCCGCCGAATCGCCATGGCGGCGTTGCGAAGTACTGGCTCAGGCTCAGGCGCGCAACTCAGGACCGACTGAATTCTCTTTGGTAGACTCTTCGGGTTGTAAGGTGATCCCATGAACTGATCGCAACCAGCTGTTATCGCGAGTGCTGCCAAGAACAAAAGCACTTCTGGTTGCGAGAAAAGGTCCGGGCCCGCTCTAACGACACAGGGAATTCCAGCATCTTCGAGAGCCCGCATGTAAGTTCGAACGTCGGTTGAGGATCGAACCAATACTGCGCAATCAGACAGGGTTAAACCGCGGTGTGAGCCATCTTTCTTGTCGTGCATCGCACCCTCCACCTCTGATGGAATTAGAATGCGTATCGCCTCAGCAATCCAGGCAGCCTCCTCATCCCGTTGCTGAAAGCTTACGAGCGCAAGATGAGAGCGATGCTGATCTTTGCGTAACTTATTGCCATGCTTCATGGGAGGAGTCTTCATCGAACGAAGCACACTGATTGTTTCTGCCCAACGATTCGCAAGATCGATGACTCGAGGCGTGGAGCGGAAATTCTCCTGCAAGTCAATTACATCGGCGTCAGGTGCGCTTTTGAGGTTCTCCCAAAGTTCTGCAATGATCCCCACTTTGGCGCCACGAAATCCATAAATGGATTGACGATGATCTCCCACTGCTGTCAATTTGCCTGAGCTTCCTGTGAGCAACTCGATAAGGTTACGCTGCACAGGATTTATGTCCTGTACCTCATCGACAACCAGGTGGATATTTTGCTCGCCCAATTTCTCCAGTCTCTCTGAGTCGCTTCCAAGACGCCGAATAAACTCACTTTGTGAAGTACTGAAATCAAGAAACCGACGACAGCGTAAGTACGCGTAGTAGCGGGCAGCCGAACAGCCAAACGCGGCTGCTTCAGCTGTGTTTCCAACATTCGTAAGAAGCTTGGCTTTTTTACACCATTCGCGCTCAGCCGCGCCAAGTTGAAACGGTGGATCTCCTGAAGCAAGCTCGACGTGAAGTTTATTGTGCTCGTTCAATTGGTCGTAAGCTTGGACAAAATTCTCGAGGGTCACGTAGCGCCCCTTTTTCGTTGCGGTTTGCAGCCCGGCAAGTCCTAACAATCCACTAAAACCACGAAGGATTAGCGCGGTCCTGGCCGCTTCATCAAGAATGTCGTAATTGTGATATTCGTCCGGCCAGTACTCTCGAGTCTTTGCAAGACAATAGCCATGGATCGTACCCACATACATTCCGCCCAGTGCGACCTCTTCCCCTTCCGGCGTGACTTTCTCGAGCCAACTTCTGATTCGAAACTTCATCTCCTCTGCTGCACGCTCTGTGAAGGTGAAGGCGACCATGTTCTCTTTGGGAGCTCCTTCAACGCCCACCCACCACGCGATACGACGCGCCATCACTTCGGTCTTGCCGGAGCCCGCGCCAGCCACAACGAGCACACGTCTCTGAGGAGAAGTGACAGCCTTAGCCTGTTGCGAGGTTAAGTTTTTGAGCAGAAGACTCTTGGTGTCGGGCGAACACATACTTATGAGGTAACACGCGCCGCAAAACGAATAACGACGAATTAGACGAGTGTCGAAGGAAATGCTACTCCGGAAAGGAGTTGGGCCACAACCCGGGCGTGTCTTCGGATGAATTCTGGAGGCAATGCGTTACCGATCATTTCGGCCGTGGCTATCCTGCCTCGCTCTAATGAGAAGACGTAGTGTCTGGGAAAACTCTGAAGCAACGCAGCCTCACGAAGCGTTATCGCCCGATGTTTCGTTGGGTGTAGAAAACGCCCTTTTGAGGGGTTGAAGCAGCCGGTAGTGATTGTCGGAGCGACCCGGTTCCAAGTCATTCTGCCATAGATATCCTTGAAGCCATCGGATCTCTCATGACAACGAAGTTGACTCCTTTTACCAAGTGCAAATCGACTTCCACCATCAGCAGGAATTCGGCGAATCTTTCCCATGACTTCCTTACTTCGTCTCTCTTTGTAGTTATGAAGCAGGTCAAGACGCGCACTCTTTCCCAATTTCTGAAACGCGTCTCTTACTACTGGTTTCGTTCGCGCTTTGGGCGCAAAGGGAATTTTCTGTTGCCGACCTGCTAGGAGGATGAAGCGCCGGCGACGTTGGGGCACTCCATAGTCTGCGGCGTTGAGAATTCCGGTATTGCATTCGTAACCAAGCTTCCTTAATTCTGAGAGCATCTTATTAAGCCGACGATTCTTTGCCAAGCCCGGAACATTTTCCAGCATTATCGCCTTGGGCAGGAGCCCGCGAACGAAGCGCATAAACTCGAAGACAAGATCATTCCGATCGTCCCTAAGCTTCTTGTTACCGTTTAGAGTTGTGATGCTTGAAAAGCCCTGGCACGGTGGGCAACCGGCAAGCAGATCTAGTTGTCCAGGTTTCAGATCAAGCTTCCGCCTCACCTCTGCAACCGACAACTTGCGAATATCTTTTTGCCAAACATGCACTCGCTTGTGATTGGCCTTGTAAGTGTCAACGGCGAGTGTGCTGATCTCAACAGCACCTATCACGCGAAACCCAGCCTGTTTCAACCCCAACGTCAAGCCACCGCACCCCGAGAACAGATCTATCGCTTTTGGTTTCGCCGCCATGGGCTGATTTTGAGAACTTTGCAGGTCGCCGTCAAGCCGGCGCTTACATGTTCGGACTTGTCAAGTTAGAAATCTCAGAGGGGCCAATCCTCTACCTAACTGCCCAACCGCTTGGAGGCAATTGAAGCGTTCGTCTATGTGCGATTCGTTGTTTCCAGAAGTCAGGGGCAAAATCCGACGGCCTATGAAAGAACTCTTTTACGCGATACGCGGTATTTCCAATAGATGATGGGGAAGCGTGACGACCCATCCACGACTCCAATGAAGACCCATCCACTGACTTCACTGGCCCAACAAAATGCTGACACTTCGGTCGTCCTGATTGGTGGTGACGATGTCGAGTTTGTTGTCGCCGTTCAGGTCAACCACTGCGAGGCGCCAGACCCCTCTGCCAGTCACAAAAGGTGACCCAGGCGCTGGTTTGAAGTTGCCGCGGCCGCCGCCCAGCATGACCCGCACACCCTCACCGGCTGCCGCAAGCGCGTCAAGATGGCCATCACGGTTGACGTCAGCGAGAATTACCTTAAACGCGCTGCGACCAAAGTCGAACGGAGAATTGTCAGCCTCTTTGAATTGGCCGGCGCCATCGCCGAGCAATACAGTCAACTTGCTTTGGTCGTGATGAGTGGCTATGACATCCGCTTTGCCGTCGCCATTCACGTCCCCAATAGCCGCAAACCAGGGTTGGCCGGTGCGCAAGGGAAGCTCGCTCGGGCGAAAGTCACCACGCCCATCATTCAACAAGAGCGTCAGGGCAAAACTCGACGGCAGTTGTTGCCGGCGCATCGGACCGGTGGCAGTGGCGGTCGCGATAATGTCGAGCCGCCCGTCGTTGTTTACATCGCCCAGGACAAGCGGATAGGGACTCGGGCCAACGGCGAAGGCTGCCGGCGCGCGGATGAAGCCGCCGCGGCCGTCGCCGAATGCGATGGACACATCATTGTCTGCATTGTTGACCGTGACGAGGTCGAGTTTGCGATCGCCGTTCATATCGCCTATCGCCAGACCGTGCGTGTGCGGATGCCGGCCCTCCTTCATGACGATGGGCGAGTTCGGCGCGAGCGCCAGACTGCCTTTGCCGTCGCCGAGCAGCAGCACCACGCCGTAACTGTCGTGGCTATCGATTGCCAGATCAAGATTGCCGTCACCATTCAAGTCGCCAAGCGCCAGGTTGCCCGGACTATCGGGCACGACGATTGGATTGGACGCACGAAAGGCTCCGCCGCCTGTGGCAGTCAAGACTGTTATCGAGCGAGGTTGTTCACAGGCGACTTCCAGATCGGGCTTGCCGTCGTTATTGAGATCCCCGGCGACGACGTTACTCGCTCCGCACCCAACGGGAACGGGCGAACCCGGCGCGGAGGCGAATAGCGACTGTTGCGAACTGCCGATGTTAGTCTGGCCGGTGTTGCAGGAAGGTAAGCCAAGCACGACCAGCAAAGTGGCCACACTAACGACCGCGCGACCTTTATGGTTCTTCACACTGCCCATTATGTTGTTAGACGGACGAGAGCGTGATTTCTTCCTCTTTTCATTACCGACCTGACTGCAATAAGTGTTGCGTCCCCAGCAATCAGCAAGCAGCAGTGGGCCGCGCTAGTTTTTGCCACTCTTTTGCTGGCAATTTGTCTGCTTGCTGCACCAGATTCCCCATCGCATCATACCCAAATACGAACTTAACCCGCTCATCCCACCGATCCAGATGCCGCGTCAAGGAAAAATCGGTATCCCCGCGCACCCACACCTGCTCAAAGCTCTGGCTCACCAATTCAATTCCACGGTCAATCCATTCTGCCGTGTTGATGCAGTATTATGGCTATCTGCAACGCAATCCTGATGACCCACCGGACAACGACTTTCGGGTCTGGGAATTCTGGTTGAATAAGCTCAACCAGTTCAATGGCAACTTCGTTCAGGCCGAGATGGTGAAGGCCTTTATTGTTTCTTTAGAGTACCGGCGGAGGTTTGAACCTTAAGGATGGCCTGCATGCCTCCGAACCGTGGAAGAACCAAACTAAAGGGTTGAACTCCGAAGGCTTTGCCTCGAAAGTCACTTGTTGCCGGTGCTTTCGGTCGGTGCGGCCACAGGTCATTAGTTTCCAGAGCATAGTCACGTCGCATCTCACTCAATAGGACAGGTGTTGGCGTTGTTGTTCCCGATGGCCTCAGTGTTCTCGATGGCCTCGGGGTTATCCGTGGCCGATTGAGTGAGCGCGATGAGGACCACCACCCGCTACCGCGCGGTGGTAACCTCATGACACGCGGCTGAGTGAAATGCTCATGAGACGACATCGAGTGAGTGCGACGCGGACACTCAGCGCGTGTCCAGAGCGGGAGTTTTGCGCCGGTCGCATTTTTCGTTAGAATCCTCAGGTTCACAATTTGGTTATGTTGTGCCCCTGTAGCTCAACGGTTAGAGCAGCAGACTCATAATCTGTTGGTTCGGGGTTCGAATCCCTGCGGGGGCACCAAGCCGATGCGGGCGGTGAAGCAGACTCCAGCGCCTAAAGACCTGGTTGCGACGCAGACTTTGGAAACAGAAACGTCAGGTCTTAATTCTCTGTCACCACCCGCCTTCATCCCCTTGCCTATTCCATGGCTCGCCAGCTTCGGTGAGGCCACTGGTGGTGATCCTGATGCCGGAAGAATCCGAAGGTCGCGAGATTGATGAACCACCCAAATCCATGGTCCAGGTTGCGCGTATCCTCACCCCGGTAAGGATAAGTACTGCCCTTCGCCTGCAGCCCAACATGTCCTCGATAGTTAAAATCAGCAATGAGAATTTGACTGATGGCCCACGGAACCAGCCAGAGCGCCACTGGATAAATAAGCGCTGCCCAACCACCCATGAGCCACGCCGCCGCAAATACCGCTAACAACAAAGTCGCGATATTGTTCCAGAGTACGCTCATGATGCCGTAAGGCCGACGACCGCTGATGATAAGTATCTTGCCCAAGCGGTCGCTGCGCCGGCAACCAG
>Ga0187893_10009559_pt1 | contig 14861 bp, 11 predicted proteins | sample MA1701074metaG_FD_139574 | JGI IMG/M metagenome (GOLD analysis project Ga0187893, IMG submission 139574) | White microbial mat communities from a basaltic lava cave in the Kipuka Kanohina Cave System on the Island of Hawaii, USA - MA170107-4 metaG ...
ATCTCATGCGCTTTCTCTTCCGCTGGCAGCACGTGCAGAGCGGCACCCAGCTCCACGGACGGCCCGGCGTGCTCGAGGTGATCGGCCAGCTCCAGGGGACGGAGCTGCCGGCGCGCGCCTGGGAGGCGCACGTGCTGTCGGCGCGCATCGCGAACTACGATCCCGACGACCTCGACTACCTCTGCCTTTCCGGCGCGGTGGCGTGGGGCCGCTTGCGCATGGATCTTCCGGACGACGTGCCGGCCGACCCGCGCCGCCCGCGCGTTCCGAACCGCGCCGCGCCGCTCGCGTTCGTGCTGCGCGAGGATCTGCCGTGGCTGCTCGAGCCGGGCGGCGATGCGGGTGAGCTGCCCGGCGACGCCGAGCTGGTGCTCCGCCACCTCCAGCAGCACGGCGCGTCGTTCACGACCGACGTGGCGCGCGGCTGCAGCCTGCTGCCGGTAGCCGTGGAGGAGGCGCTGTGGGCGCTGGTGGCCCGCGGCCTCGTCACGGGCGACGGCGTGGCCGGGCTGCGCATGCTGATCGAGAAGTCCGACGACGGCCGGCGCGCGCGCCGGCTCCGCATGCTGCGCGGCGGTCGGGGCAGATTGGTGCCCGCCGGGCGTTGGTCGCTGCTCCGCGCCGGACTCGAGACGCCGGCGCCGGACGCGATGCGGTTCGCCCGCCAGCTGCTCCGGCGCTGGGGCATCGTCATGCGCGAGCTGGTGGCGCGCGAGCCGCGCGTGCCGCCGTGGCGCGAGCTGGCGGCGGCGCTGCGCACGCTCGAGGCACGGGGCGAGGTCCGGGGCGGACGTTTCGTCGCGGGAACGGTGGGTGAGCAGTTCGCGCTGCCGGAAGCCGTCGAGGCGTTGCGCGGCATGCGGCGGCGGTCGTCGGGCACGGAAACGGTCATCGTGTCCGCCGCCGATCCGCTGAACCTGGTCGGCATCGTCGTCCCGGGCGCGCGCGTCGCGTCGGCGTCGCGCGACATGATCGCATGGCGCGACGGCAGCGTCGCGGAAGTGGGCGAGCTGGGCGCCGTGCTCTCGCGGCTTCGCCGCGGCGCGCTCGGCGCCTCCTGATCCGAGGCTCAGCGCACGAGGTGCGCTGGATCGCCCCAGCGCTCGCCGAACACCGACTCCGCAAGCGGCCTTCGCGTGCGCGCGGCCCGGTCACGATCGCGGACCCGCTCGGGTAGTCCTGCGCCGTCACCGAGGTAGCCGATGGCGTACCCCGTCAGCGCGTGCACGCCGGCGGGCAACGCGTACAGCTCGCGGGCCCGCTCGGGCAGGATGCCGATCATCTGATGGACGACGAGGTCGCGCGCCGTCGCTTCGAGGAGCAGGTTGCCGGCCGCGAGGCCCAGATCGTGCTCGGCGGCCGCGTTGGGCTTGTCGTTCCGTCGAAGGCGCTCGCGCACGAGCCCGAGTGCGAGGGCGGGCGCGTGACGTGCCCACACCTGATTCCCGTCCGCGAGGCAGGAGAGCAGACGCGCGAACGCCGGCGCGTCGTCCTTCGTCGCCACGATCCAGCTCCACGGCTGCTCGTTGAACGAGGACGGCGCCCAGCGCGCCGCCTCGAAGAGCGAACGAAGATCCTCCGGAGCGACCGGACGGTCCGAGAATCCGTACGGGCTCCAGCGCTTGGTGACCAGCGAATGCACCGGGTGATCCGGGTGCGCCTGCTTCGCTGCCTGGACCTCGTCGGTGATGCTCATGCCAACCCTCCTTAGCGGCCATCCATCTGGGGCCCTTCCGTCGTACACGAAACGACGTGATGGAGGTTGAAAGTCGGCTTCGCACCCGGGTACACCTCCCCCGGGTCATGCGTGCCTTTCACAGGACGGCCGCGCGTCTGGGCGCGGTCGGGCTGATCCTCGCAGCTAGCCTCCCGGGGCACCTCCAGCTCGTCCACCAGCACCCCGGCGGCGACCATGCGCACGTGCACGCCGACGCCGAGAGCCTGGCGGCACACGACCTCCTGGCGCTGCACGAGCAGGGCCGGCGCGACCATGTCCATCCCCACGCGCATCCGCACCCGCATGCGCATCCGCACCCACACCCGCACCCGGCCGGCGAGGCGCCGCACGGCCACGACGCCGACGCGACGTCCGACGGGCCGGAGCTGCGGGCCGTCCCGAACCATCACGTCCACGGTCTCAACCCGTTCCAGCAGGTAGCGCGCTCGGCACCGCTCGCCGCCACGCTCGTCGTCGCCGCCGTCCCGGCTGAGACGCCCGCCGCAGGCACGGCTCCCTGCCGCGCGCTCTCCGCGGCGCGCTCGCGCGGTCCTCCGACACCGTTCGTCGGCTGAATATCCACGGGCCTGCGCACGCGCCGGCCCGTCCCACCCGATAACGGTCGAGCCCTCTTGGCTCGCCTACCGTCGAGGATCACCATGGATGAGTTTTGCATCCGGAAGCGCGCGCGCGCCCGGGGCGTGGCGCTGTTGCTCACCTTCTTGCTGGCCGGCGTGGCGCCCGCCGAGGAGCTGGCGCCCGCGCCGGAGTCCAAGGATGACGATCTCTTCTCGCTTCCCGAGATCGAAGTCCTCGGCCGCAAGGACAGCCTCGTGGGCGTCGCGGAAAGCGCGTCGCAGGGAACCGTGGGCGCGACGGAGATCGAGGAGCGACCGATCTATCGTCCAGGCGAGGTGCTCGAGACCGTTCCGGGGATGATCGTCACGCAACACAGCGGCGAGGGAAAGGCGAACCAGTACTTCCTGCGCGGCTTCAACCTGGACCACGGCACCGACTTCGCGGCCCGGGTGAACGGCATGCCGGTGAACCTGCCCACCAACGGCCACGGGCAAGGCTACACCGATCTCAACTTCATGGTCCCCGAGCTGGTGAAGACCGTGAACTACAAGAAGGGCGTGTACTACGCCGACGAGGGCGACTTCGCCTCGGCGGGCGCCGCAGACCTGGAATACTTCGACGTGCTCCCGCGCGGCCTGGCCCAGGTCGAGGCCGGCATGGACAACTACTATCGCGCGCTCGTCGCCGATTCGGCGCCGGTCGGCAGCGGCAACCTCCTCTACGCGGGGGAGTTCATCTACAACGACGGTCCTTGGGACCATCCCGACGGCCTCTTGAAGGGGAACCTCTACCTCTCGTACTCGCAGGGGGACGAGCGCCGCGGCTGGAAGGTCACGGGCATGGCGTACAAGGCCGACTGGGACTCGACCGACCAGGTCGCCAGGCGCGCCGTCGACGAGGGGATCATCTCCCGCTTCGGCACGCTCGATCCGACGGACGGCGGCAACTCGCAGCGCTACAGCATCTCCGGCGAATGGCACCGCGCGACCGCCAACGGCATGACCCGGGTGCTGGCCTACGGCTACTACTACGACCTCGACCTGTTCTCGAACTTCACCTACTTCCTCGACGATCCGGTGAACGGAGACCAGTTCCAGCAGTCGGACAATCGCTGGGTGAACGGGGTGCGCGCCAGCCACACCTGGGTGTCGACGGTGGCCGGGATCCTCACCGACAACACCGTGGGGCTCCAGTTCCGCAACGACGTCATCCGCGTCGGCCTCTTCGACACCGTGCATCGCGAGCGGATCAACACCACCCGGACCGACGACGTGATCGAGACCAGCGTCGCGCCCTACTTCGAGACCCGCGAGCAATGGACGAGCTGGTTCCGCACCATCGCGGGGCTGCGGGTCGACGTCTTCAACTTCAACGTCGACAGCAACCTCTCGGAGAATTCCGGCAACGAGACCGACGCGATCGCGAGCCCCAAGCTGAGCCTGATCTTCGGGCCGTGGGCGGACACCGAGGGATATCTGAACGGCGGGCTCGGCTTCCACAGCAACGACGCCCGCGGTACGACGACCACCGTCAACCCCGAAGGCGGCACGCCCGGCGACCCCGCGTCGCGTCTCGAGCCCGTCGATCCGCTTGTCCGCACCTACGGCGCGGAAGTGGGCACGCGGACGACGTGGATTCCGAATCTGCACAGCACGCTGGCCTTCTGGTGGCTCCACATCGACTCGGAGCTGCTCTTCATCGGCGACGCGGGCACGACGGAGGCGAGCCGCCCGAGCACGCGCTACGGGATCGAATGGGCGAACTTCTACACGCTCACCGACTGGCTCTCGCTCGACGCCGACTTCGCCTTCACGCACGCGCGTTTCACGGACGATGATCCCGCCGGTGACCACATCCCCGGCGCGCCCAACATCGTGATCGCCTCGGGACTGACCGTGGACGACTTCCACGGCTTCTTCGGCTCGTTCCGGGTCCGCTACTTCGGGGAGCGTCCGCTCATCGAGGACGACAGCGTCACGTCCGACCCGACCTTCCTGACGAGCCTGCAGCTCGGCTACCAGTTCAACGAGACCTGGTCGGTGCGCGCGGACATCTTCAACCTGTTCGACCGCGACGACAGCGACATCGACTACTACTACGCGTCCCGGCGGCGCGGGGAGCCACCCGGGCCGGACGAGGGCGGCTACAACGACATCCACTTCCACCCGGTCGAGCCGATCACGGCGCGCTTCGCGGTGACCGCGCGCTTCTAGGATCGAGTTTGCCTGACCACGCAATGCACGTGAACATCGAGGTCGGGGACATGGATACCCGGCTCGTGATGTCGCGCCTGCCGCGGTCGCTGGTCATCTCCGCGGCGCTGCACGCGCTGGCGGTGTTGCTGGCGGTGCGCTTCGTGGGCCCGCTCGCCGCCCCCTCGGAGCTGCCCCGTGCCGAGATCATCCCCGTCTCGCTGGTCTCGCTTCCCGGAGGCGGGGGCGGGCCGAAAGGCGACGGGGTGCCCGCGCCACCGCCGCCCGCCCCGGCACCTCCGGTCGAGGCTGTTCCCACGCCACCTCCACCAGTGCCCCCGGTGGTGAAGCACGTGACGAAGAAGCCGCCGCCCGCCAAGCCGGCGGTGAAGCCGGTCGCCCGCCCGGCCGCGCCGTCAGCCGTCACTGCGCTGCCCGCGGGCCCGATAGGTGGCGATGCGAAATCCGGTGTCGGAGGTACCGTTGCGGGCAGCGGCAGCGGTGGGGGAGACGGCAGCGGCGGCGACGGCTCCGGGGGGGCACGGCCAGCGTATGGCGCCAACCCGCGACCGCCCTATCCGCTCGCTGCCCGACGTCTCGGCATCGAGGGCCGCGTGCTGCTCGAAGTCGTCGTCCGTCCAGACGGTCGTGCCGCGCGCGTGAGCGTGCGGAAATCGTCGGGCTACCCGATGCTCGACACCTCGGCCGCCGGCACCGTGCGCACGCGCTGGCGCTTCATCCCGGCGCGTCGCGGCGGAGTCCCGGTCGAGAGCACCGTCACGGTACCGATCCGATTCCGGATTCGTGAAGGCTGAAGCGGCGCCCTATCCCCGAAGCCCGATCGCCTCCCACTGGGGGTGGAGGCTCGTTTCCGCGCTGGGCCGCGCCCGCACCCGCTCGAGCCAGCGCGCGAGACTGCCGTGCTTGGCATCGACCGTCTGGCCGACACCGCTCCCGAACTCGAGCGCGCAGTAGAGGATGATGTCCGGAACGGTGAAGCGGTCGCCCGCGATGAACTGCCGCCCGGACATGAGGTTTTCGAGCCAGGCGAGGTTGTCCTGCACCACGGCCTTCAAGCCCGCGGCCGCCTCGGGGAGCACGCGCATGCGCGGCCGGAACAGCTCGATGCCTTCGGCGAAGCGGAAGCCGTTGTAGAGGTGCTCGGTGATGCGCAGCTCCACACGACGTTGCCACATGCGCGTCTCGGCGCGCTCCTCGGGCGTGCGACCGATCAGCGACGGCTCGGGATGCGTCTCCTCGAGGTACTCGAAGATGGCCACCGTCTCGCCGAGGAGCCGGCCGTCGTCCAGCTCGAGCGCCGGCATCTGTCCGCCCGGATTGCGCTCGACGTACGTACCGCGGCGATTCTCGCCGCCCATGAGATCGATGGTCACGGCCGGCAGCGTGAGGCGCTTCTCCAGCAGGAACATGCGTACCGCGCGCGGATTCGGTCCGAACGAGTCGTAGAGGCGCATTGAGATCCCTCGTGTGTAGGTTCAGGTGATCCAGCCGGCGCTCCGCCCGACATCCCAGGCGAGCAGCGCGCCGATGGTGATGCTGGCGAGCGCGGTGCCGGTGCCGAGGGCGCGGGGCAGGCGGCCCAGTGGGACGCAGAGCACCGCCGTCATCGCCGCCATGCCGCCGATCGATCCGAGGCCGAAGGCGGCGACGTAGCCGAGCGCCAGCCAGCGCTCCGGGATCGCCGCCAGGAGTGCCAGCGTCAGGCTGGCACTACCGGCGAGGCCGTGCAGCATGCCGATGAGAAAGGGACGGCGCGCGCGGAAGCTCGGCGCGGGGGCGTCCGATCGACGGCGGCGGAGCAGGTCGACGCCGAGCGCAACCAGCATGGCCGCCACGGCCAGCTCGAGCAGCGCGGCGACCCGCGCCGGCAGGTGAATCTCGAGGAACACCACCAGCAGCGCCATGACGATGAGTGCCAGCGTGTGCCCGAGCCCCCACACCGCCCCGGCCAGCGACGAGGCGCGCACGCTGCGGGTGCGCGTCACGAGCGTCGAAACCGCCGCCACGTGATCCGCGTCGAGGGCGTGTCGAACGCCCAGGACGAACCCCAAGCCGAGGATCGCGAGCACCGCGGTCGTGATACCACACGCCGCGCGCCTTGCCAGCCATGCGGGCCTTCGCCACAGTGCGGCGGGTGGCGGGCACGCAAACCTTGTTGGCGCTGGCGGTGGCCGTCGTCGTGCTCGCGTGCGAGCGCGGCGGCCGGACGGTGCCGACGGCGCGGTCGGTCGGCCCGCCGCCACCGCCGGTGCGCATGTCGATGGAGGCCCTGCACGCCGCGGGCGGCGTCCCCTTCGACTGGAAGCTCACGCCCGCGCCCGGAGACGCCGTCCGCGGGCGGGCCGTCTACGAGGAATACGGGTGCGCGTCCTGCCACGTGGTGCAAGGGGAAACGTTCGCGCAGCAGGGATCGAATCCCGGGCCGGAGCTGACGGGCATGGGCGCGCATCATCCGCCCGGCTACTTCGTCGAATCGATCGTGAACCCGAACGCGATCGTGGTCGAGGGGGCGGGGTACGCGGGGCCCACGGGACTCTCGACCATGCCGTCGTATCCGGACATGTCGCTCGTCGATCTCACCGACGTCGTGGCCTATCTGTCGTCGCTCAACAGCGGCCACAACCACGCCATGATGATGGCGCAGCAGAACATGGTGCCGACCGCCCTCCGCGAGCGCCCCGCGCCGCCGCCGCAATCGGGCGGCATCCACCTGGTGATGCGTTTCGACGTACAGCCGGGGCGGCTCGCCGACTTCGAGCAGTGGTTTCGCGACGAGGGACGCGCGAAGTTCCTCGCGACCGACGGCCTGGTCGGTATCGACACGTACGTGACCAGCGGCATGGGCGGGCCGGCGATCGTGTCGATCTTCACGTTCCGCGATCAACAGGCGGCCGCGCGCTTCCTCGACACCCCGGAGGGCCTGGCGCTCGGGGAACACTGGGACTCCTTCATCGGGCCGCACGGGCACACGCTCTCGCTCCTGCCGCCCGTCTACCGCGCCGACTCGCTTTCGACGCCTCCCGTGCGCTGACGGTGCGTCCTCGGTCCCGACGAAACGAAGACCGAGGCTGCGTTGACACCCTCACGGCCGATCGTCACCATGCCGCGCTCGGAGGTGTGCATGACGTCTCGGTTCGGACTCGCGATCATCGGAATGCTGGCGGGCACGCTGGCGCTGACTGGCTGTGGGGGCGGTGAGGAGAAGAAGGTACCGCCGGCAGGACAGCCCGCTGCCGCGGCTCCTGCACAGGCGCCCGCCGCGGCTCCGGCGGCAGCCCCGGCACCGGTTCGCGATCCGCTGACGGGAGGTCCCTTCCCCGCGTTGCTCGTGACGCAGGCGCACTTCGTGGACGCCACCGGACCGGACGGCAAGCCGCAGCCCATGCCGGGACCGGCGCGCCTGCTCATCGTGCGCGACACGGGGAGCGGCTGGAAGCCGGTCATCCTGGACGATCCCGACAGCAACGTCTTCCACAAGGCGCTGCCGTGGGACGGCGGCATTCTCACCATCGGAGGCAACAAGGCGCTGCTGCGCACCTGGCGCTTCGCCGACGGCGCGTGGAAGGCCGACACCCACTGGAATCCGGTCTTCGGGGGCAAGCACAACCGGCTGCGCGACGTCGAGCACGCCGACGTCGACGGCGACGGCAAGGAAGAGCTGGTGATCGCCACCCACGATCAAGGCGTCATCGCGATCGTCCATCCAGACGAGCAGTGGCGCGTCGAAGAGGTCGACAAGCAACCCACGACCTTCGTGCACGAGATCGAGATCGGGGACGTCGACGGCGACGGCACGCTCGAGTTCTTCGCCACGCCGAGCAAGCCGAACAAGCTCGACGAGGAGCAGCCCGGCGAAGTCATCATGTTCAAGCGCGACGGCGGGACGTGGAAGAAGAGCGTGGTCGACGCGCCGGGCGACACGCACGCCAAGGAGATCCTCACGGCCGACGTCGACGGCGACAAGGTGGCCGAGCTGTACGTGGTGTGGGAAGGTGCGGTCGGGCAGGGCGGGACGCTCGTCCGTCCCGTGACCATCAAGGGCTATCGCTGGAAGGACGGCAGGCCCGAAGGGACCGTCGTCGCGACGGTTCCCGATCGACAGATGCGATCGATCGCTGCCGGCGACGTGAACGGCGACGGCAAGGTCGACCTGGTGGCGGGCGCGCTCGGGACCGGCCTCTACGTCTTCGAGCAGCAAGCCACGGGCCCGTGGCGGACGACGGTGGTCGACGCGCAGTCGTCCGGCTACGAGCAGCCGGTGTTCGTGGTCGACCTCGACGGCAATGGGACGCCGGAGATCTACGTGGCCTCGGAGGACCAGGGCGAGCTGCGCCGCTACCACTTCGCCGACGGCGCCTACGTGAAGACCGTGCTCGTGCCGCTCTCGAAGAGCGACATCACCTGGAACGTGACGTCCGGGAAGTTCTGACCGCGTGCTCGTGGCCACGCGCATCGTCACCGGCTGGCTTGCGGTCGCGGTGCTGGCACAGGCGGCGTCGGCCGGCGCCTTCGAACTGGCCGATGTCGCCCGCCGGGCCGAAGAGATCGCGAACGAGCCGTATCGGGACCGGCAGACGCCGGTCCCGGCGTGGATGCTCAAGGGCGCGCTCACCTACGATCAGTGGCGCGACATCCGCTTCCGTCCCGATCAGGCGCTCTGGCGGCGCGAGCAGCTGCCGTTCCAGGTCCAGCTCTTCCACCCCGGCCTGTTCTACGACCGCACGGTCCAGGTGAACGTGATCGAGGGCGGGGTCGTCCGACCGCTGCCGTTCTCGCCCGAGCTCTTCGACTACGGGAAGAACGACTTCGCGGCGCGCATCCCGCGCGCCCTCGGCTATGCGGGCGTGCGCATCCACCACGCGCTGAAGCAGCCGGGGTATTTCGACGAGCTGATCGTGTTCCTCGGCGCCAGCTACTTCCGGGCGCTCGGCCGCGACAACGTCTACGGCCTCTCGGCGCGCGGCCTGGCCATCGACACCGTCGAGGCGAGCGGCGAGGAGTTCCCGCGCTTCGTCGAGTTCTGGCTCGACCGTCCCGCGCCGGGCGCTGCGAGCCTGGTTCTCTATGCGCTCCTCGACAGCCCGAGCGTCAGCGGCGCCTACCGGTTCGAGGTCACGCCGGGCGCGCAGACCAGGATCGCGGTGGACGCGCGCATCTTTCCGCGCCGGGCGGTGGCGAAGCTCGGCATCGCCCCGCTCACCAGCATGTTCTTCTTCGGCGAGAACTCGACCCGCCGCTTCGACGACTTCCGTCCCGAAGTGCACGACTCGGACGGCCTGCTGCTGCACTTCGACACGGGCGAGTGGCTCTGGCGGCCGCTCGAGAACCCGACCCGCATCAACGTCTCCGGGTTCCGCATGCGGAACCCGCGCGGCTTCGGGCTCCTGCAGCGCGACCGCGACTTCGCGCAGTACCAGGACATCGAGACACGCTCCGAGCTGCGCCCGAGCACCTGGGTGGCGCCCCGCGGCGACTGGGGCGCGGGCCGGCTCGAGTTGGTCGGCATCCCGAGCGCGAACGAGCTGGTCGACAACGTCGTCGCCTACTGGGTGCCCGACGCGCCGCCGGGGCCGGGCGAGAGCCTCGCGTTCGCCTACGACCTGACGTTCTATTCGGACGACCCGAGCCGGCCGCCGGGCGGTCGCGCGATCGCCACGCGACGCGATCGCGGCTCCGTCGAGACGCCGCACGACGGTCATCGCTACGTCGTCGACTTCGAGGGTGCTGCGTTGGCGGCGCTGGGACCCGACACGCCTCCCACCGCGGTGGTGACCGCCGGAAACGAGGCGGTGCTCTACGACCAGCACGTCTACAAGAACCCGGTCACCGACGGCTGGCGAGTCACGTTCCAGGTGAAGCCGCGCGACGAGCAGCCCGTGGAGCTTCGCGCGTATCTGCAGCACGCCGGCGACGTGCTGACCGAGACCTGGTCGGCCGTCTGGCTCCCCTGACGCCGACCCGCGATACCGCCCATGGCGATCAACACCGTCTACCGCACGCCGGGGCGGTCGCAGCGATGGTTGACGGGACGAAGCCCTGAGGCTACTTGAGCCGCGTGAAGCGGATCGAGCTGGGCGACATTCGCATCTGCAAGCGCTGCGGTCGCGGCCGCGCGAACCTGTTGACCGACGACGGCGACGTCGTCGCCATTCCGCTCGATCCCGCGCGGGCACGCGTGCTCGGTGCCGCCGCGACCGACGCCGACCTCGGTTGGCTCTCGGCGATCGTGGTCCAACGCCTGCAGCAGGATGGCAACGCCGTGCAGGAGATCGTGCTGGATCTCGACGGTCAGGCGCTGCGCGCGCTCGTGTCGTGCCGGCGCGGCGCCGAGCTCGAAGTGCTCGCCTGCACCCCACAGGAAGGCGTCGAGATCGCGACCCGCGCCGGCGTCCCACTCTACGCCACCGACGAAGCGCTCGCGCACGCGACCGGCAGCCCGGCCGCGCCCTCGGGCGAAACGTTGCACTGACGCGTCAGCCGAGCTGGTGCCACGCACCCGGCGGCGGGGCAGGCATGCGCGCTGGGTGGAGGATCGCGGCGAGGATCTCCAGGCTGTCCACCAGACGTGGACCCGGGCGGCTGAAGTAGGCTGAGCCGTCCAGCACGTAGACCTCGCCCGTGCGTGCCGCCGACAGGGTGCGCCAGCCGGGGCGGGTTTCGAGGAGCGGTACGTCGGCGAGCGTGCGCTCGATCGGATAGCCGCAGCAGGCGAGGATCATCACCTCGGGATCGGCGGCGCAGACGGCGTCCCAGGTCACGGCCGCGGCATCCTCTCCCGCACGCCCGAGCGGGTCGGTGCCGCCTGCGATGGCCACCAGCTCCGGGGTCCAGTGTCCGCCCCGAAACGGCGGATCGATCCACTCGAGCACGGTGCAGCGCCGCGCCGGTGCGCCGGTGACGCGCCGCCGTACGGCGTCGATGCGTGCTTCGAGCGCGCTGACGACCGTCTCGGCGCGCTCTGTCGCGCCGAGCGCCGCGCCGACGCGGCGCACGTCGTCCAGCACGTCCGCCAAGCGTTGCGGCTCCAGATTCACCACCACGGGCGGGCCGGGCAGCGTCGCCGCGAACGCGGTGACGGTTTCGTAGCCCACCGCGCACACGTCGCAGAGCCGCTGTGTGATGATCACGTCGGGGGCCAGCCGGCGAAGCGCCTCCTCGTCGAGCGTGTAGAGCGTGCCCGTGCGCGCCAGCGTCTCACGCACCCACCGGTCGGTGTCCGCGCTCGGCAGCGCGTTGCCGTGGATCGCGCACCGCGTGATGCGCGGTCGCGTCGCGACCTCCGGCGGAAAATCACACTCGTGGCTCACACCGACCAGCGCGTCGGCGAAGCCGAGCGCCGCCACGATCTCGGTGGCGGCGGGCAGGAGCGACACGACGCGCATGCCGGCACTATACCCACTCGGCACGCCCCCTGGCACGCCGCCCGACCGGGACGTAGAAACTGAGCGGCGATGGCACGGCGGACGACGCGACTGCTGGTCACCCCGAACGCGCCGTCGCGTGTCGCGGCGGCGCGGGCGTGGCTCGCGAAGCGAGCCGCCGACGACGAGGTGCTCGTCCTCGGTGCCGGCTGGGAGGCCGTCGACGATCTCGTCCGCGATGTCGTGGTGGCCCGCGGCGCGCGCTTCGGCTTGGTGCGGCTCACGCTCGACCGGCTGGCCGCTCGGCTCGGGACGCGGGCGCTGATCGCCCGGGGCCTTGCGCCGACGACGGGACTCTCGCTGGTGGCCGTCGTGGCACGCGCCGTCCATCTTCTGCTCGCGGAGGGGCGGCTCGACTACTTCGCGCCGGTGGCGAAGGGGCCCGGGTTCGCCGGAGCCGCCGCGCGCACGCTGGCCGAGCTGCGCATGAACGGCATCGGTCCGGAGCGCCTCGCCTCGGTTCCGCGGGGCGGGGCCGATCTGGCCGTGCTCGCGGAGACCGTGGGACGCGAGCTGAACACGGCGGGGCTGGCGGATCGCGCGGCCGTCTACGAGGCCGCGCTGGAGGTGATCGCCGCCGGCGCGACGCCGTTGCTCGGCCTGCCGCTCCTGCTGCTCGACGTGACCGTGGGGAGCGCCCGCGAGGAAGAGGTGGTGACGCGTCTCGCGGCGCGGGCTCCGCACGTCCTTGCCACGTCGCCGCACGGGGACGACCGCGGCATCTCCCGTCTCGCGCGGGCGCTCGGGCAGCCCACTCGGGAGACATCCGAGGGGACCGGGAGCCTCGAGACGCTGGTGCGCCACCTCTTCGAGGACTCGCTTCCGCCCCCGGCGGCACGCGGCGCGAGCGTCGTGCTCGCGGCGTGGCCGGACGAGGCGCGCGAGTGCGTCGAGATCGCACGCGCCGTCCAGGCGGCCGCACGCGACGAAGGCATCCCGTTCGACCGCATGGCGGTGGCGTTGCACGCGCCCGCCGAATACGCGTCGCATCTCGAAGAGGCGTTTACACGCGCCGAGATTCCCTTCTTCGCGGCGACGGGTGCGCGGCGGCCGCATCCGGCAGGGCGGGCCTTGCTGGCCCTGCTGGATTGCGCCGCCGAAGGCCTCTCGGCGCGACGGTTCGCCGAGTACCTGTCGCTGGCGCAGGTCCCCGATCCGCGGGCGGCGCGCGACCCGGACGCGCGCTTTGCGCCGCCCGAGAACGACTTCCTCCCCGAGCCCGGCGCGGCCGAGCCGAGCCCGCCTCCCCCCGAGCCGCTGGTCCATCCCGATCCCCTGACGGACGCGGTGGTGGCGGGGGGGCTGCACGCGCCCTGGCGCTGGGAGCAGGTCTTGGTCGAAGCGTCCGTCATCGGCAAGGCCGAGCGCTGGCGGAAGCGCCTCGACGGATACGCCCAGGAGCTCGCGTTGCGGCGCGCGGCGACGCGCGACGAAGACGGCGCGCGGCTGGCGCGCAACGCGCGCGAGCAACGCGATCTCGCGCATCTCCGTGCCTTCGCGCTCCCCGTGATCGAGACGCTGGCGGCGCTCCCGGCCCACGCGAGCTGGCGGCGCTGGCTGGACCTTCTGCGCGAGCTCTGCGGCCGCACGCTCCGCGAGCCCGAGCCCGTGCTACGCACGCTCGACGAGCTCGCACCCATGGCGCCCATCGGCGGCGTCGACCTCGACGAGGTGCGACTCGTTCTTCGGCCGCGGCTGCGCGATCTCACCGTGCCACCGGCGCGACGACGCTACGGGGCCGTGTTCGCGGCGCCGGCGGCCGCGCTGCGCGGGCTCGTCTTCGACGTCGTGTTCGTACCGGGCCTCGCGGAGAACGTCTTCCCCGCCAAGCTGCTCGAGGATCCGATCCTCCTCGACGAGGAGCGCGCCGCGGTCTCGGAGGAGCTGACCGTCGAAGCGGATCGCATCCGCGAACAGCGTCTGGCACTGCGCCTCGCGATCGGAGCGGCGTCTCGCCGCGTCGTGCTGTCGTATCCTCGCGTCGACGTGGAGCGCGCGCGGCCGCGCGTGCCCTCGGTGTACGCGCTCGAGGTCGTGCGCGCCACCGAGGGCGTGCTGCCGAGCTTCGACGAGTTGTCCGAGCGTGCGCGCGTCGACCGCGAGGCGCGGCTCGGCTGGCCGGCCCCGGCGAGTCCCGAGGAGGCCATCGACGAGGCCGAGTTCGACCTGGCGCTGATCGGCCCGTTGCTCGACGCCGACCCGGAGACCACGATCGGTACGGCCAGCTACCTCCTCGGGGCGAACACGCATCTCGCCCGGGCGCTCCGGGCGCGGGCACGGCGTTGGCTCCGGCGCTGGACCACGGCCGACGGCCTGGTCGATCCGCCGGCGCTGGCGCGCGAGGCGCTGGCGACGCAGCAGCTCGCCGCACGCTCGTTCTCGCCGACGGCCTTGCAGCACTTCGCGGCCTGCCCGTATCGCTTCTTCCTCCAGGCGGTGCATCGGCTCTCGCCCCGCGAGGATCCGGTCGCGATCGAGGTGATGGATCCGCTCACGCGCGGCGCGCTCTTCCACGACGTGCAGTTCGGCGTGCTGAGCGCGTTGCGCGACCGCGGAATGCTGCCGCTCGCCGAGGACGATCTCGCGGCGGCGGGCCGCTTGCTCGACGAGGTCCTCGACGGCGAGGACGCGCGCGCACGCGCCAAGCTCTGCCCGGCCATTCCGCGCGTCTGGGAAGACGGGATCGCGGCCATCCGCGCCGACCTGCGCGAGTGGCTGGAGCGCATGACGGCGGCGGGCGAGGGGTGGGTGCCGCATCGCTTCGAGCTGTCGTTCGGCCTCGCGGATCGCGATCGCGCACACGAAGACCCGGCGAGCGTCGCCGATCCGGTGCCCGTCGGCGGCGGCCTGGTGCTGCGCGGGTCCATCGATCTCGTCGAGCGGCGCGCGGACGGGCGGCTGCGCGCCACGGACCACAAGACCGGGAAGGTC
>Ga0187893_10009560_pt1 | contig 14861 bp, 11 predicted proteins | sample MA1701074metaG_FD_139574 | JGI IMG/M metagenome (GOLD analysis project Ga0187893, IMG submission 139574) | White microbial mat communities from a basaltic lava cave in the Kipuka Kanohina Cave System on the Island of Hawaii, USA - MA170107-4 metaG ...
ATCTGCCGGAACAACCCTACTTCTACGATTACCTGACGGGACGGGAGCTCCTGAGCTACTTCGGGCAGCTCTTCGGTCTCTCCCGCGAGGAGCGGAGCCGCAGGAGCCGGGAGCTTCTCGAGAAAGTCGGGATGACGGAAGCCGCCGACGTTCCATTACGGAAGTACTCGAAGGGAATGATGCAGCGCCTGGGTATCGCCCAGGCCCTCGTCAATCGGCCGCGCCTCGTCTTTCTGGACGAGCCGATGTCCGGGCTCGATCCCATCGGCAGAAGAGAGATGTCCCTCCTCATCCGCGAGCTCCGGGACTCGGGGGTCACGGTCTTCTTCTGCTCCCACATCCTGTCCGACGTCGAGCAGCTCTGCGACCGCGTCGCCATCCTCGATCGGGGCAAGCTCGTCGAGTCCGGGCGCCTCTCCGAGATCATGGACGTGTCCCTGCGCGCGATCGAAGTGGTGGTCGAGGGCCTCACTCCAGAGCTCGAGCGCCGTCTGGTGGATGCGTTTCAGCTTTTTCGCCGGCAGGGTTCCCGGGCGCAGCTATCGTTCACCGATGCCCCGAGCTTCGACCGGACGCTTCCCCTGTTTCTCGAGAACGGCGTGCGGCTCGTTTCCGTGACTCCCGTCAAGGAAACGCTCGAGGATCGCTTCGTTCGCGAGGTCAAGGCGGGAGGCGGGCGGAATTGAACGCCGTCGCCGAGGTCCGGCCTCTGAACGCGGACTCCGCCGCATCCGGCGGGGGCGCTCCCGCGCTCCGCAAGATCGGCTACGTCGCGCTCAACACCTATCGCGAGACGGTGCGGGACAAGGTGCTCTACAACCTCGTCCTGTTCGCGCTCCTTCTGATCGCTGCGAGCTACGTCCTGGGGAAGATCTCCATCTACCAGGAGTTCAAGATCATCAAGGACCTGGGCCTGGCGTCGATCTCGGGCTTCGGGATGGTCATCGCGATCTTCATCGGCATCGGGCTCGTCTCGAAGGAGATCGACAAGCGAACACTCTATGGAATCCTCCCGAAGCCGATCTCCCGCTCCCAGTTCCTCCTCGGGAAGTATTTCGGGCTCTGTCTCACGCTCCTGGTGAACGTGGCGGTGATGACCGCCGGTCTCTACGCCCTGCTGTTCCTGATGGAACAGCCTTTCGATGCCGGGCTCTTGAAGGCCGTCTTCCTCATCTACCTCAAGCTCGCGCTTCTGGTCGCGATCGCGATTCTCTTCAGCACGTTCACGTCCTCGATCCTGGCGGGGCTCTTCGCGGGCTTCTTCTACGTCGCCGGCTACCTCTCCGTCGAGCTCAAGAACCTCGAGACGGTGGTGGAATCTTCCTTCCTCCCGCAGTTGACCCAGCTCCTCTACTACGTTCTTCCCAACTTCAAGAACTTTGACGTCAAGGCGGCGGTGGTGGCGGGAGATCCGGTCCCCTGGAACCAGATCGGCTGGTCCACGGCGTACGCTTCGATCTACGTCACTCTTCTGCTCGTCGCCTCGTGCTGGATCTTCCAGCGGAAGAACCTGAAGTAAGCGCATGAAATCGGCGTTCGCGATCGCAGCCCTTCTCGTCGCCGTCGGTCTCGTGCAGGCCCACATCGACGAGACGTTCGGCCTGTACCGCTCGACGGAGGAGATCCTCTACGTCGACGACCCGGCGGTCCTCAAGCGGGCGCTTCTCGGATTCGAGAACGTGGCCGCCGATCTGTACTGGCTCCGGACGATTCAGTACTTCGGGGGCAAGCGGCGCGATGAGAAGAACAAGAACTACGATCTCCTCGAGCCGCTCTTGCGGATCACGGTGACCCTCGATCCGAAATTCAAGATCGCCTATACCTACGGGGCGACGTTTCTGTCCGAGCCCTTTCCCTACGGCGCGGGAGCGCCGGAGAAGGGCGTAGCGCTCATCGACCAGGGCATCCGGGAGCACCCGGACCACTGGCGTTTCTATCTCGACAAAGGCTTCATCTACTACTGGTATCTCCGGGACTACGAGAGAGCGGCCAAGATCTTCCTCGAGGGGAGCAAGCTCCCGGGAGCCCCGTTCTGGATGGCGACCACCGCGGGCCAGGCCCTGGGACAGGGAAACGACCGGGAGACCGCGCGGGGACTATGGCAGGCCCTGCACGATACCGCGGAGACCTCACAGCAGCGCGACAACGCCGCGATCCACCTGAGGCAGCTCGACGCGCTCGACCAGATGGACGCCCTCCGGGGGCTCGTGGAGGGGTACCGCGCCCGGGCAGGCCGCGCGCCCGCGAACTGGGTGGAGCTCGTCGCTGCGGGGATCCTCGCCGGTGTCCCCCTCGACCCCACGGGCGCTCCCTACGTTCTCGACCCGGCTACGGGCGAGGTGCGCCCCTCACCCGAGACCGGGCTCGGGTTCCTTCCCGCCCATACGCCGCGGTGATCTCGATCGCGGGTCCCGAGCCTCCCTGGCTTCTCCCCGCGTTCGCCGCTCTCTTCGGCCTCGTGTGGGGAAGCTTTCTCAACGTCGTAATCCACCGGCTGCCACTGGGATTGTCGCTGGTGTCGCCCCGGTCGCGCTGCCCCTCGTGTGAAAAGCGGGTAGCGGCGTACGACAACGTTCCCCTCCTGAGCTACGCGCTTCTCGGCGGGCGCTGCCGGAACTGCAAGGCTTCGATCTCGATTCGATATCCTTTTATCGAGGCGGCGGTGGGTGCGGCATCTCTCCTCGCGTTTCTACGTCACGGTGTGAGCCTCGAGTTCGCGGCCGAGCTCGCGTTCGTCGCGGCGACGGTGGCGCTCCTCTTCATCGACTACGACCACCAGATCCTCCCGAACAGCATCACGCTCCCGGGAGCGGCCATCGGGCTCGCGCTCGCCGGGCCTCGCTCGGGAATCTCCTTCGTCGATGCGATCCTGGGCGCTCTTCTAGGAGCGGGGCTCCTCTTCCTCGTCGCCGAGGTCTACTTTCGTCTGAGGAAAGTGGAAGGGCTCGGCATGGGCGACGTCAAGATGATGGGGATGGTCGGGGCCTATGTGGGATGGAAGGGGGTTCTCCTCACGCTTTTCCTCGGCTCGCTCTCCGGAACTCTCGTCGGCGTCGCCGTCATGGCCGCGTCCAAAGGAAGCCTGAGAACGAAGCTTCCGTTCGGGACGTTTCTGGGAATGGGCGCCATCGCCACGGTGTACGTCGGGGAACGTCTGATAGGCTGGTACACGAGTTTCTACTAGCAGCGGGGCCCGGAGGGCCCCATCCTCCCCGAGCGAGGAGCGAGGGGAGTGAGCGAGCGAAGAGCGAGCGAACACTAAGTATGTTTTCCAGAGAAGGCCGAGCGCGCCTCTTCCTCGCCTTCCTCGTTCTCGTCCTGGTGCTGGTCAACAGCCAGAGCCTTCAGGTCGCCTCCGAAGCGCGGACGCTTCTCACGGAAGCCTTCGACGAGAGCTTCGAAAGCCGGGCTCGCCTCGTGGCTTCCTCTCTCTCGCGCAAGGACGAGCCGCTTGCCGATCTCGCCCGGGAGATGGGGCTGCGCTCCGCTTGCCTTCTGGACTGGAACGCGAGACTTCTCACGGGAGGAGACTGCGAGCCGCCCCGGGGAGAAGCCTTCGATCGGCTGGACCACGCGGGAAGACTTCGCCTCCTGGAAGAAGGATGGGCCACGACGGCGGTCGCCCATCCCTACGATGTGGAGAAGGCGGAGGCGGCGGGCTATCTCGCACTCCGCCGCGGCGGAGCGGAAGGGATGTCCGACGCCGTCCTCCGGGTGGTTCGAGGCGCCTCCGGGATCGCGGCGGCGAACCGCAGGTTTCGCACGACTCTCATCTACCAGGTGAGCGCGCTGAGTTTGGTTCTTCTGGCCGTAATTCTCTTCGTTCACAGCCTCGTCGCGCCGCACCGAAAGCTCGTGGCCGAGGCGCGCTCGGTTGCGACCGAGCTGTCCTCGGGGGAGGGGTCGCAGAGCCCCGACGAGGGTCAGTTCCTGCTCGAGACGTTCCAGGACGTCGTCGCCCGGCTGAAAGTCAAGGAACGGGAGCTTCAGGCCCTTCACCTTCTCGAGAAGACGCGGGCCGACGAGACGGAGGCGCGCGCGAGCGACATCGTCCGCAGCATGACGACGGGGCTCCTGAGCCTCGACCCCGAAGGCCGAGTGGTCGTGATCAACCCCGCCGCCGAGAAGATCTTCGGCCTCCGAGTATCGGCCTCGCGAGGACGTTCGTTCCGCGAAGTGCTCGGAGGCTCCCCGGAGCTCCTGTTGATGGTCGAGGATGCCCTCTCTCGCGGAGGGCACCACCGGAGGAGCCACGCGCGCTATCGGCTTCCGGGCGGTCGCACGCTCCACCTCGGAGTCTCGGTGATCCCTCTCCTCTCTCCCGATGGGACGCCCAAGGGCGCGATGGCCCTCCTCGCCGACCTCACGGAGATCGTGGAGCTTCGCGAGCGGCTGTTCCTGAAAGAGAACCTCGCGCGCCTGGGGGAGATGGCCGCGGGAATCGCCCACGAGTTCCGGAACGGGCTCGCGACCATTCTTGGAAACGCGCGGCTTCTCAAGGTGGGCCCGGAGTCGGAGACGGACCCGATCGTGGACGCGGTGGTGGCGGAGAGTCAATCTCTCGCCCGCGTGGTGACCGAGTTCCTCCAGTTCGCGCGGCCCGAGTCCCTCCATCTCGAGACCGTGGATCTCAACGCGCTTCTCGGAGCGCTTCTCGACGAGCTGAAGCCTCGGGCCGAGGAGGCGGGAGCTCGGCTCGCGCTCGAAGGCGAGCCGATTCTCCTCGAGGCCGACGAGCCCCTGCTCCGGAAGGCGTTCTCGAATCTGATCGCGAACGCGATCGAGGCGCTCGCGGAATCACCCTCTTCGGACCGGCGCGTCGTGGTCGACGTGAGAGCGAAGAACGGCTCGGCGTCGGTCAGGGTGAGCGACAACGGGCCCGGCGTCGACCCGCACGCGCGCGAGAAGATCTTCACCCCGTTTTTCACGATGAAGGAGAAGGGGACGGGCCTCGGGCTTTCCGTCGTGCAGAAGATCGTCGTCTCGCATAACGGCACCGTCGAGCTCGAGGAGACCGCGGAAGGCGCCAGCTTTCTCGTTCGGTTGCCCCTGCCGGGGACGGTGCACGAGGCGCCCGAAGAGTGGGTCTGACGGAAGACGGGAAGGAACGAGATTGCGCGACGACGCCACCATGGGGAGACGGACTTCCCCTGGTGTTACCAGCGGTAACTGACGCTGCCGTCGGCGAGAGCCGCTGTCTGAGAGACTGCAGCCAACAAGTCCAGTCTAGTCAATAGAGTAGGCCTAGCGCAGCCTTTGGGTGCGGAGGTGGTCTCGCGTTTGCAATAGGGAGCGCGACATCCGGACAAACCCAAGATTCCCGGCCAGGTGCGGGAAGGAGGCGACGGTGGTTAAAGGCGAACGGGAACGTTCGAAGGGATTCACGCTCATCGAGATCCTGGTGGTCATCAGCATCATCGTGATCGTCTCCGCGGCATCCATTCCGGCGGGGCTCAACTTCGTGCGCCACTACAAGGTGATGGGCGCCTCGCAGAACGTCGCGACGCAGATGCAGATGTGCCGCGGGCAGGCGGTGAAGCGCAACACCAACCGCGGGATCCTGCTCAACTTCAACTACCCGCAGCCGGGGATGTACGAGTTCACGAGCCTCGACCCGAACCCGATGAACGGAACGTGGGACGGAGCCGTCTACCCCGTATACGCGCCCCTCAGCTACACCGAGAACATGGCGAACTACGGCGCGGTCCCCGTGCCTCCCAACAACACCGCGGATCCCAACCCCGCACTCGGCGTGATGTCGCCGCACGGAGTTCCGAGGGACCTCCCGAACGACGTCCAGTTCGATCCCGGAGCGTTCAACGCCCTCTTGTTCCGCGCCGACGGCTCCGTGCGCGCCGTAAATGCCGCGGGGAACCCGGGCAACGCCGCGGTGAATATCGTCGGCGTCGATTTCCAGGTTGCGGTGCGCGACAACAACACCCAGATCGTGAAAACCATCACCATCAGCCGCAACGGCCGCGTGCTGACCCAGAAATGATCCCGAGATCGACAGGAGAAAGAACGATGCCCGTTACAAGAGATCCGAGGAACGACGAAGGGTTCTCCCTCATCGAGGTCATGGTGGCGATCGTGATCCTGACCGTGGGGCTCCTTTCGCTCGCGCAGATGATGGTCGTCGCCACCAACTCCAACAACCTTTCGGGGCGGATGACGTCTTGCAGCGCTCTCGCGAAAGAGCAGCTCGAGCGCCTGAAGGCCGCGCCTTTCTTCCCCAACCCGCCGGCCCTCGTCCGCAACCCCCTCCTCGCTGCCGGCGGCGACGTCAATAACACCGTCGGAGGCTACTCGCAGCTCTACGACCCCGACGGCCTTCCCACCAACGGGAACGGGATGTTCGAGGTGCGATGGCAGATCGCCGATGTCCCCACCGCTCTTCCCCTCGCCATGGTGCGCATCAACGTTCGCTGTCTTGCCGCCACGGGGGCGGACCAGTTCAGCTTCATCGGTGAAGCCCGCTTCACCACTTTCCGGACGGCCAACGTCGGCTGACGTCGGGACCGAGGAGGCATCCCCATGAGACACGCGGTTTCAGAACTCACCCGGAAGACGGCCAACCGGGCTGGGAGCGAGGGCTCGGCCTTCGTGATCTCCATCCTGGTCCTCTTCGTTCTCTCGGTGCTCGGCCTCGCGCTGATGCTCACCACCTCGACGGAGAAGGACATCGCCATCAACTACCGCTGGGGGGAGCAGGCGTTCTTCAACGCCGACGCCGCTCTCGAGTACGGAAAGAACGTGCTCGCTTCCTACGCGCTCTTGAACTCGGACTTCGCGGCGATCCTGCCGCCCGCGCGCGCCGACGGTACGGTGCCGAACAACACCGCGGCCTGGGGCACCGCAATTCCGGGTGGAGGCTGCAACCCGACGACCGCGGGGTGCCGCGACCACCAGTACTTCATCGATCAGTGCCCGCAGGGCGGAGCCGGCCCCTGCACCCGCGTCTACATCGGACAGGTGCTCGTGCGCCAGGACGGGACGCTGGCCATGTGGGATTTCCGCAATCCCGCGGGGCTCGCGGGAGACCTCGATAACGATGGGGCCGTCGACCTCGATGGCACCTACACGCTCTGGGTCCGGCGTCCGATGGTCGGAACGCGCGATTACGGCTCTCTTCCCAACGAGAACGACCGCGTGATCCTGACCGCAGAAGGCACGGCGCCTGGCTCCCAGGGCGCGGGGGCGGGAAAGCCCACGTCCCTGCGGCGGCTCGAGATGTCGCTCCGGCTCCCGACCGCGGGAGTCGAACCCCCTTGCAGCTACGCGGACGAGACCGGGTGCAGCGGCGGCGGCGGCGGCGCCGCGCCGCCCCCGAGTAGGGCGGGCAGTCAAGGGAATCTGCCAGGCAAGTAGACGAAATCACGATGGTTCCGAAGGACACCCCACGATCGATCGGAAAGTTTTGAAAAAAGGAAGGGCAACATGAGTCTCTGGAAAACGATACTGAAGAGGAGCGCGCTCGCTCTCGTGGCGGCCGCGGTGGCCTTCAGCTGGACGGGAACGGGACAGGCGCAGGCGCCGTGCCTCATCGAGCGCGGCCAGGACCCGCTGGACGTTCTCAACTCGACCGTCCGCCATAACGTGTGGATCGTCCTCGACAGCTCCGGCTCCATGTCCCAGGACATGACCGGGGGCAACAAGACCCCGTCGAAGATGACGGTCGCCAAACAGACCCTCACCGAGGTGGTCAACGAGTTCGTGGACGCCTCGGGAAGGCCGCTCGTGAACTGGGGGTTCGTGCGCTTCGGCGCCAACAGCGCGCCGAGCACCGCGACGGGCTGCAGCTACCAGTTTCTCAAGCCCTCCACGAGCGCGCCCGCCGCGGCGGCGAACGGCTGCGTGGGTCTGGACCTGGGAGGGCTCATCAACCCGCCCGCGTGCTCCGCTGCCTCGAATACCACCGCCGTCAAGAGCGCGATCAACGCCGCCCCTACTTCCGGCAACACGCCGAACGGTGTTTCGATGGATCAGATCAGCGAGCGCATCGTGGCGAACGGTTTCGTCACGAACCTGCTGACGAACCAGAAGAACTTCGTCATCCTGGTGTCGGACGGTGACGACACCTGCGAGTGCAACAGCACGAGCCAGGACATCGCGGGAAAGATGGTCGACGGCGTTTGGACGCCGACTCCGCTTCCGCCGTTCGCCGCCGCCAACGCCATTCCCCGAATGCTCCGCGGAGGCTCGGCGAGCTCCAACTACACGGTCAACGTCGGCACCAACAGCGCGGACATCCAGGCGGCGAACGCGGGCACCAAGGGCCGCCTCTTCTATGAAAGGCTCAATCCGACGGGCGCCGACCGCACCACGGGCGCCAAGGGCGGAGCGTTCGTCATCGGCCTCGGACTCTCCGGGACGAGCCCGGCGCGCGCGAACCACATGGCGTGGGAGGCCTCGGGCGCGTTCTACGGGAATCCCAAGGCGGGCCCCGCTCTCTTCGCCAACAACAAGACCCAGCTCAAGAACGCGCTTCGCGACGCGTTTGCCAAGATCGGCGTTCCGCAGTCGACGGTGACGCTCGGCGCGCCGACCGTTGGCTCGGTGCAGGAGCTCGTCCCGCAGTACACGAATACGTCCATCTCGCAGGCGGAGCTCGATGGAGACGTCACCACTCCCGATCCCGACGACATCCGCGAGGCTCGGCTGAACCGGGCGAACCACTCGAGCAACGTGGTCTTCACCACGTCCGTCGAGATCCCGAACTTCCTCGGTCACTTCGTGGCCTACACCACCTATAAGGTGACGAATCCCGCGAACCCCCGGACGGCGCGTCAGGCGGATTTCACGAAGGTCTGGGACGCGGGAGAACGGCTCAAGCTGCGGTCGCCGACGAGCCGGAACATTCTCTTCAACAGGAAGGGCCAGACGGCGCTTCTCCCGTTCAACGCGACGAACGTGAGCGCCGCGGAACTCGGCGTGACCACGGGATATCTCGCGAGCATCGATGGTGTCGGCGCCAAGAACGCGAACGATGCCCGGGACATGGTCATCGGCGTCGTCCGGGGCTACCGGCTCTCGAAGGACCTGACGACGGGCACGCTCTATAAGTCCGACGGCACGATCAACTTCTCGACCGTGGACGCGAACGGCCAGCCCACCTGGAAGCTCTACGACCCCATCGCTTCGCCCGCCGTCGTGGGAAGCCCGCCGCGCTCGCCCGACTACGATCCGCCGCAGAACCACGCGGACAAGTACGGCGTCGGCGGAATCGGGGTGGGGAAGGGCTTCTACTGGGACAACCTGAACCGCCGCACGACGGTGTACCTCCCGACGAACGGAGGCATGCTGCACGCGTTCGACGGCCAGACCGGGGACGAGGTCTTCGCTTACATTCCCGATGACGTGATGAGCCTCGCGAGCGGCGAAGTCTTGGGAAGCCGGGACATCCTCGCCGAGTTCGTGGAGCTCGTGGTCGCGGAGAACAACGGAATCCAGAACCACCAGTTCACGATGTCGGGCTCGCCCACGGTGTCGGATGCGTTCCTCCGCTCCGATGCGGGAGGCGACGACCGGTGGCACACCATGCTCACTTTCGGCCGCGGGCGCGGCGGACGGTTCCTCTCCGGACTCGACATCACGAATCCCGCGAATCCGAAGCTCCGTTTCAACATCGGAAACCGCGAGGGAATCAACGACAACCAGCTCGATGGGATGGGGGAGACGTGGTCGACTCCGGTCATGGGAAACGTCGTGACCAACGGTACGAAGGCCGACGAGGTCGATCAGTGGCTCGCGTTCTTCGGCGCGGGCTACGGCTGTAACAACACGAACAAAGAGGGGCAATACCTCTTCGCCGTGAAACTCGAGAACGGCGCCGTCTACAACCGTTCCCAGGTGGCGAACGACACCACCGCGACCATCACCTATAACGCAGTCGTGGCGCGGCCCACCCTCTACAACCCGCACATGACGGACGCCGCCGACAACAAGGACTACGTCACGCGGGTGTACGTCGGGGACGTCCAGGGAGTCATCTGGAAGCTGGTCACCACGAACACCAATCCGAACACTTGGACGTTCAAGAAGTTCGCGGAGGCCGGCAAGAACCAGCCCATCACCGCCTCCGTGACTCTGCTGCCCGACCCGGGCAACCAGAGAATCTACGTCATGGCGGGGACGGGAGGAGACCTCCGCGTGCCGGACGCGAACAACCTGTTCAAGTTCGTGACGTACATCGACGCCGATCTCGACGGAGCCAACACCACGCAGTACGCGCTGGGGGCCGCCCCGTTCTGGTCCAAGGCGCTGAAACCCGGCGAGCGCACCTACGTCGCTCCCGTCACCCTCGGCACCGTTCAGAACACCGCGGTGCCCCTCGTGGTCTTCGCTGCCTCCCAGCCGGCGTTCAACTCGGCGACCTGCACCGGGTTCTTCAACAGCACGCTCTACGCTCTCGGGATCCTCTCCGGAAACCCGGAGATCGACCTCGACGGCAACGCCGGGGCCGATGCCAGTCTCGGCATCACGGGCTCCAAGATCACGGGACTCTACAAAGACGAGACGGGACACCTCTACGTTTCGAAGAGCGGAGGGCTCGGAAGCGGTTCGGGCGGCGTCGCAGTATACGGTGACGGCGACTTCTCGGACGACGCCGGGGGCGGCGCCGGAAGCGGCATCACCATCCAGGTCCTGGTGGACGGATTCCGCATGTCCCCCTTCTGATCGGATAAACGGGTTGGGCGGCTGCCCGGGACCTTCGGGTCCCGGGCAGCCATGTCGCTTTTGCCGGACAAAACGAGTAGGCTAGGAGGTACTCAGAAGCAAAAAGAAACTCCCTCGGACGCGAGCGGAGGGTTCGGGAGGCCGTATGGAATCACCCCAGCAGGCGAAGGCGGGCACTCGGAAGAACGCTCCCGGTGCGTCCAAGGGGAGCGTCAAGCGCTGCCCCCACTGCGGGGCGAAGAACAAGAGCTCCTTCGAGTACTGCATCCGTTGCTCCGAGCCGCTCGACGTCGAAGTTCCGGAAAGCGCAGTCTCCTCGGAGCGAGGGACGTTCCCGAAGGTTCTCGCGGGCGGGATCGCCGCCGTCGTTCTCTTCGCGGCCGCGGCGTTTCTACTGCGCGGAAAACCGGGTGACACGGGCGGTAGCGGCGCTCCAACGGTCCAGGCTTCCTCCGGAGGAGGGGCGGATATCGCCCGCGCCACTCCCGTCCAGCCGGGAATCGACTCCAAGGAAGTGCTCGGCGTCTTCAACGCGGGCCTTGCCGCCTACAACGCTCGGGATTATTCGACCGCGATCGGACTCTTCCAGGAGGTGATCGGAGAGATTCCCGACAATCCTTCCGCTCACCAGTATCTCGGGCTTTCTCACTTTCAGCTCCAGGAGTTCCCGGAAGCGCTCGCCGCCCTCGCGGACGCGCGGGCCCTCCGCCCCGACTCTTTCGATCTCCTCGACAGCTACGTCACCGTTTGCAAGAAGGCGGGCGATCGCGACAGCGCATCCGCGGCGCTCCGGGAATTCATCCAGAGGAATCCGGGCGTCGGGGTCGCGCGGCTCGAGCTCTCCCGCCTCGCGCGGGAAGCGGGACGGCCGGAGGAGGCGCTCGAGCACGCCGCCTATCTCGCGAACGCCGACCCGTCGAGCGCCGAGTTCCAGTACGAGTACGGAGCGAGCCTGATGGCTGCGGGACGGCTCGACGAGGCGATGCAAGTCCTCAAGAGCTCCGTGGATCGCGATCCAAACTCCGCCGTCGCCCAGCACGCCCTGGGCGTGACGGCTCTCCAGGCGGGAAAGGCCAAGTACGCGCTCGGTCCTCTCGAGCAGGCAGTGGCGAAGGCTCCCGAGAATGGAGAGTTCCGCTTCAGCCTCGCGCAGGCCTACGAGAAGCTCGACCGCATCCCCGAGTCCCTTGCCGCGTACGAAGCGTATCTCAAGCGCGCGGGGGCCGCCGATCCGCGCGCAAAAGTGGTGCGCGAACGGCTCGCGGTCGCGAAGAAGGCCCTGGCGGAGCGAAACCGCACGGGCGAGCGCGCCAAAGGCGAAACGTAAGGAGTCGAACCATGAGAATCTTTCGAACCCTGGCCCTGATGGGGCTCACCCTCGGACTCGGCGCCGCCCTTCTCTCCGCGCAGTCGCTTGCGGAAGTGGCGAAGAAGGAGAAGGAGCGGCGCGGAAAGACCAGCACGGCGACGGCGAAAACCATCACGGACCGAGAGCTCGCGCGGAGTTACAGGGGGCTGCCGCCTACGTCCTCGACCGTCCAGACGCCCGCCTCGGGGGAAGGAGCGAAAGCCGAGGGTGCGGAAGGAGAGGGGGGAGCGAAGCCCGCGGAAGACGCGACCAAGACCCCGGAATACTGGCAGAACCGTATGAAGGCGTCGAAGGAGAAGATCGCGAAGGCGGAACAGGCGCTCAAGACCGACGACTGGGGCGAGGGTCAGAGAGTCGGCGTCGATCCGAACGGTGCGAACAACCTGGGAACCCGCCAGAAGGCCGAGCAGCAGCTCGCCGCGGCCCGCGCCGAGCTCGAAGCGATCCGAGCGGAAGCGCGGAGAGCGGGCGTCCCTCCCGGCTGGGTGCGCTGACGCGAAGTGAACGGAAAAACGTGAAGTCATGGTCGTAGCCGCTTTGGAAGCGAAACCGGAGACCGCGGCGGGCGCCTTCGACGTGCTCGTGGTGGAGGACCGGGATTCGCTCCGCACCATGCTGAGGCGCACGCTCGAGGGGAAGGGCTATTCCGTCGTTGACTCGCGCTCGGCGGGAGAGGCGCGCCGGGTCCTCGCCTCCTCGCGCGTCTCGGTGGTCCTGACCGACCTGCGGCTTCCCGGAAACGCGAGCGGGCTCGACGTGCTGCGTGCGGCGCGGGAGTCCGATCCCAACATGCCGGTCATCGTGATGACGGCGTACGGGACGGTGCAGGACGCGGTGTACGCGATGAAGGACGGGGCGTTCGACTTCCTGTCGAAGCCCGTCGACACCGACCATCTCCTCCTTCTGATGGAGCGCGCCGTCGAGCAGCGCCGGCTCGTCCTCGAGAACCTCGTTCTGAAAGAGGAGTACGCCGCTCGCTACGGCTTTCCCCAGATCATCGGGGAGGATCCGGCTCTCGCCGAAGTCAGCCGCGCCCTCCAACGAGCGGCGGCGTCGGACACGACGGTGCTCCTCCTCGGGGAGAGCGGCACGGGCAAGGAGCTTTTCGCCCGGGCACTCCACCACTTGAGCCCGAGGCGCAACGGGCCATTCCTCGCCATCAACTGCGCGGCCATTCCCCTGGAGCTTCTGGAGAACGAGCTCTTCGGCCACGAGAAGGGCGCCTACACCGGCGCTTCCAGCCGAAAGCTCGGTAAGCTCGAGCTCGCCTCGGGCGGGACGGTGCTCCTCGACGAAATGGGCGATCTCCCGCTCGCTCTCCAGTCGAAGCTTCTGCGCGTGCTGCAGGAGCGCGCGTTCGAAAGAGTGGGCGGCACTTCGACTCTGAGCGTCGACGTCCGCATCGTCGCCGCCACCAATCGCGATCTGCGAAAAGCAGTCGAGCGGGGCGAGTTCCGCGAGGACCTCTATTTTCGCCTCTCGGTCTTTCCCATCTCGATTCCCGCTCTCCGGGAGAGGCGGGGGGACATTCCTCTCCTCGCGCGCCACTACGTGGATCGGTTCTGCCGCGCGATGAACAAATCCCCCATCACGATTTCCGAGGAATGCCTCGAGGCTCTCTCGGGCTACGACTGGCCGGGCAACGTGAGAGAGCTCGCGAACTCACTCGAGCGTGCGGTGATCCTGTGCGACGGGTCGCGGTTGAGCGTTCGGCACCTCGGCCTCGAGGGCTCGGCTCCCCGGGTCCCCAACGGGTTCGATCTTTCGGGGAGCCTCGCGGACGTGGGCCGCAGGGCGGCGGCCATGGCCGAGCGGGAGAAGATCGAGAGAGTTCTCGAGGAGGTCGCGGGCGATCGGACGCGCGCGGCCGCGATCCTCGACGTGAGCGGCAAGACGCTTCTCCACAAGATGCGGGAGTACGGCCTGGTTTCGACGGGCGGCTCCCGAGCGGACGTTTCCAGCGAAAGTTCCAATAATGACCCAACCCAGGGGGAGCGTCGGAGCCGAAGCGCGGCTTCCAACCTCACGAACCGGGAGTAAGAACGATGTGTGACGCGAGGCAAGAACGAATCCTCGTCGACTCCGAGCGCGGCTTCTCGCTGATCGAGGTCCTGATCTCGATCGCGATCACCCTCATCGTGATGGGAGCGGTCTTCGGGCTCCTCACGCGGGGGCAGCGATCCTTCCAGCGGGAGCCGGAGGTCGCCGATCTGCAGCAAAGCGCGCGCACCGCGCTCGATCTCGTCTCGCGGGACATCCTGCAGGCGGGCGCAGGGCTTCCGCCCGAGTTCCCGGCGTTCACGCGGATCAACGGCGCCGGCGACGCGGCTCCCACCGACGTCCTCGAGATCATCGGAGCCTTCCAGTCCGCGGGCAACGTCTATCTCGAGCCCGAGGACGTGGCCTCCGTCGACGTGGCGGGCGTCGTGACGCTTCTCACGAACACCACCAACCTCGAGCCCGACGATCCGATGACCCCTGGTGTCGACGAGGGGATGGTCGTGTTCTACAACAACGTCGCGAACGTGGACCCGACCGGCGCCGGACGGGTGCCGCAGTGGGTCCTCGCCCAGGTAATGGCGGTCACGGAGAACCCCGGTCCCCCGACGAATCCGCCCGCGACCGTGACTTTGAACTACGCGGCCTACAACCCGGCGTACAGCCGGCTCAACGCCGTCCCGCCGGTTCCAGCCGAGTTCGCCTGGGCCCCTCCGGAGCAGACGCCGCGCATCGCGCGCGTCTCCGTCGTCCGATACACAACGCAGCCCGACGTTCTCGGAAGCTATCAGGGGCCGCCTCCGCAGGTGCTTCTGAG
>Ga0187893_10009561_pt1 | contig 14860 bp, 12 predicted proteins | sample MA1701074metaG_FD_139574 | JGI IMG/M metagenome (GOLD analysis project Ga0187893, IMG submission 139574) | White microbial mat communities from a basaltic lava cave in the Kipuka Kanohina Cave System on the Island of Hawaii, USA - MA170107-4 metaG ...
CCTCTTCGGCCTCTTCGCCGCCACCGGCCTCTCGCCGTCACAGATCATCAGCCTATTCGTCGCCGCGTGCGCCGTAATTTTCATGGTGTGGCGGCTGAAGGCAGAAACACGAGCAGTAGCGAGTGTGCCTGTTGACGATGAGGAACACTAAGGGGCACACTCGCTACTGCTCGTGTTTCCGCCTTATGCCCGACGAAATTTCATCCCTCATCCTTCATACCTCATCCCTCGACGCCGGCAAGCGCCTTGACGCATTTCTCGCCGAGAAAATAGACGGCTGGTCGCGCTCGCGGCTGCAGGCGCTGATCGAAAACGGCGATGTGCTGGTAAATGAAAAAGCTGCAAAGCCGTCATGCAAGCTCCGCGAAACGGACGAGATCGACGTCGAACTGACCGAACCGCCTGCCGCCCGTTTCGAGCCCGAAAACATCCCGCTCGACATCGTTTTCGAAGACGAATATTTAGCAGTCATAAACAAACCCGCCGGAATGGTCGTTCATCCCGGAGCTGGAAATGCGATCGGCACTTTGGCGAATGCAATTGCGTGGCATTTCTTGCAGAAGCCCGCGCGTGAGCAAGGGCGATATCGGGACATTGAACATATCGCCCTTGCTCACGCGCGGGCTTCTGCAATGGATCCGCGTCGCGTTGGAATTGTTCACCGTCTTGATAAAGACACGTCCGGCCTGATCGTCGTTGCGAAGGACGAGCAGACGCACGAGGCTCTGTCGGAACAATTTCGCACACGAGAGGTTTTTAAATCCTATGTCGCGCTTGTGCACGGCAGTCCGCGTGAAAATGCGGGAAAGATAGACAGACCGATCGCCCGCGACCGCCGGCATCGGACCAAAATGACGGTTGCGGCGAACGGCAGAAACGCGTTGAGCCTATGGAAAGTGCGTGAGCGTTTCGAAAAATTCACGCTGCTCGACGTCGAAATAAAAACCGGTCGCACGCACCAGATACGTGTCCATCTCGCCTCGATAAATCACCCGGTCGTCGGCGACGCCACATACAATGAAGGCCGCGATAATACCATTGCCGATCTGGAAGTTCGCCGCGCCGCCGAAAAGCTCAACCGGTTTTTCCTCCACGCCGAAAAACTTGCGTTCAGGCATCCGAAAACCGGAGAAGGACTCGATTTTACGCAGCCTCTGCCGCCGGAACTGAATGAACTTTTGCGGCTTTTGAACAGTTGAACAGGCTCGCCGGCGCGCATGGCCCAGGTGGCGCGCTAGAATCAAAGGCGGAAACACGACTGAAGCCTGTCTTCACTGGCGACTTCCAACCTCCACTTAAAAGTCGAAGCAATTTAAAAAGGCCATCCGAATTCTGATTGCATCTAAATATCTGACCGGCCGGATTTTGCCGAGAGGTTGAGGTTGCGGATTTATGGATCGACGATTTTTTGTTAAACAGAGCGGTATCGGGTTGGCGACGTTTGGATTTATGGCCGCGGCGCCTGAATTTTTGCATCAGTTTGCAGCGGCACAAACGAAAAACGGCTTTGGCAGAAAGAAGGTTTTGGTGACCATTTTTCAGCGTGGGGCCGTTGACGGGCTGAACATGATCGTGCCGCATGGCGAGGATCAGTATTACGCGCTTCGCCGGACGATCGCGATTCCGGGGCCGGGCAAGACGAACGGCGCGATCGACCTTGACGGCCACTTCGGCCTGCATCCGGCGATGAAGCCGCTTGAGACGTTTTGGAAAAATAAAAATCTCGCCATCATAACGGCCGCGGGCTCGCCTGACAATACGCGTTCGCATTTCGACGCGCAGGACTACATGGAATCCGGCACGCCGGGCAACAAGGGTACGCGCGACGGCTGGCTGAACCGCGTGCTGCAGGCGACCACGAGCAAGGATGAATCGCCCTTTCGCGCCATCTCGATGACGCAGGCTCTACCGCGCGTCCTGTATGGCCGGGCTCCGTCGGTCGCGATGACCAACCTCGCCGATTTTTCGATCAAGGCCGGCATCTATTCGCAAAACATGAAAGGCGGTTTCGAGGGGTTGTACAAGCAGAACGCAAAGGACACGCTCGCCGAAACGGGAAAGGAAACCTTCGAAGCTGTGAACTTTTTGAAGCAGGCTAACCCTGCACAGTACAAGGCGGAGAACGGCGCCGTTTATCCGGCGTCGCAGCTTGGCCGATCGCTCCGGCAGATCGCGCAGATGATAAAGGCCGGCGTCGGGCTTGAAGTCGCATTTGCCGAATCAGGCGGATGGGACACGCACACAAACCAGGGCAACGCGCAAAACCCTGCCGCAGGGCAGCTTGCAAATCTGCTCCGCGATTTCGGCGGTGCGATCGCTGCGTTTGCCACCGATCTCGGCAAACATATGGATGATGTCGTCCTGATCACCATGAGCGAATTCGGCCGCACCGCACGCGAAAACGGCTCGCGCGGCACCGACCACGGCCACGGCAATTCGATGCTCGTCATTGGAAATAGCGTCCATGGCGGCAAGGTTTACGGCGATTTCCGCGGTCTGAAAAACGATCAACTCTATGAAGGCCGCGACCTCGACGTCACCACCGATTTCCGCGACGTCTTCGCCGAAGCCGCCCACAAACACATGGGCACCAAAGACCTCGCAAAACTCTTTCCGAATTATTCGGCGACGAAAGAAAAGTTTCGCGGATTTTTAGGATGATTTTCACCGCCGAGACGCGGAGACGCCGAGAAAGAAAAAAAGGCTGATTCACCATCTGTGAATCGGCTTTTCTTTCGGCACTCGGCGTCTCCGCGTCTCGGCGGTGAAACTCCGGCTTTACGAGGGCTAATCATTCAACGCTGAGCTTACGTTCCAGTCGGCTTCGTGCAGCAGCTTTTCGGCTTCGTCCTGTGAGACTTTTTTTAGTTGGCTGACTAGCCGCACGGCTCTTCGGCGGAGTTTTGCGTTTGAGGTTTTCATTCCGGTCATCAAATTGCCCTGAGTCTTCCCGACGCGAATAAGCGCGCATGTGGACAAGATATTCAAAACTAATTTTGTCGCGGTTCCGGCTTTCAGACGCGTAGAGCCTGTGATCAGTTCCGGCCCGGTCGGCAGATCGATCTCGACATCAAAGTTAATGCCGTGGCTGCGTTTCGGATTACAGGTGAGTAACACGGTTGCGGCACCGATCTTCTTTGCCTGACGTAGCGCGGCCAGCACAAAAGGCGTGCGGCCGCTGGCGGTGATGCCGCAGACAACATCATTTGGCTCTACGCCGCGTTCGATCAGTGAATTTTTTCCCTGCTCTACATTGTCTTCGGCTCCTTCCACGCTCGCATGCAGCGCCGTCGGGCCGCCGGCCATGATGGCCTGAACGCGCGTCGATCGCTCGCCAAACGTCGGCGGAATTTCGCTGGCGTCGAGCGTTCCCAGCCTACCGCTCGTTCCGGCACCGACATAAAAAAGTCGGCCGCCCGAATCAAAAGCCGAGCTGACAAGCTCGACTGCTTCAGCTATCTGATTTCGCTGCGAAGAAAGCGCGTCCGTAACGTATGTTTCTTCGTTGATAAAAAGATCGACAAGCTCACCCGTCTTCAAACTATCTATTGAAACAGATCTCGGATTGATCTGTTCGGTCGCGGCCCGATCCAACTCTTCGACGTTAACTTGCTCACCGATGGTCCGAAGTTTTTCTGTTTCTAACGGAGTCGCTTGTGAAGAAGCAAGCCACGCGGCGCCGACGGCGCCCGGAGTTCGACAAACTTCCACCGACGAAGTATTGAGCACCGTCTCCAAAGATTTCTTGTAAAGCTCAACAAACATCGGCTGGTTCAAAAAAATTCCGCCCTGCAATTTAACAGGCGGCCTTTCGAATTCGAGCCATTTGGCGACCGACGCGGTGTATTTCGCCAGGCGTCGAACGCCTTCGTCCAGGATCGCGAGCATATCGCGGTTTCCGTTTTGAGCCGCAGTGAAGACGACCGGCGACAATCTCGCGACCGCCATCTTGTCGGCGTTTTGCACCCATTCGATCAGGTCTTCCATGCGGTTCAGCATCAGTGACTGCAAAATCACCTGCGCCGAACGCGTAACTTTGTGCTCAAGGTCGTAAACCCTTAACACTGACCTGAGACCTTCGATGCTTATGGTGAAACCGCTACCGACATCGCCCAAAAGATGCCCGCTGCCGCCAGCTTTTTCGATCTTTCCGTTTTTCCGTCCGGTTACGGCAGAGCCGCTCCCGCTGATAACGGTTATGCCGTCGTTGTCGCCGAATGCGGCGGCGAAGCCCGAATCCCTGTCGCTCCCGACGGCGATTTGAGCGTTCGGCCACACCGTTTCGCAGATTCGCCGCAAACCGGCGCGGTCGGCTTCGGTTTTGCATCCGGCGAGAAAAATACCGGCACGGTTTATTTCGGAAGGAAGCTGTCGCAGCAAACTTGAAAGCTCGTCTTCGCCGATCAGAATAAAATTTGCTGCCGGCAATTGTCCTTCATCGATGGTCTGCGTTGAGTCGCCGTTTCGCTCGAGCAAAACCCAACTGGTTTTCGAGCCGCCGCCCTCGACGCCGAGTATAATTTCTTTATCGTTCATTTAAGTCCGAGGCGTTCGGGTGAATGTTTTGCCGTTTGGTCGATCACGCGTCGGTAATAATCGCGGTGCGTCAGGTTTGCTGCGGCATCTTCGTCGAGCATTACCGTGACGTCGCCGTGCATCTGCAGCGCCGATGCGCTGACCGAAGAAGTGATCGGGCCTTCGAGAGCTTTCGCGACCGCATCCGCCTTTTTGCCGCCCGTCGCCAAAAGCAATATTCGCCTTGCTTCAAGAATTGTCCCGATGCCCATCGTTATCGATATTGTCGGAATCTCGCCGCTGATCTTACTGTTGTCGGCGATGGTTTCATCGGAGAGCGTCTTTAGACGCGTACGCGAGGCGAGACTTGAGGTCGGCTCGTTGAAACCGATGTGCCCGGTCCGCCCTATGCCGAGCAGCTGCAAATCGATCCCGCCGGCTCGTTTGATCGCCGTTTCATATTCCATGCAAGTTTTCGCAAAGTCGCTCGAAAACCCGTCTGGAATGTGCGTGTTCTCAGGTTTAGCGTTTATGTGATCGAGAAAATTCTCATGAATGTGTCGATAAAAACTCTGCGGATGGTCACGCGGGACGCCGAAATATTCGTCGAGGTTAAACGTCGTAACGGCGGAGAAGTCCAAACCCTCTTCGCGGTGCATTCGGATAAGTTCGGCATAGGTGGCGAGCGGCGTGTTTCCGGTTGAAAGACCGAGAACGGAATTTGTTTTGCGGCGAACCTGATCGGCGACAATCTTCGCGGCCTGTTTGCTCGCTGCTTCGGGGTTTGGGTGAATGACGACCAGCATCTTAGGCGCTTATTTTAACTTAATGAAAACTTCGGCGTACTTCGCCGGACTCTTTTCCTGATGCGGGTCGGCAAACACCGCACGCCAACGGTTCAACCCGGCGATGCCGTCCGTATAGTCGATTGCCGCGATCTGCGACCGGTGCTCGTTCACCGCCGCAAGCTTCGTCTCGATCTGCTCTGAGATGTCTTCGAATCGATCCCAATCGGCAAAAAGCCCCCAAACCTCATACGCCCATACGGGAATATTCAAGCCGAGCTGCTCAACAGCGCCAACCGACGCTTTGCCCGCCGCACGATGCGACGGATGGCGGTCAAGCTCAGGATGCAGCGTATAGATTTCATCCGGGTTAAATGAACTAATTACCTCGATCATTTTTTCTACCGCTTTCGGGATCATGTCTTCCGACGCGATTGATTCGAACCCAAGGAATTTACTCTCACCGATCCCCAAAACGCCTGCCGCCTTTTCACCTTCCGCCTTTCTTATCTCCGCCATTTTCTCTGGGCCGACGGCGGCCGGATCGGGCGAACGCCTTCCATCCGTAATCACGACAGAACGTAATTCGCTCCCTGCAGCGGCCAGCTTCGCAGCCATGCCGCCCATGCCGATCTCCATATCATCCGGATGCGCGCTTACCAGCAGTATTCGCTTCATAATTTTCAGTCTATTGCCGCAAGTGAAGACGTGTACAAGAATGCTTCCTTCATTCTCTCCCTTAGTTCCGCTTGGCCTTTCCAAAAAAACGGGCGGCGAATTTCGGCGTTGTGGTAATCACTCAGTGTTTCGAAGCCTGACGCCCGACCGCTTTCTTCAAGAAACTTGATTGCTTGGAAATCAACGGATACACGTAACCGGGGCGTTACAACAAAACGTTTTGCATCAAAAAGGGAGTGGTGGTTCGGGCAGAGCGCGATTCCATTCCAGATCTCATCGACGCCACGCTGGTTATTTACCGGAATAATGTGAGCTGACTGAATAATTTCTAGCTGAAGGCTGCATACGGCACAAGAGTGTTGATACTGTTCTTTTACGAGAGGTGAAAATTTCGCATTTCGGGCAAGCCGCGTTGTGTTCAGCCGCTTTCGCTCATCAAGTAGATACGTTTCAAGTTTCGATAGCCGTGTTGGAATCCGACCTGCGTGGTGTCGTGGAGTCTTCGAGAGAAAGTGGGCTTCCCGCCATTGTCCTTTTAGCGCCTTAGAATCAGCTTCTCGGCTTGTCCTTAGAAAATGTGATAATTCTCCCGGATTAAATGCGACTCGTACTTCAGTTGAATCTTTAAGAGGACGCAGTAATCCCACAGCCCACCCGTTGTCTCTCGCTTCAATGAGAAGAGGCTCCCTAACCTGCAAATTCGCACTGTATGCGAAATCTACGTATAATCCGGCTTCCCAAGCAACGAATACGCCGAAATCCGGCGAATAACCCAAAAGGGTCGTGTAAGCTCTTGAGATATTTAGACCGCCTCTTTTGCGTCGGTCCTGGCCACTGACTATGAGCTGAATCTTGTATTCACCGGGAGGACGAGCTCCGATAGAAGACCTGTCAGGGGTCACGGTGAACAGATAGAACCTCGCGTAACCAAACCCAGGTATCGTGCATTCTGCCGGATGAATTTCGTTCTGAGGTGTCCTAAAAGCGGTTCCGTTCGGTAGGGCAGCTCGCAACTTTGCAAAAAGTAATTCAGTAGGAAGTGACGGCATAGAGGTCGGGTTTCACAAAAGAGAAAGTTGAGGACCAAACCGAAATTGGGAAGCAAGCAAATAATTCTCTCGCAGTTCGAATGCAAGCCATCTGCGACCCAGACCTTCCGCTGCGTAACCTGAAACATTACTTCCGGCAAACGGATCGAGAACAATATCGCCCGGTTCCGTAAGAAAGTTAATAAAAAACTGAGGCAATCCTACAGGAAATCGTGCTGGATGCGGATTTATCCCGTGCTCCTTACACATTTTTAGATAGACGCCGTTAGAATCCGTATTCGAAATTTGAAGAAGATTATGTGGAATTGACCCTCCGTGATTCTTCCCAAATTTCTCTGATATATCATGACCGGATGGTCGAAGCTTTGCTTTGTAACCATTTGCAATAAGGGCTTTCATTGATTCGGAGTAAGGTCGAAGAACGCGCTTATTATCCGCCTTCGGGCTTTCCGTTTTAGAAAGCCACCAAACCGTGTTCACAGCGTCAGTTACCCTGATTCGCCGGACAGTGACCCATTCCGCGGGGCTGGGCAATTTAGCTGGATTGTGCCAAAAAAACTCCTGAGCCAACTGAAACTGTTCTACGAGCTTAATTAGAAGTTGATACTGATATAAAGACCTGGTTGGTTTCCCCTTATTCCATGTTCCGCCTATGTCGAGGACGAGGCTTCCGGTCGGTTTAAGAATTCGGAAAATTTCGTTACCGAATTCCATAAACCATTCAACGTAGTCAACATCTTCCTTATTGCCGTACTCCTTCTTTCGTTTGAGGGCGAAGGGAGGCGAAGTTACGACCAAATCTATGGAATCAGAGGGCAGTTGGCGCATGAGTTCGAGTGAATCACCCAAAAACGCAGAACCGCGTTGCGTTTGGTATAAGGGCTCAATGTCGTTTGGGCGTAATATAGAAGCAGTTACCGAACCGGTCCCGGATTCTGCCGAGCCAGTTTCGGATTCAGTTTGAACGTTATTGAACTCAGCCACAGCTTATCTCTTTATCTTACCAAAAACATTTCCGCCTCCAAATTCGGTGCGGTTTTGGAAGATGGGAAACGCAGCTCTTTATCTGCGATTTTTAGGTTAGTTCAATATTTTGACCGAGTTGATAAATAGGTTGAGGCTTCTAACACCTACTCCATCTTCCTCAATCTTAGCCGCAATGCCTGCAATTTTATAAATCCCTCAGCGTCGTGCTGGTCGTAGGCGCCGGCGTCGTCTTCGAAGGTGGCGATGCGTTCCCGGTAAAGCGAGTTTGGCGAGCGGCGGCCGGTGACAGTGGTGTTGCCTTTGTAGAGTTTCAGGCGCACGTCACCGGAGACGGTTTGCTGCGTTTCTTCGATCATTGAGCGAAGAATTTCAAATTCCGGCGCGAACCAGAAGCCGTAGTAAACCGATTCCGCGAATTTTGTGCCAAGGCTGTCGCGCAGGCGCATCACTTCGCGATCCATCGTGATGGATTCGAGCGCGCGGTGCGCGGTTTGCAGGATGGTGACGCCGGGCGTTTCGTAAACGCCGCGCGATTTCATCCCGACGAAGCGGTTTTCGACCAGATCGACGCGGCCGATGCCGTGCTCGCCGCCGAGGTGGTTTAATTTTGTGAGCATATCGACGGCGCCGTAACGCTCGCCGTCGATCGCAACCGGTTCGCCTTTTTCGAATGAGATGACAATTTCCTGGGGTTTGGCTGCCGCGTTTTCGGGTGATTTCGTGAGCACGAAAATACCTTCCGGCGGCGCGGCCCACGGGTCTTCGAGGATGCCGCCTTCGTAGGAGATGTGCATCAGGTTGCGATCCGTCGAATATGGTTTTTCGGCGGTGGCGGATACGGCGATGCCGTGTTTCGCACAGTAGGCGAGCAAATCGGCGCGTCCCTTGAACTCCCACTCGCGCCACGGCGCGATCACTTTAATGTCCGGCTGCAGGGCGTAGTAGGTAAGCTCAAAACGCACCTGGTCGTTGCCTTTGCCGGTAGCGCCGTGAGCGACGGCGTCCGCACCTTCGCGCCGGGCGATCTCTATCTGCCGTTTTGCGATCACCGGGCGAGCGAGCGACGTGCCGAGCAAATAAACGCCCTCGTAAAGCGCGTTTGCCTTTACCGCCGTCCAAACGAAATCGCGCACAAATTCTTCGCGCAGATCTTCAACATACAGCTTCGACGCGCCGGTTGCCTTCGCCTTTTCTTCCAGCCCGCTCAGCTCTTCGCCCTGCCCGACGTCGGCGCAGTAACACACGACCTCGCAGCCGTAAGTTTCCTTCAGCCACAGCAGCATCGCCGACGTGTCGAGACCGCCGGAGTAAGCCAGAACGATCTTTTTAATTTTTTGCATCGGTGGTTAGAAAAATAGCTGACAGCCGTCAGCCTACATAATAGCTAAACTTCTAAAATCAGCCTACAATTATAGCCGCACGAGGTTCGGAATGAGCAAATCGGGTCAACTTTGGGGCGGTAGGTTTACCGAAAAGGCGGACGAAACGTTCGCAGCGTTCAACCGCTCGTTCGATTTCGACAAGCGGCTGCTCTACGCGGACGTGAGCGCAAGCATTGCGCACGCAAACGGTTTGCGCGGGGCAGACGTGTTGACTGGCGAAGAAACGGACGCGATCACCGGTGGATTAAAAACGATCGCCGAGCTTGCTGCGAACGATCCTGCATATTCTGCATCGACCGATGCCGAGGACGTTCACGAATTTATCGAAACACGTCTTGTCGAGTTGATCGGCGACACGGCAAAAAAGCTTCACGCGGGTCGCAGCCGGAACGATCAGGTGGCGACTGCATTTAGGCTTTGGATGCGTGACGAGATCGCGGCGATCAAAAACTTGATCCGCGACGCGCAGCGTGGCCTGGTCGCGGCCGCCGAACGCCACCGAGAGGCGGTGATGCCCGGCTACACGCATCTTCAGCGTGCGCAGCCGATACTTTGGGCACATTGCTGCCTCGCGTATTTCGAAATGTTCGAGCGCGACATCGCTCGCTTTGATGATGCGTTGAAACGCGTAAATGTTATGCCCCTCGGCTCGGCGGCGCTTGCGGGGACGAGTTTTGCCATAGACCGCGAAGCCGTTGCTAAAGAGCTTGGTTTCGAACGCGTTTCCGCGAATAGCCTCGACGCCGTTTCCGACCGCGACTTCGCAATTGAATTTGCCGGAGCTTGCTCGCTCGTGATGGTTCATCTTTCGCGGCTTGCCGAGGATCTTATATTGTATTGCTCGGCCGAATTCGGTTTTGTAACTTTGAGCGACGCCGTTTCGACCGGCTCAAGCCTGATGCCGCAGAAGAAAAATCCGGACGCGCTTGAATTGATCCGCGGAAAATCCGGCCGCGTCTTCGGCCATCACGCCGCATTGCTCGCCACAATGAAGGGCCTGCCGCTTGCGTACAACAAAGACATGCAGGAGGACAAGGAAGCCGTTTTCGACACTGCCGACACTTTGCAGGCATGTCTTCGCGTCGCAAAAATTGTTTTGGATAATTTGACCGTTAACGAAGATAAGGCGCGTGCCGCCGCAACACACGGCTATTTGAACGCAACCGAGCTTGCCGACTATCTTGTCAAAAAAGGAATTCCTTTTCGCACGGCACACGACGTCACAGGCAAGATCGTTTTGCGGGCAATCGAATCGAAACGCGAGCTGCACGAAATGCCGATTGAAGAAATGAAAGCGATTTGCGGCGAGATCGAGCCGGACGTGTTTAAGGCATTGGGTCTAGAAAACACCATTGCAAGCAAATCGCAGATTGGCGGTACTTCTCAAGCACGGGTAGCGGATGCACTTCGAGCGGCGACTTCGCTTGTCGCTGAAAGCGACAAACAATAAAGCCTGGGGTGGAGGCTCTGCGAAACCCCAGGCGAATCGAGACACGGTGCTCGCTCTCAGAAAGAGAGCAACAAACATGGCCGACGTTGTTCGTCACCGGCGGCGACGGACTCGACTTTTGCGATATGCCCAGGCTTTATCGTTTGGTCACCGTCGGCGACGAATCCGAGTTGAATGGATAAATCAGAACTTATCAAACAAACGGCAGAGAACGAGCTGATGAAGTTCTTGGGCGTAAAGATCGTCGAGGCCGCGGCCGGGCGTGTTGTGCTGACGATGGAGGTCACGCCGAAGGTACATCAGTATGTCGGGATAATGAACGGCGGCGTTTCGCTTTACCTTTGCGAGACCGCCGCATCTGTCGGCACCGTTGTCGGGATCGACCTCACAAAATTCACTCCCGTTGGAATCGAAATCAACGCCAACCATCTTCGTGCCGTGAGCAAAGGAATGATCACCGTCGAAGCAAAGACCGTCTATCCGGGCAGGACGCTAAACGTTTGGCAGATCGACATCACGAACGATAAAGGCAAGCTCGTCTGCACCGGCAGGTGTACGGTGCTGATCCAGAAGCGAGCCGCTTTCGATCCTGAAGGGCAGAAACACGAGCAGTAGCGAGTGTGCCGTCGGCCTTCCAAACTCTAATGTCCGAAGTCCAACGTCGATAGGATTCGGGTTTTGAACATTGGACTTTAGACCTTGGACTTGCGACTGACGGAGGCATACTACCGGTCGTGTTTCTGCCTTGTTCGGGCTAAACTTTCTTAGTGCACAAGTTTGTCCGCAATCTGATCACCGAGTGGCGGCGTTTGAAGCTGCCGTTTTCAGGTGAGACGGTGATCGTTGCAGTTTCCGGCGGCGCAGATTCGGTCAGCCTGCTGCTCGCGCTCGTCGATCTCAAGAAAAGAAAAAAGCTCGACCACAAATTTGTCGTAGCGCATTTCAACCACAAGCTGCGCGGAAAGGAGAGTGACGGCGACGAGCAATTTGTGCGCCGACTGGCCGAAAAATCAAATTTCGAATTCGTTTCCGGCGCCGGCATGCTGAAGGGAAAATCCGATCTCGAACACCGTGCCCGCGACGCGAGGTACAAGTTTCTCGGGAAAGTTGCGAAACAAAAAAAGTCACATTACGTTCTGACCGCGCACACGATGAACGATCAGGCAGAAACTTTTCTGATCAATCTCGTTCGCGGCAGCGGCGTTGATGGCTTGAGCTCGATTCCGGCGATGAGAAATCTTCGTGCCGGTTCGCATGATTTCGCTGTTTCAGAAAATTATTCGACCACGAAAACACACGAACCAACACGAAAAAGGACACAAATCGAAGATGAAATCCTGCTGATTCGTCCGATGGTGAATTGGGCAAAGCGTGCCGAGACCGAAAGCTATTGCCGAGAGCTTGGAATTGCTTTTCGGCAGGATTCGATGAACGACGACCTGCGTTTTACGCGTGTGCGGATCAGAAAAACCGTCATTCCGATGCTCGCCGAGCTAAATCCAAAGATCGTCGAAGCTCTTTGCCGCGCGGCGGCGTTGTTGGCGGAACCGACAAGATCGAAACGTAGCGAGACGGAAATCGACCCGGCCGGACCGACGCTAAAGCTCAACAACCTGAAATCGCTTGAAAAAGGGGAGCTTTACAAGCACATTCGCACGTGGCTCGCCGAAAAGCGTGGAAACTTGCGCGGTTTGCAACTGAAACATATCGAGGCCGTGGCTCGTCTGGTAAATAGCCCGAAAAGCGGGCGTGTTGTCGAGCTGCCGGGCGGCGTGGTGATAAAGAGCGGCGGGCGGCTTGCGTTCCGGCACATAAAGCTTGAAAATTAAGGCACCGCCCGTGTTAAAATTGAAAGTTGACGCCTAAGGGCGGCACATGTATTGCGAACAACTGCTTTTAGGCAACTTTCATCAAATGTCATTGCCGGTGTTCGCGAGGGATTAGAGTAGTTTTGGAGGCTGTAAATTGAATTCGAAGGCGAGACAGGTTTTTTTGTGGTTGACTATAATTTCGGGCGCGCTGCTATTTGTTTGGTACCTGCAGGGCAAACAGACAAAGGCGCCGCAGGAATTGGCGATCAACGAAGCAATAACGAGGATCGAGAATAAAGACTTTAAAGAAGCATCCTTTAAACAATCGGGCGTTGAGTTTACCGATGTCAACGGCAACAAGTTCGTAACTACGGTCGGCAGCGACCCGACGCGCGAGCTGCTTCAAAAGAAGGTAGATGAGTTTAACGCCGCTAATAAAGGAACCGCTGCCCAGATCAAATCGACTGAGGAAGCGGCATCCAGCGGTCTCGGTTGGCTGATCATCATCCAGGCGCTCCCGATCCTGATCATTCTCGGTTTTCTTGCGTTCACGCTTCGCCAGATGCAGGCCGGCGGCAACAAGGCTCTGAGCTTCGGCAAATCGAAGGCGAAGCTTCTCAACAATCAACAAAAGCGAGTGACGTTTAAGGACGTCGCGGGCGTCGATGAGCCGAAGGAAGAACTGCAGGAAATAATCGAATTTCTCAAAGACCCGCAAAAGTTTCAAAAGCTCGGCGGCAAGATCCCGAAAGGCGTGCTGATGATGGGCCCGCCGGGAACCGGCAAGACGCTGCTTGCAAAAGCCGTTGCGGGCGAGGCGAACGTTCCTTTCTTTTCTATTTCAGGTTCCGACTTTGTCGAGATGTTTGTCGGCGTCGGTGCTTCGCGTGTGCGCGACCTGTTCGAACAGGGCAAGAAAAATGCGCCGTGCATTATCTTCATCGACGAGATCGACGCGGTCGGCCGCCATCGCGGCGCCGGTCTTGGCGGCGGTCACGACGAACGCGAGCAGACGCTCAACCAGCTTCTCGTCGAAATGGACGGTTTCGAATCGAACGACGGCGTTATCCTAATGGCTTCGACCAACAGGCCTGACGTTCTCGATCCGGCGCTGCTTCGGCCCGGACGTTTCGACCGTCAGGTCGTCGTTTCATACCCGGACGTGCGCGGACGCGAAGGTATCTTGAAAGTTCACACGCGGAAAATTCCGCTCGACGAAGGCGTCGATGTCAACGTGATCGCGCGCGGTACGCCCGGCTTCACCGGAGCTGATTTGGCGAACCTCGTCAACGAAGCGGCGCTGATCGCCGCGCGGCAAAACAAAAAGGTCGTCACGCTCCACGACCTCGAATTTGCAAAAGACAAAGTGCTGATGGGCCCGGAACGCCGCAGCATGGTGATGACCGATAAGGAACGCCGCCTGACGGCCATCCACGAAGCGGGCCACGCGCTTGTCGGCATAAACATTCCTGACAGCGATCCGGTGCACAAGGTTACGATCGTGCCGCGCGGCCGCGCTCTCGGCGTGACGTTCTTCCTGCCCGAACAGGACGTGCTCGGCCGCACAAAGGAAGAGCTTGAGGCGATGATCGCAAACTCGATGGGCGGACGCATTGCCGAAGAGCTTTTTATCGGTCGCGTCACGACGGGCGCGTCGAACGACATTGAAAAAGCGACCGAGCTCGCGCGTGCGATGGTTTGCCAGTACGGAATGTCCGATCTTGGGCCGCTCGCCTTCGGCAAAAAGGAAGAGCAGATTTTTCTCGGCCGCGAGATCGCGCAGCACCGCGATTTTTCGGAAGACACGGCGATCAAGATCGACCAGGAAGTGAAACGCATCGTCTCTGAGCAATACGTTCGCGCGACGAAGATTTTGGAAGATAACCGCGAAGCAATGGATCGCCTTGTCGAAGCGCTTCTCGAGCACGAATCGCTCAACCTCGCCCAGATGAAACGGGTCATCGCCGGCCTGCCGGTCGAAGAACCGAAAACAGTTTCGTCCTCGACCGACGAAACCGGCACGCCGGAAGCGGAAGAGATCAAGGAACGTTTCAAGAAGCCGATCCTGCCGCCGATCACGCCGAATAATCCGGCAACGGCTTAAAACGGAAACACGAGCGGTAGCGAGTGTGCACTTTAATTATTGAGTCGAGTAATATATGTTACTCGACTCTTTGTTTTTTCATGAGGTGCAGTGGTTCGA
>Ga0187893_10009562_pt1 | contig 14858 bp, 6 predicted proteins | sample MA1701074metaG_FD_139574 | JGI IMG/M metagenome (GOLD analysis project Ga0187893, IMG submission 139574) | White microbial mat communities from a basaltic lava cave in the Kipuka Kanohina Cave System on the Island of Hawaii, USA - MA170107-4 metaG ...
AGGAAGAATCCGCCGGCGCGATTGGCGGGCGCAAGGGCACACGGCTGCGCAACATTCTGGTGGTCGCGCAGCTTGCCCTATCGCTGGTGTTGCTCACCGGCGCGACCCTTTTCCTGCGCAGCCTGCAGAACGCGCAGCGCATGGATATCGGCTTCGAGCCGCGCGGGGCCATTGCGCTCGACATTGAACTGAAGTCCGCGGGCTTTGATGACGAGTCGGCCCAGCTTTTCTATCGCCAGTTGCAGGAGCGCCTGCACGCGCTGCCCGGCGTGCAGTCCGCGTCCTTCGTCAATCTGGCCCCGCTCGATCTGGCCACGCCGCGCGCGGGCGTGCACATTGACGGCCACGAACCGACGCCCGGCCAGACATCCCTGAGAATTTCCTTCAATCGCGTCGGCCTTCGCTATTTCGAGACGCTGCAGATCCCGCTGCTCAGCGGCCGCCACTTTACGGAACTCGACGACCAAACCCGCGCGGGCGTAGTGATTATCAACGAAACCATGGCCCGCCGTTTCTGGCCGGGCCAAGACCCCATCGGCATGCGCGTCCGTCTTGCTGCGGAAGCGGAGAATCGCCAGGCGGCCGGGCGCAACATGTCCGGCGACGTGCTCGAAGTGATCGGCGTCGCGCGCAACGTGAAATATCGCACGCTGGGCGAGGAGCCCGAGGCGCACATGTACGTCCCATATTTGCAGCGCTTCGACGCCGGGCGCACTCTGGTGGTCCGCGGGGCGGGCAGCGCCGCGTCACTCCTCCCTGCCGTGCAGCGTGAAGTCGAAACGCTCAACAAGGATGTGCGCGCGTTCTTTTCGCGCACCCTCGAGCAGCACATCGGGCTGGCGATGCTGCCGTCGCGCATGGCGGCCACGCTGAGCGGCATCTTCGGCCTGATGGCCCTGCTGCTGGCAACGGTCGGGCTGTACGGCTTGATTGCCTATTCGGTGGCGCAGCGGCGGCGCGAAATCGGAATCGTGATGGCGCTCGGGGCGCAGCGTGGCGACGTGGTGCGCATGATTCTGGGCCAGGGCCTGAAGCTCACCGGCGCGGGCATCCTGGTGGGGCTGGCCGCTGCGCTGGCGGCAGCGCGTCTCCTGGGCAGCCTGCTGTACGGCGTCAGCGCAACTGATCCACTGATCTTTGCCGGCGTGTCGTTGCTGTTGCTCGGTGTCGCGTTATTAGCCTGCCTTGTCCCGGCACGGCGCGCCGCGCGGATCGATCCGGTGGTGGCGTTGCGCTACGAATGAGGCGCGAGAATTTGGTGGAGGAAGAAGTCCATGAAACTCCCTTTGTGGCGACGAAAGCAGAAGGATGAACTCGACGAGGAATTGCGCGCGCATCATGACGCAGCCGTGCAGGAACGCATCGAGCGCGGCGAACCGCGCGCGCAGGCTGAATCCGCGGCGCGGCGCGAAATGGGCAACACCGGCCTGATTGCCGAAATCACCCGCGAAATGTGGGGCTGGGCTTCGCTCGACCGCCTGTTGCAGGACGTGCGCTACGGCCTGCGCCAACTGCGCCGCAATCCCGGCTTCACGCTCACCGCGGTGCTCACGCTGGCGCTCGGCATCGGCGCCAACACCGCCATTTTCAGCGCAGTCAATTCGGTGCTGCTGCGCCCGCTTCCCTATCGCGATAGCGACCGCTTGGTTGCTGTCTTCAACCACGAGAAGCGCATGGGCGAGCCGCGCAATCCCACCTCTCCGTTCGACTTTCACCAGTGGCAGCAGAACCGCGTGTTTGAAGCGATGGCCGCGGCCACGCCTTGGGAGCCGGTGCTCACCGGCTATGATCGCCCCGACCGGCTGGACGGCTTGCGCGCCTCCGCCACTTTGTTTCAATTGCTGGGCGCGGAGGCCGCTTTGGGCCGCACGTTTCGCGAGCCGGATGGCGAGATCGGCAGCCATCGCGTGGTGGTGCTGGGGCACAACATCTGGCAGCGCCGCTTCGGGTCAGACCGCGCGCTGGTGGGCCGCACGCTGCTGCTCGATAGCGAACCCTACACCGTGATCGGCGTGATGCCGCCGGGCTTCCGCTTCCCTCCGTTCTGGGCCGTGGATGCGGAGTTCTGGGCGCCGCTGACGTTCACCCCCGACGAGCGCAATCGCCGGGCTCGCTTCCTGCGCGCATTTGCACGATTGAAGCCCGGAGTCACGCTGGCCCAGGCGCGAAGCGAAATGGACGGGATCGCCCGCCGGTTGGAGCAAGAAGCTCCGCAATCGAACAAGTCCGTGGGCGTTACCGTGGAGCCGTTGCAGGAGCCTGTAGTGCACGGCATCCGGCCGGTGCTGGTGGCGCTGCTGGGAGCGGCGGGCTTTGTGCTGCTGATCGGTTGCGCCAACATCGCCAACCTGCTGCTGGCGCGCGCTTCCGTGCGCAGTCGCGAATTTGCCGTGCGCATGGCGCTGGGCGCTTCGCGCGCGCGGCTGGTGCCGCAACTGCTGACGGAAAGCCTGCTGCTGGCCCTGCTCAGCGGCGCGGCGGGCCTGCTTTTGGGAGTGTGGTTGCTGGGCGCATTGCGAGGCATGATGGCCGAAAGCCTCCCGCGCATTGTAGAGGTCCAACTCGACTGGCGCGTGCTGGCCTTTGCGTTTGCTGTATCGCTGCTGACCGCCATCGCCACCGGGCTCGCGCCCGCCCTGCAAGCGGGCCGCGGAGGACTGGTGGACGCGCTGAAGTCTGGCACTCGCCAAACCAGCGGTGGAAGCAGCCGCCTGCGCGGCGGGCTGGTGGTCAGCGAAGTCGCGCTGGCCGTGGTGCTGCTCGCCGGCGCGGGGCTGATGCTGCAAAGCGTGTGGCGGCTGGCAAACCTCGACCCGGGCTTTCGCCGCGAACAGGTGCTGACAGCGGAAATCTCCTTTGCGGGTGAGCGTTACGAGACCGTGGAGCAGCAGTTCCACCTTGTGAACAACGTGCAGCAGCGCATCTCTGCCCTGCCTGGGGTGGAAGCAGCCGCGCTGACAAATCATCTGCCGATTGGCGGCGACGTGTGGCGTTTCCAGTTTGTCGTCGACGGCCAGCCGCTGCCGCCCTCTGACCAGATGCCGCTGGCCGTCTACCGCGCCGCCACTCCCGGGCTGTTTCGCGCGCTGGGCATCCGGCTGGTGCGTGGCCGCGACTTTTCCGCCACCGACACGCCGGGTTCCGAGCCGGTCATTCTTGTCAATGAGACGGCCGCGCGGCGCTACTTTGGAGGCGAAGACCCGGTCGGAAAAAGAATCCGGCTGGGAGGGCTCGACTCCAAGTTGCCCTGGCTGACGGTGGTCGGCGTGACCAGCGACGTTCGCCAGGGTGCGCTGGCCGAAGACGTTCCGCCGGAAATGTACCTCCCGTATGCGCAGCAGCTCACGGAGTTCTACCGCAACACCACGCTCGTGGTCCATACGCGCGGCGAAACCGCGCCGCTGGAAAAAGCCATCCAGCAGGTGACCTGGGATCTCGACGCCAACCTTCCGGTAACCAGAATCCGCACCATCGAGCAGATTCTTGAGGGCGAAGTGCGCCAGCCGCGCCGCCAGGGGTTGTTGATCGCGGCATTTGCCGGCGTGGCGCTGCTGCTGGCGGGAATCGGACTCTACGGCGTGGTCAGCTACATGGTGGCGCGGCGCACGCAGGAGATTGGCGTGCGCATGGCGCTGGGCGCGCAGCGCGGCGACATTCTCCGGCTGGTGGTGGGGCAAGGGATGGGGCTGGTGACGCTGGGGCTGAGCATTGGCCTGGCCGGCGCGTGGATGCTGACCCGTTGGGTGGAAGGCCTGCTGTTCCAGGTGAGTCCCACTGATCCCGCGACCTTTGCTGCGGTTAGTGTGCTGCTCGGGTTGGTGGCCTTGCTGGCTTGCTGCATGCCCGCGCGGCGCGCCGTTCGCGTGGATCCCATGACCGCGCTGCGGCAGGAATAGGCCAGCGGGCAAACCCGCGAAGTCGAACGAAGGAGCACGCGATGAGCGTACCGCTGTGGCGGCGAAAGCAGAAGGATGAACTCGACGAGGAGTTGCGCGCGCATCACGACGCGGCCGTGCGCGAGCGGATGGAACGCGGGGCATCGCCCGCCGAAGCAGCCTCCGCGGCGCGCCGCGAGTTCGGCAACGCCGGCTTGATCGCGGAAATCACCCGCGAAATGTGGGGCTGGGCCTCGCTCGACCGCCTGCTACAGGACGTGCGCTACGGACTGCGTCAACTGCGCCGCAATCCCGGCTTCACGCTCACCGCGGTGCTCACGCTGGCGCTCGGCATCGGCGCCAACACCGCCATTTTCAGCGCGGTCAGCGCGGTGTTCTTGCGTTCGCTGCCCATCGAGTCGCCCAGCGACGTGGTTTCCGTGCGCAACAATTCGGGCCGCGCGATGTTCAACGCCTTTTCCTTCCCCAACTATCGCGACCTGCGCCACCGCAGCAGCGCGTTCTCCGACGTAATCGCCTACCGCTTCGCCCCCGTAGCGCTCAGCCACGAAGGCAACAACCAGCGGATCTGGATCTACATCGTGACCGGCAATTATTTCCCCGGGTTGGGTCTCCGTCCGCACCTGGGCCGCCTGCTCACGCCAGACGACGACCGCAACCCCGGCGCCCATCCGGTGGCCGTGATTGGGTATGAAGCGTGGCAGCGGCGCTTCGCCGGCCGCGCCGATATCGTCGGGCAGCAGATCGTGGTCAACGGCCGCAGCTACACCGTGGTCGGCGTGGGGCCCGAGGGCTTTGCGGGGACCGAAGTGATTGCTTCACCAGAGATCTGGTTTCCCGCGGCGATGCAGCCGGAGCTGGAGCCGGGCATGAACGCGCTGGAAGCCCGTGCGCTGGCCATATTCACCTTGCTGGCGAGAATGAAGCCAGGCGCCACGCGCGCGCAGGCTGAAACGGAAATGGCGGCCATCAGCCAAAGCCTCGCGGTGGAATTTCCCGACGAGAACAAGGATCTGAACATCGAGATCTCTCCCCCGGGCATGCTGAGCGGGGGCGGCTTCTTGCGCAGCGCTTCACTTGGTTTTGCCACTCTGCTGCTGGCGGTGGCTGGGCTGGTGCTGGTGCTGGCCTGCGCCAACCTGTCGAACATGCTGCTGGCGCGCGCTACGGAGCGGCGCGAGGAAACCGCGGTGCGGCTGGCGCTGGGCGCAAGCCGCGTGCGGCTGGTGCGCCAGTTGCTCACCGAAAGCTTGCTATTGGCGATGGCCGGAGGCGTGGTGGGAATCCTTCCGGCGCTGTGGCCGCTGCGCTTCGCCGTGCAGATGAAACCGCCGGCCGATTTTCCCATGGTGCTCGATGTGCAATGGGACTTTCGCGTGCTCGGCTTCGCGTTCCTGATTACCGTGATTACCGGCGTGGCCTTCGGGCTGCTGCCGGCGCTGCAAGCCAGCCGCGCAGAAGTTGCGTCGTCGCTCAAAGGCGGGCAGCCGGTGGCGATGCGGCGCCGCTGGGTGCGCGGCAGCCTGGTGGCGTTGCAGGTGGCGCTATCGCTGGTGCTGCTCACCGGAGCCGGATTATTGGTGCGCGCGCTGGGGCAGGTGCAGAACCTCGAGCTGGGCTTCGAGCCGCGCGGCGCGATCGAAGTGGGATTCGACCTGCGCATGCAGGGCTACGACGCGCCCGGCGGTCGCGAGATGCAAAAGCGGATGCTCGAACGCGTGCGCGCCATGCCCGGCGTGCAAGCCGCGGGATTCGCCGACGTGGTTCCCGTGGATTTGCACTTCGGCGCAACGCCGGTGTTCATCGAGGGCGCGCCCGAAGAGCGCACCGCCAGCACGCCGCGCGCGCTTTCCAGCCGCGTCAGCCCGGGCTACTTCGCCGCGATGGGGACGCGTCTGCTAGCCGGCCGCGACTTCACCGATAGCGACGATTTGACAGCCGAACCCGTCGCCGTGGTCAGCCGGGCTTTTGCGCAGCGGTTCTGGAGCGTGGAAGACGCCATTGGCAAGCGCTTCAGCCTCGGCAATGCGCGCTCCCCGAAGATGAAAATCATCGGCGTCGTGCAGGACGGGAAATACAACAGCCTGAATGCGCCGCCGCAGCCGTTTGCGTTCCGCTCGGCCTGGCAAGCGTACTCCGGCTCCACCGGCATGGTGGTGCGCAGCAGCATGGATGAACAGGCGGTGATGGCTGCGGTGCGCCGCGAAGTGCAGCCGCTGGATTCGCAGATGCCGCTCGCGATTTCGCCGCTGCGCGACCGCCTGGGCATCGCGCTGCTGCCGGCGCGCGTGGCCGCCACGGTGCTTGGCGCGTTTGCTGCTTTGGGACTGGCGCTGGCCGCGGTGGGAATCTACGGCGTGATTTCCTACGCGGTTTCGCGGCGCACGCGCGAACTGGGCATTCGCATGGCCATGGGCGCGCGCAAAGCCGATGTGCTGCGGCTGGTGATTCGCCAGGGCATGCGCCCTGCCGCGATCGGAGCGCTGGTAGGGCTGCCCGCCACCTACGGGCTGACGCGGCTGATGCAGAGCTTCCTGTTCGGCCTCAGCCCCACCGATCCCGTCACCTACAGCGGCACGGCGTTGCTGCTGGCGGGCGTGGCGCTGCTGGCGTGCTTCGTTCCGGCGTTGCGAGCCACGCGCGTCGACCCGGTGGTCGCACTGCGCCACGAATAAGCGTGGATTGAGAAGCAACCAACGGAGGCAGGTCCATGGCCCTTTTCTGGCGACGGCGGCGCAAAGACGATCTCAACCAGGAGCTGCGCGCGCATTTCGAAGAAGCGGTGCGCGAGCGCATCGAGCGCGGCCAATCGCGCGAGCAAGCGGAAGCTGCTGCGCGCCGCGAATTCGGCAACGCGGCCCTGGTGGCGGAAGTCACGCGCGACCAGTGGGGCTGGGTCTGGCTGGAGACGCTGCTGCAAGACGCGCGCTACGGCCTGCGTCAACTGCGGCGGAGCCCGGCGTTCACATCCGTTGCGGTGCTCACCCTCGCGCTGGGGATTGGCGTCAACCTCGCCGCGTTTCACTTCCTCAATTTTCTGGCGTTCCGGCCGCTGCCGGTGCGCGACCCCGACTCCATCGTGCGCCTCACGCCGGAGTCCCCGGGCAGTTGGTCGTCATCCGTCTCTTATCCCGCGCTCGACTTCTATCGCCGGCACAACACGGTGCTCAGCGCCGTCCTGGGTTCCGCAGATTCCGAGCTGACCTTCGACCGGAATCCCGCCGACCGCATTTCCGCGAAATTCGTCACCGCGAATTTTTTCGCTGAACTGGGCGCGACTCCGGCCTACGGCCGCTTGCTCGATCCGCAATCCGACGACGACGCGGCCGCGGAGCCGGTGGCCGTGCTCAGCCATGCGTTCTGGCAGAGCCGCTTCGCTTCCGATCCCAGCATCCTCGGCAAGACCGTCCATCTCAACATGCAGCCCGTCACTGTGATTGGAGTTGCCCCCTACGACTTCACCGGACTGGACGCGGAAGGCACCGCCGTGTGGCTGCCAATCGCGCGGCATCCTGATCTTGTTGCGGGCAGCCGCTTGCTCTCCGATCATGCGATGAAGTCCATTTTGCTCTACGGCCGGTTGCGGCCGGGCGTGAGCATGCGTCAAGCCGAAGAAGGGCTGAAGCCGCTTGTCGCCGAATTGCGCCGCCAGCACCCGGACCAGTTCGCCGAGAAGGAAATACTGGCCGCGCGTCCGGGCGCTTACCTCGGTGATCTCAGCCGCGCGCCGCTGCCTTTGCTGGCATTTTTTGCCGCGCTGGTTTTGCTGATTCTGGTGATCGCCTGCGCCAACCTCGGCAACCTGATGCTGGCGCGCGCCGTGACCCGCGAGCGCGAAATCGACATTCGCTTCGCCGTGGGCGCGAGCAGAGCGCGCGTGATTCGCCAGCTCTTGACCGAGAGCGTGCTGCTCGCGCTGCTGGGCAGCGTGGCAGGCGCGGCCGTGGCTGCCGTTGCGGTGCGGGTGGCGCTGGTCATCATCATGGACGTGGCGGATTTCTATCGCTTTGCGCTGGACGCTCGCGTTTTTCTCGTCGCATTCTCCCTGGCCTTGTTGGCCGCGATCGTCTTTGGGCTGGCGCCCGCGCTGGCCGCCACGCGAAAAGGACACCGCGGCAACCGGTGGCGGCGCGTGCTGATCACCATGCAGGTAGCCGCGAGTTGCGTGCTGCTGATTGTTTCCGGACTGATGGTGCGCAGCATGAGGGTTGCGTTCACCGCGCCGCCGGGTTTCGAGTACGAGCGCGTGGTGGTGGTCGATCCCGCTCTGGGACTGCACGGCTACCAGGACGAAGCCGCTGCCGGCTACCTCGCAGATCTTCGCCAACGGGTGAACACCATGCCCGGCGTGGAAGCGGCTTCCGTCTGCACCATGCCGCCGCTCGGAGGGCGGCGCACCGTGCTGAGCGGCGATGAGCCCCGCCGGTGGGAGGCGTTCGCCAACGACGTCGACCCCGGCTATTTTCGCACCATGGGCATCCCGTTGCTGCGTGGCCGCAATTTTTCCGCCGGCGAAAGAAGAAATGTGGTTATCGTGAGTGAGAATCTGGCCCGGCAGCTTTGGCCCGCGCAGGACGCCATCGGCCAAACATTTTCCGAGTCGCTGGTGGTGGGCGTGGCCGGGCGCGCGCGCACCGGCAACCTCTCCGATCCCGATGCCGCCGAGATTTACTTCCCTCTCCAACAGCGCGACTCGAGCTCCGCGGTTCTGCTGGTGAAAACCGCCGGGCCGCCCGAATCGCACCTGGAGCCGCTGCGCGTGGCGGCCGAGTCGCTCGATTTCCGCGTATCGCCCGCGGCCACGTTGCTCAAAAATGCGTACCACGAACGCATGCGCGCATCCGGCCGCAGCGCCATGGTCGTTTCATCTCTGGGCCTGCTGGCCGCGCTGCTGGCCGCCATCGGCGTGTACGGCTTGGTGAGCTACGCCGTTTCCGAGCGGCAGAAGGAGATGGGCATTCGCCTGGCGCTGGGCGCGGCGCGCAGTGACATTTTGGTTCTCGTGCTGCGCCAGTTCTTGCGGCCGGTTGGCATTGGAGTTGCCGTGGGCCTCACTTTGGCCGCCGGCCTTTCGCTGGCGTTGCGCAGCCTGCTGTTCGGCCTCAGCAATTTCGACCCGGCCAGCTACGCCGGCGCGGTTCTTCTTTTCCTGGCGCTGGCCAGCGTGGCCGGTTTCGTGCCGGCTCGCAGAGCCATGCGCGTCGATCCGCTGGAAGTTCTGCGCCACGAGTGAAAGCCTGCGCGTCCACCTGCGGGCAGCTTGTGCGGCCCGTTGCGTGCGGCACGACACCCATCTAAAATAGAAGCTGGCTACGGGGGCGACACGGTTTCGACGGAAGCTCGCGCGGCCAGAAGGCATGCCGGGCCCCACGTGCCCGCAATCGCGTGGAAAAACAGAACTGCCAATCAACCTTTGGCTTTGGCTGCTTAATTAACTAAGTAGCCCGTCTGCCTGAGCCAGCCCGCGGGCCCAGGATCAGGCGTCATTCAGCGGGATTGCTGGAGTGCCTCGGCCCGTGGCCCTCCGGTGAAAACTATCGGGCTAGCCGGACGCGTTTCTTGCCCGCTCTGAGCGTGCGCCGGCGAACTGCGGAAGGCTCGCAAGGGTCAGGCCGCATGCGAACGGGCTAAGCATGTAGTCTTCTGGTGGCAAGGCTTTTCGGACGGGGGTTCGACTCCCCCCGCCTCCATTCGCCGTCGTCCGCCGATGGCGGACTAAGGCGAATGCCCGCCGTAGCGCCGCCTCGTTTGCTAGTTTTGCTTGGATGCCGCCGCTTGGGGCAGGACAATCCTATGAGAAACGTAATCTACGCGATCAACATTACGCTGGATGGCTGTGTCGATCACACCAAACAAATCGGCGATGAAGAAACGCATGGGTATTTCACGCAGCTCCTGCGAGAAGTTGACGTGCTCGTCTGTGGGCGCAAGACCTATGAACTGATGGTGCCGTTTTGGCCCGATGTCGCCAGAAATCAGAACATGGACAAAGCATCCAACGAATTTGCTCGGGCATTTGACTCCATGAACAAAATTGTTTTTTCTCGATCCTTGGCGAGCGCTGAAAGCAAGGACACAAGAATTGTTCGCACCGACCCTCACGACGAAATCCACAAATTGAAAAAAGAAAATGGCAAGGGCATTCTGCTCGGCGGTGTCGATATGCCTTCACAACTCATCGAGCGTGGTCTCGTGGATGAATTTCGCTTCGTCGTGCATCCGATCGTTGCAGGCGAAGGGCGACGGTTGTTCGATGGCGTTCGCCTGCCGGAGAGCCTCCACGTAAAACTCGTTGCGTCAAAGATTTTCAAGTCAGGTTGTGTTGCGCTTCTTTATTTGAAAAAGTAACCGCAGGAGGTCTCCCATGAAAAACGCAGCTTCCTTCGGTGCCGCCTCGTGGGCGCGCATGGCCGGTGCGACTGTCGCTGTGGCAGCGCTCCTCTCCGTCAGCGCATGCCGGTCGGAAGCTCCCAGCCAAGCGGAGCATCCCGTCGAGAAGGTGCTGCGAGACGCCACGCAGCAGAAGAAGCTGCCCGGCATTGTGGCCATCGTGGCCACCGGCAACACAGTGGTCTATCAAGGAGCAGCCGGCATGTGCGACACCGCCAACAACCTGCCGATGACCACGGACTCCATCTTCCAAATCGCCTCCATGACCAAGCCGGTCACTTCGGTCGCTGTGATGCAGCTCGTCGAGCGCGGCCTGGTGAAATTGGATGCGCCGGTCTCCGCCTACTTTCCTGAGCTTTCCAAGCTGCGCGTACTCGAGGGGTTCGACGATGCCGGCCGCCCCAACCTGCGTGCCGCAAAATCCGCGCCGACGGTTCGGCAATTGCTCTCGCACACCTCCGGCTTCGGCTACGAATTCTTCAATCCGCTCCTGCAACGCTACGCGGCCACCGGCGCTGTTCCTAGCGCCGCGCAAGGCGACGACGGCTTCCTGAAAGCGCCGTTGCTGGTCGATCCCGGCACGCGATTCGAATACGGCATCAGCACCGACTGGCTGGGGAAGCTCGTGGAAAAAGTCAGCGGCCAGACTTTGGAAGCGTATTTTCGCGAGCACATTTTCCAGCCGCTGGGCATGCACGACACTTTTTTCGACGTTCCTGCCGGTAAGCAATCGCGCCTGGTTGCTCTGCACACGCGGCAAGGCGACGGTTTCGCCCAGGCCCCGCCGCAACCGGTCACGCCCGCCAAGTTTTACAGCGGCGGGGGCGGGCTTCACTCCACCGCCATCGACTACGTGAAATTTGCGCGCATGCTGCTGCTCGGCGGAACGCTGAATGGCAAACAGGTTTTGAAGCCGGAAACGATCGCGGAGATGAGCCGCAATCAGATCGGTGCCATTGAGTTGACTCCAATGCGGAGTTTGGCCCCGCAGTTTGCCAAGGATCCGATTCGCATCCCCGGCTCCATGACCAAGTTTGGTTTGGGATTTGGGATCACCGCGCAGCCGGTGCCGGGCGGACGCTCCACGGGCTCTTTCGCGTGGGCCGGAATCTTCAACACCTTTTTCTGGATCGATCCGCAACAAAAAGTTTGCGCCGTGTTGATGATGCAAGTCCTGCCGTTCACCGACGATGCGCCGTATTCCGTGGCCGAGGAGTTCGAGCGCGCGGTTTACGCCTCCACGCGGTAGCGCAAACTTGCTCCGCTGAACTTTTTCGTTTCCGCCCCGTAATATCACCTATGGACAAGGGAATGTTTCTCTACTTCGACAATCTGCGTGCGGATGTGCGCGACGCGTGGCGCGGCCTGCGCCGCGATCCCGGCTTTAGCGGCGTGGCCGTTGCGATCGTGGCGGCGATGCTGGCCGTCAACATGATGCTGTTCGCGTTCCTCGACGCGTTCTTTCTTCGCCCGTTGCCGATTCCCGGCGCTGACCGCCACTTTGAGCTTGCCATTCAAGACCAGCAGGGCCGCGCGGAGCGCCACTGGCCACTGGCAGATACGGAGCGTTTCATAGCCGTCAACTCCAGCGTACTCGAAGCGGGCTACGCTTTTGGCATACGGCGCGCGATTGTCGGAAGCGGCGAGAATGCCAAGCGCTCTTACGCCGAAGTGGTGTCGGCATCCTATTTCGATCTGCTCAAGCCGCCTCTCGCGCAGGGCCGCGTGTTGCGCGCCGAGTCCACCGGCTCGCCCGAGCACGCCATCCTGCTCAGCCACACAGGTTGGAAGCGCCTCACCAACAGCGACCCGGACGCGCTGAATCAAACGCTGCTCGTCGACGGCATTTCGCTCACCATCGCAGGAATCCTGGCCCAAGACGCGGGCGGCCTCGAACCGGTCACGCCGGATTTCTGGATGTTGGCGGGCGCCGCTGACCAAGCCGTGCGAGGCGGCGCGCCAGAGTATTCCATCGGCGGCGTGCTGCGCGAAGGCGTCACGGCCGAGCAAGCGGCAACGGCCCTCGCGCCCGGTATCGAGGTGTTGCCTGCGGAGAGCGCGCAGGCCACGCAGCGCCATGCGGTGATCGAGCTGCGGCCCACCTTCCTGCGCGAGCGCCGCGAGCTGCAACCCCTCGCGCTGGCCGTGCTGTTTCTCTTCGGACTGGTGACGCTGGTGGCCGGCGCGAACCTCACCAGCCTGCACTTGGCGCGAGCTGCCGCGAGACGGCGCGACCTCGCCATTCGCTCCGCTTTGGGCGCGTCGCGCGCGCGCTTGATGCGGCACATCCTCACGGAGAGCCTGCTGGTGGCGGGTGATGCCGCGCTGGTGGCGTGGGCGACCGCCGTCTTCAGCATTGCCGCGCTGGAGGGACTGGTATTCGGCATTGTCAGCGACGCGGGCATGGCCATGCGGCCCATCGGGGTTGATGGACGCATCGCTTTCGCCGGGCTGCTGCTGGCCGCCGTGGTTGGAGTCGGCTGCGGCCTCGCGCCTGCTTTGCACACTACGCGGGGATCGGTCGAAGCCGCTCTGCGCCGCGACGGAATGTGGCTCGGCGGCCGCGTGAGCGCCGGACGCCTGCGCGGCGCGCTTGTCGTATTGCAGGTCGCGCTGAGCCTTCCGCTGCTGGTCGGCGCGGGGATCCTCGTCCGCACTGCCGCCACAGCCACGCATCACGACCCGGGCTTCGACCTCGACCGCATGATTGACTTGCGCGCGGAACCTTCGTCGCCGCGGCTGCTGGCTCACCTGCGCGAGCAGCCGGGAGTCGCTGCGATTGCCACTGCGGCATACACGCCGCTCACCGGCCCCGTGCGGCGCACCACCGCGCGTGTGGACGGCAACCTCGTCCGCATTGGCGCCAACCAGGTGAACGAAGACTACTTCTCCGCCTTCGCCATTCGCTTCACCGGCGGCCGCAACTTCCATCCGCACGAAGCCGCGAACGGCGTGCCCGTCGCAGTAGTCAGCCAGGCCGCTGCCCAGCGCTTGTTCCCCGGCGCAAACCCGCTGGGCCGCACAATCGAGCTGCAGCGCGACGGCGCTGAGGGCGAGCTCCTTGCGCATGAGATTGTCGGCGTGGTCGCTGACGTCAGCAGCGGCTTCTTTTTCGAGGGCCGCGATGCCGTCTACACTCCCGGCAGCCTTACCGCGGGCGCGCCGGAGATTATCGTCCGGCTGGAACGCGACAGCGCCGCCGAACTTCTTCGCCTGCGCACGGCATGTGGGGAGGTAGGCGCATTCTGCGAGCCGCACACCTTGCGCAAGGTTCTCGGCCTGCAACGCGTTCCATTTCTCGTCGGCGGACAAGTTGCTTCCGGCCTCGGTCTGCTGGCGCTGGCGCTGGCCTGCCTGGGCTTGTACGGGCTGGCGCGCTTCACGGTGATTCAGCGCACGCGCGAGTTTGGCGTGCGCTTCGCACTTGGCGCCACGCGCGGCCATGTCGTCCGCCACGTGCTGGGGGAATCTACGCGTCGCTCCGGCGTGGGCATCGCCATTGGCCTGCCCGTCAGCCTGGCGCTCTCCGCGCTGCTGGCGGCGCTGGTGCCATTCCTCAAGCCGTTCGACGTGCTGGCCTACGTGCTTGTGCCGAGTGTCCTTCTCGCTTGCGCGTTATTAGCGGCGCTGTTCCCTGCCCTGCGCGCGGCGGCGATTGATCCCATCACCGCCATCCGCGAAGAATGATGGCTAGCGGATAACGAACACCGGCTCGCCGAGGACGTCGAGGCGCGGCGTGACGCCCAGCCCGGGGCGCGAAGGCGCAGCCATGCGGCCCTGCTTCCGTTGCGGTGCGCCTTCGGCGATGCTGACGGTCACGTAGCTGTTGAAGTCCGTGGCGGAGAAGAGCAACTCCGGCGGCGTACTGTGCGCCAGATGGGCGATGGCTGCGGTGACAATGTCGCCGCCCCAGGTATCTTCGATAGTCATGGCGATGCCGTGCGCCACGGAGAAGTCGCGGATGGTGCGCGCCCGCGTGAGCCCGCCGACCTTGGAGATTTTCAGGTTGATGACGTCCATAGCCGCGTCGTGCACCCCGCGCGCGACCATCGCCAGCGAATCCACTACTTCGTCGAGGATGAACGGTCGCGCAGTCTTCCGCCGCACCGCCAGGCATTCTTCGTAGCTCGCGCAAGGCTGCTCGATGTAGACGTCCACGTCGCGCACGGCGTGCGCCACGCGCAGCGCCTGATGCTGGAGCCACCCGGTGTTGGCGTCGGCAATCAGCACATCGCCGGATTTCAATTCGGCGGCGGCAGCGCGGATTCGCGCCACGTCAGTGTCCGGGTCGCCGCCCACCTTGAGCTGGAACTTGCTGTAGCCCTCGGCGCGATACTGCGCCACGCGCGCGGCCATCGCATCCGGCGAGTCTTGCGAAATCGCGCGATACAGCGCGAAGTCGTCGCCGTAGGTGCCGCCCAGCAACGTGGCCACTGACTGCCCGCACGCCTGCCCGAGAATGTCCCAGCAGGCCATGTCGATTGCGGACTTTGCGTACGGATGGCCTTTCAGCGCCTGATCCATCCGCTGGTTGATCACGCCCAACTGCGTCGGATCGAGTCCGAGCAGATG
>Ga0187893_10009564_pt1 | contig 14857 bp, 13 predicted proteins | sample MA1701074metaG_FD_139574 | JGI IMG/M metagenome (GOLD analysis project Ga0187893, IMG submission 139574) | White microbial mat communities from a basaltic lava cave in the Kipuka Kanohina Cave System on the Island of Hawaii, USA - MA170107-4 metaG ...
CCACGGGCCGGGTGTCCTCTGGTGCGTAGGTCTTGCGCCAGCGAACGGATCGTTCCTTGGGCTGAGTCGACTTCATGGCTTCCCACGTCGCGGGCTGGCCACCATAGGCCTGTGGCGAGAAGTGAAGTGGACCCCATCCTTAAGACCACGAGACGCGATTTTTAAGCTAGTCTTTCAGGAGGCTGCCCGGGTGTTTTCGTTGCGTTCGTTTGCTCGCGTCTTCAATCCATTTTGGAAAGAGAGAGCGACGATCCAAACGTCTCGCCGCCCTCCCTCTCCGTTTTTTGGAGTTCCAGAGATTACCGCCGCAGGCGCTCTGTTTTCAAGATCAGGATCATCAGTCGTTTTCTCCTTTTTCTTCGAGCCCTTTGATCTCCGGTCCAGGTGTCTCTGAGAACTTTCGCTTGGTTCTGGTTCCAGCTCGCATCGCTTCCCACTGGGCCGGCTGGCCGCCGTAGCGGGGGCCGCTGCGGTACCACTCCACCGGCGTCGCGTCGTCCAGCGCTTGGTGCGGCCGCGACGTATTGTATCGCTGGAAGTACCACCGCAGCCCTCGATCCGCCGAGAGCCCGTCGCCGTAGTCGTTGAGGTAAACGTCCTCATACTTCACGCTGCGCCACAACCGTTCGATGAACCGATTGTCCATCCAGCGGCCTCGTCCATCCATGCTCACCTCGACTCCGGCCGACTGCACCGCCTCGATGAACCCGGGACTGGTGAACTGCGCGCCTTGATCGGTGTTGGAGATCAGCGGCGCCTGGCCCGCCTCGGCCAGCGCAGCCTCCCAGGCGCGGATGCAGAACTCCGCTTCCATCGTGTTGCTCAACCCCCAGGACAGCACGTGACGGGGTCAGTTCTTGTTATTGACAACTATCCGCGCGCAGACCAGCGTCGCGCATGGCCCGTAAGTTGAGAGTGCAGTATCCAGGAGCGATTTATCATGTCATGAACCGGGGAGATCGGCGGGAACCCATCTTCCAGGATGACCCGGATCGAAAACGTTTCCTGGAAACCCTGGCCGAGTGTTGTGCGAAAACCGCTTGGCAGGTCCACGCCTATTGTCTCATGCCCAATCATTTTCATCTGGTGGTCGAAACACCGCAGGCCAATCTCGTGGCCGGGATGAAATGGTTTCTCGGCACCTATACGGCGCGCTTCAACCGCCGGCACAAACTCTTCGGCCACCTCTTCAGCGGACGCTACAAGTCGCTGGTGGTGGACGGATCGGGCAACGGTTACTTGAAGGCCGTGTGTGATTACGTGCATCTGAATCCCGCGCGAGCGGGACTGGTGAAACCGGAGGAACCGTTGCGGCGTTTTGCGTGGAGCAGTTGGCCGGGATGCCTGATGGCCCCATCGCAACGGCCGGCCTGGTTGCGGGTGGACAGATTGCTTGGAGACTACCGCATTCCCAAGGACAGTGCGGCGGGGCGGCAGCGTTTGGAACAGGCGCTGGAAGGGCGGCGCGGAGCCGAATCGGGCGGAGACTTCCAGGATATCCGCCGTGGCTGGTGCCTGGGAGAGGAGACGTTTCGCCGGGAGTTGCTGGCGCAAATGAGCGAGCGCATCGGGGCGGAACACTATGGTTCGGAACGGGCGGAGACGGACGAGGCGAAGGCGGAGAGCATCATCGCGGCGGAACTCATGACGGGGTCATGACGGGGTCATATGCCTTGACGGGGTCAGTTCTTGTTATTGACAACCTCCATCACCGTGAAGGCGCCACTCATTACCGTGAGCGATCAAGCGGCAAAAAGATCTCCGGCAGGCAGCTTCTTCGTTTCCTGAAAGCTGTCTTTGTCTTCTTCCGAGTCGGGCGCCCCGTTGGTGTCATGAAGGGTCACCCATTAAGGAGGTGAGTCACCGCAGATCCGCATGTTTTTGCGTTGGCGAGGCTCCCTGTCCCACCATGCGAACTTCCATTTGCGGAAACGGAATCTCGATCTTTCGGGTACGGAAGGCATCGACGATGGCCAGCCGGATTTCCGCCCCGGCCGGGCCGAGTTCGCTCACCATTGACCACGGCTTGACCGCGATGTCGATGGATGAGGCGCCGAAGGAACTGACCGCCACCGCGGGCGCGGGGTCTTTCAACACGCGCGGGTTGCGGGCGAGGATTTCGTTTATCACGTTCAGCGCCGTCGTCAGATCGGTGTTGTAAGCCACCCCCACCGTGATGTTGTGCTGCCGGATGGTCCCGTAGTTGTGAAGGATTTCGCCGGAGATTTTCCGATTGGGAATGACCACACGCGACTGATCGGGGTGGACCAGCGTGGTGCTGAAGAGTTCGATCGCGCTCACCTGGCCGTAATTGCCGACCACCTCGATGTATTCGCCGACCCGAAACGGTTTGGTGAAGATGATCAGCAGGCCGGAAACGAGATTGCCCAACACCCCCTGCATGGCCAGGCCGATGCCCACGCCGGCCACCGACATGAGCGCGATGAGCGGACCGATCGCGATGCCCAGCGTCCCGATTGCCACCATGAAGAATAGCGCCATGATGACGAGTCCCACCGCGCGGGTAAGCAGCATACGGACGGGCGGTTCGAGGTGCCGCCGTTCAAGCCACTTTCCCAATAGCCGGCAGACGAAGCGTGTGATGATGAAGCCAGCAATGAGAATGATGATGGCGCCAAGGAGCGCGGGGCCCCTGTCGTAGAGGAAGTCGGCACCCTTCTGTTTCCATTGCGAAATCTGCTGGGTGGCGCCGGCAAGTTTGTTGGATTCCATGTCAGGTCAAAGGTCCAGGGTTCGTTACGTTGGGCCGAAGGCTAGTCAGCGGCAACGAAGGCGCAAGACGGAAACGTAGCCAGCGTCTCATCTCCGGAAGAACCTTGCTCGACTCCGCCCCGCCGGGACGGCAGGCTGCGCTTTGATGCGGCGCGCGCCGAACAGTTTTGTCCCAAGGATGTCCCTGCCGTTGTTGCTTGCGGCTTTCACCGTCGGCTGTCTTGGGCCACCGCAGGACACCGCCTCGTTAGCGCGCTTCGAATTCACGCAGCCGCAGATGGGTCTGCCCTTCCGCATCGTCCTCTATGCCGCGGACCAAACCGCCGCCGAAAGCGCCGCTCGCGCCGCCTTCGCGCGCATCAGACAGTTGAACGACATCCTCAGCGACTATGACACCGACAGCGAGCTAAGCCGTCTCTCGCGCACTGCGGGCGAGGGCCGCGCGGTGCCTGTAAGCGCCGACTTGTGGTTCGCTTTGGAACGTTCCCAAGCCCTCGCGGCACGGACAGATGGCGCATTCGATCCAACGGTTGGTCCCATCGTCAGTCTTTGGCGCAAGGCTCGCCGTGAGAAAAAACTTCCCCGTCCTGATTCGCTCACCGAAGCCCGCGCCGCCGTGGGTTGGGAGAAACTGCGTCTGGATCCGAAAGCCCGCACCGCGACGCTGCTCGTTCCGAACATGCGACTCGATCTTGCGTCGGTCGCCAAAGGCTACGCCGTTGATGAAGCGCTGAGAGTCCTGCGCGTTCACAGCGTCACCCGCGCGCTGGTTGCGGGCGCTGGCGACATAGCGGCCAGCGATCCTCCGCCCGGCAAAAAAGGATGGCGGATCGAGGTCGCTTCATTGGACGCCAGCAACGCGCCGCCTTCGCGTTTTGTCCTGTTGCAGCGTACGGCCCTGGCCACTTCCGGTGACGTGTTCCAGCACCTCGAGATCGGGGGCGTGCGCTATTCCCACATTGTTGATCCAAAGACCGGCCTCGGCCTCACGGACCACAGCCTCGCGACCGTCATCGCGCCCGATTGCGCCACCGCCAACAGCCTCGCCACCGCCGTCAGCGTGCTCGGCCCGCAAGCCGGTTTGAAACTGATTGAAGACACGCCGGACACCGCAGTGCGAATCGTGCGCCAGCCGGGAACAAACATCGAAGCCTTTGAATCTCGCCGCTTCACCAGGCATTTGGACCCGAAGCAAACCGCGGAGTGAGAGATGGCGAAGCGAGACGCTGCGCATCCTGACGCAGAAAACGCGACGTGTTTGGCTCAATCCAGCGCCGGGAGTGCGAAATAAAAACTGGTTCCTTCGCCGGGCTTCGACTCCAGCCAAATGCGGCCGCCGTGGCGTTCGACGATCTTTTTGCAGATGGCCAGGCCGATGCCGGTGCCGGGATATTTGTCCTGGGTATGGAGGCGCTGGAAGATGACAAAGATGCGCTCGAAATATTGAGGCTCGATGCCAATGCCATTGTCCCGCACGCAGAAGATCCATTCGTAGGGCGGGACGTTCAGGCTCGCGGCATCGGCGCGCGCCTTGCGCTCGACGCTGATGTGAATCCGGGGCGCGTCCTTGCCGCGGAATTTAAGCGCATTGCCAATGAGATTTTGGAAAAGCTGCGTGAGTTGGACGGGATCGGCCATAATCTCCGGAAGCGAATCGTGCGTCAGGATGGCGCCGGATTCTTCGATGGCCAGCTTGAGATTGGCCAGAGCAGCCGCGAGAATGTCCTCGCAGCGGGTTTGTGCGAAAGGTTTGCCACGCGTGCCGACGCGTGAATATTCCAGCAGCCCTTGGATAAGCTTCTGCATGCGGGTGGCGCCGTCCACCGCGAAGTGCATGAACTCCTTGGCATCAGAATCAAGCTGCTCCTTGTAGCGCTTGGCGATAAGCTGGGTGTAGCTGGTGATCATCCGCAATGGTTCCTGCAAGTCGTGCGAAGCCACATACGCGAACTGCTCCAGTTCCTTGTTGGAACGAGCGAGTTCGGCGGCGGTTTTTTCCAGCGCCTCCTCGGCGAGCTTGCGGGCCGTCACGTCCCAGAAGATGACCTGCGTGCCGACGACTTCGCCCTTGGCGTCACGCACGGGGGCTTTCAAAACGTGGACGTAGAGTTTCTGGCCGTCGCCGGCGCGGTGTTCCTCAATGTCCTCGAACATCTCACCGCTACGAATCACCTTTTCATCATCGCTGAGATATTTGTCGGCGTGTTCCTTGGGGAAAAGATCATAGTCCGTCTTGCCCAGCAACTCGGAGAGCGGACGCCCCATGCGCTCGCAGTAGCCGCGATTGCCGTAGGTAACACGACCGCGCAGATCTTTCCGGAGGATGTTGATGGGCAAGGTATCCACCAGCGAGTGATAGAGGACTTCCGAATCGCGCAAGGATTTCTCGGCGCGTTTGCGTTCGGCCAGTTCGGTGTTGAGCGCCGCGGTCTTCTCGTAAATCTGACTCTCCAATTCGTCCGTGTGCAGGATGACGCGGCCCGCGAGCGGGCGCAGAACCACGACCATGCCAAAGGTGCCCAGGCAAATGAGCGCTACGATGACTGTGCTGAGGATAATAAGATTTCGGTTCAAGGTTGAGAAGAGCTCGGCCTTGCTCATGGTCACGACCATGCCCCATTCAGTGCCTCTGATGGGACCGCAGGCGGCGATAATGGGCCTGTCCGGTTGATCCTTGGGTTCGAACAAATCACTGCGATTTTCCTCGGCCCGCTGAAGCCCATCCATGATCGCCGCGCTGAACCTGGGATCGCGAGAGGACACCGCCCTCTTCGTCTCGCGCAGCGGAAAAAAGATCGGCAGGGCCTTGTTTTGGCGCGAGCCGACGATGACCTGCCCCGTCCTGCCCAGATCCCGGTAATCCTCGACCACCTTTTGCAGGTCGTCCATACGGGCCAGGGTCATGGCCGTGCCAACGCGGACGAGCGAAGCGTTGTTGAGAAAGATGGTGGCTCCCGCCGTCACGAAAGTGTCATTGCCGATGCGGAAGGGGCCGATCATCGAAATGTCGCGGGTCTCCGGATCAGGCCAGGGCCGGTGATTGGTGGGCAACGCGGCCCCGGCTCGCGCCACCAGATTGCTCTGCGCGTCGAAAATGAGGATGCCCGCCAGGTTGCTTCGGCGGGTGATCAGCGCTTCCTGGGAGAGCGGCAGAACAATCTTTTGCAACTCATCCAGCGAAATCCGGCCTTGATTGTAGGCGTCAAGACCTCTCCTGATGTCGGTGCGGCCCCCCGCGACCGTGGCGGTGCCGCGGATGCGGTAGATGGCCTGTTCAGCCGCCACCGTTCGCTTCTGTAGATCGACGAGGAGATTGCGTTCCTGAGCGTCCCGCAGCTCTCGCGCCAGTGGGAGCACGCCGACGAGTCCAACCGCGACGCCAACGGCAAACATCCCCAGCGCCGAATAGACGATGATGGTCCTCTGCAGGCGTTTGGATACTGGCGCGTCTGGCATGGCTGCAAGGTCGTTTCTAACGCCGGGGCGGGCCCGTGGCCAGCACGAAAAGGGCGCTTCTCGAGGGCGTGTTGCCCAAACGCCCGGACCGCGACCGGTCCCCGGTCGCAGCGGGTGGAGGCGGCGTATGACGTGCAAATTCCCAGGGGGGTCGTCGCGGCGACGCGCTGCGAGCCGGGACGGCTCGCGGTCCGTCCTCATTCCAGACCCTTGAGGGCCTGTTTATTCAAATCAACTTCTTGGAAGGGACGGGTGGCTCACTGCGCTGGCGGCGGCTGTGGTAGCAACAAACCAGGACACATCACTGTAACCACCTTTAACGACCGATCCCGTGCCTCACCACCGATTGAACCTTCAGTTCCACCGCAGTCTGCCGTCCCAGAAAATCCATCAGCACCAACACGCGTTCCTTGCCGGGCATGACTTGCGTGATAATGGCATTCAAGCCGTGGAACACTCCCCCGGACACGCTCACCGCATCACCCGGGGCAAGGTCATTGGAGATGACATGCACACCTCCTGCGCCAAGGATGCGGCGGATTTCTTCAATGGCCTCTTCCGGCACCGTGGGCCACTTGCTCCCGAAGTGGACGATGCCGCTGACGCCCGCTGCGTAATGCACGCGGTTCAAGAGCGTCTGCCAGTCAAAGCGCGCGAAGAGATAATTCGGGAACATTGACTCCGTGACTGTCGCCGGGCCGAAACGCGTCGGGCGTGTGTAACGAATGCGCGGATTGAACACCTCCACACCCTCGATCTGGCGGAGGTGTCCGGCGGCAATGTGCTCGTGCTTGGGGTGGGAACGGAGGCAAAACCAGGCAACGGTAGAACCGGTCTTCGCGGTCAGCGGTCTGGTTTCAAGTTGGGCCTGCGCGCTCATCACTGACAGAAATCTAGGCGCACGACGGCTGCCGGCAAAAGAAAAATTCGACTGGCACGAATCTGAATGGCGTTCCGGCGCGTATTCCGATAGACATGCGCCCAATGATGCTTCGCTCGCCGGCGTTGAAAGAAATCGAATCCCTTGACCCCCTGCGGGATCACCAGCGGATGGTATTCCTCACCTGCCGCCAGGACTTTCCGTGGGACACGACCCGCGCGCTGGAGTTCGCGCTGTTCCGCACGTTTTGCGTGCCGTCCGTCTCCGCATTGCTCGACCGGACGAAGGAGTTCGAGCGCCGTTCCCAAAAGCGCTACGACGACACTGACATCATCATCAGCGAAATCATGGAGCACGGCTACGACAGCGAGCGGGGCCTGCGCGCCATCAAGCGCATGAACGCGTTGCACGGGCGGTTTCAAATCAGCAACGATGATTTTCTCTACGTGCTCTCGACGTTCGTCTTCGAGCCGATTCGCTGGGTCGATCGCTTCGGCTGGCGGCGCATGACTGAGAAGGAGCGGCTCGCGCTGTTTCACTTCTGGCGCCAGGTCGGAAAGCGCATGAACATCCGCGACATCCCGGAGGACAGCGCGGTCTTCGAGCGATTCAACATCGACTACGAGCGCCAACATTTCCGGTTCACTGAGACAAACCACCGGGTTGGGCTGGCAACCCGGAATTTGTTCATGAGTTGGTTTCCGTCGTTCACCAGGCCTCTGGTCAAACAAGTGATCTACGCCATGATGGACGAGCCTCTGCTCGAAGCCTTTGGTTTCCCCAAGCCATCGAAGTTTTTCCGCCGCCTGGTGGAGCAAGGCATGAGAGCGCGCGGACGTGCGCTCCGCCTGTGGCCGCGACGAACGCGCCCGCTGCTGCGCACCGAAATGAAGCACCCAAGCTATCCCGGCGGTTACAGAATTGAAACTCTCGGCCCAGCCGCCGAGCCTCCGCCGAGCTAACGCAATATCCGTGGACTCTGCCGCGCTCCCGCTCTGGCTCTATCCGCTGCTGTTTCTCACGGGCCTGGCGGCAGGCTTCGTTGATTCCATCACCGGTGGCGGCGGGCTCATTACCATTCCTGTCTTGCTGAATGTCGGGATGCCGCCGCAATTTGCGCTGGGCGCCAACAAGCTCCAGGCCACGTTCGGCTCCGGCAGCGCGGTCTGGCATTATGGCCGCGCCGGGCTGATTAATTTCAGCGCGTGCAAGCTCGGCATCCTTTGCACCCTGATCGGGGCGACAGGCGGCACGCTGCTCGTCAGCCGGTTGCCGCCCAATCTGCTCAAGCAAACGATTCCCTGGCTGCTCATTGCCATTGCCCTCTACTTCATTTTTCAACCGAAGTTGGGAGCCGTCGATCGCACCCCGCGGCTGAATGCGACATGGTTTCATCTCATCTTCGGGCTGGGCATCGGGTTCTATGACGGCTTCTTTGGTCCGGGCACCGGGACGTTCTGGGCCATGGCCTATTTGCTCTGCCTCGGCTTCAATCTGACTCGCGCCACCGCCCACACCAAAGTGATGAATTTCACCAGCAACATCGCCTCGCTGGCCGTCTTCCTGATTGCCGGCCATTGCCATTATGGCGCGGGATTTTGCATGGGACTGGGCCAGCTTCTTGGCGCCCGGCTTGGTTCGAAAGCGGTCATTCGTAGCGGAGCCAAATTCATCCGCCCAGTCTTCATCGCCGTCGTGCTGGCCATCACTGCGCGGTTGCTTTGGCAGAATTTTTCCGGAGGCAGGTGAAATGCGTTTGCCCCTGTCGTCAGTCATGCTATTCCGTTGACCCATGAAGCCGTTCTTCCCACCGAATCTCGAACGGAAGGGGCGGATCGTCCGCGCAGCAGGGGGCTTAACGCTTCTGGCCGGCGGAGTCTTCGTATGGTCGTCCGCCCTGTGGGTCGCCATCGTACTGCTCGCGTCCGCTGGCTTTATGCTCTTTGAGGCGTTCCGGGGTTGGTGTCTGCTCCGCGCGTGCGGTATCAAGACGAAGCTATGATCGGTCGCCAGTCGGACTGCGGCTGCTCCCTCGTCAAAAAGCTTTCGCACCGGCGCCAATCACTGCAAGTTGATCACTCTTCACCCAGCCTGAACGGTTCGCGCCATCCCGCACCTGAAACCAGAGCTGTTTTTGATCTGCTCCGCTCAAGTCCTTTTGATCGAGCACGGTAATTTCGACGCCATCGCGCAACTGGTGGAGAACTCTGGCTTCCTCCAGTGGCCCGCTCCGGACGATGGCTTCGGGAGCAATCACCACCGCCGAAACGGTGCTAAACCGCAAGTCAGCCGCGAGAGTGGCGCAACCGATGAGCAACATGAGGATGACGCCCGTTGTAGCGGTGTATCCGCTCAACGCCTGGCGCAATGCCGGACGCCATTCGCGCAGCGCAAGCAGGACAAACCAGAGCCACAACGCCGCCGAAGCCAGCAGGGTCCATTCATTGAGCGTCAGCGCACCGAGAGCGCGCCGCCACGCCGGAAAGCCAGGGACATCGCTGCCCGTCGCTTTCTTCCGCGCAAATTGCAAGTTGAAGCGCACGGCGGGATCGCGCGGCGCGAGTTGCTCGGCCTGACGATAAGCCGCGATGGCGCGGCCTGCCTGCCCGGCCTTGAACCAGGCGTTGCCAAGATTGAACCAGATGGTTTCGGAACGCGGCGCCGAGTGCGCCAGTTGCTCGTAGGCGGCGGCGGCTTCAATGAACTTTCCTTGTTCGTAGAGTTTGTTGGCGGCATCGAACGCAACCGTTTCCGCGCTGCGGGCTGCAGGCGCGGCAAGAAACAGCAGGACCACGATGCGTGGGAAACACAGCGCCGGCAGTTTTGTCTTCAGATGGGAGATGAGGAGTGGGCAGCGAGGCAGGTTCATGCCTTGAGTCGTTGCAATGCGCGCAGAGCGTCTTCCAGTTTGGGAATCATCGCCGCGAGTTCCTGCCCACTTTGCACTGGCGCGTAACGGGCGAGGTTGCAGGTTTGAAACAGCTCGTGGAGGGACCTCAGAGTGTCATCCGCAAGCCCCCGCTCGCGAAGTTTATCATCAATGACCGCTTCCGTGATCGCCGAAGCGGGGAGGTCCAACCGCTCACCCAGTTGTTCCTGGAGCAGGCGGAACAGGGTAGCAAAAAATGAATCGGACTGTTGTGCGGCGGCATGGGCGCGAAGTTCCTTCAAGCCATCGCGCACCCGCTGGGCCACCTCGCGCTGGCGGCGCAACCGCGGGTTGTTCGCGAGAGATTCGCCACGCTTGCGCCAGGCGAGCAACGCCAGCCACACCAGGGCCGGCACGCCTTGCAGCAGGAGGAACCAAGGGCGCGAAACCAGCAGCGGCGCCGCCGCGCCGGACAGTTCCAGGCGCGGCTTGATGTGGAGAATGTCGTCAACCGGCGGCGGGGAAGCGCCGGGGCCGGTGTTGGTGAGATTGGGCAACGGCGCGGCAGCCACGCCGCTGGGCCGGACGGTCAGCGGAACAGCAGGACCAGTCAGCGTGCGGTAACTCCTGGCGCTGGGATCAAAAAAACTGAAACGCAACGGCGGCAATGCTTTGATTTCATGGTTCAATGGAATGATAACTTGCTCGAACTTCTTGGTGCCCGCCAGGCCTAGCGGGTCGCTCGTTTCGGTCTTCGCCGTCGGCGGATAGGTGTTGAAGTCGCGCCACTGCGGTTGCGGGGGCAAGGTCAGGCCTTCAATCGGACCGCGCCCCGAAATTTGCACGCGCACGGTAATGGGATCCCCAACGCCCACATTGGTCGGGCCGGCGGTGACGGAAAGCTGGTAGTTGCCGATGGCGCCATTGAAATCTTCCGGCACGTTCTGCGCCGGCAGGGGCAGCACACGCATGGCGACAGCGTCGCTGCTCAAAGTGACGGGACGCCGTTGGTATTGCGGCCCGAAAAATGAACGCTGTCCGGGAATCGGAATCAGCAGTGTCAGGCTCTCCTGCACCGGACCGAACGTCAGGTCGCCCGTGCGCGCAGCGGTGGCGGTGAGTTTGAAAACCAGCAAGGTGTACGGAATGCCGTTGACGACCGTCCGCGTCTGCGCTGGCTGCGGAATCTGGCTGAGGGAAAAACCGGCGGCGGTGATTTGCGGCATCTGCAAGCCTTCGCCCGCTTGCACGTACAGGTGAATCTCGATCGGGAAAGGTTCACCGACATAGACGTCTGTCTTGGACAATAGCAAACGGATGAACGCCTGATTCGTGAGCGCGGCGTCCGGGTTTGCAGCGCGCGCATTGGCCGGGACGACTTTCAATGACACGGGCTGGGAGATCAGCGTCCGTCCGCCTGCCTGAACCTGGATCGCCGGGATGACGACATCACCAACCTGCGTGGTGATGAGCGCGTAAGTGAACGTCTGCCGGGAGGTCTGCTGTCCGTTGACGAACGATAGTTCCGTGGATTGGCTGACGCCTCCCGCGGAGCGCAAGTTCGGCAACAGCGGTAAAGGCGGCGCTCCTGCAGGGGCTGCGCCCTCAAAGACCATGCTCAACGTCACCGTTTCCCCCACTGGAACCACGTTTCGATCCAGTGTAACGGAGAACGGCGCCGACGACATAGAGGTCGTCCCAACGACAAACCAAAACAAGCCGGCGATCCAGCGAAGCAAAGCACCCGTCCGCGCCCCTCTCGGCGCGGATGCGCGTGATGCGATGCCTTCGCTCATAAACAACCTGGAAATTCTTGCGTCGTTTTCAAGCCGAGAGCAAGGAGAACGAGGGTAAACACTCCGCCCGACGCTGAGTCAATGGCGCTTGATAGAGCGCTGCTGCACCCCTTCGCGTGGGCTTGCTTTTTCAGCGCAGCCAGCGGCACACTCGGTGGAAGAAGTGATTTATGTCCACGCCGACGATCAATCTTCCAAGCCACTCGCTGGACCCAAGGCCACGAGACCCGATGGCGGAGGCTGATCGGCGGATTCATGAGGTGGCGACGAGGGAAAAACCGGTCCTCGAGCTGTCCGGCCTAGGGTTAACCGAGGTTCCAAAATCTTTGGCTCTGCTCACTCGCTTGGAGCGTCTTAACATCAGTAACAATGAGCTGACAGTGCTTCCAGATTTCATGGGCCAGTTTGAACACCTGCGAAGCCTTGCAGCGGATGGCAATCGATTGAAGGCATTGCCAGATTCTTTTGTGAATCTAACACGGCTTGTTGGTCTTGATGTTTCCAGCAACCGCCTCTCAGCCTTGCCGGAATGGATCGGACAATTGACACAGCTTAGAACTCTCGTCGCTTCGCACAACCATCTGGTCATGCTACCGGAATCCACAGGCCAACTGGCACAGCTGGACCGACTGGATGTCTCCCGCAATCACTTGTTAAAGCTGCCGGAGTCATTGGGCCAATTGACCCGGTTGAAGATGGTCGATGCTGCAATCAACCGATTGACAGCGATTCCCGACTCAATCAGCCGATTGTCGCAGCTTCAATTTCTCGATATCGGCGTCAACAGGCTGACGACATTGCCAACAACGCTCTGTCATGTCACCAGCCTTGAAAACTTCTACATCGGTGAAAACTTACTGACCGTTCTGCCGGATGGGATCGAGAAGCTGATCCAGCTTCGGTGTCTAGATATTTCATACAACCGATTGACGACGCTTCCAGAGTCGTTACGCGAACTTTCCTCGCTCAACGAACTCTATCTTCATGGGAACGACCAGCTAGGAATTCCATCAGAAGTCCTGGGGCCATTGCCTTTAAAACAGAGCAAGGAAAGGCCGGCTGCCGGAGCCATTTCGATCCTCGACTATTACTTCCGCACTCGGCGTGCGAGTCGCCCGCTCAATGAGGCGAAGTTGATTCTTGTGGGGCGCGGAGGAGTCGGAAAAACCTCGCTGGTCAACCGGCTTGTGCATCGCAAATTCAATCCCAAAGAGCAGAAGACCGACGGCATCGGCATCACGGGCTGGCCGATCGTGCTCGGCCAAGAAAAGGTGCGGCTCAATGTATGGGATTTTGGCGGGCAGGAGATCATGCATGCCACGCACCAGTTCTTCCTCACCAGGCGCAGTTTGTATCTGCTTGTGCTCAATGCGCGCGAGGGCGAGCAGGATGCCAATGTTGAGTATTGGCTGAAAATTATTGAAGGATTCGGCGCGGAATCGCCCGTCATTGTGGTGGTCAACAAGATTCAAGAACATACCTTCGATCTGAATCGGCGGGGTTTGCGCGAGAAATACCCGGCCATCCGTGATTTCATCCAAACGGATTGTGAGACGGGCATGGGACTGGAAGAATTGCGCAAGAGTGTCGAACGTGAAACCAACCGGCTGGAGAATCTTCGCGATCCATTTCCGGCAGCTTGGTTCAAGGTAAAGGACGAACTGGCGCGAATGAAACAGAATTATATGTCATTCGACCAGTACCGGGAATTCTGCAAAGCACGGGGAGTGAATGAGGGGCAAAGCCAGGAATCGCTGGTCTCCGTGCTTCACCGGCTGGGTATCGTGCTGAACTTCCGCGACGATGCTCGATTGTGCGATTTGAATGTGCTCAAGCCAGAGTGGGTGACGAAGGGCATTTATAAATTGCTCAATTCCGAGGGACTGGCGAAAAATGGCGGCGTGTTGGAGGTATCTGACCTAAGTTATCTGCTGGATGACAAGGAGTATCCGATCGAAACCCACGGTTACCTGATCGACTTGATGAAAAAGTTTGAGCTGTGCTTCGAGTTCGAGGGCTCGAAGGGTGAACGGTACTTGATTCCTGAGTTGCTGGGGAAGGAGGAGCCTCAGCTCACCGAGTGGCAGTCGGAAGACGTGTTACAATTTCAATATCATTACAATATTCTGCCTGAGGGCCTGCTGCCACGGTTCATTGTGCTCACGCACCGAATGAGCGAAGGCCGTCAACGGTGGCGCACGGGCGTGGTGCTGGCGTTCGACGGAAACGAAGCATTGGTAAAGGCGGATGTGCAGGATCGGCGCGTGTTTATTGCCGTCCGAGGCGACGCAGAAGGCAGGAGACGATTGTTGGCCGCCATTCGTTTACAGTTTGAGCATATCCACCGCAGCATCCCGAAACTTGAAGCCGTGGAGAAGGTGCCGGTACCGGGAAGCCCAAAAGCCGCGGTCGCTTACAGCCATTTGCTGAAACTGGAAGGGCTGGGTATTGGCGAGTTTTGGCCGGAAGGCGCCGACAATCCCATTCATGTGCCTGACATTCTAAACGGCTACGAAGCGCCAAAAGATCGCGAGAAGAAGCGGCTGGAGATGTCAGGTGTGATAGCGAAAAAAGAGTTTCATTTTCACGGAAAGACACACGTGCATGTTGAAGGAGACGATATGAAACAAGCAGGCGGAGACATCAACGAGCAGAGCATCACGGATAGCACGTTCAATAACTCACCGGCGGCCATCCGGCAGTCATTGCAGAATTCCTACAACACGATTCAACGGGCGTCCGACCAGGCCGTGAAGAGGAAGCTTGAGGAATTACACCAACAGGTGACTCGGTTGATGGCCAGGTTGGACGAGAAGCAGCAGGCGGAGGCGAAGGAGAATCTGGAAGCGTTGGCCAAAGAGGCCACGAAACCCGAACCGCGCCGGAAGTGGTATGACTTGTCTGCCGAGGGATTGGTTGGCGCGGCGAAGACGGTGAAGGAACTGGCCGCGCCGATCACGGCCACGGTGAAGGAAATTGGAAGCCTGCTCTTTCCTGCGGGGAGCGGTGGACCCCAAATTTCGGACCAGTAGTTAAGCTTGTCTTTTCGAGGTCTGCTCGATGTGAGAGAGAGCAGATCGATGAAACGAAAACGCAAACAATACAGTGGGGCTTTCAAAGCCA
>Ga0187893_10009565_pt1 | contig 14857 bp, 13 predicted proteins | sample MA1701074metaG_FD_139574 | JGI IMG/M metagenome (GOLD analysis project Ga0187893, IMG submission 139574) | White microbial mat communities from a basaltic lava cave in the Kipuka Kanohina Cave System on the Island of Hawaii, USA - MA170107-4 metaG ...
GCGAGTTCCGGTCCCGCCCTTATCGAGATGGCTGGAGCATTAGCAGACACTGATACCGCACGGATCTATGCACTCCACCTTGCGCGTCCGCTGGAGCGTGGAGCATTAGGAGCGCGCACACTGCAAGCTTCGACAGCAGATCAAGAAACACTTGCCCCGTTGCTCTCGCACGCGCAAGCGCGCAGCTGGGAGGTACGACCATTGACGTTCGTAAGTCGCACGCCGGGCGCGGATATCTGCGATGTAGCACGAGCCAAAGGAGTTGGGTTGATTCTCATGGGATGGCATAAGCCGGTGTTCAGTCAGGCGATGTTAGGGGGAACTGTTAAACAGGTGATGCAAAACTGTGTGGCAGATGTCGCGGTCTTCATTGATCGTGCGAGTGCTTTTCCGCCTCGCCGCATACTCTTACCCTATACGGGAACAACCCACGATCGGGCAGCATTGACTCTGGCTGCGCGGTTGACGCGCCGGTTTGGGGCTCAAGTCGTCGTCTTACATGTGGTGAAGCCCGGACGCTCCAATCCCAAAATAGAGGTCGAGGCGCGGAGCGGCATCGCCCAAGAATTTCCTGAACCTGAGGGTGGAAGTTCAAAATTACTGGTCGTGGAGTCTACACAGCCGGCGGAGACCGTTCTCCAGTATGCCGCGGGATACGATCTGACGGTTTTAGGTGTAGGTGATGGATGGCAGCTTGAACCCCACGTCTTTGGCTTGCGGTCGGAGCGAATTGCTGCGAGCTGCCCGTCTTCATTGCTGATCGTGCGAGCCGGGGAGCGGGGCCTATCTATGCTTTCTCAGACAACCCCGCCTAGTGCGGCTGCTGCATCATAATAGAGACGGCGAGATAAGGTCGTTCTGAATATTTCACAGCCGGATTCTTAAGTTCAGATCAATCTCATCGTAGGGGAGGATAGGGGCCTGTGGGACTCCACGGCGGGCTTCTTTCAGTTCCACTAGGCCCAGGCGCGACAGAAAAGTAAGGTCCTGGCTCACATTTTTAATATTCCGTCCTACGCACTCAGCGAGTTCCCGTACCGACCGGGGTTTGTGCTCCACGATGGCCCACAGCAGTTCCAGCCGCTTCGGGGAGAGCGCCTGCCGCAGCATAGCCAGATCGGCAAAATACAATTCTTCCTCTCGTTCTGGGAGTTTTTCCTCGTTCCTTAGCCGCTGAGCTACTTCCTTCGCCTCTCGTAGCGATTCCTGCAGGTGTCGAATGCCAATTTTAATACGGTGTACTTTCATAGCTTGCCCTCCAGGACTTCCTGAATGTCATGGGCAAAATCATCAAGTAGCGTCTCCAGGCCGCGAAACTCACAGCGCATTTCTCGCCCTCGCACATGCCGGTACGTGGGAAATGGTAGTGATTGCGCGTAGTGTCAGTGTCAGAGCCTCATTCACCTGTCTGCTGCACGATAAAGGGAGCCCACGATCTGACCGGGACTAGAGGTTCTTTCATTGTTGCGGTGAGTTCGCGCAAGTTCGCTATAGTTTGTAACTGCGCCTGACGTAATGCCTCTGCCGGCGATTGGCCCTGTCCGTACGCTTTATAAAAGGTCTCCATTTGCGAGCGTGTCGTCTCGTCTCCCACCGGCCACAGACTCATCGCCAGATTCTTGGCCCCGGCCAATACAAACGCTCTTCTCAGCCCATAGACGCCTTCTCCAACTTTCACATCTCCGACGGCGGTTTCGCAAGCTGAGAGAACAACCAAATCGGTTCCGTATAGGTTCATGCCACTGACCTCTAGCGCAGTCAGTAACCCATCGTCTCCTGTCGCAATCGTCTGCGCATTGTTGGCACCCGCGAGAGCCAGACCTGAGCGTACCATAGGACTTGTCCGTACCGGTGTGAAGTGATCATTACCGATACGGGTCAGCGGGGCAGGCAAGGGCGTATCTTCATCTTTGAGGAAGAAGCCGTGCGTAGCCAAGTGCAGAACTTTGGGAGACATTGTCGCGTGCACGGCAGACTCTGTGGCCTGCTTACCTTCCAGTACCTTGTGAGTGCCTTTGATAAGTGGAGGAAGGACGCGCGCTTCCTGTGCCGTGCCTGGCAGGGGACGAAACTTCCTCTTCCCGTAATCGGCCGCTCGTAGCGCGTCTCCCGAGGCGGCTACGACTTGTAACACTTCCTTGTCATCGAAGGCCGGATTGGCTACAAGCAGCAGATCAACTGTTGGGGCGATGTCAGTTTTGCCGCGCAGCAGGTCGCGCCCACTGGCTACATAGGAGAGCGTCATCTTCTCTACCAGGTAGTGACCGTCCGGTGTGCGTAAGGCCACAAAAGGAACCTTGTTTAGCTCTCCATCGGGACTGACGATCAGCCGTTTACGTGGGCCTATGGCTGTTTCCAAAGGTTCAAGGAGCAGACGGTAAAGGTCGGAGAGTTCAGTATCCGCCTGACGGCTGTACGTCTCCATCGCTCTCTCAAAGTCCGGAGGATTGATGGCGGTCAGCGCCGCTTTGATTGAGGAGTCAATCTTTGTGGCCTCTCCTAAGTCTGTCAGAGTCACTTGATTGCCAGGGGTGAGGACAAAGGCAAGATACCGTTCCGTGTCGGACCACTTATTTTTCTTTTCGTCCCAATCCCGGATATGCACGAATTCAACCAGGGCGCTATCTTTGGGCAGATGACTTGCAAGCATTTGGGCGGTGACCTGCCGCTGGGCCAGTTCCTGTGCGACCAAGCCGCTATGTTGCGCTAGAAACTCCTCCTCTTTGGTGATGGCCGCTTGAAGTTCTTCAATCCGTTTCTTGTAGATTTCGGGTTTTAACTCTCCAGACCCTCTCAAAAGTATCCGAGAGAGTATGCTGCGGTGCTGTGTCAATCGCTGCCACGCTTCAAGCGTCTCACCCTTGAGATTCGCTGTGAGCGCTTCTTGGGTGCGCGCCTGAGCATCCAGAACGATCCCCTTTCGCCGCAGAACCAATTCTAGGCCGAAGCGTACGGCTCGGGCATCATTTAGGAAATGACGATGGATGAGCGACAGAGCATTCCAATAGGTTCCCAGAGATTTTTGTGCGAACGAGAGCTTTTGGTCTTCGGAGGCGATGGAGAACACATTGGCAAAGGTACTATCGTCCACAGCTAGCGCACGCTGGAAAAATTGGAAAGCCTTTGCATAATCTCCTGTACTCTGGTGCGCCACTGCTAGGTTGATGAGGGCGATAACGGTGCTCGGGTGATCGGGACCTAGGCTCCTTTCATAGATTGCTAAGGCCTGCTGCAAAAGTGGTAGTGCTTCGGCGTAATTTCTCATCTGCATATGTGTTGTTGCCAGGTTATTGAGAGACAAGGCAGTGCTGGGATGATTGGGACCCAAGGCTTTTTCATAGGTCACCAGAGCGCGCTGGTGGAGCAGCAGCGCTTTTGCATACTCTCTTATTCCAGCATACGAACTTGCCAAATTGTTGAGAGATAAAGCTGTATCAGGATGGTTGGGGCCCAGAGTCTTTTCCCGGATTGCCAGGGCTTGTTCATGTAACGGTATCGCTTCGGCGTATTTCCCTATCTCGTTATACAATGCTGCTAGGTTATTAAGGGATAGGGCCGTGTCTGGATGCTCGGGACCCAAGACCTTCTCCTGAATCATTAAGGCCCGTTTAGTGAATTGCAACGCTTTCTCGTCATCTCTTATGTCGTGGTACAGTGCGGCCAGATTGTTGAGGGATACAGCAACGTCGGGACGGTTGGGGCCGCCCCCCTTTTCCCCAATTGCCAGCGCTCGCCGATAGAATGGCAATGCCTTGGCATAATCTCCCATGCTCCTATACAACCCTGCCAGATTGCCAAGGGATAAAGCTGTATCTGGGTGATCAGGGCCTAAGACCTTCTCTCGAATCGCTAGAGCGCGTTGATGGAGTGGCAGCGCCTTGGCGTACTCTCCTATTTCATTGTATAGCGCTGCCAAGTTGTTGAGAGCACTAGCAGTGGCAGGATGATCAGGGCCTTGGGTATTTTCCCGAACCATCAAGACTTGCTGAGTGAGAGACAGCGCTTTTTTATATTCCCCCATGCTGAAATATAGTGATGCCAGATTGTTGATGAATCTAGCAGTATCTGGATGGTTAGGGCCCAGGGCCTTTTCGATGATCACCAGGGCCCTCTGCGAAAGCGGCAAGGCCTTTGTGTATTCGCCCATGTTTCTGTACAAGTCTGCCAGGTTGGTAAGAGAGATCGCGACATCCAGTTGGTCAGGACCATGGGTTTTCTCCCGAATCGCCAGAGCCCGTCGATAGAGCGGCAGAGCCTTACTGTATTCTCCTATGTGACTATACAGCAAAGCCAGATTGTTCAACGCGATAGCAGTATCAGGATGGTCACCGCCGCTGGTCTTCTCTAGAATCGCAAGAACCCGTTGGTAGAGTGGCAGGGCCTTAGGATACTCACCTGTGTCCTCGTATATCATTGCTAGGCTGTTAAGAGATTGGACGGTGCTGGAATGGTTCAACCCTAGAGTCTTTTCTCTGATAGACAAAGCCCTTTCAAAGAGTGATCGTGCCTTCGTATACTCTCCTCTACTTTTGTGTAATTGGGCTATCTTATTTAGAACTGTAACAATGTTGGGATGGCCAGGACCCAAAGCCTTTTCTTGGATCGTCAAGGCCCGTTGGTAGAGCGGTAGGGCCTTACTGTATTCTCCCATGGCATCATACAGCAACGCCAAGTTGTTTAGAAATAAAACCGTATCCAGATGGTCAGAACCTTGGTTTTTTTCAAAGATTGCTAGGGCTTGTTCACCAAAGCGGACAGCTTCAGCATAGCGCCCTTGTCGGTTAAGTTCCTGAGACATTTCGTTGTACATCAGCCCCAGTTGTAGATACGAGAAGGTGAAATCGGGTTTGCTGCGAATCGCTGCCTTGAATGCTTCTTCTGCCTCTCGGTAACGATGCAAATGTTGATATAACAAGCCTAGGCCGTGATATGCCTCAGTATAATCAGGCCTGAGGCGGATCGCTTCTCTATACTCCGCCTCCGCTTCCTGAGAACGCCGAAGTTCGCTGTACGCTAAGCCTAAAAGCTGATGCGCTGTAGCATTGGCAGGGTTGATATGAATCGCTTGTGTTGACGATTCTACTACGTCTTGCCAACGACGGAGATGAACATATGCGTTCCCGAGAAGGCCAAGGAGGGCGGTGGTAATTTCGGAGGAAGTTTGCGTTTCTTGAGCCAGAGATAAAGCTGCCTTGTATTTTTCGACTGCCGCCTCAAACTGTCCTGCCTTTTGGTGTCGGAGTCCTTCGTCTGTTAACATTCGCATAGTTGCTGTGGCATCAATCTTCTTCTCCTTTTCTGTGGGTACCAGGCTGGATGTAGAGCTTGCACTCTGGACGGGGTATGAAAGAAAAAACACACTCAGCAGAACGCCAACCTGGATGACTGCGATGCTTCTTCGACTGAACATCGAAGTTCCCTTCAGATTTCTCTCACCGGCACATCTTAAGCTGAGAGTAAGGAATAATACCTTGCTGGAACGCCTGTACCAGGTCCGTGGCGAGATCCGCCATTTTGAGTGACCCTTGAGGTAGGTCGTAGCGATCGGGTTCGCCATTCCCTGCGGAATCAGAGCCAATCAGATCAATCTTCCCATCACAGTCGAGATCAAAATAGAACGTCAGTGACTTTGACGCCGGATCTTCCCGCAGTACGGTATCGATTTGCGTTGCTATCCGATCTCCTCTTGCGGCATAGGCTAGTCGCTTTTGCGCATGGTCATACACAAACCACGTGTCCGGCGGTGGTGCTACGGCTTTGATGTACACACCCACAATGTTTGTCCCATAAGGCTCCATGCGGTACGAAGATGCACGCTGGCTTGGCACTGGCGCGGCTGCTCGGCCCCCGGCCTGTTGGAGAAACGCCTTGACCATATCTACTGCCACAGCATAATTGAGTCCCTCTCCCTCTCCACGAAAAGAATTAATGCCAATGATTTCTGCTTGATCGTTGAGCAGCGGCCCGCCGGAGTTACCGGGGTTCAGGGCGGTCTGAGTTTGGATCACTCTACTTTGATGGAGTAAGCCATCGTTTCCCTTCCACTGGTAACCAGGCCGTACTTGGCTGATAGTCCCTGTAGTATATGTCCACACCTCACCTCCAGGGTGACCAATTGCATGGACATCCTGCCCAACCTCGACCTCCATGATATTCCCTAGCGGCAATACTCTCAGGTTTTGGGGTGGCGCTTGAATCTTTAATAATGCCAGGTCGGCTACCTGGTCCCTCTTGATGAGAGAGGCAGCGAAGGCCAAATCCTTTCTCACCTCCACCCCACGTTGTGGCTTGAATACTACGGCTAACTGCTTTGCTCCTTGAAGGACGTGCCAGTTAGTCAGCACTTCGCCTTGACTGCTAATGACCACACCACTGCCGACGCTTTGATCCGTTACTATCAGCACTGTGGCGGGAGCAGCTTTCTTGTATACTTCTACGTTAGTTGCTCCTCGTGTTTCCTCCAACAGGAGGTTTTTAGGTAACTTCTCCAGGGTAGAAACGAGTTGCTTCTGTAAGGGGTCTAGACCGGTAAGCGCAGTCGAAAGGGACTGGAGGATACGCTGCTCCGGAACTGAAAACTCTGAGAGAGCCTTAATCTGCTCTCCGCCTGCCTGAGAACCGGGAGGTTGCCGCTGCAAGAGGGTTGGACCAACAAAGAGGATAAAAACGGCGACGGCCGAAGCGGCAGCGACCTCCCCAACGAAGCGGGGTGAGGCCCACTCTCGCACGGTCGCCCAAGTCGTGGAAAGCACTTCAGCTATCCGGCTCATGACTGACCTCACTGGTTGCTGTGGCATCTCTTGCGAGGATACCAAGAGTTTTAGCTCGTTGACCAGAGTTTGCGGAGGTTCCTCTCCTTCCTTCTCCAGATGGACTAGCTCACGCAGATCGATGAGGCGATTCACACAAGAGGGGCAGGTTTGCAGGTGAGCTTCTACAGATGGTCTTTTCTCCGCAACGATTTGCCCGTCCAGGAAGTCTCCCAAAACGCTCACTGAGGGACAATCTGGTGCTTGCAGTCGGCTGAGTCGTTGAAGGAGAGATCGGTTTAACTCTTTCATTGGCACGCCTTCCTACCTCCGGGCACACCACTCCCCTCTTGATAAGAGACTCCTCTCAGTGCCCGTTTTTTCCCTCTCCTCATAAAATTCCTGCCTTCTTGAGGCATTCTTCTATTTTCGTCTTTGCTCGATGGTACTTTGATGCCACAGTCCCTGGTCGCAGATCTAAATCTTTCATGATTTCTGCGTAAGAACGCCCGCGCTCCCGCATCCAGAAAATTTCCTGATCGAGAGGGAGAATGTCTTGTAAGCACAAGCGGACTCTTTGCCAGACTTCCTGCTGGGCCACGAGTTCTTCCGGCCCTGGGGCCGGATCAACAGTGTGGTCGCTACTGGAAAGCGTTTCTCCCTCCGCCTCATCTGTCAGAAGAAAAGGATCAAGCACTTCAAAGCGGCGACCATGTCGGCGAAGGTAGCTTTTGGCTTCATTCGCCGTGATGATTTTCAGATAGGACCGGAACTCATGCGTGGTAGAGCCACGAAAGGACTTGAGCCCCTTATCCAGAAGGACAACGAGGACATCCTGGAAGAGATCTTCTTTCTCTGACAAGCTGAGAGTCGCGAATTTCCCCAGAAGCGCCCACACCAGACGTTTGTACTGCTCAATGAGGGCAGCCCAGGCTTTTTCCTCTCCCGCTACCGCTCGCCGGATCAGGTCCTGTATTTCCCCCTCCACAGTATCTGCTTACATAGGGAAATTTTGTTGGGAAGAAAAGAGCGCGTCAGGAGTCTCTCTATGTAACAGCCCGGACACGGGCAAATTCACTTACAGAGGAGGACAGATTATGCAAAGGACAGGTCTATTACATAAGGTTATGCTGGCGGGAGTGCTCTCACTTACGGTTGCTTCCCCAACCCTGGCTGACTCGTTCGTCAACGGGTACGTCCGACGGGACGGGACATATGTCGCGCCCCATTACCGATCTAACCCCGACCGTAGCTTCTCGAACAACTGGAGCACATATGGCAACGTGAATCCGTACACTGGCCAGGGGGGGACGAAGCAGTATCCAGATTATTCCGCGCCAAGCTATCGGAGGGATTCATTTTCGGGTTCTTCGGGCTGGTCATCTCGCAGCTACCGGCGGCGTTGGTAGGCTGAATATCGCTGGTGTATGTACCGCAAAGTAAAATAACGAACGGAGCAGGAGAGGGGTATGAAGAAAATAACGATAGGTTTCAGCCTGGTGTGTCTTCTCAGTGCAAATCTTACTTGGGCAGGGTGTATCGGTCCGACGATTATGGGGAAGTGCGAAGGCACTGAGGTACCGTGGGACACTCACTCACTTGATCAAAAGCATCCTGATTCACCAGCCGGTTTTTATTGGGATTGGCGTGGGACTGAGGAATATCGACAGAATCCCCAGGATTTCGACCCTTTTACTGGTCGCGGTCCTCACGATAGTAACTGGCATGATTTGGACTGGGAGGAGAGGTGAGCTGTGAAAACCGTGGCGAGTATTCTTTGTGTATTATTCTTGTGCTCCGGATGTGGCGCGGTTCGGTCATACCGAGAGATGCAAATTGCTAATGATACGCAAGCCCTACTGCGCAAGTACAGAGCATGCGTAGAAGCCAATCAAGCAACTCCAGAGGAAATTGAGAAACTGTGCAGTCCTTATCTGGCAGTAATGCCGACAGCAGCAGCGACGATGAGGCATCCTGATACAACGGCAGTATGGGTGGAAGATAAATGACAAAGCGTAGGGAGATCCCCTTTTGTTTTGCTTCTGTTTTTCTATAAACCGGCGAGATCCGTCAGAGCCGCACTGACATCAGCCGCATCGAGGATCATGTTACCAACCAACGCTGCATCTACTTTCCCTCGCAGCGCAGCATATTCCTCGGACGTGCGGACTTCATCGAGAGCGATAATAGTTTTCTGTGACGGGACTTGGGCAGCAAGGGTGTTAAGATGCGCTAGGTCGAGTATGCCTGATGGTGAAGTAATTCCTAAGATAAACGCTCCGGCAGCCAGAGCTTGTCCAAGTTCTGCCTGCGTCTGCACGGCCACGACAGGTACTACATGAAGAGAGCTGGCGACAGTCACCAGGCTATCTAGGGTGGCGGCATCGACAGCGTTAGCACAGAGTAACACTGCATCGGCTCCACATAGCCGTGCCTGGTGAATTTGGCCGGGGTGCAGGATCAGGTCCAGGCGAAGGACTGGTGCTGACACAGCGGAGGAAATCGCGCGGAGGTCCTCCATCGATGTCCCGAATACACTCGGCTCGGTATAGACAGCGATTGCCCCGACTTCGGCATCATCGCACTCCTGTGCTAGAGAGACGAGATTACGACCGGGCCAGGAACGCCCACTCAGTGGATCCTCACGTTTGAGAGCGGCAATGATGGCGAGGTCCTGCTTATGAGTTGTGACGTATTGGGCAAAACTGCGGATACTTGGCGTGACCTCGCTCAACTGTACATCGGTGAGCTGGCGGATCTCCTCTTGCTTGGCGGCGCGCAGCGATTCCCAGTACACTTTAATGCTCCGTCGCCTCTTCTCATTCCTTGCCCGACATACGCAAAAAGCTTGGAATACTGGTGTGCGTCGTGAGGCCGCCGTCGGCCACGATCGCCTCTCCGGTAATGAATGAAGACTCATCAGAAGCAAGGAATAGGACGGTGTTGGCAATCTCTTCCGGCTCGCCCATGCGACCTATGGGATGCGCCTCTCCTTGCACACGGCGGAACTCCTCTTCCTTCTCCTTGCCCAGCATTTGCACGGCACGCGTGTTAATACCTCCGGGGCACACGCAGTTCACCCGGATATTGTACCGGGCGTTCTCCAGGGCTGCGGAGCGGGTCAGGTTGATCACTCCGGCCTTGGCCGCATTGTAGGACGATATCCCATAATCTCCTCTGGTGCCCGAAACCGACGCTGTATTGACGATCGCACCTTTGCCCTGTTTACGCATGATTGGCAGAGAGTACTTGATGCCAAGAAAGGTGCTGGTGAGATTGACGGCTAACACCCGATTCCAGTTCTCTAGCGTTATTTCCTCGAGCGGCGCCACCATGGCTTGACCGACGTTGTTGAACATAATGTCAAGACGGCCATAGGTATCGAGCGCCAATTTGATAGTCGCCTGGACACCCTCAGGATCTGCGGCATCCATCTTGATGGGCACTGCTTTCCCTCCGTTTGCTGTGATTCCCGCCGTCACTTCTTCGGCCCGCTTGCCGCTGATGTCTGCAACCACTATGGACGCACCCTCCTGGGTGAAGCGTCGTGCTGTTGCCGCGCCGATCCCTGATCCTCCAGCCGTGACGATTGCCACTCTACCATCGAGTTTTCCTGCCATATGTCCTCCAATCGCCCAAAGTTAAAGCACCGTAGAGAATCCTTGTCGAGGACCAGGGAAGTAGGATACAGTTCACCATAGCACCCAGAAGGAGGGCACAACGATGCAGTATGACCTGCTGATTAAAGACGGTTTTCTGGTGAATGGTTCGGGTCTGCCTGGATATCATGGCGACTTGGGCGTGGCCGACGGCAAGATTGTCGCGATGGGCAAAGTGGACGGCCCGGCCAGAGAGGTAATCGACGCTCGCGGGTTGGTCGTGGCACCCGGGTTTATTGATGTGCATACGCACTATGATGCCCAGCTGTTCTGGGACCCGTGGGCGACACCGAGTTGCTGGCACGGCTTTACCAGTGTGTTCATGACGAACTGTGGGTTCGGGTTGGCTCCGTGTAGGGAGCAAGATCGGGAGTACATTACGCGCATGCTGGTGAAGGTCGAGGCTATGCCCCTGGAAAGTCTTAAAGCTGGGGTGCCGTGGAACTGGGAGAGCTACGGTGAGTATCTGAACGCGCTGGATCGCCGGCTTGGTGTGAACGTTATGGCCTTAGCGCCACACTCGACCATTCGCTATCACGCTATGGGCGAAGAAGCCCGTAAGCGGCACGCAACTCCTGAAGAGATTAACGCTATGCAATCCATAGTGGCGGACTGTATGGAAGCGGGAGCATTCGGTTTCTCTTCATCGTACGGTCCAGTACATTTTGATGGTGATGGGCTACCTGTGCCGAGTCGCTTTGCCGCACAGGACGAAGTTGTTGCTCTAGCGCGCACGCTCAAAGATTTTCACCGTGGGACAGTATGTGTGATTCCACCAGGCATTCCGAAGATTGGTTCAGCAGACATGGATTATCTTGCCCGGCTCTCGCGTGAGAGTGGGCGACCGGTGGTGTGGAACCTGCTGTCACAGACTTGGGATGCGCCAGACCACTGGCGTCAGGTGCTCGATTGGACTGCGGAAGCATTTCGTGAAGGCGCACGGGTACATCCTTTGGCACTCTGCGAGCGTTTTGATCTCACCTTTAGTCTGCGTGGGGCGGTATTCGAGGACTTGCCGGCTTGGAGAGCCGCCATCAAGGGCTCGCGCATGCAGAAGATTGCCAACCTTTCTGATTCGGAGATTCGCGCCGCCATGCAACGTGACCTCGACGATCCAACTCCGAAGGTCTTCTCCAAGCGTATGCAAGATGTATTTGTGAGCGCAGTCTGTCGTGACGAACATCAGTCTCTGGTAGATAAAAATTTGGTTGAGATCGGCAAAGAGCAGGGGAAGACTCCGCTAGAAGCAATGCTCGATTTGGCGATTGACGAAAACCTTGACACCCAATTTCTCATCCGTGGCTTTCAAAATGGGGATGAAGAAGCGGTACGGAGTTTAACGACCAATCCCCATGTGCTCACCGGTGGTTCCGATGGTGGTGCACACATCGCCTTCCTGTGTCAGGTGACCTACTCGACTTTTCTCCTCAGTCATTGGGTGCGCGAGAAAAATGCACTCACTTTGGAGCAGGCTGTACGTAAGCTTAGCTTCGACCCGGCGATGTTGCTTGGCGTTCCGAATCGTGGATTGCTCAAGGAAGGATTTGCTGCGGACCTGACGATTTTTGATCTAGATAAGGTACAGGCGAAAAACAGAGAGTTCGTTCGTGACTTCCCGGGCGGGGCTTCGCGTCTGGTCGCGCGTGCCGATGGTTACCGCTACACGATAGTAAATGGACAGGTCCTCTTACGTGAGAACGAGCCGACGGGCGTGTACCCGGGGCGAGTGTTACGGAGTTATGAACAGTAGGAGCATTGCGATGAGGGATCAAAGGTTAGGGAGAAATAGGAACAGTACCGATCAAATCAAAGATAGATTTTCTACTAGTGCCTGCCCTTAGATCCCTGTTCTGCATATGTTGAAGCGCACCTTCCGGCATATCTATGGCGTCGGCGAGAAGACCGAGCAGCGTTTGTGGGGAGAAGGCTTGACAAGCTGGGAGGAATTCCTTGATGCGCCGCGGCAAGCTTCCTTGCCGCAATGGCACCGCGACCTAATCTGTCGGGAGTTGGAGAAGTCCCTGCTCGCCTTAGAACGCCGCAAGGCATTCTATTTTGCAGAGAAACTACCGGCCGCGCTGTTGTGGCGATTATATCCTGAGTTTGGTCAACGTATCGCGTATCTCGATATTGAAACCACGGGCCTCATCGCTGGCCAATCAACGATCACTGTGATTGGCGTATACGATGGTGAGCAGCCGCGAGTCTACGTTCAAGGACGTGATCTTTCGCGCTTTGTCGAAGATGTAACTACAGTCACGCTGCTTGTGACGTATAATGGCAAACTGTTCGACTTGCCCTATATTCGCCAAGAACTCGGTATCCCCCTCGATCAGGCACACGTCGACCTGCGTTACCCACTCGCTGCTTTGGGATATAAGGGGGGACTGAAAAAAATTGAGCGAACTTTGGGGATGGAGCGTGAAGGTGCTCTATCGTTGTTAGATGGATGGTGCGCGGTGCGCTTGTGGCAATATTATCTGCAAGGAGAAGAGGGCGCGCTTGAGACCCTCCTTCGATATAATCTAGAAGACGTTATGCATCTGCCTTCGCTACTCGCTGTCGTCTACAATACATATATCCAGCGCATGCCTTTTGCCTTATCCATGCTCGAACTACCTTGTCCACCTGCAATCCCATTCGGTTTCAACGAAGCCTTGGTCTATCGAGTGTTGGCAGAAACAGGGCGAGGGTATGAGAGATTGGATCAGCTATAGAAGTTGAGAAATATATTTATGCCTTGTACGTGTTTGCCGAGGCGTATCTCACGCCATCACGGTCCGATGCCAGGCCCGCTAAACGGGCCCGGTAAGTTTATCCTATGTTAGCGTCGATCTGGGCTGGCTCCAGGGCCACCGCGTGGGCCGGGAGGGTTTTCCCAGTTAGTGCCGGGGCCACCACGTGGGCCCGGAGGATTATCGTCTCGATCATACCACCAGTAACGATGTCCATGTCGGTCATCGTTGTGCCATCGGTAATGATGCCCATATCGGTCATCGCGCCAACGGCGATGATAGCCGTGGCGGTCCGGGCTGGCTCCAGGGCCACCGCGTGGGCCGGGAGGGTTTTCCCAGTTAGTGCCGGGGCCACCACGTGGGCCCGGAGGATTGTTATCGCGGTCATGGGCGAGTGCCGAGGAAGCCAGAGACAGACTGAGAGCTCCTGCTATGGCAAGGCCTTGCAACATGATTCCTTTACGTCGCATGATTGCTCCTCTCATCAACATATTCTCCAGAGATAAACGTTCATTGTGCAGAAAAGTTCCTCTTGGCAGAAAGTTATCAGATTGGTATGGAAGACGAGACTTTGTTGATTATTCAGTCCCTGTTCCTGAGGAGGATATATGCGCTTAGTTACATTTCTGCGTTTGGGAGAGCCGCGTTTGGGTGCGATGGTTGATGAGCAAGTCATCGATCTCAATGCTGCCTATTGGCATTTTCAGAAAAATGCCCACACGCCGCGGGCTCAAGAATTAGCAGCGGCTATACTGCCACCCGATATACTTGGATTTCTAGAAGGTGGAGAATCAACTTTGGTCGCGGCCCGTGAAACCCTACGGCAAGTTATAAACGCTGATCGTCTTTCCCTTGCGGACAAAGGAATTCTCTACCCACTGAAGTCGATAACCTTGAAGGCACCCATTCCGCGTCCAACCAAACTTATCCTTGTCGGTCTTAATTACCGCGATCATGCCGATGAGGCAAAGATGAAAATCCCCGAAGTGCCGACATTGTTTTCTAAGTATGCCTCAAGCGTAATTGGCCCTGGAGAGAAAATTCGCATACCCACTGTCTCAGATAAAATAGACTATGAAGGAGAGTTTGCCTTTATCATTGGTAGACGTGGCAAGAACATCTCTAAAGAGAGAGCGTTGGATTATGTGGCTGGTTACACCATCATGAACGATGTGAGCTGTCGTGACTACCAGATGAAAACCACTCAATGGATGGTGGGAAAGACATTCGATACTTTTGCTCCTATGGGACCTTACCTGGTGCTAAAGGATGAGATTCCAGACCCGCACAACCTAGACCTGACGCTTCAGTTGAACGGTCAGGTGATGCAACATTCAAACACGAAGAATCTGATTTTTAATGTTCCTGACCTGATTACTTACATGTCACAGGTATTCACTTTGGAGCCTGGGGATGTGATCTCTACCGGCACGCCATCTGGCGTAGGATTTGCTCGTAAGCCACCCGTTCTGCTCAAACCTGGGGATACCGTACGAATCGAGATCTCTAGCCTTGGGGCTCTTGAGAACCCAGTAGCAGCGGCGGAATAAGCCTGACAAGTTTTCACTTCATGTGATTGTAGGGGGGTACAAAGCGAGCTCTTGGCTAATTGATTTTCGCGCCTTACAAAGTACAGGAAAGCGTGTGGGACGCGCTGAAAGCTTTAAAAATAACGAAAAAAAGGCCCGAATGATGCCATTCGGGCCCGGGCTCA
>Ga0187893_10009566_pt1 | contig 14856 bp, 12 predicted proteins | sample MA1701074metaG_FD_139574 | JGI IMG/M metagenome (GOLD analysis project Ga0187893, IMG submission 139574) | White microbial mat communities from a basaltic lava cave in the Kipuka Kanohina Cave System on the Island of Hawaii, USA - MA170107-4 metaG ...
AAAGACAAGGATAACGGCGTTGTTTTTCTGGTAGCAACAAAAGACCGGAAGTTGTTCATTGCCACAGGGTATGGAGTCGAAGGCGTTCTGCCCGACGGCAAGGTCGGTGAAATTCGCAACGAGTACATCGTGCCGTATTTCAAACAGGGTGACTACGCCCATGGTATCCTGGCCGGCACACAAGTCATGGCCGGCCTGATCGCTCAAGAGTACGGCGTTCGCCTGACTGGAGCCCAACCTTTACGCGCCTCTCCACGGACGGGGGAGGAGTTGCCGGCTTGGCTCGGACTGGTTTTTGCGCTTATTGTTCTCGGTCTCGTCGTTGCGGCCTTTACCGGTACACGCCGTTCGCGCTATACGCGTTTGCATAGAGCGAGATATCATGGCGGCGGCTTCGGTGGGTATGGATTCGGCGGTGGCGGGTTTGGTGGCGGCGGTGGCTTTGGCGGTGGCGGCGGCTTTGGTGGCGGCGGCGCAGGTGGAGATTGGTAGGAAATCAGCTATTAGCTGTTAGCTGTTAGCAAAAGGGGTCGAGACAAGAGCCGCCAGCGGTTCCCAAGGCAAACTAAGGGCGGATCTGTCTCTTATCTGGCTGATTGCTGATCGCTGATAGCTGTTCACAAGGAGGTCAATATGTTTGCCGATCGCATCGAGACCAAATGGGTCGAGGCGTTCAAGAACCAGTTCGCGCTGTGCGGTGTGCAACCGGGCGACCCAGTCGCTATTCTTTCCGAGAGTCAAAGTCGCCAAGTGAATGTGCATTTGAGCGAACTGGCGCTCGGTCTTTTGGGAGTGCGTACCTTCCATGTCGTTGTTCCGACACCGCGCCAGACCGCGCCGGTTCCCGTGCGCTCGACCGGAGCATCCCAAGCGCTGGGGAATTTGGCTCCGGTAATCGCCGCACTGGCCTCTTCTACCTTAGTCGTAGACCTCACATTGGAAGGACTCCTACATGCGCCTGAACTCCCGCAAATTCTCAAAAGTGGAGCACGGGTGCTGATGGTCTCTAATGAGCATCCCGAGGTGCTAGAACGGCTTCCTTCTGATCCTGCCATGCAAGACAAAGTCAGAGCTGGACTCAAGAAGTTACGGAATGCCAAGCAAATGCAGGTCACTTCTGCGGCTGGTACCAATCTCACGATCAATGTGGAAGGCGCTCCTCTGGGTGGCACGTGGGGCTTCGCCAACCGTCCTGGCATGGTTGCGCACTGGCCGGGTGGTCTCTGCCTGTGCTTTCCTAAGAGGAGCACGGTCAACGGCACCCTCGTGTTAGCACCGGGGGATCTCAACCTGACCTTCAAACGCTACCTCGAGACACCTGTGAAATTGACTATCGTTGATGACTTCATTGTCGAGGTCGCAGGAACAGGGGTCGATGCGGCATTATTCGAGAGTTACATGTCTGCTTGGGGTGATCGTAACGCGTATGCCGTTAGCCATGCAGGCTGGGGAATGAATCCTAGGGCACGCTGGGACACGTTGATTTGCTACGACAAAGCCCACGTCAACGGCACTGAGGCGCGTGCCTTCGCCGGTAACTTTTTGTTCTCTACTGGAGCGAATGAGACGGCAGGTCGCTATACCGAAGGGCACTTTGATCTCCCGATGCGCGGGTGCACGATTGCGCTTGATGGTGAGGTGATCGTTGCTAAAGGTGTCCTGCAAGGAGAGCTGGCGTAAGAAAGCATTGTTCATGCTTCGACAGGCTCAGCATGAACGGAACAGTGGGCTTCGGCATTTCTTCCGTTCGCCCTGAGCTTGTCGAAGGGTGAACGGACTTGCGGAACATTGCCATCATGCCACTAAACCTCACACCACAACAAAAAAAACTGATCGAGTTGATCAGAACGCTCGGACGAGAGAAGTTCCTCCCGCGCGCTGAGAAATATGACCGCGAAGCATCTTTTCCCTTCGAAAATTACGCGGATCTACGTGCTCACAATCTGCTCGCCTTGTGTATCCCGGAATCCGCGGGAGGCTGGGGTGCCGACTATCAGACCTACTGCCTGGTTGCAGCAGAGCTTGGGCGATACTGTGCAACTACGGCGCTGACTCTGAACATGCACTGCGCCACCACAATGTGGATCGGCAGTATGGTGGACGAGTTGGGACTGCCCAGAGACGTGCAAGCCGTGCATGCCGCACGTCGTTCTGCGGTCTATCGTCGTGTAGTCCAAAAGGGCACTCTACATGCGCAGCCTTTTTCTGAAGGGAATCAGGCTGCTGCCGGTAAGCAGGCTTTCACAACTACTGCCACCCGTCATGGCAATGGTTGGCTAATCAATGGCCGGAAAATTTTTGCCTCCCTTTCTGGAGCTGCGGACTACTATGTCGTAGTGGCGACAGAAGACAAACCCGACGCCTCAGCGCGCGACACCTTGTTTCTGGCAATCCCGAAGGATGCAGAAGGGTTCTCGATTGTTGGTGATTGGGACCCCTTGGGCATGCGCGGCACGGTCTCGCGTACCTTACTGATGAAAGACGTCTTCGTCCCTGACGAGTTGCAACTCATGCCGTTTGGGGTCTACCACCAACTAGCGTTGCGCTGGCCGCACATGTTCCTGACCCTCACGCCGACGTACATGGGGTTAAGCCAAGCAATCTACGATTTCACGGTCGCCTACCTGCGGGGAGAAGTTCCTCCCATGCGAGACAAGCGCCGAAAGCAGCCCCTCAAGCAGGCTGCGGTGGCAGAACTCAAAATTATGCTTGAAAACGCCCGAGCCCTATTTTACACCGCGATTTCCGAAGCTGGGTTAGATCCCAGTAAAGAAGCACGTCTGCGCGCCTATGCCATGCAATACACTGTCATGGAAACCTGCAACCGCATGGCGGCGCTAGCAATCCGCACGTGCGGTGGGCAGAGCATCCTCAGACCTTTGCCACTGGAGCGCATGTATCGTGACTCGCGTTGCGGCTCGCTCATGCTGCCCTGGACGGCCGAGATTTGTATCGAACGCCTTGGGCGAGAGTGTCTGTACGAACCAGGCGAACGCGATGAGTGAGGTGGACCTGCTTCGAGGAGTAATTCTTCATAGTGTCATTCTGAGCTGCAGGCGAAGAATCCTGCGACTTCGTTGCGCTACGCTCAGGACAGGTCTGGCTGCGAGGCCCTTCGCGGAGTTTACTCTGAGCGCAGTCGAAGGGGACTCTAGGTGACAAAGGTGTAGAGACGATGTCGTCACTGAAAAAAATCCTTATCGCCAACCGCGGAGAGATCGCCATCCGGGTCGCCCGTACTTGCAGGGAGATGGGTATTGCTACCGTAGCGATTTATTCCGAAGCGGATCTTTCCTCCCCGCACGTGCATGCTACAGACGAAGCAGTCTGCATTGGACCGGCTCAGGCGAGTGCGAGTTACCTCAACGCCGAGGTAATTATTCAGACTGCCTTACGTACCGGTGCCCAAGCGATCCATCCAGGGTATGGATTCCTGTCAGAGAACGTGGCTTTCGCCCGTTTGGTGCGCGATGCAGGTCTTATTTTTATTGGTCCCTCTCCAGAATCGCTCACCGCGGTTGGCAACAAAATCTTTGCCCGGCAAACGGTCGCGAAACTCGGCGTGCCGGTAGTGCCGGCTTTGGAGAATCCGTCGTCTGATCCTGCCGTTCTCTACGAACAGGTACACACTCTTGGTTATCCCTTGCTCATTAAGGCCGCAGCCGGTGGCGGCGGCAAAGGGATGCGTATCGTACGGCAGGAAAAAGAGTTATTTGAAGCGATGGCGGCCGCCGAACGAGAAGCCGTTGCCGCGTTTGCCGAGGGGACTGTGTATTTGGAACGATACCTGGAACGTCCGCGCCATGTGGAAGTCCAAATTCTTGGCGATCAACACGGCACGCTCATTCATTTGGGCGAACGCGAGTGCTCAATCCAGCGACGTTACCAAAAGATCCTCGAAGAAACCCCCTCTCCAGCAGTGTCCGAACGGCTGCGCGAAGAAATGACCGTAGCCGCGCTCAAAGTGGCGAAGGCTGCCGGCTATTATAATGCCGGCACCGTCGAGTTCATACTCGATCATCACGGGCATTTTTACTTCCTCGAAGTCAATGCTCGCCTGCAAGTAGAGCATCCGATCACCGAGTGGGTAACCAGACTCGATTTGGTACGCGAGCAGATTCGTATTGCTGCCGGGGAGCGACTCGGCCTAAAACAAGACGAGGTACGCAGGCATGGCCACGCTTTTGAGTGCCGGGTCTATGCGGAAGATCCGGCCCATGGGTTCTTTCCGTCACCAGGGAAGGTGCTCGCTTGGCAGGCGCCATCCGGCCCTGGAGTGCGCGTCGATGCAGGGGTCGAACAGCACACCGAAGTCTCGGTGTATTATGATCCGCTGATCGCCAAGGTATCGACCTGGGGACACAACCGTGAGCAGGCGCGCCGGCGAATGGAGGCGGCATTGCGAGAATGTGTCGTTCTTGGTCCAACAACGAACGTGCCTTTCTTACTCGACCTGCTCGCTCATCCGGCATTCGTTGCTGGCGAAACGCACACCGGGTTTCTTCCTGAACATTTTCCCCAGTGGCAGCCACAAGGGAAAACGTACATCCTTGAAGCAGCTCTCGCCGCAGCCCTGAGTCAAACGCAACAAGGTCGAGCGGAAAAGCTACCCGCCCAATCTGTTGCTACCACCCCGTGGCAGCGGCTTGGAGGATGGAGAGTTGGCAGCTAGGGTTGTTTGTACTCCCTTTGGAGCGCGGGCGTCCCGCCCGCTTGTAGAGGCAACTTATGAATTGTTTCTAGAGCACATAGCCAGTGAAGCGAATCGTTCATAAAGCTCTTAGAAACGCGATCCGTGCAGTGCTACATCTGCCCGAACCCAAGCGGTCTGAAACCGCCTCTCCATAGCAGCTGCCTCTTGGTCTCTGTTCTGAGCTTGCAGACTCCGCGTAAGCCCGTAGAGTGACCACCCATTCTCTGGATTTCGGCGTAAATCTTCTCGATACACTACCTCCGCCTCGGCTGGCCGGTTGGCTGCCAGCAGCACCGCCCCAAGCGACTGGCGCACGGGGTAATACCATGAAGGTGGCTCAGTGTACTTCAGGTGATCTTGTAGCCGTATCGCTTCTTGCAAAACCTTCACCGCTTCATCCATGTACCCGCGCTTGGCGGCTAATTCCCCAGCAACTACCAGCACTGCAATCCGCAACAGGTCAGCGGCTGTGTTACGTTCTACAGCGATGCGCTCTGGTGGCATAGCCGCGGCAATCGTTTGTAACTGCGCCTGCTCCTGCTCTGCCTCATCCAAGCACCCGGTGGCTGTCAGCGCCAAACCACGCGCGTAGTGCCACATCGCCATCATGTATTGGAGGTCAGGCGGAGGCGGCGGTTCCTGGAGAATCTCAGACCATTTACCAAAGCGCACCAACGTACATAGGGGCATGGCCGTCCAAGGTTCTAGTGATGGTGCCTGGCGCGCAACTTCTGCTGGTGTCGTGTCAGCCAAGCGGCGTGCGACGGCGTGTGCTTCCGTACTCCGACCTTCCACGCTCAATGCCGCCCACAGAGCGTGGAAGTTATGCCCATAGAACATCATGGAACAGACACGCTGTGTCGTGGCTTGGTGGAGACAGCTTTCGTCCAGATGGACAGCGTGCCTGTTACTCTCTGCTGCCTCAGCGTACAGTCCTACACGCATATAAATATGCGAGGGCATGTGCACCAGATGGCTGGCGCCTGGCATCAGGTCGGGGAGTCGCCGTGCGAAGGGCAAGGCACGTTCAGGATAGGGAGAAGCTTCGATCGCATGAATATAATAGTGAATGGCACCGGGGTGATTGGGGTTCCGCTGCAAGACCTTCTCCAGAGTTTCGACAATTTCGAGTGTGTCTGACTGTGGTTGACCCTCAGGCGTCCAATATTCCCAGGGATGTAAGTTCAGAAGAGCGTCAGCAAACAACGTCGCGGCATCAAGGTCATCGGGATACTGTCGCGCTACCTCGCGCATAGCATCCGCGTATGCACGATCACGTGTTTTGCGGCCTGCATCGGGCGTGAGCGAATACCGCTTCGCCAGAGCCTCGATGTACGCACGCTCACGCGTACTGGCAGAGGACGCAAAGGCAAGCGCCTTCTGGATGGCTTTGTACGCTACTTCTTCCCGTTGTGGGTCGAGCGGGAGATTAATGTTAGGGCCTAAAGCGAGAGCGATGCCCCAATACGCCATGGCACAGAAGGGGTCGAGTCCGGCAGCTTCTTGAAACGAGCGAATCGCCAACCCATGCTCAAACGCATAGAGCAGGCGCAGTCCTTGATTGAAACGCTGTTGGGCCAACGCTGACGCAGTCGTGATCGGGTGGTGGATGCCAAGGGTGTCGAAGAACGGGATGGATGCGGAAACAGTTGCATCCATTCTGATATGGGACTGAGTTGCCGCCAAGACAATCGTGGACAGGAAGGCTACCCATCCCAGGGAAAGCCAGCTACATATCAGCTGCCTTGCGCGGCGAGTGAATTGCGACCAGTACATAGGGTCGAGTCAGGCTGCTACTTACTTGAACAAAGAACACTGGACACATCCGACTGTGAGCAAGATAGCCAGGAGGCACGCTGCGGCCCTGCCCGCCGTCACGCGAGCAGGGAACTTGTAAAGCTTCTTGTGGTTAGAAACGGTATGATGCCCTCTCAGAATATCGCCTTTCTCAGTACACCTGTCGGACGAGGTCAAGTAATAGCAACGCTAGAAGGGGTCAAGTATTGGGGGCCCGCAGTGGATAGAACTGCTTAAGGGACCTGATATAGAACAGCTGCTACCTTGCACACCCCACGATCCATCAGGTGCCCCTGTTATGCGACTTGTGATGAACACGTTCGTTGATCCGGCAGGACTCACATATTGATCTCTGTGGTTGACCCAAACAGAGAAAGGGAACGCAAATCCGGTAGTCACCGCCTCGCACGGAGCAAGGTACTGCCAAGCTCCGAACACTTCACATCGTTTGTCCGTGCTAAGAATTTGCCCCTGACAACAGGTATTCCTTATCCATTGCATTTTTACACCATCACGGGCAAGGAGCGGCCCTGCGTTATCGTACAATGGTTCATATACGCTGTGTTGATACGGCGTCGATTGCTGACACGCCCCTTGTGGCGAACACGGACAAGCCAATGCTTCGGAGGGACTAAGAAACCCTATTACATGCTGTAAGAAACTAAGAGGTTCGCTCTCTGTAGCAGGAACCGGTTCCGTTGCCTCTGGTTCTTTCGTCGCGTCTTGGATTTCCTCGGGCGTTGCAAATCGGACAATATACCAACCCTCGTCCAGATTCATGGTTTCGAGTTTATACCCAAACGGCCCCTTAACCCAAGGTTGGAAAGTAGGAGTTGAGAAAGAACTCCCTTTAGTCCCGTCTGAAAGTTCCCAGGCTTCAACTATGAGATCCTGTACCGGAGAGGTTGGGTGGGGTTGGAGTACAACACGGCGGATCACCCTTATCCGTTCGCTTTCTTGGAGTCCCCGCCCTTCCGCGTAAGCCTTTTCCTCTAGTTTTGAATTGAGTTGATTTAACACATAGTTAAGGTGCTCATCGTTGGCTTCTAGGGCTTGACTCAAGGAAGCCGGCTCCTTGATTGCGCCAGGGGGGAGTGGTTGTGCCGCGCCACGGCGGTCACCGAGCGGTAAACCACCACTAAGGATTATTACGCCAGTCAGCACGACGATCCAGAACCTGCTCTTTCTTGGCTCCATACGACCCTCCTTACTTTGCCCGGTTTTATGTACGTTTGCGATTTCTTCGCCGTGCACGAGACGCGGCAGGCTACACGTCCATCAGTGTTCCAGCAAGAGGTGTGCAGAAATTCTACACTGAGATCGATAAGAGTCAAACCGCGCTACTCGTTGCGTTGGAAGTCCTTCTCTCATAGCGATCACGTATAGCGTTTAGGTAAGGCAGACTTTCATATGACTAGGTTAAGGAGCTTGCTCAAAGAGTCCAAAGAGTGGTGGGGCTCTACTCATACGCCCTCCCTCTTGCCAGCACGGTTGGGAGCATGCGGAGCCGTGCTCGAATCAAGCTCTTCACGCTCCCTGTCCGGCTGCTATAGCGCGCTCGGGGGCACCGTGACAATCGGCCAAATGGGTGAATTTCATGTCGGCCAAATGGCCGATGCATACCTCATCCTTTTGGCCGATGGCAGGGAGGGTCTCAGGAATCTATGCAGGGTTGCACTGGTTGCCACATAGCACTCATTCCAGACGCACCAGACCACGCTTGAGTGCGGTCGTCACAGCCTGTGTGCGGTCGCTGGCGTCAAGCTTCTGCAAGATGTGGGTAATATGAGTCTTGACTGTGCTCACGCTCAAGAACACGGCGCGCCCAATCTCTTGGTTACTCTTACCAGCGGCGAGGAGATGTAGAATCTCTAGTTCCCGCGGCGTCAACCCCGACCCCCGTAACCACTGTGTCAGTTTGGCAGCCACGGGAGGTGGAATGCGCGTCTGTCCGATGAGCACAGTGCGAATCGTCTCCAGCAGTTCCTCGGGCGTGGTATCTTTCAGCACATAAGCAGCAGCGCCAGCCTGGAACGCACGGTAAATATCCTCCTCATCATCGTAGACCGTGAGCACGATAATGCGCGCGGCGGCGTCCTGTGCTCGGATCGCCTTGATAGCAGCAACACCATCCATCTCCGGCATGCGCAGGTCGAGCAAGGTCACGTCAGGTCGGAGGCGACGGTAGAGGTCTACCACCTCCTTGCCAGTGCTGGCTTCCCCGACCAACTTCATGTCCTTCCAATCTTCGATGAGGGCGGCGAGACCCCGGCGGACCACTGGATGATCATCAGCAATAAGAACGCGAATTGGTTTTTTCGCTCTCATGCTGAACCCCTAGAGGGGATGAGGGCTCGGGACAACCACAACCACTTTCGTTCCCTTACCAAGCCGACTGGTTAAGATGAACCGGCCGCCAATGCGCTCGGCCCGCTCTCGCATGCTGAGCAGACCAAAGCTGTTGCCGTATGTTGATCCGCGGGCATTGAAACCCCGGCCATCGTCCTGCACACATAATTCCACCCGATGCAGTGCGAAGGTAAGGGTGACCGTGATGGTCTGTGCTTGGGCGTGTTTGCAGGCGTTGTGCAGCGCCTCTTGGCTGATACGTAGCAGATTGCTTTCGACTTCTACGGGCAAAGGATGTGGGCTTCCATGAACGCGAAAGGTAACTCGAGCCTGTGGTCCAGTGGAAACTTGCGCCGCCACACGTGCGAGCGCCGCCGGCAGGTCGCTGTGCTCCAACACCTGCGGCCGTAAGGCCATTACCGACCTGCGCGCCTCGGCCAAACCCTCACGAGCTAAGGCACACGCTTCCTCCAGACAAGCTTGGGCCTTCTTCGAATTCACTGTCAGGGCATGCTTGGCTGCCTCTAGCTGTAGGACGATACCAGCAAAGCCCTGCGCCAAGCTGTCGTGAACTTCTCGCGCCGTGCGACTCCGCTCTTCCAGCACGGCCGCCTCTGCCCGCTTGCGCTCAGTGAGGTCCCGGAAGATCCCCTGTACACCAATAGGCTGCCCGGCAGCGTCCCGAATAAAACGAGACCGTACTTCAATCGGTACCACACTGCCATCTTTGCGCACAATCTCGGCCTCAAAGATCGAGGGCAGTTGCTCTCCGACAATGGCACGCTGTGTGCGCTCGTCGGCTAAGGCAAGGGCAGCAGAAGTCGCCAGTTTGCTGTAATGCTGGCCAATCAGCTCGTTGCGCGACCAGCCTAACGTCACTTCTAGCCCCCGGTTCACACTGGTGATGATGCCGTCGAGGGTAAAGGTGACGATCATGTCATTGGCATTCTCAAAAAGATTGCGGTAGCGTTCCTCGCTCTCCCGCAGCACTTCTTCCGCCTGCTTACGCTCGGTGATGTCCTGCCCCGCGCCAATGATGCGCACGATACGGCCCTGAGCCTCGTCCCACTCCGGGCAACTGTAGTCCTGTAGCCAGCGCACTTCTCCGCTCGTAGTAATAATGCGGTGCTCGCTGATGCCCGGCTGGCCAGACAGCAAAGCACTGAGCCTCTGCAGGACGCTCGGCATATCATCAGAGTGAATCACCCGGACGATGCCGCCGCTGGCTTCCAGTTCCTGCGCCGTGAAGCCCGTAATTCGGCTGAAGGCTTCGGTGACCCATTCGACAACCGTGCGACCGTCAGTCTCAATCCGTACTGCGTAGGCGTAATCCGAGATAAGGTTGGAAATGGTCCGATAGCGAGCTTCCGACTGGCGTAGTACCCCCTCCATTCGCTTGCGCTCCGTGATGTCCAGCACCATCCCCTCATAACCAATGACGGTACCGTGGGTATCGCGGAGAGTCCGGGCATAGAGGCTGACGACAAAGTGTTCACCGCTCTTCTTTTTCCACCGGAGTTCTACCCCTTCGGTCACACCTCTAGACTCGTAGTGGGCGCGTAGGTGGGCACGCTGTGTGGGGTCCACGTAGAGGTCATCAGGAAGCTTGAGCGCCAGCACCTCCTCGGCAGACTCGTATCCCAGCATGCGCACTAGTGCGGGGTTAACCTCAGTGAAGCGTCCCTCTGGCGTGCTACGGAAAAGGCCTTCGAGTGCATTCGCAAAGAACGAGCGGTAACGATCTTTACTCTCTCGCCTCTTCCCTCTTTGCTTGCGTTGAGCCATCGTCTGCCTTTCCTTGCTGCTTGCTTACGTTCGCCTCAGCTCGAAGATAATGCAGTCAGAGTTTTCTTAGCTATGACCCTCATCAGGAGTTATCGGCGTTCTATCCTCTTTTCTCCATCGTGTGGCTCGGCTATGGTCAGGCTGCCAAAAGAGGTGACCGCCCCACACAGGGTATGGCGATGAAAACAATTCTTTCTAGTGGTGGAGAAGTACTTACCATCGAGTACACACGGAATGGCGATGAGTACGAGGTCGTTATTGATGGTCAGACCAAACAGATCCGTCTGTTGTCTGCCCGCGACGGAGCCCTGACTTTACTCATTGATGGCCAGCCATTGCACACCTATGTCGCCAGTGATGGACAACGTACGCTTGTGGCAATTGCGGGCCAAGTCTACGAGTTTACCCACACACGGGAGAAGCAGACACGTTCTCGGCAGCGCGAGGCCGGAAGACTCAGTCCAGAGGTACGCTCCCCTATGCCGGGAAAGATCCTGCAAGTGCTGGTCGTGGAAGGTTCAGAAGTAGAAACAGGCCAAGCATTAGTGTTATTGGAAGCGATGAAGATGGAAAACACCCTCTCAGCGGAAGGCATCGCCCGGGTGAAGAAAATTCATGTTACGCCTGGGGATTTGGTTGACCTGGGCCAGCTTCTCGTTGAGCTAGAGTTTTCCCAACCAGCGTCTGGGCAAAACGACGCTGGTTCGTAGGAACTGACTAAGTCTTTCAGGGCTGACGAATCAGCCTCCTGCCTCAAATCAGGTCTGACGCACATAGAGTAACTTTCGATGTTGTCATTCTGAGCCGTAGGCGAAGAATCCTTCGACAGGCTCAGGACAGGTCTCGTGAAAAACGAGAGCCTTCGCGAAGTTTATCCTGAGCGAGGAACACAGATGCTTCGCTACGCTCAGCATGACAACAAGCGAAGGGCTCAGGTGACAGGACAGGAAGACAAAGTATCTCTATTGAGAGCAAAGTGGCATGAATCAGGCAAGCTGCGCACCGACTTGTAACCCTGCTTGTTTGGCGAAATCGGCTGCGGTGATCTTTCCCCCCTCTCCCCGCACCTTACTGGCAACGATCACGCCACCGGGAACAGCAACGCTCATGCTTTCATTGCCGATCTCCACAATCTGTCCAGGAGATGTGGTGGTCGCTTCACGCCGCAGACGGCAATCATAGAACCGTACCATCTTGCCCTGCCAGGTCGTATGCGCGCCGGGTTGCGGATCGCAGCCGCGAATCAGATTGTAGACCTCCTGTGCCGGTTTGGACCAATCGATGCGCGCATGCTCATCACCGCACGGCGGGTCGTAGTTCGCTTTTGACTCGTCCTGCACGATTCGGGGAGGATTCCCAGCTTTGATCAGGTCCACCGCCTCGCCAATCGCTTCGACTCCAAGAGGAAAGAGCTTGTTAAAGTAGAGCGTGCCGGTGGTATCGTCCGGGTCAACGACAACTTCCTTTTGCAGGAGGATCGGACCAGTATCAATTCCCGCATCGACCCAAAAGAGCGTGACTCCGGTTTTAGTCTCTCCTTTGATCAAGGCCCAATTGATTGCGCTGCGGCCCCGGTATTTGGGCAGGAGTGAAGGATGAAAACAAATGCTGCCTCGCTGTGGTGCGTTAAAGACCGGAGGAGGAACGATCTGCGTGACGAAAGCCAGGATTGCGAGGTCAGCTTGTAACGCGACAAACTTTTCCAGCACCTCTGGCCCTTTCAGGCTTTTGTATTGATGTACGGGAATGCCAAGTTGTAAAGCCCGCTGTTTCACTGGATCAAACTTTCCCCCTGGCGCATCAGGAGGACAGAATGCTGCTACAACCTCTTCGCCGTTGTTGACGAGTTTGTCTAACGTCTTCTCGGCAAATACTGCTTGGCCGATTAGGATAATGCGCATGGTTTCTCTCCTTTAACGCTTGCCCGTTTTCCAGGGCAAAATGTCTCGAAACACTGAGCCCAGCACCTTTCCGATGTGAGCAGCCTGCTCTGGGTCGGCAATCAAACTATTATTGATTTCGATTTCAAGGTAAACGATCTGATGCCGCTCTCCATGACTACGGGCGCTAAAGATCAGGCCGTCATACCCTGAATAGGGTTCATTGTAACGCACTTGATATCCGCCACGATCAAGACGATGGCCGACCTCCTGAGCTAGATCTTCGTAGCGATCGAATAATATGCCGAGATCGAACTTACGTTCGTTTTTTTTCAGGACAGGGGTAAAACTATGAACACTGAGTAGGTTCAAATCTTTTGTTTCCTTCGCGCGAATCAGTTGGTCGATCGCCTCATGGTATGGTTGGTAAAACCGGGTAATCCGTTGAGTCCTTTCTTCGGGAGAAACATTTTGGTTCGCTGGAATCCGTGTGCCATCACTCTCCAAAATAATCAAATCGTGATCGGAGAGGTGGCGATTACAGTCAATCAATAAACGCGAATATCCAGAACAAACAGCTGGGGCATCCATCACCTGGGTAAGTTTCTCTACAACGGCCCTTGCGCCAATATCCCAGCCGATATGACGGCAGATCTCTTCATCGCCGAGGCCAAGCCCTTGATACTCCGATGGCACTGCACAAGACGCATGCTCGCAGGTTAAAACAACTGGGAATCGACCATTGAGGTTGATGAGATCAAATGCTTTTTCTTGCATCCCTCTTCCCTTACTGAAGAGCAACACAACTTGCAAGTCTAACAGGAGAGGTGGCTTCGAGTCCTTCTCGTTCTCCGCTCCTTCTCTCTATAAAACCGTGTTGACAAAAGGAGGGGGTGCCCATATAAATTAGAACGTTTTTTGCTGGCAGGATTGGTTCTGGTTTGGTAAGGAGGGACCATGGTGAGACGTGAAAAAAGCAATTACGTCATTCAAGCGGTCGCTCACGCTTTAGATGTTCTTGAGCAGTTTCATGGAGATGATGAACTTGGAGTTACTGAACTCAGCAAAAGGCTCAAGCTGCATAAAAACAATGTTTTTCGTATTTTAGCAACTCTAGAATCGCGTGGCTACATCGAGCAAAATCGTTCAACTGAGAACTACCGTTTGGGAACAAAGTGTCTGCAAATCGGCCAGACCTACCTCCAGCACATGGGACTTTTACAACAGGCGAGACCAATCATGGTCGATGTTGTCAAAGAATGCCATGAAAGTGCGTATGTCGCGGTCATGCGGAAAGGAAAAGTCGTTCCCCTTGATATGATTGAGTCAGACCAGCCGGTGCGGATTGTTTCTCATGTTGGCGAAAATCTTCCCCCGCACTGTACTGCCGCAGGAAAGGTGCACTTGGCATTCGAGCCAGACGAGGAAGTACAACGATGTTTCACCGAGGGGCTTGGGCAATATACTGAACATACGATTACTGACCGCCAGGTGCTCATGGAGCAATTGAAGAAGGTCGCGAGCACGGGATATGCGATTGAGGATGGCGAGTACATGACTGATGTTCGCACCATCGCCGTACCGATCAAAGACTACACCCGCACCGTAGTCGGGAGTTTAGCCGTGAGCGGTCCTGCCTACCGCATCCCTCCAGGCCGGATTGAACACGAAATCGCTCCGCTAGTTATCAAGGCTGGTCGCGAGCTTTCCAGCCGTCTCGGCTATCATGCCTGAGCATTCTGTCTCCGTCTCTTCTATCCTCTCTTCCTGAAGCAACAGGAGGAGAGGGGAGGTTTCTCCTTTGTCCCACGTGAGAGGTGCAGCTCTTCAGCGGTGTCAGAGCTTCCTGTGTTGATTCTTCGACGGAGCGCTTGACACAGGAGCGACAACACGATGAAGTACACGACCGATACAAGAGGAGGAACACTGGAGTGAAAATTCTCGTCACGGTCAAACGGGTCCCTGACCCGGAAACTACCATTCGGGTGAAACCTGACGGGTCAGGTATTGTCACCGACAATATCAAATACGTCATTAATCCTTTCGACGAAATCGCCATAGAAGAAGCTTTGCGCACCAAAGAGAAACTGGGATCGAGTGAGGTCGTGTTGGCAAGCATTGGCGCTAAGGTCGTGACCGAACAACTGCGTACAGGACTAGCGATGGGTGCGGATCGAGCGCTCCTTGTGCTCTGCGAGCAGGAATTGGACTCTCTGGCAGTTGCGAGAATTCTGACTAAGTTGGTCGAGCGGGAGAATCCGGACCTCGTGCTCATGGGAAAACAGGCGATCGATGATGATTCGAACCAGGCTGGACAGATGCTCGCTGCGCTTCTCGATTGGCCGCAAGCGA
>Ga0187893_10009567_pt1 | contig 14854 bp, 11 predicted proteins | sample MA1701074metaG_FD_139574 | JGI IMG/M metagenome (GOLD analysis project Ga0187893, IMG submission 139574) | White microbial mat communities from a basaltic lava cave in the Kipuka Kanohina Cave System on the Island of Hawaii, USA - MA170107-4 metaG ...
CCTTCGACCAGCGGTATGGAATCGGTGAACTCGCGGTGGAAAGTGTCTTCGGTCAGGTCGATGTCGGCCATCTCGCCGACGTTACCCGTCGTCCCGGTAGTGCCGTCTGTCCGGGTGTAGGTGCCGAGATCGGCGATTCGGTTGCCATCGGCAAGCACCTGTGAGTGCTCGGTCGCCTGCACGTTGATCGAGCTGATGCCGAAAGAGGCGAGGGTGAAGAGTTCGCCCGATTGGGAGACACCGTCCTGATTGAGATCCCGCCAGATGTGCAGATCGCTCCAGCGCGCATCCGCACTATTGACCACTCCGTCGGCATTGGTGTCTTCCTGCGCGAGAGCGGCGAAGCCGTCCGCGGCATTGCCGCCACCAGCTAGCCGCGTGGAATCGCCGAAGAGCTCGGCTCCGGTGTCGATGATGCCGTTGGCATTGCGGTCCAGAACGAGGAAGCCATCGTCGGAGTGCACCCAGCCAGTACCGGTCTGGATGCCGTCACCATCGTGATCGAAGAGAACGCCGGATTGCGCTGCACTGACCGTTTCCAAACCGTCACCGTCAAGATCCAAAGCGAGAGGGTCGTAAAGTGGAAGAAAACGCTGGGCGAACGTGTAATTTCCGTCCACGAAGTTTTGTATTGGATGCATCACGGCCGCATAGAGGGCGGATCCGAATATTCCAAACAACGAGAAGAGGGCCTTGACAGCGCTAAATTCCCCATCCCAACCACCTATATTTACTCCCCCGCCTATTTGGTTCCCAAGTAGTGATGCGACTTCTCCAATAATGTTGTAGTTGGTAACGTTTCCATAACTTCCTAAAGGTAGGAAATTGGCTATACCTATTGCATTGAAGGCGACGGCAATCGGTGCACCTTCTACCTTGGCAGCCACATAGGATGCGAGAGAACCTCCAAGAGAGTGTCCCGTGAGGGTGAGATTTTCCGTACCATATTTGGCACTCAGTTCCTCCCAAGCCGCCAGGGCGTCTCGAAATTGCGGCGGTTCTTGACCATAAATCATGGGAATCGTGTTGCGTGCCCAGTCGTCGTAACTACCAGCCGTGATTCCCTCTGACCCGGTCAGCCCCTCTGATCCCCTGAAAGCGATAACGCGTTCGTTTGTGATACTGTTCTCGAAGATCGCAGCAAAAAAACCGGACTCCGAGTTCGAATAGTTCTCTAGCCTGATCCACTCGGACGAAGCCGGCCCAGTGCCTCCAAAATCGTAAACTGCTCGGGAAAGTGCAGCGTATGTGCTCGCTTGAACTGCCATGTGCGTCTCCCTCAGTGCCTTAGCGCGTATCCAGTATCTTGAAAATTGTTACGGAACGACTGCCTTGGTCCGCGACAGCCAGGCGACTCCCATCGTGACTGAACTTCGCTGTGACCGCACTTCTCCATCCGGAGCGGCGTAGTCGTTCTTCTCCAGTTTCCACATCCCATGCGCGAATCTTGCCCCCGTCAAATCCGGCCAACAGTAATCCGTCACGTGCGCTGTGCGAGAGGGAACGAACACTCGATTTGAGGAAGACTTCATCTTTATTTTGGTCCCCAAACATTCGCAGCAGCTTGAGCGTCGAACTGTCCCACATCTTGATGGGTTCTCCTCGATCCTTTTTTTCCATCTTGCCGGTCCTCTTATTCAACTTCTCGACCGTCATCCCGGAGTTGGAGCCGGTGAAAAGAAAGCGGCCATCCTGACTGAATTCAACTTCTTCAATCCACCACCAGTCGGGATCAAAGGCCTGTATCGAATCAATCAGACTGCCAGTTTTCGTGTCGTAGATTTCTAGCATTGCCGCAGTCCAGCCAACCGCGACAATTGACTGGAATGGATGACATGTCACGTTTTTGACCAATTTATTTTCGCGTTTTGGTTGTAGTCGCAATGTTTCCGTAGCGTCCCTAAAATTGATCAAATATGGCGACTTGCGAAATGCGCTTGTGGCCGCGACCACCCGACTCCCATCATGAGTAAAGCATAGTGAGTCTGTACTGCGTAGACGCCGGGCCGAGGAAACATCATGATGTTTCCATGACGACGTATCGAACAACCACAGGGAACTGAGTTCATCAGTAAAATCCCTCCCCGCCGCGAGCCACTGACCATCCGGGGAAAACTTAACCACTCCAAATCCGACTCTTCCAAAAGACTCATTTAGAATGATCTTTGACGTATTCGCGTCCCATATTGCAAGGCTGCTTTGCCATCCGGCTACGGCCAACAGAGACCCATCCATATTCCAATCCACAGTTATCGGTGCCGCTTTGAGTTTGATTTCTGCAATCTTCTCAAGGCGAACAGAGTCGGCGGCGTAAGTGACCTCCAACATGACAAACGCACAGAACAGAATCGATTGAAAGAAGAACGAACCGCAATGGAGGACGGATGCGGGCAGTGCCAACCGTGAGACTCGGAAACCTGGCTTTATTGCCAAGTTCGCCTTGCACAAATCCATACGTTTCACGTCGTAGTCTCAGATCTTAAGTTGAAAACATCGGTCGCATGAATGCTTTGAGGGAGCTTGTGCGCGATGATCAGAATGGTCACTCTCCCACTCAACTCGTTGATCATTTCGCCGAACGCATTCGCTGTCTCCTCATCGAGATTACTCGTTGCCTCGTCCAAAATTAGAATTGGGGGTCGCTTGAGCAACGCCCTCGCAATAGCGATGCGCTGCTTCTGCCCGCCGGAGAGTCCGGCACCATGTTCGCCAACGAAAGTCTGGTAACCTTGTGGTAGCGCTTCGATGGTTTCGTGTATGCCAGCCGCCTTGCAGGAGATGATCACGTCATCGAAGGCCGCCATCGGACTGCCGAGAACGAGGTTTTCGTAAATCGTGCCGGAGAAAAGGATTGTCTCCTGTGGCACCACGCCGAAGTAACTTCGCAGTTCGTTGGCTGAAAGATGACGGATGTCATATCCGTCCAATTTGATACTGCCTTCGGCGGGTTGGAAGAAACCCTGCAATAACTTAGCGAGCGTGCTCTTACCGCATCCTGACGGCCCCATGATGGAAACGCATGCACCCGATTCCACGGTCAGGTTCAGATTTCGGTAGAGCCACGCCAGCTTATCGTCGTAGCGAAATCCCAGGTTCTTTAATTCGATCCTTCCCCGACGTTTCATCTCCCGACTGATGACTACCGAGTAAGGTTCGCTCGGCGCGTCCATGATATCGCCAACACGCTTCACCGCAATCGCGGCCTGCTGGAATTCCTGCCACAGCCCCACCATCCGGAGCATCGGCTGCGAGATGCGACTGGCGAACATTTGGAACGCCACCAGCATGCCGATGGTAAAGCCGATCTCCTGCATTACCATCCAGGCGCCTACGCACAGGATCGACAGGGTTAGGAATTGATCTAGAGTCTGGGCAGCCACTTGATAGGTATTGGCCAGTTTCCGGGTCTGGAAGGTGGCTGCCAGATAGGCAGAGAGGTAGTCGCCAAAGCGGGAACCGAGCTGCAATTCCATCTGCAAGGACTTCACGGTCTCCATTCCGGAGATGTACTCGGTCAGGAAGGCCTGGTTGCGTGCGCCCAGCAAGAATTGTTCGTTCAGGCGTTTTCGTATCAGTGGCGCTATGGCGAGACTCAGCACTACGATCACGGACAGGATTGCCAGTGTGACGAAGGTCAACTGCCAGCTGTACCAGAACATGACGACCAGGAATATCGCCATGAAAGGCAGATCGAGAATAAGGGTGACGGCCGCGCTGGCCAGGAACTCTCGGATCGTTTCTACTCCTTGGATACGCGCCACCAGCACGCCGGTCGGGCGACTCTCGTGAAAACGCGGTGGCAGCCGAAACAGGTGCTCGAACACCTGCATGCCCAATACGGCGTCGATACGGTTGCCGGTGTGCAGCACAAGGTACTGCCGCACCCAGGTTAGCGCGGAAGTGAAGACCATGAACACCGCCAGTCCGATGCCCACCACATATAAAGTGTTCATGGTGTGGTGGACGATCACCTTGTCGATGACGGCTTGCGTAAACAAGGGCGTGGCCAACGCCATCAATTGAATCGCAAGCGAGGCGAACAACACGTCGAGAAAAATTCGGCGGTGTTTGAGGAGCTCCGGGACGAACCAGCGGAATCCGAACTTGTTGGCAGTGCCGGCCGAAACATCCGGGTCATTGACTTCTTGCTGGCGCGGTAAAGCTCGAAATACGGCACCGGCGAACCGGGCCTCGAACTCAGCGAGAGGCAGAATCTTGTGCCCCTGCTGTCCCTGTTCCAAGAACGCCACCCGCCCATCCTCCAACCGGACCACAAAGGCAAACACCGGCCAAGCTTCGTCGGCCTTTGAGCCGATTCGACTTTCTTGATGCAGTAAGGGATCGATTGCCGCTGGACGAAGCAGCGCAGCGAAGGGCGTCCGCAGATTCTCCAACATCTTGATCGTCATCGTCTCCCAGCGCGCCCGGAATCCCAGTGACTTCGCGACGCGCATTAGGGATTCGGACCGAAGCGGTGCGAGCAACTCCCGGGCGACCAGTTGCAGATCAAAAGGTGTTTTGAAATACTCGCAGAACGCAGACAAGACCCACAACGACGATTCGCTGGTCAGCTCGGACTCACTCGTCGGACTCGAAGGTTCGGCAGAGCGCGGTTTCCAGACATGTGTTGTTGCTTCGGTGATCACTGACAAGCCTCACGCACGGCATCGAACGAAATCGTGCTACTTGTGCTGACACGCAACACCGGATTTAACAAAGACGAGAGGATGTCGCCACATCCGCTTCCGCGTGGATGCCGACGAACAATCTCCAAACTGTCTTAGCTACTATCGGGAAATGGCAACTGCTGTCAAATCTATCAAAGTGTGAGGTTTGAACACCATTTGCGGGAATATGTCTTGCATGACAATGACCTGTGCAAACGGTGCCTATAACCAGGTTTGCGGGGAGAGCAAAAATATTTTTCGGCGGTTCGTCCCTAGTCGGGCCAGTGAATGTCGACGACGCCGAATTCGAGGTTGGTGCCAGTGGTCGCGGCGGGTTGCGCTTTGACCACTCAAACCCTTTGATGTCCGCTGCACCTTCCAGGGTCTCCCGGGAATTGGAAGAAGTGTCGGCAAATCGAAGGCTTCAAGGATCGGGCGCCTGCTCTCAGTTCCGGCGACAAAATAGGTCCATCCCGGATTGACGGCTACCAAGGTGCGGCAAGAATCGGTCCCCTTGGAACAACAGACGACGTTCACCAGCGCGGTCAAGACTGAAATTTGCGCTGTCGTGTTTTCCGTGTAGTCTGCTCACCCCTTTCCTCCGCGTACCCGTCAAGGGGGTACTGTACTGGGCGCCTTCGTGGTAATAAGTCGTACGCTCCCAATAAATCCCGGAACCACAGATCAAGATATTGAGCATGAAACGCCTGGTGCTGCTTGGCGGCGGCCACAGCCATGTGGAAGTGTTGCGCCGATTCGGGACCGACCCGCTCCCCGGAACGGAACTCGTGCTGGTGAGCCCGTACCCCGATTCGCCGTATTCCGGCATGCTGCCGGGCTGGATCGCGGGACACTACACGCGCGAGGAATGCCACATTGACCTGGTGAGGCTGACGCAATTCGCAAAGTGCCGATTCGTGCGGTCCGCGTGCAACGGAATCAATCCGGACGCGCGACTGGTGTTCTGCGAAAACGGTACGACGCTTCCGTACGACGTAGTGTCGGTGGATACCGGCACGCGCTCGCCGGCCTTTGACACGTCCGGCGCGCCACAACATGCTCTCGCAGTGAAGCCGGTGGAGAATTTCATTCCCGCCTGGTACGACCTCTGCGACCGGACGGTGCGCGGCCAGGGTCCGCGGCGGATCGCCATGGTCGGCGGCGGTGCCGCAGGCGTCGAAGTGCTGCTCGCCATTCAGTACCGGCTGCGCACGCTTGCGCCCGATTCCAACATCGACTTCGTGCTGGTAAGCGACACGGCGGACATCCTGCCTGGCCACAACGCAACGGTTCGCAGGATCTTCGAACGTGTGCTGGGACGGCGCGGGGTCACGCTGCACCTGGGACGCGCGGTCGAGCGCGCGGACCGCGGCAGTCTGCTGATGCGTGGCGGCGGCCACGTCGAGGCGGATACGATCGTCTGGGCGACCGGTGCGTCAGCGCCTCTTTGGCCGAGATCGGTCGGCCTCGCCACCGACGAGCGCGGATTCATTCTGTTGAACACGCGGCTGCAATCGGTTTCGCACCCTCAGGTGTTCGCCTCAGGGGACATCGCCGGCATCAAGGCTCATCCGCGCCCGAAATCCGGCGTGTATGCGGTTCGCGCCGGCCCGCCGCTGGCGGTAAACCTGCGCCGTGCCTTGCGTGGGGAACGCCTGACCGAATGGTATCCGCAGAAGGAGGCGCTGGCGCTGATCAGCACCGGTGATCGCTACGCGGTCGCGTCGCGTGGAAATCTTGCGCTGGCAGGAAAATGGCTCTGGAGGTGGAAGGACTGGATCGACCGGCGCTTCATGGCACGTTACGACGTCGCGTAGTTAGCGCCGGCTGGAAGCCAGAGTCCGCGTTTCCCGCACTTTGCCGCTTTCACACTCGCTCATATTGGGCGGCCTAACTAGCCATACCCGATATTACCCCAGCAGTAAAGCTGCTGGTCCGTCGTTATGCCGCAGGCGTGGCCCCCGAGCGCAAGCGTCGAGAAAAAGAGACCGCCAACGACGGATACCGGTTCAAGCGTGTTGTCATAGTTGCCATCGCCGAGCTCGCCAGAAGAACCAATTCCCCAACACCAAGCCTTCCCGTTATTTTCAAGGCCGCAGGTGGACAGGCCGCCGGCAAAAATCTTGTCGAAGCGGTGACCACCGGGTACGGGTTGCGGGGTGCCGTAGGCACCGTCACCGGGGATAAGACCCCAGCACCAGGCCGCGCCTTCGGTGTCCAGCGCGCAAACATGTGAAAACCCTGCAACGATTGCCCGGTAAGACCGATCCCCAACCACCTTCACGGGTACCTGCGATTCAGCTGGGACCCCTGCCTCACCAGCGTTGCCCACTCCGAGCTGGCCATACCAATTATTCCCCCAGCACCAGGCTTCGGCATTCGTCGTCACTCCGCAGGCAGATAACTGGCCCAGGGCAATATCGACGAAGCGCAGACCGCCGTCATCCTGCAAATGCGCGACGAGCCGCTCGGCGGTCGTGACCGCCATTGATTCTAGCGTACCCCAGCAGTAACGCGTCCCGATCGCGGTGAGGCCACACACACCGACATTGACAAAATGCGCGCGCAGCATGGTGAAGCGCTCCGTGGTATCGACCGGCGTCGGCCCGATCGGCTCTACGACGGGGATTAGCAGAGAACCGTAACCCCAGCAGATCGCGCTGCCGGACAGATCCAGACCGCAGGTCTCAACACCGCCGGAGGCAATGGCGGCGAGTTGCATGGGCGCCGTTACAGATGTGACGGCGCACGGTTTGTCTATATAGGGGATGCCGCTATCCAAAATCTCCCCGGGATCGTCTGTGCAACCAAGCTGGCCGTACTCGTTCTGTCCCCAGCACCAGGTCTGCCCGGTACCATCGACGGCACAGGTATGTGTCCGTCCGACGGCGGCAGCAATCACGCTCGTAACCTCTGCTATAAGGACCGGTTCCGCAACGCCGCGAGGTCCAGCGGGAGGAGAACCACCTCCACCGCCCCCACCACAGCCTGCCAGAACCAGTAGCAGGCTTGCGAATCCGGACACGCGGAGGTACTGATACATTTTGCGGCCCTCCCAACACACTGGAACGCGAACCTGGTTCCAGTCGTGAAACTTGAGCACGACGCACTTAGCATACTCTCCGCATCGATAGTGGGGTAACCGTATTGCGACGCTATCCCGCGCCGTTCAGGGAAGACGATATGACTCCGCGGCGCGATACCGTTCTTGGCGCTCCGTGAGGGGCGTCGATCATGGAATGTAAATGCACACTTTCGTCGTGTCTCGGACAATCGATTCAAGACGCCGGGCTTCTGTCTCGGCTCGAATCGGGTCGCCCGAAGGTCGCTCGCCGGCCAAATAGCGCCTCCCCCGTTGCGTTTCAGAATGCCGGCGGGCTTGTGCAAAAAATTGGACGAAGTCGTGCTTCATCACAAGGCGCGAACACCGCTCGCTCGACGACGCCGGGAGATCACGCGTCGCCACCGCCCCGGTTGCGATTGACCCCTCTATATGGATGTTATATAGTTTCCAATGTTAGCAACCTCTTCCGGGTAGCAAGGCAATGCCACTGACCAGCTTCAATATCGACGCACGGACCGATCGCACGCTCGAGGAGCTAAAGTCCCACTACGGGGCGTCGTCCAAGGCGGAGGTTGTTCGCAAGGCGATTGCGCTCCTCAATGTCGTCAAGGGCGCAGAGCAAGCCGATGGATCGGTTGTCATCAAGAAGAATGGTGGCGAAGTCCGCGTCATCGTCAAATAAGGCGGGGAAAACAGAGGAACGCATACATGTCTACGACCAACTTTCAAATTTCCTGGAGTGATGGCGCCAAGTTACTCCTCAAGAAACGGGACCACTACACCCGTGACGCCATTCAGGGTGAGTTCATGCAGAACCCGGAAAAGGATGTGGTCGCCGTCGACGCAGATCAACGTTGGTTTGTGACTCCGGTGGCCAATCACAGGTACTCGGTCATCTGGAAAAGGATGCCGGATCAGCAGCACGCAGTGGTGGAGGCGGTCGTGCCCGCTCAATTTGCACCCAACAAGGCGGGCAGGCTCATGGAGCAGGTCATGAGCGTGGTGGAGCAAGAATCCGACGGGGATGTCAGGCTGATCCTCTAGCGCTCAGTTAACGGCCGGACAACAAGTCTTATGGGTGGGGGCCCATATTGTCAGTAGGCCTGGAACATGGCGCTGCCAACACCCCGAGGCGCGTCCACGTTCTCTTCGTGCACGGCGTCGGCCGGCATTCCAGGCTTTCTTCCCTGCTCCAGGCCTATCAGTCCCTTCGCGCCAATATAAAAAGCCCCGAGGCGCCGATCGAGTTCGAAGACCTCTTTTCCAGTTGGAAGCTCAGGGACTTCAACGACGGTTCGCACCCCGCATCCTTAAGGCTTGAGCCGCAGCGCCGCAACGCGGACACGGGCGAGGACCGCGACATTTACCTTTATGAAGTCAATTACTCGGCGCTCGCCGGCGTTATCAGGGATAACCACCGGCTGGATATTGCGCACCTCTTTATCAGCCTGGATCTCGCGGTCAACGTCTCAAGAAATCGACTTCGTGCCGCGTTCTCGAAATCCCTGACGAGCGACGCGGCAGAACGCAAACGCCATCTCGCACTCGCGGGAATCGCGCAAAGGCTCGCAGGCGTGCTTGTAGCAGGGACGGTGCCGATTCTCGGTCTCCCCTCCCTTCTGTTACGCAGGTACATCGGAACCTTTGTGGCGGACTTTACCCGGTTCTTCGAAGACGTCGCTACGTTTGCGCTCGACAGGAACGGCGAGTCTCTCATCTCGGCCCACGTGGATCACGCGATTCAGTCGATCGAGGTCAAAAGAACGGGGGACCCCTTAACGTCGGACGAATTCGTCATCGTAGCTCACTCGCTTGGCACGATCGTCACGCACAGTTTTCTGGTTCGGCACTGGGAGGATGACAAAGTGCCGGATAGGGTTGTCACCCTCGGCTCGCCGATCGGGCTGGTCTGTTGGCTTTGGCGTTTCCTCGATTTCACGGGTCTTCGATTCGATCCAAAGGGCACGAACGAGGATCCGTATTTTTGCTGGAAGCCCATGAAGGCGCCAACCGGTTCAGGCCGCACAATCGATTGGATCAACGTCGTCAACCACCTCGATCCGATCGCGACCGCCTTCCCTATGGGTGACATCTATCTTGCGATGGACGAGCAGCAGATAGCGGCTCGCCTGGCCGGAGGCAAAGTTCGAAACCATTTCATCAAGACCGGCGGCCTACTTTCGATTGGGGCCGCGCACACCGAGTATTTCGACGACAAGAAGAACTTCCTCGAACTGCTCGGCAAGTCGATCTCGATGCGGCCCAATACGACGTCGTTCCCCGCCTCTCGAAAAGCCGATTCCCACTGGCTCGAGGCGGGCGCACATTTATTTTCCTGGCAAGTCGGCATGTGGCTTGCAGGACTGGGCTTACTTGTCGGCTACTTCGCGTGGCTGTCTCACTACTGCGGCAGCCCGATGCCGTGGGCTCTCATGACCCTTTACGCGTGGCCGCCGTTCACGATGGGCTGGCTCGCCTTCTTCCAGCGGCTCCTGCTTGGTGGGCCGACGAAGCGAACAAGGGCAAAAACGATTAGGGGCCTTCCGTTGTTCGATAGAAGCAGTTTCCCCTACCGTCTGCGCCAGATTCTTGGTTTCGGCAGATCAGACCCGGCATTCGATGCACGCGCACCCAATCTCGCCTGGAAGTATTTCCTGCACGTTGTTTCGTTTATTCCGACTTTCATCGCGATGGTGTTGCCGATTTGGTGGATGGCTTTTATCAATGGAGCAGAGTACGGGTTGCGTCAATTCATCCAGGAAACGATGTCCCTGGGACTCTTGTTTGTCGGTCTATTCATGCTTTACACGATGACGTTCGCAGTCAGTGAATTTGCGCGCCACTGGAGAGGCGGGCTCAAGAGTCTCGACTTGCTGACCCACTATCCGTAGGTCGGGTTCGCGTCCCGGGAGTTGATGCTTCAGACCTGCGATGAGCGTCACTGCCGGTTTGCGGCGCCCGATGAAACCTATCTCGATGAACGTGTGTTTCGCGTTGCCCGCACCGGCACGGGAAATTTCTCGGCTACGGCGCTTCCCTTGCGCCGAGAAGCGGTGCTAAGCTCGCCACCACGCCGCCGCAGGTCCGCGGCGCACGTTTCCAAACGGAACACTGCGGATGAACACATTAGGCGGTCTCGGCGACGCGCTGGCCCACGCGGCCTCTACCATCGTCCAGCGCATCGTCGCCTATCTCCCGAGCGTACTCGGCGCGATCCTGTTGCTCATCGTCGGCTGGGCGCTGGCGCGCCTGCTGCGCGCGCTGACGATGCGCGCCGTGCTGCTGCTCGACAAGCTGCTCTCCCGCATCGGCGGGCCGGGCAGCGGCGAGCGCTTTCGCGTGGGCCGGGCCTCAGCGGTGCTCGGGACTGTCGTGTTCTGGGTGGTATTGCTGTTCTTCGTTGCTGCGGGGACGCAAGTTCTTGGACTGCAGGCGTTCACCGATTGGCTGGCGCGCCTGATCGAATACTTGCCGACGCTGATCGCCGGCGTGCTGATCATCGCGGCCGGTTACGTCGTATCGCGTTTCGTCGCAGATCTGTTACTGGCCACCGCGACGCGCCTCGCGCATACGCAACGCCTCGCCTTGGCGCGCGTCGCGCAAGTGCTGATCCTCGTCGGCGCAATCCTGGTTGGCGCCGACCAGGTCGGCATCAAGATCACCTTCCTTGCGATCTTTGCCGCCGGCGCCGCTGCAACCATCGTCGGTGGCGTCGCCCTCGCGGTGGGGTTCGGTGCGCGCGACTACATCGCCAATCTCATCGGCGCGTATTACATGCGCCAGGCCTTTCCGGTCGGCCAAGTCATCCGCGTCGCGGGCCATGAGGGCCGCATCCTGGAAGTGACCGCCACGGTGGTCATCCTCGAGACCGGCGAAGGCCGTGTCACGCTGCCCGGACGCGTTTACAACGAACAAGCAGTCACGGTGATCGCGCGCAAGAACAATGGCTGAACCCGCAGCGCTGACGCTCACGTATATCGCCGCGCATCCCGGAGAGGCGGCGCGGGTTCTGGAGCGCATTCCCGGCGCCGATGCCGCGGCACTATTCGCGAGTGTGCCGGCACGCGCCGGCTCGCCAGTCCTCATGGCGATGCTGCCGTCGGCGGCGGCACGAGTGCTGGCTTCGCTCGATGACCAACCTGCGCTGGCACTGCTCGCCGCCGCCGGCGTGCAAGCCGCAGTAACGGTGCTGCGCTACGTCCCGGAGCAGCGCAGGTCACGCCTGCTCGAGGGCCTGCCGACCGCCACGGCGGTGGCTTCGCGGATATTGCTGGGCTACCCGGACGATTCGGTCGGCGCCTGGACCGATCCGGATGTGATTGCGCTGGCACCCGAGACCCGAATAGCCGACGTGCTGGAGCGCGTGCGCAGCGGCGACGAAACCAAGATCGAGCAGGTGTACGCGGTGGATAACGACCAGCGTCTGGTCGGCATGGTCGACCTGCACGAACTGCTGCGCGTGCCGGACTCGACGGCGCTCGCGACGGTCGTGCATAAACCGGCCGCGGTGTTTACCGCAATGACGCCGCTTACCGGCGCGGCGAACCAGCGTGGATGGCACGAATCGAGCGCACTGCCGGTGGTGGAACGTGACGGACGGCTGATCGGCGTGATGCACCGTTCCACACTTGCCCGCGCCCTGGCGCGCGGCCGGGCGACCGCCCAGCCGGCCGGCGAAGTCACCATCACCGGGGTACTCGCCCGCGGCTATTGGGACGCTGCCTCCGGACTTGCGGAATCCGCGCTGTGGCTGCTTCCCCCGGCCAAACCAGTTCAACCCGAGGACTCATGAGCAGCAGCCTTCCGGCGGTACTGGCGCTGAACCGGCGCTACTTTCTCGATTACCCGCACGAGGCGGCGCGGCAGCTCGAGGCGCTGCCGCCAGACGAGATCGCGGAGTTGCTGGAGAGTCAGGCACCGCATGCGGTCGTGCGCACTTGGCAATTGCTCGCCGCGGACGTCGCGGGTGCGGCGCTTGCGCGCGTCCCCGCGACGCTAGCACGCCATCTGCTGTCCGAATCCGAGCCGGCGGTCAGCGTGTCGGTCCTTGCGCAGTTCAAAGACGCCGATCGCGAACGCTTCCTGGGCATGCTCGAATCGAGCGTTTCGCACGAGTTGCGCGACATGCTGGCGTATCCGGAAGACGTCGCCGGCAGGTTGATGGATCCGAACGTCAGCCCCATCCGCTCCGATCTATCGATTTCCGAGGCGCTTGCGCGATTGCGCACGGTCAAGAGCCGGGGTCTGCGGGAACTCTTCGTCGTCGATGAGGAAGTGCGCCTGGTCGGGCGCGTGGAACTGCAGGATCTCGCGACGGCGGAGGAAAGCCAGCCACTGCGCGAGATCACCCGGCCGCTTATCGCCGCGGTGACGGATCTCGACCCGCGCGAAGACGTCGTTGAAATTCTGCAACACCAACCGATTACCGAACTGCCGGTCATGAATCACGCGGGACGTTTCGTCGGGGTCATCCGGCAGGCAGCCCTGGTATCCGCGATCGAATCGGAGACCACCCTCGACATTCAGACCATGGTCGGCGCAAGCCGCGACGAACGTGCGCTCTCCGGCGCGGCGTTTTCGGTGCGCAAACGCCTGCCGTGGCTGCAGGTCAATCTGCTCACCGCCTTTCTGGCCGCGGCGGTGGTCGGCCTGTTCGAAGGTACTATTGCAAAATTCACCGCGCTCGCGGTGCTGCTCCCGGTGGTTGCCGGTCAGTCGGGTAACGCCGGCGCGCAGGCGCTGGCGGTGACGATGCGCGGACTGCTGCTGCGCGAGATCAGTCTGCGCCATTGGCCGCGCATGGTGTGGAAGGAGGCCAGCGTCGGCCTTGCCAACGGACTTGCGACCGCCGCGACCACCGCCGTCGGCGTATGGTTCTGGAGCGGCTCAGTCGGTCTGGTCGCCGTCATCAGCAGCGCGATGGTGATATCGATGGTAATCGCCGGCGTGGCCGGTGCGCTGGTGCCGATCATGCTGCGCCGCTTCGGTCAGGATCCGGCACAGTCTTCGTCCATCGTGCTGACCACCGTTACCGACGTCGCCGGCTTCTTCTCTTTCCTCGGGATCGCAACACTGTTATCCCCGATGCTGAGCTGATTACGACGGCCGAGGTCCGAAGTTCAATTCGGAACCCGCGAGCCGGGCGCATTCGTCACTGCTTTTGTTTTGCCTGTTCGATGTAGCGATCCACGCTGGCCGCACGGGAACGTACCGTCGCGCGCGCTTCGTTGGCAACCGCTTCCAGATGCAAGTGCAGGACGTGGACACCTTGCATTACCATCATCTTGAAGTACGCGACCCCCGGACCGCGGCTGGCGAAGCGCATCGCGTTGGGATACTTGGTGAGGTCGTAAATTTCGTCGAAGTGGCTGCGGATCTCGTAGGTGGTCTTGCGCAGGTCTTCCATCTCCTGTTCGGAACCGCGCACGCCGTACTTGAGGCGATCTGTGAACGTGTAGGTCTGCAGCGTCAGCTCGCCCACGAACCACTCGATCACCCGCCGCTGCAACTGGCCGCCTTCGGATTGAAAGTGGACCGCGATTTCGTCGGCCTCTTCGCCGTTGAGAAGCGTGGCAACCTGCTCGGACCATGCCTCCCGCACCCAGGTCCCGTTCGCTACTCTGCGCTGAATCAATGCGTCGGTGCCCGCCACCAGTTCCCGCTCCGCGGCCTGCCACTGCGGCGAATCGAGGTTCCAGTTTTCCTTCTTCAATCCGGCGGCCCGGCCCTTCTGGAAAAGCAGATCCCGTGCGGCGCCGAGCGCGGCCTGCTTGACGTAGACCCGCCCGATATTCACCGACAGCGACGGGTCGTGCGATTCGATCAGCCGCGACACCGCGTCGAGCTTCAGCGCTTCCGCTGACAGGTCCTGTTCGGCCTGCACCGCGGACACAAAAAAAGCCGCGGCGAGGGCGGCTATCCAAGCCTTGCCTTTCACTCGAACCTCCTGAAAATTTCGCCTCGCCTGCCACTGGTCGACGATGCGCTCACCACTCCCAATGGCGTTTCGCGACGCAATAGCGAGGTGACGAATCCCCGCATTCTAGGCCATGGGGCGCCTGTCAGATGTCGAACAAACCTACTGCGCCACCACCGTCCTTTGCGCAGGCATGACTCGAGGTTA
>Ga0187893_10009568_pt1 | contig 14852 bp, 22 predicted proteins | sample MA1701074metaG_FD_139574 | JGI IMG/M metagenome (GOLD analysis project Ga0187893, IMG submission 139574) | White microbial mat communities from a basaltic lava cave in the Kipuka Kanohina Cave System on the Island of Hawaii, USA - MA170107-4 metaG ...
CCCCAGGCCCTCAGGGTCGAGCATCACGCGATGCGACCGCGCTATATGGCCGGCGGCACGGCCAGGGGTACGATCACGATCGCGGCCTTGGGGTTCACGAATCCTCTCTCGGCGAGACGCGCCCAACCTGGCGCGACCACTCAGGCACCCTCAGCGAATCGACGTCCTCGATCGTCGCGATACCCGCCTCAATCGCCAGCGCCCACTCCATGAGGTTGTGGAGTTCGGCGTCGTTCGTCGTGTTGACGGTGTCGCCGTGGGCGGGGTGGAACTCGACCTCGCCGACGAGTTCGTGCGGCTGGCCATCGGCTCCTTGACTCCAGACCTGGAGTAGCGCCATCACGTGGCCTCCGCCTCGGACATCCGGGCCTTCCGGGCGTGACCGCGGGAGCACCAGAGCTCCACGCGACCGTCGGGGTCGTGCTCGGTTTCCTGGGTGTCCCAGAACACCTCGCTCTCGCCGGCGTAGTCGTAGGCATGGCGCTCGCGATCGTACGTCAACGCGGCGTTGACGCTGACGCGCTCACTGAGCGCGCGCGCCCGACCGCCGCAGGTCGGGCAGCAGGGCACGTCGAACGTCATCATCACCATCTCCTCGGACCTGGTGGGTTCGCTCTCGCCGGCGGACCTGCTCGCGATCAGAACGGCCGACCGCCGGACTTCTGCATGAGCGTTTTGCGAGGACGGTCGATGGGGTCGCACGCCGGTCCCCGGGGAGGACGCGGGCCGCTGGTGACTTAGAGATCGAACGCGCGTCGGAGGCGACCGGTCAGCGCGTTCATCTCCACCGTTTCGTCCGCCGATTCGAGCACCGTCGGCGCAACGCCGAGCGCCTCGTCGAGAGCGTCGATGGTGTCGGCGCTCTCGTTCTCGGTGTTGAGGGTAGGCGCCTGATCGCCGATGACGCGGAGCGTGCCGTCGGGGAAGAGGAGCTTCACGACGACGCGGAAAACATCGCGCGTGCGCGTGATCTGCCGTCCGTCGTCGTACTCGGTGAGCACCATCTCGCGCTTGCGGACGATCCCGCGAACCAGGTGGCGGTCCTCCCCCTCGCCGACGATCCCGTCGCACTCACCGGCGGCAAGCAGGAGGCCGAGGTGCCCCTTGTGGAGCGGCAGCGGCGGGCGCGGTTGACGCGGGGCGCGCCCGGCGAGCTGGGACTGCCAGAATGCCGACCAGACGGACGAGCTCGGGACTTCGGTCTCGAGCACATCGGGATCCAGTACGACGGAACGGAAGATCGACAGGCGCCGTCCGGCCGGCACCGGGTAGGTGACAAGTGGCGGCGATGACAGCAGCGGTGAGCGGCCGGCCCGTGCTTCGGATAGCACATCACGGACGGCTCGGTCGAACGGGGCGTCCGCCCGCTTCACGCCGGCAATGACAAGCATGCTGGGGGCGCTCGACGACAGTCGGTACGCCGCGACGGCCTCGCAGCGGGTGTTGAGGAGCTTGATTGTCGGTGGCGTCAAGTCGTCGGGCGCGAGGAGCGCCAGCAGGACCCCACCGGGACGCAGCCACGGCAGGGCCGTGCGCAGGCGCGGAGCCAGACCGACGTCGCGTTGGCGGCGCGCGGCCCGGGCGCTCGGGGACGAGGCCGCTGCGCCGAGGACGAGCAGGCTCACCTCACCGTGGGAGACGCGCGCGTCCGGGACGTCGCACACCAGGACCCGGCTGAGATGCGTGGCCGCTTGGCGGGCGGCCGGGCGGTGAGGCTCGACGCCGTACCGGATCGCGTCCGAACCCGCGGTGAGGCTCCCGAGAAACTGGCCGTCACCGCACGGCGCGGCCAGGGCGGCGAAGGGCGCGTCGGGCAGGCTGAGCAGCTGGCGGAGCCGGAGCCCAGCACCGGCGGAGATTACCGCCGGTCTGGCGAGGCGGGAAGGCAGTTGAGCCATGTGAGCTCGGGAGGCAACGGTGGCGAACGCATGGCCGTCGCTTGAGGATGTGGTGGATCGACGACGTCGGCACCCAGGCGCTGGAGAAGGCCGACGGCTTCGGCCGTGGAAGGGGTGCGAGAGGCACCCCGTGCTATCCCGGCGACCGCGCCCTGCCGTGCTCCTCGGTCCCGCGCTTGGTGCTGGGCAGGCAGGCGACGTGCATGACGTCGTGTGCGACCTTGACTACGCTCTCACCGGGCAGGACTGGCCGACCGCATATCTGACAAACGGCGTCTTCGGTATTCAACGGAATCTCCCCACCTATTCCCAAGAAGCCATTACAGCACCCAGAGCGGGGCCACTGCCAGCAGCCGGCAAAGAAGGGTATGGCACTGCATTCAAGGCGCACACCCTACCGGTGACGCCGGCGGTAGTCCGCCGGATTCTCCGTGAGCCCATCGGTCCGGGCCCAGATGCCGCGCTCGGCGCGCTGCGCTTCGGCCTTCGCGGCGCGGAGCTGCTCGACGTGGTCGACGTTCGGCGGGATGACGAGCGTTCGGCAGAAGCCTTCGCGCACCAGCAGTTCTTGCACCAGTGTCTTGCCGTCGGTCAGGTAGACCCCGGCGAGTAGGCGGCCGTGGCCATCGCGGGATTGAATCGCAAGCTCAAGAGTGACGGGTCGTCCGAGTACGAGCGCGGCCAGCCGGGCTGTGGCGCGTGATCCCCAGGGCGCCTGGCCTGTTTCTGGGCAGTCGATTGCGACCAGGCGTACCACCTCGTATTTCTTCCGGCCAGGCCCGAGCGTCACAAGGCGCGCCATGAGGGTGTCGCCGTCGCTCACGTGGACGACCTGGGCGGCGACGCGGCGGCCTTCAGCTACGGCCCGCGCAGCCGTCGTGGCTTCGACAGTGGCGAGGACGAGAAGAATGAGCGAGAGGGCGCTACCGGCAGCGCCTCGCGACATCATGCGGCGGCGCCGTCCTTCGGCGGCGACAGGATCGTGGCGCGACCGCGCGCCTGCTTCCAAGCGGCGTAGACCGCGTTGAAGCAGTCCGGGCACTCATGCGGCTCAGGCGGGGGCGGCACGTCGGCGCCGTCCTGGAGGACGAGGGTCCAGGGGATCGGGCACGGACGCTCGAGGTAGGCCGCCTGGAGCCGCGCATGGAGAGGGCGGAACCAGGCCAGGATCTCCTCGCGCTTGGCTTCGCGCTCCTCGTCGCTCAGCTGAGCCTCGCGCTCGAGGCCAGCGGCGATCTGGTCGAGGAGCCGAAAGATCTGGGCGTTGGTCATGGTGGCTTGATTCCTCTTCGGTCCGGCGCAGCTGGGCGTGAGGGGCGCGCGAACACGTGCCCCGAATGTCGGCGGCGCCGCCCGGGCCTCAGGACCACGAAAGTCGGTCACTGCGCCGCCTTGCGGTGATCTGAGGCCAGACCCGAGGGATCAGCGAGGAGCATTGATCAAGTCGTCAGGCCATTCTCTCGGGCGCCGGGGCAAGCGCGGGGAACCGAGCAGCGAGGACGCGGCGCTCGGCATCGACCGCCTCATCGCGGCGCCGGAAGGGCCCCAGTACCTCACCGGTCGCGAGGATGCGCGCGCGCCAAGCTTGCGCCGCCTCATCCCACTGGACGGCGCTGGCACGCTTGGCGCGGACGTGGCCCAGCGCGCGTAGGTCGATCGCGTCGGTGTAGAGGCCGATGACGGTGCCGTCGGGTCGGAGCGTGAAGGCATCGAACATGGCGGTCAGCTGGACTGGGTCTGCCGTGGTTGTGGAGCGCGAGCCTGCTGGTAGTACTCGCGCGTGCGCTCGCGGTGCGTGGCCGGGCCCAGCAGCTCCTCGGCCTCGCGCGTGAGCGTGTGGCAGGCCGGGCCGGGGACGCCTTCCACCGTGAGCGTCACCTTCCCGGCGGAGTCGACGGTGAACACGAGCCTGGGCATGGTGAACCTCAACGCTCGGCGACGACCTGGATCGTCCCGTCCGACTGCCGCTGGACGTGGATCTGGTAGCCGCGGGCGCGGTAGTGGTGCTGGATCGTGCGGAGCGAGTAGGCCTGGGCCAGGCGCCCGAGGAAAGCCTGGTTGTAGGGACCGCGCGCGCCCGGAGTACGCTGATCGTACTCGGAGATGATCGCGCGGAAGACCCCGTCGGGATGGCGCGCGAACCCGATGTCGTTCGAGCCCCGGCCGACGTACTCGCGACGGATGACGATCTCCGCCCGCTCGGGACGCGTGTCGCCGCGGTAGCCGTAGAGCGTGACCGGGCCGTCGTGGACTTCGATCGTGTCCCGAGGGAAGCCGACGTCGACCAGCGCCTCGACCAGATGGCCGACGTCGGTGAACACGGTCGCGATAATGACGTATTCGCTCATGGAGTAGGCGCCTCCTGCGCCGCGGTTCCCAACCTCACTGGCCCGTGCGGGACGAGCTCGCGGGCGACGGGTTCGCACTTCGCGATCGGAACGTCGTGGAAGTCCCACGGGAGTTCGACGATGACCGCTCGGAGCCGCCACAACCTTGAATCTCATTGCTGGGCACTTTCTGGCCTCTCGCGATCACGTTGACGCAGCCGCGGCCGCGCTCTCCTCGTCGTCTGTGTCCGTCTCCGGCGTGAGTGGATCCTCGTCGCCGAGATCGAACTGCCGGCGCAGGCGTCCGGTGAGCACGTTGACCTCGCCTCCGGCGGTCGCGGCCGCCAGGACCGATTCGAGGCCCTGCTGGAAGACCTGGCGGAGGTCCGGGCGCGTCGACACCGTCGCGGTGTCGAGCTCGTGCAGGCAGGTCTGCTCGAAGCTTGCAATCGTCTGCTCGAGTGTGCTGTCGCCGAAGACGTTGAGCTTCCGAAAACGCTCGATGCTCTGCCGGAGGCGGCCGAGGCTGCCGTCGCGGAGCGGACGGCCGGATTTCACGTGCTCGAGGACACGCTCGAAGGTGTGGGCGATCTGGGCGTTGAGTTCTCGGATGCTCCGGTCGAGCGTCTCGGCCAGTCGCTGCTGTACCTCCAGGCGGTAGGCCTCGTCGGCCTGCCGCCGCTGCTCCTCCTCCGCGGCTACGCGGGCGGCGCTCACCTCGCGGAGGCCCGAGAGGCTCAACTGGTAGCTCAGCCAGAAGAAGTCGAACTTCCGGCGCACTTGGTCCTGGCTCGGGTAGAGCTGCGCCACGCGCGCAAGGAACTGCTGGCAGAAGGCGTCCTCCGTGTCCGGGCGCCCGGCCTTCGCCCAGGCCGTCTGGGCGGCGGCGCGCCACTGGGATTCCATGCCCTCCCGCGCGGCCGGGTAGGCGGCGATGAACCGCGCCACGGCCTCGAAGAACTCCTGGCGGTGGGTGTGAAGCGTTGCGAGGACCTCGGGCGTGGTCTGGGGGAGCAGGAACCGGCCTCCGTCCGGGAGCGGGTGGCTGAGCTGCTCGAGGGCATACTTGGCGCGCCGCGCGACCTGCCGGACGGGGTCGAGCGCGTCCTTGGCGACGAGGAGCTTGCGCCCGAGCTGGAAGTGCTCGGCCAGCTCCTCTGGCTTCATCCCGAGATCGTTGGTCTCGAGCTCGGCGGTCGCGGTCCAGAGCTTGACCTTGAGCTGGACGATGAGGCCGCTGCCGAGGATGTCGGTAGCGGAAGGGACGGGGGCTGTAGCCATGCGGGGGACCTCCCCAGAGAGCCGCCGCCGTGCCCGATCAGGGCCGGCCGTGGCGAGGGCTGCGTAGGATGCGTCTGAGACGCTTGAGCGCCGTCTTCTCCAGCTGGCGGACGCGCTCGCGTGTCACGCCGAGCCGGTCGCTCGCCTCCCGGAGCGTGTGAGGCTCGTGCCCGTCGAGCCCGAAGCGCAGGTGCAGGACGGCCCGCAGGCGCGGATGGAGGCGCTCGAGCGCGTCGGTGAGGCGGATGCGGTCGTGACTGCTCTCGGCGAACGCCAGCGGCGCGGTGGCCGACCCGTCGCTGAGACAGTCGAGCAGGTGGTTGTCGTCCTCGTTGAGCGGGGCGTCGAGGGACAGCGGCTCCTGCGGCGCGGCGAGCGCGGCGCGCACGGTGGCAGGGCTGAGCTTCGTGGCCGCCGCGAGCTGCGGGACGGGTATGGGCTCCGATGAACCGTTGCGAAGCTGTCGCTTGGCCCTGGCCAGCATATGTTGGGCCTGGACGAGATGGACCGGGAGGCGGATGGTCGCGCTCGTCTCCGCCAGCGCGCGGGTGATCGCTTGGCGGATCCAGAACGTCGCGTACGTGCTGAATCGGTAGCCCAACGAGGGGTCGAAGCGCTCCACCGCTCGGAGGAGGCCCAGGTTGCCCTGCTGGATGAGGTCGAGCAACTGCCGCTGCGGACCACGATACCGCTTGGCGATGGACACGACGAGGCGCAGGTTGGCGCCGATCATCGCGTCGCGCTGCTCTCGGTAGCGAGCGCTCGCCTCCGTGAGCTGCGTCCAGACCTGGGCGAACGCCGCCGGCCCCAGGCCGGTACTTCGGCAGAGCGTCTCCAGGCGGCCGCCGAGCGCATAACGGCTGGCTGCGTCGCGGGCAGCGTCGAGCTCCACGCGGGTGTGGGCGATCGCGTCCGCAGTCGCGGTGAGTGAGGTCAGGATGCCGAGTAGGAAGTCGCCGCGTATCGGTAGGGGCTGGAGCAACGGACGGACGGCGCAGATGAGTTTGCTGGTCAGCGGACGTGGGGCCTCTGCGCGGCGGCACCCGGCCGTCCGGTGTAGTCGGTCGAGGATCCCGAACAGCTGCGCGCGATCGATCAGCTCGCTGGCCACGGCCGGGCTCTTCGCCGTCCGGCCGTGGAGCAGGGGCTCTAGGGCGTCGAGGATCGCTTCCTGGATGGCGGGGAACTGGGTCGCGACGGCCACGAAGGCCGCACGCGTGGCGCGGAGCCGGGCGATGAGCTCCCGCTCCCGCTCGTGCGTCAGAAGCGCGACCCGCCCGACGTCGTTGAGATAGAGCGCGACCAGATCGGCGTCCCTGATGCGGCCCTGGTCGCGGCCGTTGGCCCGGGCGCCACCGGCGATTCCCACCACTGACGGCAGGTCCTCGCTGCCGTCGATGAACACGGGATGGTCGAGTTGCAGCAGCCTCGTCTCGGCGTCGACGGGGTCGTCGTCTTCTTGCCCGACGAGCGGACGATCGGAGTCGTCGGAAGTCATCGTTCAGGCCTGTCGAGGGTACGAAGCAGGCGCCTCGGGCGAGGCGCGGGAAGTCGGCTCACGAGTGCCGGCTCCGTGAGCCGACGCCGTGAAGGAGGGGGATCAGCCGATGTCCAGGAGGCGCCGAGAGGCTCCGAAGCCCATCTCCGGAGCGTTGGCGAACAGGGCCCCCGTCCGGCGGGCCTCCTCACGCATCTTCTCGAGGTCCTCCTTCCGCGACTTCGACAGAGGCATGACTCGCTTGACCGCGTCGAAGAGATCCTTGGCGCCCAGGCCTCGGCGCTCACGGAAGGCCGCCGCACAGCCGGTCTTGATCACCTGCTCGATCTCGGCCGGGCTGTAGTCGGCCGTCTGTTCGACCAGCTCGTCGACGTCGGCCGGGACGACGGACTGCCGCCGCTTGGCGAGATGGATCTGAGCAACCAAGCGCCGCTCGAAGCTCTGCGGGAGGTCGACGAACCACCGGCCATCGAAGCGGCCAGGGCGCAGAAGCGGCGCCGGCAAGGAGTCGGGGTTGTTGGCGGTGGCGATGACGTAGACCGGCGAGGGCAGGCCGTCCGGGCCAACCCCGCGCTCCTGGAGCCAGGTGAGGAGCTGGCCCATGATGCGGGTACTGACGCCGGAGGTGTCCGTGCCCGCCCCCGCCAGGGCCTTCTCGATCTCATCCACGTGCAGGACGCACGGGGCCATGGCCTCGGCCAGGCGCAGGGCGTCGCGCATCCGGGTCTCGGACTGGCCGACGAGGGAACCCAGGATCCGCGACATGTCCAAGCGGAGGAGCGGGAGACCCCAGGTCGCGGCCGCGGCGCGCGCGATGAGGCTCTTGCCGGTGCCGGGCAGGCCCGTCAGGAGCGCGCCCTTCGGCAGGTCCTCGGGGACGAAGCCCCAAGCCAGGGCCTCGGCGGCGTACTTGATCAGCGCGCCCTGCTCGAGCAGCCACTCCTTGAGGGGATCGAGGCCCCCGACGGCATCGAGCGTGACGCGCGGCTCGATCAGCTCGAGCAGTCCCTGCTTGCGCACGAGCGAGGTCTTCTCGCGCTGGATGACGGCCGGCATCGAACCGGGCTGGGCGGTCATCATGGCCAGGGAGAAGGCGCTTTCGGCCTCGTTCCAGGTGAGGCCCCGCGCGGCGTTGATCATCGCCTCGATCACGCCGTCCTCGAGCTCCGTCGGATAGGGCCGCTGGGTGCCGGCCGCCCGGGCGGCCGCCTGCTTGATGCTCTTGAGGAGCTCGGGAATGAGATCGCGGAGCTGCGCGGAGGTCGGCAGCGCGTAGTCGAGCAGCGCGACGTCCTTCTCCAGCTCGAGCGGCAGGATGCTGTACGGCGAGCACAGCAGCATCGGCCGAAACGAGGACTTGGCGATCTCGAGCGCGTCCCGGATCGCGCGGACCGTGTCCGGCTCGGTGATGAAGTGCGCCTGGAGGTCGAAGAAGACCGCCACCGTTCTCTTCTGGAGCTTCTGGATCTCGAGCACGGCGGTCGGCGCGGTTGCGCCAGCCGTGGTTCCCTGGATGGCCTTCCCCTCGGGATCGCGCCACCCACGCACGGCGCTCCACGAGGCGAAGGACCAGCCGATGTCCCTCAGCGTCTGGAGATCCCGAAGGAGCCGCTCCTCCTCGTGCGTGGTGACGGCGATCGCGGGGTAGCCCGCTTTGATGTAGTCGGACAGCGTGGTGGCGAAGGGCGTCATGGGCATTCCGAAAGGCTCCTGTTGCGTCGGGCGGGGCCCGGGTTTGAGCGGCGGCGTTGCGGACGACGGAGCGGCGTGAGCGCTCGCCGGCGCACGACGAGCCGGATGATGTCGCGGGTCTCGTCGATGATCGGCATGAGGCACGGGAAGTCGGCGATCGGCGCCGTGCCGTTGTCGCAGTGGGCGCGCTCGAGCGCCTGGAGCCGACGCAGATACTGGCGAAGAGTGGTCAGCATCACGGGCTTCTTGTCCATGGCGTGGCGGTCTCCTGGACCGCGCGCACTGGCGAGATTGGCGGGTCGGGGATCGGCGCGATTTGGGGCTATCGAGTCAGCCGACCGGCGGCTCAGACGCGGAGCAGTCCCACGCCCAACTCGCGGAGGATGCGCTCGGCCTCCCCTTTCTGGCTGCCATTGAGTGCGGCGATGGCCTGGGCCTGGGCGGTCACGGCTTCGGCCAGGGCCCGCTTCATTCCCCGGACCGTGAGGACGGCGCGGACGGCCCGGTTGACGTTGCGCGAGCGGGACTTGGTGGTGGGTTCCGGAATCTCGACGCGGACGCGCATCAGGCTACCTCCGAGGCGCTGCGCGCCACGGGCAGAACTGCGGCAGGGTGTGGTTCTGGGCTGGTCAGGAGCAGACTGGCGAGTCGCCCGCGGCGTAGCGATGCGTCTGCCCGTAGAAGATCATGCCCGCTGGGTCATCTCCGGTGGGAAGATCTCGGCACCGGGTACCTCGGAGATCCGCTGGTCGGCGTAGCGGGAGGCGTTGCAGCAGGACAAACCAGCGGAGCGCATCGAGGCCGGGTGACCGCAGCGGCGGATGATCCCGTCGACGACCCAGACCTGGATGTTGTAGTCGAATCCGTTGAAGACGTGGCCGTCGCGAAGCTCGTCGCTGCTCAGGCGGGTCATCGCCAGTGCCCCGCTAGCACTCGCTGTGGAAACAGCTGTGGCACTTCTTACAGCCTTCCTCGTACACGAACGTGGCGTTGCCGCACTTCGGGCACATGTCGCCGACCGGCGTGAGTGTCTCGAGGTGCTCGGCGCCGCTGGCGACCCCAACCTGCTCGACCTCTTCTGGCGCGAGGTACTCGCCGATGGCCCTGGCGATGGCGTCGGGGACCGAGCGGATCCGGTTGGCGCCGAAGCCGACATGACCCGAACCGCTGATACCCGAGAGCTGCTTGACGATCTTCGCCAGACGCGTCCTGCGATCCGGCAGGCGGTTGTAGCGGAGGAAGTTGGACATGAGCCGCCCAAGGGCCTCGGCGAAGGCTTCGATGTCCGTCCCGGACTTCCCCACGCGGACGAAGATCTCGAAGGGCTCGTCCTCTGCCGTGACGTTGAGCGTCACGTAGACCTCGCCGAGCGGGCTCTGGATCTCCCAGGTCTCGCCCTTGACGCGCCGGGGGCGGGGCTCGACGAGGGGAGCCAGATCGGTTGCTGGCGCGGCCTCGGCGGACGGGTCGCTGCGGCCGGCGCCGACGTGGAGGACCTGCTCGCGCTTGCAGCCGTCCCGAAAGACGGTGATGCCGCGGCACTCGGTGTCCCAGGCCAGCCGAAAGGCGCGCGCCACGTCCTCGACGGTGGCCGCGTTCGGCAGGTTGATGGTCTTCGAGACGCTCGACTCGCTGAACGACGTCTGCCAGGCCGCCTGGTGCTGGACGTGCCATTCCACCGCGATCTCGTGGGCTGTGGCGAAGAGAAGCTTCAGGTCCTCCGGGATGCCGGGGATGTCGCCGAGCGTCCCCTGGAGTTCGAGGGCCGCAAGGACCTCACGCGTATCCAGGCCGCGTGCGGCGAGGGCCCGTCGCACGGCGGCGTTGACGAAGGTCAGCACCCGAGTCGACTTGTCGGGTTGCCGGACGCGGTGTTGGAACGCGAGCGCGAAGAGCGGTTCGATCCCCGATGAGCAGCCAGCGAAGATCGAGACCGTCCCGGTCGGTGCGACGGTCGTCAGGTTCGAGTTCCGTCGCGCGGGGCCGTCCTTGTAGATCGACCGCCCGAACCATGGGAATGGACCGCGCTCGACGGCCAGACCCTGACTCGCCTGCTGGGCCGCAGTGAGAATGAACTGACCGAGCCGGCGGGCGAGCTGCACCGCCTCCTCGCTCGCGTAGGGGATGCCGAGCGCGAACAGCAGGTCGGCCCAACCCATGACGCCAAGTCCAACGCGCCGCTCGTTGAGCGCCTGCTCTCGGATTGCTGACAAGGTGTACGGGTTCGCCTCGACGACGTTGTCGAGGAACCGGACGCCGTCGTGCGTCACCGCGGCCAGCCGATCCCAATCGATCCGAGCGTCATGCACGAACGCGGCAAGGTTCAGGTGCCCGAGCGTACACGCCCCGTACGGTGGAAGATTCTGTTCGCCACAGGGATTAGTCGACTCGATCTGCTGCAGCGTCGGTACCGCGTTGGCAGGGCCCCGGTTTACCCGGTCGACGAAGAAGAGGCCGGGATCGCCGGTTCGCCACGCGGCCTCGCAGATCGCCCACCACACCTCCTTGGCGTCGAGCTCGCCGAGGACCTCGCCGCCCTGAGCCCGGCCACCGCCTGACAGCGGCCAGCCAGGCTGCGCCAGAAGCTCGTACCTCGCGCCCTCGTCGAGCGCGCGCATGAACGCGTCGGTGACGGCAACGGAGATGTTGAAGTTGGTGATCCCGCCGTCGCGCTTGCAGTTGACGAAGTCGAGGATGTCGGGGTGGTCGATGCGGAGGATGGCCATGTTGGCCCCGCGTCGACTGGCCCCCTGCTTCACGTGCTCGGTCGCCGCATCGTAGACGCGCAGGAAGCTCACGGGGCCGGAGGAGACCCCGCTGGTGGTCCTCACGCGAGAGTTCTTCGGCCGCAGGCGGGAGAACGCGAACCCGGTGCCGCCGGCCGCCTGATGGATGAGGGCGGCGTTGTGCATCGTCATGAAGATGGCGCTCAAGTCGTCCTCGATCGGGAGGACGAAGCATGCACCCCACTGGAGGCCGTTCGGTGTGCCGGCGTTCATGAGCGTTGGTGAGTTCGGCATGAACTGACGGCGCACCATCAGCTCGTAGAATCGCCGCGCCATCCGGATCACATGCTGGTCGTCGGCCCCGAACGCCTGCTCGACGGCGGCGATCGTATAGGCCACGCGCCACATGACGTCGTCCGGCGTCTCGAGGTTTCGGCCGGCCTCGTCCTTGAGTGTGTAACGCTCGGTGAGGACGAGCACCGCGGCGTCCGTCCAGTCTTCGCGGGGAAGGTCCGCGGACCGCACAGGGATCGCGTTGTTCATCTGGTGTCCTGGGGCTAAGGTGCTTGAGCCCTCATGGGCCGGCGGAGGCGGAATCGGCTCAGATCGCCGCCTCGGCTGAGCCGCTGCCAGACGGTCCTGCGTGCCTCTCGTCACGTTAGATGTCGGCGAGAACCAGGGAGCCCATCAGATCTCGGATTCGTCCTGGAGCGTCTGGCGGTAACGAAAATCAAGCTCCCATGTGAGGGCTTCGAATTCCGGCCGCGAGAGCGGTGGCACCGGCTCCATCGCCTGACCGTCCTCGAAGCGCCAAGGGAACGCGAGCCGGGCGAGGACCTGGTCGCGTACCCGGCGATCGATCTCACGCGCACGCTCGATCGCGCGGGCGACCTTGCCTGGCGTCTGAGGCGGCGCCTGACCTCGCGCGGGCGTGGAACGCGGTGCCTGACGCGACTTCACGACCTTCTCCCTCGTTCGTGCAGCTCGGCCTTGGCCACCACGACGGGTAGGAGCTCGGCGATGATCTCGCAGATGGCAGTCCAGTCGGCGTCGCCCTCGACCCGGTAGAGCGCGACGAGATCGCGCGCGGCGAGCAGGAGCCCGTGCTCTGGGCAGTACCACTCGCCGGCCGGGAATCCCACCATCTCGTCCACGAGCCCCCTGACCCCACAGCGCTCGTACTCGCAGGCCCGCGCCCCGCATGCGTGAGGCGGGATCTCCGCGGGCCTTCCTCGGGTGATCGTGATGAGCACAGGGGCGCCGCAGTCGGGGCAGCGGCCCTCGGTCTGGCGAGCCATCGGACCTCCTACAGTTCGCCGCGTTGGGCGAGCGAGACCCAGCGGTCGCTGCCGTTGCCGACGATGATGTGGTCGTGGAGCTTGAGGTCCAGCAGCTGCGCGGCGTTGGCGAGCTGCCTGGTGAGCCGCAGATCCTCACGTGATGGTGTCGGATCCCCTGACGGGTGGTTGTGGATGAGGATGACCGAGACGGCGCCCTCGCGGAGCGCCGGCCCCAGGACCTCGCGCGGGTGGACCAGTGACGCCGACTGGGTGCCGACCGAGACCTCGGTGTGCATGAGGTAGTGGTTCTGCGCGTTGAGGAGCACCGCGAAGAAGTGCTCCTTGTCGTCGTCGCACGTCCTGGTGAGGTCGAGGGCGAGCAGCGCCGCGGCCGCAGGGTCCGAGAGGATCCGGGGCGAGGGTTGCCCGGGCTCGCGGACGACGGTCCACATGGCGAGCCTTAAGCGGTACCGCACAGGCTTTTCCTCCTGCTTTGCGAGGCGAGGTGTGAGGGGGCGACCCTAACTCCCGGATCAGCGTCGCGGTTCGGGCAGCGCACCAAGCAGGCGAACCGTGAGCCAGGCACGCTCGGCGTCGAGAGCTTCCTGCCGGAGCGTGAACGGGCCGAGGACCGGGCCACCGCGAGGCGACAGGTCGGCAGTCCACTGGCCGTCGGGCGTGGGCTCTACGTGAGAGGCGCGCGTGATGGTCGCCTGGCCGAGCTCGAGGAGGGGCCTCAGGCCGTCCTCGTACAGGAACTCAACGGTGCCGTCGGGCCTAACGAAGATCGATGCGGGCATGCTGGGCGCCGCCCCGCTGGCGCTGGTAGTACTCACGGGTCCTCTCGTCCCGGACGGTGGTGCCGAGCTGTTGCTCGAGGTCACGCGTCAAGGCATGGCAGCCCGGCCCCGCGTACCCCTGGGCGGTGATCTTCACGTCGCCAGCCGGGTCGATATCGATGAGGATCGTAGGACGTGACATCGGGATCTCCTTGCCGAGGGGCTACTGGACCACGAGCTGGACGTGACCGTTCTGCTCGATGCGCTGCAGAACCCGCCGGCCCGTCCGCTGCACCGCGCGGATCGAGGCGTGGACCGCGTAGGTGTGCTTGAGGCGGTGAAACTGCGCGATGTTGCCCCAGCGCCCCTCGTAGTGGTCCATGCGCACGGTCTCGGGGGTCTCGACGACGATCGGGTACTGCCAGCCGGGGAGATGGATGACGTCGCCGGAGTACGTCTGCTGGTCGTAGAAGGTCACGGCACTGTGCTCGATCGGGAAACCGAGCTCCTGGCAGGCATCGGCGAGGGCCTCGCGATCACGGAACTGAACCTGGACGGACGCGGTGTGGCTCACGGGAGTCTCCTTGCTGGGAGGCGATGAGCATTGGCGGCGCGCGGGTAGTTCTGAAAGGGACCGACGAATCATTGCCGATCGGCGTGGAGCCATCGAGCCCCAACTGGCGCTCGACGGCGAACGGCGCGGCTACAGGGCTACCGAGCGGCCGGCCGGTGGATCGACGCCACCACCACCGAGGGTGCCCCCCTCGGAGGCGCGTCGGACCAGACGCAGGATGGTGTCGACGTCGAACGGCTTGACCACATACTCGATCGCGCCGAGTCGGATGGTCTCGACTGCGGTCTGCACCTCGTGAACGCCTGTGATCAGGGCGACCGCGATGGTCGGATCGAGCGCTTTGATGCGCCGCAGGACGTCCAGGCCCGATAACCCTGGCATCTGCTGGTCGAGGGTCACGATGTCGACGGTTCGGTTGCGAAGGATGCGCAGCGCACCTTCGCCGTCAGGAGCCTCGAGCACTTCACAGGTGTCCTCAAGAATCGCGCGCAGCGAGAGACGGACGGCCTCGTCATCGTCAACGACGAGGACGGTGCCGCGCCACACGGACGCGTCGAGTTCTCGAGCCATCAGCGAGGATATCCCCCTGAACCCTCCGAGGGGGAGGCCGCGATTGTCAACGTGTATCGATTCGGAGACAGTCGGCCGCGACCGATCAGGCCGCGGGCTGCGCCAGCCGCTCGCACTGCTGACGGAAGCGCTCGGCCTGCTCGGCGTGCTGGGTGCGGCGCAGCAGGAACTCGAGCTCCTTCCCGAGCTGGGCGTCGCTGAGACTCTCGGGGCCGCGGACGCCGAAG
>Ga0187893_10009570_pt1 | contig 14849 bp, 7 predicted proteins | sample MA1701074metaG_FD_139574 | JGI IMG/M metagenome (GOLD analysis project Ga0187893, IMG submission 139574) | White microbial mat communities from a basaltic lava cave in the Kipuka Kanohina Cave System on the Island of Hawaii, USA - MA170107-4 metaG ...
GGTGCCGTGAATAAATATTACTTTTACATTCGCAAATTAAATAAGGCGTCAGACCAGGGGTCAGACGCAAGGAAAAAATGGAAATTATAGCCGGACCGCTACTTAGAACTATTGATTCGCCTGAAGATCTTAAAAAACTTCCTCGTGAGAAATTGCACCAGGTTTGCGATGAGCTGCGTCAATACATTATTGATGTGGTGAGTGTGCATGGCGGGCATTTTGGCGCCAGCCTCGGCGTGGTGGAACTGACTACGGCTCTCCATTATATTTATAACACGCCTTATGATCAGTTGGTTTGGGATGTTGGCCACCAGGCTTATGGTCATAAAATATTAACGGGCCGCAGAGAGAATTTTATTACCAACAGAAAATATAAAGGCCTTAGCGGTTTTCCCAAACGCAGCGAAAGTGAATTCGATACTTTCGGCGTAGGTCATTCTTCTACTTCCATTTCTGCAGCATTGGGTATGGCAATAGCTGCCAAACATAAAGGTGAAACCGACAGGAAATGCGTGGCCATTATCGGCGATGGCGCTATGACGGCCGGTCTTGCTTTTGAAGGAATGAACCATGCGGGTGTCGCTGACACCGATATACTGATCATTCTCAATGACAATAACATGGGTATTGATCCCAATGTTGGCGCACTGAAGGAATATCTTACCGACATTACCACATCCCCTACATATAATAAGGTAAAAGATGATGTATGGAAACTGCTGGGTAAACTGCCTGTTGGTAAGAATTTCAGCCGGGCGATGGGTCATAAACTGGTGGAAGGATTAAAAGGTATGGTGAGCAGCAGCGCCAATTTGTTTGAAGCATTAAAACTTCGCTATTTCGGCCCGATTGATGGACACAACGTAGCTAAGCTTGTTGATACATTAAAGGATCTTCGTGAAATACCGGGGCCAAAATTGTTGCATGTTGTTACGGTAAAAGGCAAAGGATATGCTCTTGCAGAAAAAGATCAAACCAAATGGCATGCACCGGGACTGTTTGATAAAATAACCGGTGAGATACAGAAAAAGAAATTTGATCTGCCACAGCCACCCAAATACCAGGATGTATTTGGACATACGATCATTGAACTGGCAGAAAAAAATGAAAAAATATTCGGCATTACTCCAGCCATGCCATCAGGTTGTTCTTTAAAATACATGATGGAGAAAATGCCAGACCGTGCATTGGATGTAGGCATTGCAGAACAACATGCCGTAACGGTGAGTGCAGGTATGGCTACACAAGGCATGAAAGTGTTTTGCAATATTTATTCTTCTTTCATGCAAAGAGCTTACGACCAGGTGATACATGATGTAGCCATTCAAAAATTACCTGTAATATTTTGTTTGGATCGTGCAGGTCTTGTGGGTGATGATGGGCCTACACATCATGGCGCTTATGATATTGCTTATATGCGTTGTATTCCAAATATGGTAGTAAGTGCACCAATGAATGAAAGCGAATTGAGAAACCTGATGTACACTGCTCAACTGGAATCAACTGATCTTCCATTTGTGATTCGCTATCCAAGAGGTGAAGGTGTGATGCCGGAATGGAAAACAGAAATGAAAGAAATAAAGATTGGCAAAGGAAGAAGACTGAAAGAAGGTAAAGACATTGCCATTTTATCATTGGGTCACCCCGGCAACTTTGCTGCTGCTGCCATTCGTGATTTAAAAAACGATGGATTGAATCCTGCCCACTACGATATGCGTTTTGCCAAACCTTTGGATGAAGAGTTGCTGCATGAAGCATTGAGTAAGTATGAAAAAATCGTAACAGTTGAAGATGGTTGTGTAGAAGGTGGTTTTGGCAGCGCAGTTTTGGAATTTATGGCACAGCATGGTTATAAAAATGATATCCGCATATTGGGCATACCTGATACCATTGTTGAACACGGCACACCCAAAGAACTACACAGGGAATGTGGATACGATGCACAGGCAATTAAAGACGCTGTGCTGGAAATGATGAAAGGAAAAGTCTCAGTTACCTCTCCCCTGTTAGGTTAAGCATTTTTCTAAGTAAATTTAACCATGCAACGAAAACTAATTTTTCTTGCATGGCTCTGTTCTTGTGCTAATTGCTTTGCACAGCAATATCCTTTTGTTTATTACACTCCCAAAGATGGCCTGGTAAACAGCCGTGTCCGCAGCATTAAGCAGGACAGCAAGGGCCGCATGTATTTTTTAACCTATGGCGGGCTAAGCGTTTATGACGGCACAAGATTTACCAATTATACCAGCGCTGATGGATTAGGCAATGATGTGATTAATGACATACTTGAAATCACAGCCGATTCTTTCTTCGTAGCCACCAATACCTCAAAACTAAATGTGCTGGTCAATAGCAAACTAAGCAGCTTCAAAACCTCTGATAATTTTTATCCTACTGTAAATCATTTTCACAAATCGGCCGACGGAAACCTGTATGTAGCAGCCGATGAAGGATTGTTTATTTTGACCAAAGAACTTTTTTTACCATTGCCGACAATTGTCAAGGGAACTAATGTTGCGCATTATATTGAAAAGATCGTTGAATACAAAGATTACCTGTTGCTCATTCCCTGGAGTAAGGAAAAAAATGAAAAGCTGATTGTATTCCACAAAAAAGAACGACGAGTAACTGATGTTTTTACAAAAGAAAAAATACATGCCATTGCAATTGACAGGAAGAACAGAGTGTGGGTTAGCTTAAACAACCGCATGCAAGTGCTGGACACTAACTTACTCAATAATGGAAAAGTGGCATTAACAGAAATGCCGGTATCGTTTCGCAGGTTATTAAAGCATAATCATGAAAATTTCTTTTTTGATGCAGAAGGAAATTCATGGTTTTTCTCTGCAGATAATATTCAAAAAATATCCGCTGATAACCAGGTGCAGGGTTTTAGCCATGAGCAGGGTTTGCATGCCGGTAATTTTACAGGAATCTTTTATGACAGGGAAGGAATTATATGGATCTGTTCCGCCGGCAATGGTATAATCAAAATAAGAAACACAGATACGCATATTATTGATAAGAGCCTGAACGGAATGCCTGTGAATATTACCGCTGTCCGCAATCAAAACGACACGGTGTGGCTTTATAACAACCTGGAAAATTCAGTGATCAGGGTTTTTAAAGATGAGATTACAAGTTTTCCTTTAAAAGAAAAAATGATATGCTTCGATATTTACATAATTGGTCAGAAAATTTATTTAACAAATGGAAAAAAATTGATTGCTATAGAAAATAAAGATAAAGCTGCAGCCTATTTAAGTCCGATCAGTGTCATTGATGCACCACATCTTTCTTTAGGATCAGGCATCACGGATAATTTTGGTTCTTTGCTGATTTCAACAACAAAATCCGACACTGCTCATTTTTTGTCGGTCATAAAAAATGAAAAAATCATTTCAGAACATCCCATTTCACATCCGACCGATCAATTAGCTATTGACAACAACCAACAATTATGGATAACTCCGCGTACACCTCAGCTTATTGTTTATACACTTCAACCGGATAAACCCGGTAAGTATCTTGAAATCATTCATGATTATTCCAAACAAATTCCGGCTTTCGGGTCCCGCTCCATTGCTATTGATAAAGATAATGCGGTATGGATCGGTACCAGGCATAACGGGCTCTACCGGCTTGCATTTAAAAACGGCCAAAAAGTTTCTTTAACACAATTCACCACCAAAAATGGTTTAACGGACAATTTCATTTACACGCTAACATGTGATAATAATAACAACATATGGGCAGGAACACAATCCGGCCTTGATAAAATCTTTTTTAGAAACGGCAGATATAACATTGCCAATATCAGCAGGAATAATAATTTATTTCAGATAATCTACCGCATTGCTGTAACAAATAATAATACAGTATGGGGACTCACTAACTTTGGCGGCATTTTGAAAATACTTCCTTCTCAAAAGGAATTGACTGTTTCTCCGCCTCCGTTATTATTCACCAAAATAAAAGTTAATGACTCTGACTGGAATCGCCAGGCAAACAGGCTTACTTACCGGCAAAACAATTTGTCATTTTCGGTATCGGCCCCATCGTTCATTGATGAACGATCTATCCGCTATAGTTATCAGCTTGCCGGAAGCGGAAATACTAAGTGGAGTGACCCTGCCAATGTTTCCGATTTTAATTTCTTAAATCTTTCGCCCGGCGCCTATACTTTAAATGTAACAGCAGAGTTTCCCGAATCTGCTTATCCGCCGCAAACTGCCGCCTATTCATTTATTATTCTGCCTCCCTGGTGGCAAACCTGGTGGTTTAGAATTTTATTAGCTGCAGCAATTGCGCTGATTGTTACAATTGCTTTAAGATTCTATTATCACCGCAAGCTGGAAAAACAAAAACTCGTTCTCGAAAAAAAACAGGCAATTGAAAAAGAACGGACAAGAATAGCAACTGACATGCATGATGACCTCGGCGCCGGGCTTTCACGAATTAAATTCTTAAGTGAAACAATTGGTATAAAAAAGCAACAGCAACTCCCCATTGAAGAAGACATCAGCAAGATCAGGGAGTACTCTCACGAAATGATCGGCAAAATGGGAGAAATTGTTTGGGCTTTGAATGAAAAGAATGATTCATTGAAAGATCTTTTGTCTTATACCCGTGCCTATGCTGTTGAATATTTATCACAAAACGGCATTCAATGCGAAGTAGTGATGCATGATGATTTTAAGAACAGGTTTGTAAGTGGCGAATTCAGAAGAAATATTTTTCTGTCGGTAAAAGAAGCTTTGCATAACATCGTAAAACATGCGCAAGCAAGCAGTGTAACAATCTCCATAAAAAATGATGAAGAACTTGAAATAATTATTCACGATAATGGAATTGGATTTGACATTAACGACATCAGGCCTTTTAGCAATGGACTTAGCAATATGCAAAAAAGAATGGAAGACATTGGGGGAAGCAACGAAATACAAAACGGCATGGGCACTATCGTAAAACTCAAAGCCCCGCTATAACTTTTGTTCTATTGGTTTGTCCAAACTTCAAAACTATTTTCGATTTGTAATGATCACACTTACCATTGTAGAAGATCTTGAGGAAGTTCGGGAAGGACTAAAACAATTTATTTCACTGAATCCTGAGTTTAAAGTTCTCGATACTTTTAAAACTGCCGAAGAAGCAGCTTATGATATTCCACACCTAAAGCCTGATATAGTGATCATGGATATTAATTTGCCGGGCATGAACGGTATTGAATGCATCAGGGAGATTAAAAGCAAAGTGCCGCTTACGCAGTTCATGATGTTTACCGTATATGAAAATGATGAAAAAGTTTTTGAAGCATTAAAGGCCGGAGCTACCGGTTACTTACTAAAAAATACCGGGTTGCTTCAACTGGTAGAAGCATTAAAGGAGTTGCACAATGGCGGCAGTCCTATGAGTGCTAATATTGCCCGCAAACTGGTTACTATCTTCAGAAATGAACATGCTGATGCTGAGCCCACGATTGCTTTAAGTAAAAGAGAAAATGAAATCCTCCAGTTACTTGCAAAAGGGCTTTTGTATAAAGAGATCGCCGATCATCTTACGATATCTGTTGGCACAGTAAGACAACACATTCATAAAATCTATGAAAAGTTGCATGTGCAAAATCGTACTGAAGCTATTAATAAAGCGTTTGGGAAAAATTAATTTCTCTTCAGTTCGCACTTAGAACTTATAAGGTTGCCAACCTTTTTGAAAAATTGATACTGTTGTAGCCTGTCTATAAAGGTGGGCAACCTTTCCATTTATCACAAAAAGAGGGTTGAATTGTTACTTCTGCATATCAATTTTTCATTGTAATGGCATCTCCCCTTTTTGGATGATAGTGGTTTGCTCTGTCAAAATAGCTTTTTCCGGTGATTGACTTCGCCTGGTGTTTGGTTTAGCTTTAATATCATTGAGAAATGATAGAAGAAGAATGTAAAATTTTTCGCCCGGTCATAATAATGTCTGTTGCATCTAACTTTTATTCTATTGGACGACCATTTTCATACCAATAGTTTTGAAGCTGCAACATAATAAAGTCAAACTATAGTGCGAAGATTAAGGCTTAAGAAAATGTAGTAAGCAATGAATGATTTCAGTCTGCTAAACCGATTGCCATGAAAGCGATTTTCATTTTCATATTGTTATTAGCGTCAGCAGTATCGGCAAATGCGCAAACTGATACTACGCAAATAGAATCTGATTCTGTAGAAGTAAAAATCGTTCCGTTGCCTGATTCTACCGCCTTGGGTACTCCGATGGGAAAAAAGGTGAGTAAAGAAATTGGCACAAGTGGAGGAACTATTGTTTCTGACGATGGCAAACTGGAACTGATCTTTCCTGCAGACGCTTTGACTAAACCTACGCAGATCAGTATTCAGCCCATCACCACCGTTATTCCCAACGGAAACAAAGCTTATCATTTTGAACCATCAGGTATTCAATTTCAAAAGCCGGTGCAAATTATTTTTCACTACACCGATGAAGAAGCAGAAATATGCCCGCCGGAATTAAAGTTTATGGCATTGCAGGATCATAAAGGAAAATGGGAATATATTGATTATGAAAATTGGGACAGCACAACAAAATCCCTGAAAGGATTTATTTCACATTTCTCTGCTTATGTGGATGGAAATGAAGTAGAGTTAAACAACACTGTGATAACTCTAAAAGTGGGTAAATTCCACCAGTTTGCTTTAAACGTAGTTCAGCCACCGCTTTCATCGGCTGAAGATGTTGGAGATGAACTGCCCCTTCTACCGACAACAGTACAGAGGCGCAACAGGGAAGCATTATGGAAAGTAAATGATCGCATTGGGGGGACTGCGAAACATGGAACAATTGCTCCCATTCAGGGACAGGCCATCAAGGCAACCTATACCGCCCCGGCAAAATTGACCGCTGACAGCATCAAAATAAAGCTGCAACTTAATGACGTTTTTATTGAACAAATAACAGAACGCGGTGGAAGAAGACGAAGATTTAGGACAGTTAGAAGAACGCCTAACCTTGCAATTTTTACCTGCAAAGTGAATCTTTATGACGAATATAAAGTAACGGTGAGCCAGGATGTGAAAGTGGATGGCGGACAGATGACAGATACTGCTGCTTTTCATTTAAGAATAGGAATAGAAGACAGGGCCAGCATATCCAATATCTACAATATCAATGCGAAGGTTCATATCAGGCAAAACAGGTGCAGGGCCATTTATGTGAATGCTGCCACCTGTGTGGGAATGATAAATGTAACAGGAATCAAAACTTCCAATTTAACAGCAACTCCGGATGGTTTGGTAAGGGTTGCCGTAATTTTTAAACCTTCCGCTATGATCTTTCCTGTAATTCATTTTCCTCCCTGCGGAGGTAACCGGGCTTCGATTACTACACCATCTGCAACCTCAACGAATGCGTTTCCGATGTGGTTGAATTTTGAAGCAAAAAATGAAAAACAGTATATCAGTCTTGGCACTGGGGCGGTGGTAAGGCGACCTAACCCGGAGGATATAACTGCGACGATAGAACCTATACGGGAATAATAGCGAAGCGTAAATTTTCTTTCAATTGAGTGACACTTAAATAAAAAATATACAAACACTTAACTTTTTGTTCATTAAAACAAAACGCCACATTGTTTGTCTGCATCTCCGCCTGGGACAAACATTTTATTTAAAATTTACAGGACGATGTATTAACATTCAATCGAAAGGCAACTACATAGTTAAGACGAAACTTAATACAATAGTCCTGTAAATTAAGACGCAAAAGGCATGTGCCCGTTCAAACGGCTTCCCATTTTGTATTCTCAGTTACCATCACCTGCATAGTGCCATTCGATGTTAGCTTTACATTTTTCAATGCATAAAGACCGGGTTTAAGCCCATCATTCACTTTCAATCCTTCAATTGTAGCTTGCGAGGGCAGGCTGCCGCCGTCGCCATTGGTAAATTTGGCCAATACCTGGATCGTTCTCATGGGACAGAAATACATCACCATACCGGTTTCATGTTTTTCCAGGCGCACTGGCGATAAATTTGCCATCACTGTTTCGCCATGTGTCAATTTTTCCTCCCGCATTCTTTGCTGCAATACATTGGGCTGTGAATAAGCCGTGATCATTACGGGTACATCTTTTTCACCCGGCGAGTGAGTGCCTTTTGCTCCAAAGTGATTCCCGAAAAAGGACCGTTGTTCTCTTTTCATACATCTCAGGTTTTAAAAGTTTAATGAAAATGGATAAAACAAAACTCAGTTTTTATAATCCAATAATTAAGCCATGAACGCATAAAAGCTACTAAACAGCTTCATTAAATTTTGTTCCTTCTTCGCTTTGTCCTTTGGTGGTTTTTTTTGATTGATTTAAAATGCAAGGCCGGATCAGCGCTATCAAATACCGCGAATGGAAAAATTGTCCTTCACCCCTTTAACCCAATTTCTTAAATTTAGGTAAGCAATCCTTCAATATGATCTCCAGGGCAGGTCATACTTTATTGATACTGACCATTATCATTTCAAGTGGTAACGGTTTAAAAGCCCAACCAGTTAATCCGAATTATAATTTCAAGCATCTCACTGTACAAAATGGATTAACACAAAATATTGTCTATCATTTTTTACAGGACAGCCGCGGCTATATGTGGATCGGCACCCACAATGGTCTTTCATTATTTGACGGCATTAAGACCACTAATTTTTTGCATGATGAAAATGACAGTACCTCCATTGCCAGGAATTTTATTTCCAGCATACTGGAAGATTCTTTGCAGCAAGTATGGACTGCTAATGAAAATGGAATTGAAAGATATAACCGGGCTGATAATTCTTTTACCCACTTTGGTATTGACCGGCCTGACGGTACAAAGGAATATACCTATTGTGTCGTGCTGGGTTTCGATGCTGAAAACGATCTGTGGTTTCTGGAAACTAAAACGAGATCAATCAGGATATTAGATGTAAAAACCAAAAAGACGGAATTTATTTCTGAATTGGATGCAAGTCACGCCCTGCTGTACAAAGGATCTGAACAAACGATTCATATCTGGTCGGCATACGATAAAGGAACGATACACCATGTTTACAAGAATAAAAAACTAGTCAGACAACAAAAATATTTCTCAGGCAAGAATGACCGGCCCGGTGAACCGGCATTAGAGGTAATTCATATTTTTCAACAAAATGATACCACCGTTTGGCTTTCGACAAACCAAGGCCTGGTGAAACTAAATCCCGAGCTTCATACATACCATATCTATAATAACCGGCAAAATCAACCAGTGAATGAATTAAGGTATGCAGCTCTTTCACCCAAAGGACAATTATGGGTAGCAAGCGGTGCAACGGGAATTTACATTTTTGATATAAAAACAAACCAATTCGTTCATAATATTCGTAATAATAAACTAAACCCATTCAGCATTTGCAGCGATAATATAGTTTCACTTTATTTTGATAAAACGGGCAATGTATGGTGTGGCAGTTATGGAAACGGAAGCAGTTATGCCAATACAGAAAATATTTTTTTCACCACTCATATTTCTAAAACCGAAACCCGGGCATGGAACAGCAATAACAGCATTTCATGGTTAGGTGAAGACGCAAATAAAACGCTTTGGCTCATGCTGTCCGATCATTCAGGATTTTGGCTGCTGGATAAAGAATTTAAAATCAAAATGCATAAAAAGCCTTTGACGGAAAATGGCGCTTTCTTTAACGGCTATTTAAATAAAATTTTTTTTGATAAGACAGGTAATATATGGTGCGCCACAAATAAAGGCTTATATAACTACAATATTGCTACTAACAAAATGCACAACCTAAAATATGAACTGGTAAGCGAAGAGGTGCAGGGAAGTATATGGATAAAGGATATTATCGGTCTCAATGACAGCTCAGTTATTTTTTCCACTTATGCCGGGCTTTATCACCTGGCAAGTGAAAAAGGCAAACCGGTCGTTAAAAACATTAATTTTCTCCAACACGGAGTATATAACGGCCTGGGGCCGCTTTTCCGGGATAAAAAAAATCTGATCTATATAAAAACCCTGAACGATACCTTATATATTTTAAAACCCACCGAAGAAAAAAAATTTGAACTTATTAAGTCAGTATGGTTTATACCCGAAATCAATCATTATTTCAGCGAAAAAAATGATTCGCTTATTTACCTGGCAACTGTCGATGGTCTGTATCATATTAACAACAAAACATTTCATATAGAAAAGGAAGGTTTTAGTAATAAGATCCCATTTTTAAATGTAAGCTGTGTATTTAAGAGAGATAATAAGTTTTGGGTAATGGGGGAAAAAGGGCTTTATTTTTTTGATAAAAGCAACAAGCTGGGAAGAACTTATACTGTTGAAGATGGCTTGCCGGCAAATGAATTTGTTCCATCAGCAATTTTTTTGGATGCCGATCAAAGATGCATAGCCGGAACTTTAAATGGTCTTGTTTCTTTTTTTCCTGACCTGGTACGGGATTCAATTTTTCCGCCCCGGGCACAGGTCACGGGCATTTACATCAATGATGATTTGTATAGTTCAGCTCCTGATGCACATGAATTAAAAAAACTAAGCCTTTCATTCAGAGAAAATACTTTCTCGTTCGATTTTTCAACTATAGCATTCCAGCATGTGGCCAATTGCAGTTTTGAATACAAGCTTGACGGATATGATGAAGACTGGATTAAAAGCGGTGTTGCCCCTTATACCCGCTATAGTAAAATCCCTCCGGGCGACTATATCTTCAATCTTCGTGTGATTGATGCCCGTGGCCGGGTCAGCCCGTTTACTAAAGCAGTAGAAATTAAAATAGCGAAAGCTTTTTGGCAAACTATCTTATTTAGAATAACTGTGCTTGCTTTTATTTTAGTAACGGGATGGTTATTTGTAAAATGGTATCTCAGTTATAAAACAAGCAAACAACAAAGGGAATTCGAAAAACAACAGGCCATCGAAAGAGAACGTACACGTATTGCTACTGACATGCATGATGATTTAGGCGCAGGATTATCAAGAATAAAATTTATCAGTCAATCCATCAGCACTAAAAAAATAGAAGACGATACAATTAAAACCGAGTTGGAAAAAATTACCGGTTTCTCCGATGAAATGACAGAGAAGATGGGTGAAATAGTATGGGCATTGAATGAAAAAAATGATACACTGGCCGATCTTATTGCCTACAGCCGGTCTTATGCTATTGAATATCTTTCAGCTCATAATATATCCTGCAAAGCCGATACGCCGCTGGGGTTGCCGGAAACTTTTATTGCCGGTGAAATACGCCGCAACATTTTCTTATCAGTAAAAGAATGCCTGCACAATATTGTAAAACATTCTGGCGCAACTTGTGTTAGCTTTTCAGTGCAATTGGGTAATACGATCAGGATCACAATTCATGATAACGGAAAAGGAATTGATTGGGATACTAAAAGAGCTTTTAGTAATGGAATCCAAAATATTCAGGACCGGATGAAAGATATTAAAGGAGACGTGAAGTTCTTCAATGAGCAGGGCACAAAAGTAGAGCTTATCATTCCGCTTAACAATTCACACTTATGACGAAATGGCTTATCTGCCCTATTTGAACTTGTTGTCTATAACGTTCGTCCTATTGATAAATGGAAATAGTCCGGTTAATTTTAATAGCTCATGCCGATAAAAGTGTCCATAGTGGAAGATCTTGCGGAAGTAAGACAGGGATTGTCTGAGCTGATAATCTCAGATAAAGAATTGCTGATGATGGAAAATTTTGACAATGCTGAATCAGCTATTGAAAAAATTCCTGCATTAGAGCCCGATATTGTGATCATGGATATAAACCTGCCGGGCATGAGCGGTATTGAATGTATAAAGATCATAAAAGAAAAATGCCCTGCTACACAATTCATGATGTTTACGGTGTATGAAACAGATGAAAAAGTGTTGCAGGCATTACAGGCAGGCGCCACAGGTTACCTTTTGAAAAGAACAGATCCAAAACGAATTTTAGAAAGTATAAAAGAACTAAACCAGGGCGGATCGCCTATGAGCAGCAATATTGCCCGAAAGCTGGTTAATATTTTTCTTCATGAAAAAGTAAAAACAAAAAAAGAAATTCTTTCAGACCGCGAAAACGAAGTATTACAATTGCTTGCAGACGGTTTATTGTATAAAGAAATTGCAGATCGTCTCCATATCGGGCATGGCACTGTGCGCCAGCATATACATAATATTTATGAAAAGCTCCATGTGCAAAACCGCACCGAAGCCGTGAATAGATTTTTTGAAAGGGGCTGACTTTTCTTCTTCATTGACTTAACCCGAAAACACTATATCAATTTGTGTTCAACAGCAAAACGGATAAGACAATTCATCCTGCTGTTTTGCCAATTGCTGGCGATGTCGAAAATTGCGGTAGCCAAGAAACCCCGATATTAACACTGCAGCTAATGAACCAACATTCTGCCCGTTTACAATAGGGCAGTAAAAAAAAGTTATCACTACTATTGCACAGTAAGAATATGATCTGCGAAATAGCATAACTAATCGGTGGCAATAATTATCATAAAGGTTGATGATCTCCTGAACAAAATCAAAAAGCCTGCTTCAAATACCGGTTTCCGGTGATTTTTTGATGATGCTATAACAATTCACTGTTTCCAGTGATGGATAGCGTATTTGCACACTGCTACATTTGACCTGGCTAATTTTTAAGCATAATAAAATGAAATAAATATTTACAAAGCAGCTCTCAGAAAGGTACGATGCTTCAGGAATCAGTTCTTCTATAACATTCGTTATAGCAAATACTGACATTTTCCCTATTGCATTGCTATCAGTGACTGGTTAATTTTAATATCATCCTTTTTTTATCCTGAATAAAAACCCGTGTTATCCGCCGAATGATGAATTTTTAAATCATTAAACTGAAATTATGAGCAGTGATAATTCCACCCCGGGTATTCAAGTCTCAACGTTTTCAATTGCAAGCCGTCTCATCAAAATGCTTGTATTGCTTCTCATTTCAATCGGAATTAGTAACGATGTGCTACTCGCCCAGTCATCTCAGACGCGGCAACAAATTCTTGAAAAAAGAAAAGCAATGAGTGCTGATAAAAGCAGCAGGCCGTATCGAACCAGCATCAAACCTAATAGCCGGTTATTAAGACCCAATCAGAGCCTTTGTGACTTTACTTTAACCCCTGTCAATGCAGCCAATAACCCGCTTGCACAAATTATACAATCGTTGGTCGGAAACGGAATAACCGTTTCAAACATTCAAACAAACCTTCCGGCCACCTCCGATATTTATGGCAGTTTTTCATGCGGAACTTCTGTAGTGGGCATCGAAAGCGGGTTGATATTAACTTCAGGCAGTATTCAAAATGTAAACATGCCCAATTCTTTCAGTGGCTTCACGACTGAAAACCATCTTCCCGGTGACACTCTGCTGCTGGCTCGTTTAACTGATACTACGGGGTATGATGCCAGTATAGTATCATTTGATATTGTATCCAACACCAATAAGATATCATTCCAGTATGTGTTTGCGTCGGACGAATACAATGAGTTTGTTGGCAGTGAGTTCAACGATGTATTTGGTTTTTTTATCAGCGGTCCCGGTATTGCCACTAATATCGGTATTAATGGTACACAAAATATTGCTTTAGTGCCAAACTCCCCCGCACCAATTTCCATAAACACTGTAAACAATAATTTAAATAGTCAGTATTACATAAACAATGAATTCGAAGATGCATCAGATACTACAAGATTTTACCATCTGGAATATGACGGTCTTACTACTGTGCTCACTGCTACTGCAACGGTACAGCCCGGGATCAAGTACACCATTACCCTCGCGATAGAAGATGTGGCAGATGAGTTATATGATTGCGGCGTTTTTATCAAAGGTGGCAGTATCACCAGTGGTTCGTGCAATATGACATTGTCGGCAACACCCACTCCTGCTACTTGCCCGGGCGCCACAAACGGCTCCATTAATTTAACTATAACCAATGCAACTGCACCATTTACTATTCAGTGGTCAAACGGCGCCACCACTGAGGATATTAGTAATCTTGCTCCTGGTACATATACTGCCACCGTTACAGATGCGAGCCCTTGTCAAAAAATTTTGGAAGTAATTGTTTCCTCTGGCACTTCAACTACTACCCCATCGGTAAGTATTGCAGCCAATCCAACCGGAGCTGTTTGCGCCGGTACCAATGTAACTTTTACAGCTACGCCAACTAATGGCGGAACAACGCCAACCTATCAATGGAAATTAAATGGAAACAATGTTGGAACTAATTCGAATACTTATCAGAATGCAGCTTTAGTAAACAGTGATAAGATCACTTGTGTGATGACATCATCACTGGCTTGTGCTAATCCAACTACTGCTACTTCCAATCAAATCACGGTGTCAGTGACAGCAGCCGTTGCACCATCAGTAAGTATTGCAGCCAATCCAACCGGAGCTATCTGTGCAGGAACCAATGTAACTTTTACAGCTACGCCAACTAATGGCGGAACAACGCCAATCTATCAATGGAAATTAAATGGAAACAATGTCGGAACTAACAGTAACACTTATCAGAATGCTGCTTTGGTAAACAGTGATAAGATCACCTGTGTGATGACATCATCATTGGCTTGCGCTAATCCAACTACCGCTACATCTAATCAGATCACAATATCTGTGACAGCAGCCGTTGCTCCATCAGTAAGCATTGCAGCCAATCCAAATGGAGCTATCTGTGCAGGAACCAATGTAACTTTTACAGCTACGCCAACTAATGGCGGAACAACGCCAATCTATCAATGGAAATTAAATGGAAACAATGTCGGAACTAACAGTAACACTTA